>Ga0073934_10002914_pt1 | contig 33327 bp, 27 predicted proteins | sample LarsenN4metaG_FD_76834 | JGI IMG/M metagenome (GOLD analysis project Ga0073934, IMG submission 76834) | Hot spring sediment bacterial and archeal communities from British Columbia, Canada, to study Microbial Dark Matter (Phase II) - Larsen... ...
AATTCCGAGAGGCCGCACAGCTCGCTGAACAACATGACGCCAGAGGAATTTGCTACTCGATTCAAAGAACAACAGACCGAAATCACTAAGCAAGAACTGGTGCAATCAATGGGGTAAGGTCAATCCAAAGCTGTGAAATCGAATATACAATCAGAGTGATAGCCAACATTATTCGCCCCGGAGTCAAATCCGGTCGCCCGTCACGAAAATTATCATAAGCGCAATAGGCTATGAAAACAGCAAATATCACACCAATGACTGCTTGTATTGTATGAAATAAATTAAATTTGTTCTTCATGATTGCGCCTAACGTGATAAGGCACCAGCGGCGGAGCGTCAGCGGAGACCGCTGTTGCCGCTGGTTGTGCATTAGTTGCATCCCTCTATGTACTGCACCGACTCAAACCTGCCCGACCTAAAGCTTGTAACCTTTCCCTTCTCCGTCTCAAAAATGAATCCGTATCCTGGATTAATCTTTATGACCAGATACTTCCCGGCTTCTTCAAGATAAGGATGTGCTTGCACCTCCACCTTACCGGGAAATGCCTTTTTGACTGCTGCTTCAGTGTCACCGACGCGAATTCCACCAACAGATGCAATTTTTCTTGATGTGATGTCTATTCTGCTAATTCGCTCTTGTTCAATCATGAATCCGACGTCACCATACTTCCCGTTTGGGTAGACGTAGTAGCAAGCCTCATTTCCTGAATCTGATGGTTCTGTCTCTTTTAGCTTTATTCCTGATTTTGCAGAGGCCTCTTTAGCTGTCATTCCGACAGCAATTGGGCCAAGACGGTCAACCTGCAATTGTTGCTTTTCTAGTTTTTTCAGGTCAGCGGCAAAGGCAAGGCTGGTGGCAAGAAGTAGGCTCGCGATGACAACGGCGGAGATTCGCATTTCATTCCTTTTCATTGCACAACTCGTTATTGAGCAGTTAGAAGCACATTTATATTATTAGAAACATATTTGTAATAATACAAACAAGTTTATATATCTACAAATGTGCAATGTTTGTAATACTAGTAATGCGTTGCGGGTTTGGTGTCTGGTCAATATTTATATTATTGTAAATAATGACTGGATGTAGCCTTATTGCTTGGTTTCTAATACTATTAACTTTTCCAGTTTTGTCCCTTTGATGCAGCCGTAGGGCACAATCCAGAGTTTCTTGTTTTTGTCCCAGCGCCCGCCAACGGCTTTTACCTGGCTCTGCAGGGATGTTTCCTTAAAGCCGATTGCCAAACCCACCAGTGTACTTTCAGGATACTTCGCCGCCGGCGGTTCCCAGTCGGATTCACTGACTATGATCTCGACCGTCTTGAACTGTTTGCGTTTCTGTTCGTCGTAGCGGTAGCGGACGCAAACCAGGGCGTCCCCGTATCTGGCCAGATACTTCTTGGTGCCGTTCTGGCCCGGCTTGAGTTTTGACCGTGTCTTCATAGCGTCCTACCGTCACTGTTTTCTTGCACCGTTGATACCATAGAAATTAACAATTAGAAATCTGATTATTAGAGAACGCTGTTGACTCTTGGAAGTTTTCCGCGGTATGGATAGTCAGGATGCGGCTACTTTCGACGGAGCTGGAGAGCAAAGATGATAACAGTACCACGCGAGGTGATGTCAGGCTTTGTGAACCTGCTCCGCTCTCAGGGCATTCCGGCCGGACAGGTCGAGCACTATCAGAAATGGTTGCGCTATTATTATGATTTTTCTGCCAAGTACTTGCATGAGCAAGACCAATCGGTAAGGGTACGGCTGTTCCTCGACAAGCTCAAGAGCAAGGGGCAATCTCTTGCCCAATGCCAGCAGGCCGCCCATGCAGTCGCCCTTTATTATGAGCTGTCGGCACTGCAAGCCTTATCTCTTAATCAAGACGTTTCTGTGACGTCGCCCCGTGTTGCCGTTGAGCCTAGTGCGTCTGATACGGTGCCGGATATGAAAGTGAACCCGCCCGGACAATCGTTGCCGGCGAATCCCCCCCGACAGTCACAATTCAACGTTTCCGGATACCAGGAAACGTCCGACTCTCCCGAATGGGATGAGGTGATCGGCAAACTGGCCGATGAAATCAAGGTCCGCCATTACTCCCGCAAAACGCTCAAAACCTATGCTCTCTGGTCCCGTCAGTTTCAGCGTTACCTTAAGAACAAGCCGCCGTCAGAACTGACCACCGAGGAAGTGAAGGATTACCTGACCTTCCTGGCGGTGAAGTGTCACGTGGCTGCATCGACCCAGAACCAGGCGTTCAATTCACTGCTGTTCCTCTTCCGCCATGCACTCAAACGGGATTTCGGCGAACTGCGTGGCGTACCGCGGGCGAAGAAGTCGCTTTACGTTCCGGTGGTGCTCTCCCGGGAGGAGATCGACAGCATACTTTCGCATCTCTACCATCCGCACAGTCTGATCGTGAAGCTTCTCTTCGGCTGTGGCCTGCGGCTGTTCGAATGTCTGCAGCTACGGATCCGTGATTTCAACTTTGATGCCGGAATCCTTACCATTCATGGCAAGGGGAAGAAGGACCGGACTGTGCCGATTCCCGAGTCGATAAGACCCGACCTGGAGAAGCAGGTTAAAATAGTAACCAGGTTGCATGTCAAAGACCTGAAAGACGGTTACGACGGGGTGTTTCTCGACGATGCGGTGGAGAGGAAATACCCCAAGGCGCCGAAGGAGCTGGTGCACCAGTGGTTCTTCCCTCAGAAGGAGCTGACGCTGGTGGAGGAGAACGGCCAGCGCCGGCGCGCACACGTTCACGAAACCAGACTGCAGAGGGCTCTCTACCTCTCCGTGCGCAAGGCCAATATCCCCAAGCGGGTGACCGCCCACACCTTCCGTCACTCCTTCGCCACCCACCTGCTCCAGGCCAACTACGACATCCGCACCATCCAGACCCTGCTGGGCCACTCCAGCCTGAAGACAACCATGATCTACACCCACTGCGTTCCGGTCCGGACGGTCAAGGAGCCGATGAGCCCGCTGGACCTGGATGCCCCCTCGCCATAACATCGCAACCGGTGCCCACTCAGTGACGAATGTCCACTATAAAAGACAGATAACCACACGAAAACACACCGCTTTTCGCTGCGCATGCCGTCATGGACTATACGAAGAAATCCTTCTTGTGTAAAGCGGATTCATTAGTTTTGTCATGCAAATGCGGGCAGGCAATGGGGAAGTGGACTAGGGCGGGAAGAGCAAAAAAGGGGCGCGGAAATTTCCGCACCCCTTTTTTGACCTGAGAGGGGCGTGCCTTGGCACGTGAATCGGCAATTGTACCAATGCATGGGTAAATATGCATACACTTCCATGCACTTATGTCAGGCCCGGCATCTTCCCCGCCCCATTTGCGAAGTATATTTGCAATCATTTCAGTATGTTGCTTGAACGAGCAGGGTGGCACGATAGTTGATTATATCCGAGTAGAAGTGAAAAAAGGAGCCAACTAATCACGAGCTCGGTCCGCAAAAACTTCTGCAACTGCCTGAGCAACTACCGCGAAAGGAGGCACAGGCCATGTGGATCATCAAGACGTGAAACAGAATCTACGCCGCATACAAGTCCCGGCGGAAAATGCGGCGAGAACAGTAGCGTCAGGAATTCGATACGCTGGTAGAAATGACGCCGGGGAGAAGCCGCTAGGCCAAACCCGATTGGTGACAGGGGAGTGAACAACATGATTAATACACCAGGTAACGACCAGCATTCCCGACAGACCACTCAATTCCGCATTTCGCAAATAAAGGAGACCGTCATGAAAAAGCTATTCGTCATTCTGGCCATTGCGGCAAGCATCACCGGTTGCGCCAACACAAAGGATCTTGCAAAGACCCTGCGCTACGCAGACAACACGCCGGTCGGAGCAGAAAACATCAAATTCATCGAGCTGGATCAGATGAAGCGTGGGACAACCTGCACCCTGAATCTGCTCTACTTCATCCCGCTGCTTGGTGACGGTTCGATCATCGCTGCCGCGGATGAAGGGAAACTCAACAACGTCGAACTCATCGGCGAGACCGGCCGCTGGTACTTCCCGTTCAGCACCAACTGCACCGTGGTCTTCGGGGACAAGTCTGCCGTCACCATGAACCGCAAGCAGACGGAGCCAGCCCTGCACAGCGTAGCAAGCCAGTAGCACTCTCAACGCCCGGCTCCCTGGCATCCATGCTAGGAGGTGTCACGATTATGCTACAAACAACCAGGCAATCATGCGCGATCCGTTCTGCGGCAGTGGTAAACCGACCCCCTCGAATACTTGGCACGCGTCTCTTGGTCAGGGCGCCTCACTCAAGAGAATCGCGTAGTTTATCTTGTACGTGATGACCGCATAGACTTTCTCCAGGCACGATGCCATTACTGAAGTCGTCGGCCGGGACGAACGAAAAAAGGGGCGCGGAAACTTCCGCACCCCTTTCTTGTAGGCAGATGAAAAATCGCCGTCAGCTGATCCGGCCGAAGTCGGCGACGCCGCTGAAGAGCCGGGCTATTGTCGTGAGCAGGGCGAGGCGGTTGGTGCGCACCGCCTCGTCCTCGACCATGACCATGACCTTGTCGAAGAACGTGTCCACCGGTCCCCGCAGGGTGGCGATCTCCGTCAGGGCGGTGACGTAGTCCTTTACCCCGACGGCCGCCTTGACGGCGATGGTGACATTGGCGACGTTGGCCGCCAGGTCATTCTCCGCCGGGTCCAGGAACAGGGCCTGGTCGATCTTTGCGTCCACCCCCTCCTTGACGATGTTCCCCACCCGCTTGAAGGTGACCGCCAGTTCGGCGAAGTCGGGGCGGGACTTGAACGCGGTCAGGGCGCCGATGCGGGCGACCGCGTCCACCAGGTCGTCGCAGTCGACGGCTACTGCCGCATCCACGGCGTCGCTGGGGTAGCGGTCAGCCATGAGGTTGACGAACCGGCCGCGGAAGAATTCCAGCACGTCGGCCTTCACATCAAGAGCCGGCCGGGTCAGCTTGGCTTCGAGGCGGCCGACGGTCCGGTCGATCAGGTTCGTAAGGGAGAGACGGTACTCCCGGTCGAGGATGATGTTGATGACCCCGAGGGCCGAGCGGCGCAGGGCATAGGGGTCGGCGGAGCCGGACGGGATGAGCCCCACGCCGAAGCAGCCGCAGATGGTGTCGAGCTTGTCGGCAATGGAGACAAAGGCGCCGATGTCGCCGGTGGGGAGGTCGCCGCCTGCCTGGGTGGGGAGGTAGTGCTCGGCGATGGCGAGGGCAACCTCGGCATCTTCTCCCTGGGCCAGGGCGTATTCCCGCCCCATGATCCCCTGGACCTCGGGGAACTCGCCCACCATGCCGGAGACCAGGTCCGCCTTGCAGAGGTATGCTGCCCGGGAGGCCTTGGCCTTCACCGCGGGGTTGAGCAGGTCGGCCAGGTCGCCGGCAAGGGCGCGGAAACGCTCCATCTTCTCGAAGGAGGTGCCGAGCTTCTGCTGGTAGACCACCGATTTGAGGGCCTCGACGCGGCTTTCCAGCGGTACCTTCAGGTCCTCCTCGAAGAAGAAGCGGGCGTCGGAGAGACGGGCGCGCAGCACCCGCTCGTTCCCCTTGACGACGACGGAGGGGTCTGAGGTCAAGGTGTTGTTGACGGTGATGAAGCAGTTGAGCAGCTTGCCGTCACCGTCCACTACGGAGAAGTAGCGCTGGTGACTGCGCATGGAGGTGATCAGTACCTCCTTCGGCACCTTGAGGAAGTCGGCGGAGAAGGTGCCATGGACCGCGCTCGGGTATTCGCACAGGTAGGTCACCTCGTCCAGCAGCCCCTCGTCGGGAAGGAGGTGGCCGCCGGCGGCCTTGGCAACCCGGTGGATCTCCCGGCGGATGATCTCCTTGCGTGCCTCGGGATCGGGGATGACGAAGTGGCGCTCGCACTCCTCCAGGTAGTGGGCGAAGTCTTTCACCGGAAAGGTGGTGTTGGCCATGAAGCGGTGGCCGCGGGAGACGGTGCCGCTCTCGATCGGGCCGAAGCTGAAGGGGATGACGACGCTGTCGAACAGGGCGACGATCCAGTGGATCGGCCGGGCGAAACGGACATCGAAATCGCCCCAGCGCATGGACTTCTTGAAGGGGATGTTGCCGATCAGGCGGGGGAGAATCTCTCCCAGCAGCTCATGGGTCGGACGGCCGGTTTCCCTGCGGGTTGCGGCAACGTACTCACCCTTGTCGGTGGCGACGATTGTCAGGGCGGCCACGTCGACCCCCTGTCCCCGGGCGAATCCCTCGGCCGCCTTGCTCGGTTTGCCGTCGGGGCCGAAGGCGATATTCTTCGCCGGGCCCATGGCGGTGATCTCCGCATCGGGCTGCACCGCCGGGAGGCCGGCAACGGCCAGGGCCATGCGGCGAGGGGTTGCCAGGGTTACGATGTCGCCGAATTCCAGGCGGGCGCTCTCCAGCTCCTTCCGGATGAGCGCCTCGATGTCGGCCATCGCCTTGGGGAGAAATCCGGCCGGGATCTCCTCGGTACCTATTTCGAGAAAAAGCTCTTTGCTCATGATAGTCCTTTCAAAACCCAAAATCCGCCACGGAGACACGGAGACACAGAGTATGCAGTGGGTTTACCAAGTTTTAAGGTTTTCTCTGTGAAAATCTCCGTGCCTCTGTGTCTCTGTGGCAGGTTTATTGATTTTTTAGCAGCGGATAACCCAGCCGTTCCCGCTGGCGCACGTAGGCCTCGGCGCAGAGCTTGGCGACGCCCCGCACCCGGCCGATGTAGGAGGCCCGCTCGGTGACCGAGATTGCCCCCCGGGCATCCAGGAGGTTGAAGGTGTGGGAGCACTTCATGACAAAGTCGTAGGCCGGGAAGACCAGGTCCTTCTCCACCAGGCGGATACACTCCTTCTCGAAGTTGTTGAACGACTCCAGGAGGAGCGGCACGTTGGCCTCTTCGAAGTTGTAGGTGGAGAACTCCACCTCGGTCTGGTGGTGGATGTCGCCGTACTTGACCCCCTTGACCCACTCCAGGTCGTAGACGTTGTCCACCCCCTGCAGGTACATGGCGATCCGCTCGCAGCCGTAGGTGATCTCGCCGGAGACCGGCTTGAGGTCGATGCCGCCGGCCTGCTGGAAATAGGTGAACTGGGTGATCTCCATGCCGTCCAGCCAGACCTCCCACCCCAGTCCCCAGGCGCCGAGGGTTGGGGATTCCCAGTCGTCCTCGACGAAGCGGATGTCGTGCTTGTTCGGGTCGATGCCGAAGGCGCGCAGGGAATCGAGATACAGGTCGAGGATGTTGGCCGGGTTCGGCTTCATGATGACCTGGAACTGGTAGTAGTGCTGCAGGCGGTTCGGGTTCTCGCCGTAGCGGCCGTCGGTGGGGCGGCGGGACGGCTCCACGTAGGCGACGTTCCACGGCTCCGGTCCGAGGACGCGCAGGAAAGTGGCCGGGTTGAAGGTGCCCGCCCCCTTCTCCGTATCATAGGGCTGCTGGATGACGCACCCCTGCTTGGCCCAGTAGCCCTGCAGGGAGAGGATCAGGTCTTGAAAGGTCACGAAGATGCCCTCCTTGGAATGTGAATCAACCGGCGGCAGCTGTTTTTTGTCCGGTTGAAAAATGTCACGCAATACAATGGGTTAGCCGCGTAAAAGTACACGCTGCCGGGCCGTGTGTCAAGGGTTAATGATTACTCAAGCTCCACCTCCGAAAGCCTGACGAAGCGATAGCCGCGCTTCTTCAGTTCCGGCAGCGCATCAATGACCCCGTCGGCGGTGCCGCTTTTGGGGTGGTTCATGTGCAGGATGACGATGTCCCCCGGCCTGGCGCCGAGGAGTGCACTTTTCACCTGTTCCCGGGTGTAGGTTGCCCCGGCGTCCCCCAGGAGGGAGAAGCCTGCCACCTGGTGCCCCAGTTCCCCGGCAATCTTCACCGCCACCTCGTCGTAGTAGGCGGTGCCGGAGCGGTAGTGCTTCGGCCGGACTCCGGTGAGCTCCTGGATCAGTCGGGCGTTCAGCTCGATCTCGTCAACCAGCTCGGCGACGCTCCCCGTACCGGCTATGCCGTAGGCGGAGCGGCTGCTCACCGACGCCGGCTTGTGGCCATAGCCGTGGTTGGCGATTTCAAACAGCGGCGTCCGGGCCAGGCGGTCGAAGGCCGTGCGGTTCGGCTCGATCCAGCGGGCGTTGATGAAGAGGGTTGCCGGGACCTGCTCCCGTTCGAGGAACTCCAGCAGCCGGTTGTCGAACCCCATCCCTTTGCTGCTGCCGCAGGCATCCAGGGTGAGGGCGATGACCCTGTCACCACCCCTGATCCGGGTCCTCACGCCGGCAACCGTCTCTCCCCACTGAGCCGGGCGGGTTTCGGCATAGCGCGCCACCAGGGCGGCCTTTTGGGCGAGGGCGCCGCTGTCGTGGCGGGCAGGGGGGGGCGACGACGCGAAAGCGGTCGTGAAGAGCAGCAGGGGTGCTGCTGCGGCAGTGATGATTCGTCCGATTCCCATGGTTCGTGGTGCTCCTGACGTCAAGTCGAAACGCTGCATCCCGATGGGGCAGTTGAGGATTTTCCAACGATTTATTGACATGTTACCGCATTTTGATTTATATGTACTCGATAGTTCGCGGCGGAAAGTACGGAGGTTTTTGTGATGCGATTTTCCCTGGCAGCTGTTGCCCTGCACCTTTTTTCATCGCTGGTTTTTGCCGAAGACCTGACGGTAGACCTCCGCTTCGAATCAACCCCGACCGGTCAGCAGAACCAGCCGGTGAACAGCACGGTGAAAGCGCTTCGCCCGGTACGCATCCAGGCATTCACCGACAACAGGGGAGGCGGCGACACGGTTCTCGGCGAACTGAAGGTGAACGGCCTTGCCCGGAAGGTTCAGTCGAATACGGCCGTGTCCGTCTATGCCACCGATGCGTTCCGCAAGATCTATGGAGAATGGGGTGGACCGGCCTCTCCGGATGCCCAGCTGGTGCTGACCGGGGAGGTTACCCAGTTTTCCCTTGAGGAGACCGACGGGTATCAGGCCAAGGTCGGCTTCCGGTTCCTCCTGAAGGACGGCGAGGGGAAGGTGCTCTGGGACGGGCATAGTTCCGGCGTGGTCCGGGGGACGGGGCGAACCCTGACGGCAGAGACACTGCCGCAGCTTTTCAACGGCCTGTTGCGTCAGACCTACACGGAACTCCTGGAGGACGAATACCTGGTCGGCATCTGGTCCGGCAGGATCCAGAACACCTATATCATACGCGATACCCCCGCCGCACCCACCGCTGCCGGCCGGGAAAGCTGATCTCCTTTTCCGGGCTATTCATAGTCCGGTTTCGTATTTCTGCAGCGGGCTTCCGGCTACGAGCCGGGGCCGGCGCTTCTGCTCATCCCAGAGGGTGAGATACCCCTTCCACCCCTTTACCGTCAGCAGTTCCTTGATCTGATTCACCAACTCCGGTGCCGGCGCGGCGTGAAAGGCGTTGTAGCCCGAGTAGCCGCCGGGCGGAACCAGGCGGTAGGCGCCGAAACCGTAACTCTCCCCCCGCTTTACCAGCGTGGCAACCCCCTCTTCCCAGGAGTGCTCCTCGAATTTAGTCCAGCCGCAGACCGGGCACATGGCACGGCGCGAACTGCTGCTGTTCCATACTTCAGTGTCTATCCGGGCATAGTCAAAGCCGCATTGCCTGCATTTTTCGTGCATATTCGAGAAGTTCAGCATTGTTTGTCAGCTCCTGGGGCGGTACATGGTTTTGTGATCTTCCCGGTCCGGAAGGGCAGCCTGCCGGCGGCGCCGACAAGCTTAGGTGTCGTGTCGTGCCGATTGGGGTGTCGGGTCAGTTGAGACCCTTGCGAATCTGGTACAGGTCTTCAAGCGGCAGGCCGTTGAGCTCGAAGTACTCCAGTTCCAGCTCCTCCACATAGAAGCGGTCAAGACCGGAGTTGTCCAGGAAATCCTCCCTCAGCGAGATGTCCTTCTCGGCAATGATCTGGGGAAGGAGGTTGTGCAGGTAGATGGCCTCCTTCTGGATGGTCAGGATCGTCTCGTTGAACAGCTCGTTGTTGACCTCCCCCTTGAGAAGTTTCTTTGCGTGGAGCTCATCGGTAACTTCCCGCTTCAGCGTGGCCTGATCAGCCTTGGTGTTGAACTTGGAGTAGAAGTTGCGGATCCGCTCGCGCACATGGCGCAGCAGGATGAGGAAGAGCTGCTCCTCACGGTCAATGGCCTGGAGCTGATCGAGGACATCGGCTGACAGCCGCCTGCCCGTCTCCACATCCTCAAGCCCGCGCACCAGGGTAATGAGCTTCTTCCTGCCGTAGTTCCCCAGGTACTTGTTCTCCAGGATGCCGTCGATGAAGAGGCTGTTGAAGAGGTTCGTCCGCAGGGTGTCGAACTCCTTCTTGTTGCCGAGGATGCTGCGGAGCATCTCTTCGCTGATCCTGACGTTTTCCATGAATGCCAGCTGGTTGATTACCTGGGAGGTAGTGTCGTAGCGGTCAAGATAGGTGATGATGTAGGAGAACTCTTCCAGAAGCGAGATGTCGGCGCCGTCGCGGATGTTTTCGTCGCACGCCTTGCTGGCGTCGAGGAGGATCTCCTCGAAGCCGTGGTTGCGGTGCTCCGCTGCCATCTTCTTGGCATGGAGCAGCTTGAGCATGTCTTCCCGGTCCACATGGCTTTCGATCTGGCGCTCGCTGAAGAAGAGCCCCTCCAGAATCTGCCTCGTTTCGGAGATGTAGTCGCTCTCCTCCGTTTCCACCATCTTGCGGTCCTTGCGGAGCAGTTCGTCCAGGGTATAGAACAGCGCTCCCGGAATCTTGTTGCGGACCGAAAGGGTCTTGAGCCGTGTGAGGCGGGCATTTTCCAGCCGGTTTATTTCACCCTTGATGTTGCATGAGCAGAGGATGTTGCGGTATTCGTCGACGATGCGCCGGTTGTCGGGGTGCTTGTACATGACGTCGATGCGGATCCGTTCCTGCTGGTACCGGTCGATTCCGTTGCGGACGGCCAGGTCCGTGAGAAGGGCGAACTCATCATCGGCGATTCGCTTGCTCCTGAAGTAGAGGGACTGGAAAAGATTGCGGTACTCTTCATGTCTTGTGTTGATCAGCTTGAAGAGGAACAGTTGCACCCCCTCCATGTCGATGGTGCGGAGGATGTCGGTGATGATGCTGTTGTCGTCTCCGTTGCCGATGGCCAGTGACCGTTTGAGGGTTTTGCCCAGGCGGCGGAGGATGATTTCCTGTTGTTCCCGCACCGACGGGGCGAGGGTATCTGTGTGGAGAAAGAAGAAATAGTTGGTGACCGCGTTGCCGTCGAAGAATATCTTGTCGTAGGAGAGGGTGCCGTCGGTCCTGTCGCCGAACTTCAGGGTTCCGGCCTTCTTGTCGTAGTGGGTGCCGTACATGACGAGGCGGTTGATGACATCCCCCTTGGCCATGTCGGTCAGGGGCTGATCGACGCCGAACATGTATTCGCAGAAGGAGCCGCCGTTGCCCCGGTGTCTGATCCCCTGGGTGCCGATGACAAATTCGTTGTTTGCCGAGAAAAAGCGCAGCTCCGACTCGCTGCTCTGATCCAGGTTGAAAAAATAGCGCTTGTGGGCATCGACCCCTGCGGCGACCGCATAATACTCGATGCTGTTTTCAAGGGATCCGTGGAGCCGGATATCTTTGTACATATGTCCTGTCCCGGTTTGAAATTAGCGAAAAAATACCGTACTTTTGCCCGATCAGCAACCTTAATGTTGCCGGTCAGTGCCCGTTGATCATGAATGAGAGCCCGTCGTAGGCGTAAAAAACGTTCGCAGGCAGTTCGGCTTCCTCCCTGTGGGAGATTTCGTGGGTCAGGTGGGTGATGAAGGTGCGTCCCGGGGCAATGATTGCGGCGGCCCGGACTGCTTCCGGGATGTTGAAGTGGTGCGGATGGGGCGTGCGGCGGAGCCCGTCGATTATCAGGATGTCGAGCCCGGCAAGGAGTGGGAGGGAGCTCGCGGGGATATGGTTGCAGTCGGTGAGATAGGCGACATTGCCGAAACGGAAGCCGGTTGAGGGCATGCTTCCGTGCATCAGAGGGATCGGCGTGACCCGGAGCCCGAACAGGTCGAACGGGCCGTCGACTTCGTGGGGTTCCAGCAGTTGGTGGTAGCCGTATCCGGGGTGCCCGTTGAATATGTAGGGAAACTTGGCGGCAAGCTCGGCCATGGTCTCCCCTGACGCATAACACGGAATGATGTTCCGGTGGATGAAGTGAAACCCTCGCAGGTCGTCGATGCCGTGGACATGGTCGGCATGGGCGTGGGTGAAGAGGACGGCGTCGATCCTGGGGATCTTTTCCCGGACGGCCTGGATCCGCAGATCGGTGGAGGTGTCCACCAAAATGAAATGGTTGTCGTACTCCACCATGAGGGAGGTGCGTGTCCTGTTGTCCCGCGGATCGCTTGATGTGCAGACCGGACAGCTGCAGCCGACCATGGGGATGCCGGTGGAGGTGCCGCTGCCCAGGATGGTAATTTTCATGGGGATTCCTTGCAGAGTTTACCAACAGTACCATGAACCTGCGCCGGAGACAAGAGCGCCCCTTGCAGAGGGGAGCCGATAAGGGTATCCTGCGGGCGAACAGGATGGAAGGAGAGGGGTTTGAAGGTCGCATTCATTACGCCGTACTATCTGCAGTCGACGAGGGGGAACGCGGTGACGGTCCGACGGCTTGAGCACCATCTGACAGCAGCCGGGTGCCAGGTCAGGGTCTTTTCCCGGGAGGCGTTTGCCGGCACTGCGTTGGTGCAGGGTATCAGGGAGTTCGGCCCTGACTGCCTCCATGCCTTTCACGCCCTGCATGGCGGGGTCACGGCCCGGCAGGTTTGCCGGGAGCTGGGTATCCCCTACCTGGTCACCCTGACCGGTACCGATCTGTACGGTGGCGAGGCTGACGACATGGCTGCGATGGTCGAGGCTCTGGCCGGGGCGGAGGCAGTGGTGATCTTCCATGAAACGGTCAGGCAGCGGCTGCTCCGGCTTCTGCCTCACCCGGCAGGGCAAATCGCCGTTATCCCCCAGGGGGTTGACCTCCCTGATATCGTGGCGCCGGAGGCGACAGGGGACTTTGTCTTTTTCCTCCCCGCCGGGATCAGGCCGGTCAAGAACGTCCTCTTCCCGGTCGCACCGCTGGCACGGCTCCACGCTGCCCATCCGCGGCTGCGCCTCCGCGTGGCCGGGCCGCTACTGGATGAGTCATACTGCAGGAGGGTGCTGGCAGCTTTTGCCGCTGCCCCCTTTGTCGACTGGCTTGGGGAGGTGGCGTTCGAGGCGATGGCCGGCCAGTATGCCGCTTCCCATGTGGTGCTCAATACTTCGGTTTCCGAAGGGGGGATGGCCAACAGCCTGCTTGAGGCCATGGCTGCCGGCAGGCCGGTCCTTGCCGCTGACATCGAGGGGAACCGGTCGCTGGTTGAGGATGGGGTGAACGGTCTGCTCTATCACGGGGAGGCTGATTTCTTGGATAAGGCAGAACGGCTGCTGAACGATCTCCTTCTGCGTCAGAGGCTGGGGCTGGCGGGGCGGGAGTATGTGCGGGAGCAATGCTCACCGGAGCGGGAGTCGGCTGCCTATCGCCACCTTTACCATGCCGTAACCGGTCAGTCGAAACCGACGGATTCAAAACCGTAGGCCAGGACGTAACATTTTCTTCTCTACCGTGTTCCCTCCGAAGACACCAGTTCTGCCGTAATCTGTCCAAGGGGAATGGATGTCACGATTTTTACCGGCACCTTGGATTGATCGTTGCTGAGCCAGATGTGCAGATCGCCGGTAAACCGGAAGATCCCTCCCGTTTTCAGTCGGGGCTGAACCATCAAGGCTTCCACTTCGCGGAATGCCGGCAAACTGACGGTTTCGCGCCGGACTACCTCTACCGGCACCGCGGCATAGCTGTCGCTGTCATAAATGTGCAACGTCTCGGCCACCCCGATCTGTAGCGGCCGGTTGCGAAGGAAGTACAGCCCCGACAAGAGATCGGTCACGTCTGAATTGGGAATTTGCTCCTTTAGGCTCCGGTTGGTCATCCGGTCGATCCAGAAGACGTGCCGGTCACGCAGAAAAATGGTGAAACCCCGGTCACTGCGAAAAGAACCCTCCCGTTGCCTGATTCTGGTCAGTATGAAGTTGCCGTTTATGTGGCGCGTCTCTATCAGGTCATCAACCGGATAGAGCGCGGACAGCACCTCATCGGACCTGATCCTGAGACTGATCCGGAGGCCTCCAGTTTCATTGGTTGCCTCCAGTTCGGCGATTCCGACCGGCAGTCCGAGCAGGTTGATCCGGTACACCAGTTTTTCATGCTGTTTCCCCAAAAAATCTTCGCTGGACCGCAAGGGAGGATCGGGTACGAACGCGGCATGTTTCGTCTCGCGTGAAGGACGCTCCTCATCCGGGCCGGTGATTTCTGCTTCAGGGAGAGTGACTGGAGGAGCCGGTTGTGCCTTCTCAGGAAGAGGGGGCGGGGAAACAACGGTTGCATCCGCTTCCTGATTCGAGGAAGGCCGGAGTGATCGCCCTGGAGAGAGTGGTCGGTCGACCAGGGGAGCCGCTGCAGGTGTCTCATCGGCTGCGGAAGGAAGGAGATCATTTAAATCCACCACCATTCGTTCCATGGGGCGCACCGGGAGACCGAGCTCCAGGGGACCCAGGCGGCCGAAAGCCGACAGGAGAAGCAGATGCCCGGTCATGGACAGGATCAGACAGGAGCCAAACAGAAATTTGCGCAGTTTTTCGCTCATTTTAAAAACGCGGGTGACTAGCAATAGTGTCGCCTTCAACGACACGAGCCCCGGATCTCTCCGGGGCTCGTGATTGTGATGGTTCTGTCCGTAGCGGCGGGGATGAGTCCCCCTCATGCTGCGTATTCTACGGACGGGTGGTACCCAGGTATGCCTTTGCGACAGCAGCGACTTCCGCTGTAAGTCTGCCGGCAGTGACCTGGGCATCGATGGCGGCTGGTACATCGTTGTCCAGAACACCATTAAAGATGAAATCGATGGAATCCCACATCAGCCGCTTGGAGTAGAAACGGTTGTGGGCATACCCGCCGGGGTCGTGAATGAGCAGGTTTGCGTTGAATGCCGCTCCCATCACGTTTTTCCATTGAGGACTTCTATAGGGGCTAGTCCAGGTTGTGAAGGCGCCACCGGTACCGTTGGGCCCGTTATAGAAGTAAGGATGAGCGTTTGAGAAATAGATGCCCTTCGACGCAAGGGCAGCAACCGTTGCTTCGAGGGCGGCTTCATACTCTTCCTTCTCTGTTTCGAGACTGGTTGCCGTCAGTGCATACTGGCCGGTGTGGCAAGTGTCGCAAGCAGCCTGGGAGCGGATCTTCGTGATCACGCCCGTGGTGTTCGTCGATACGACGGAGAATTTGTGGGAATTGGCTGTCTTCATGTGGCAGCCGGCGCAGGGGCCGTTCGTGCCGGTACCCGCTGCGGCAGTGGAACCGATCTTGTCATGACCGAAGAATGCCGGATTGGCGTAGTTCAAACCGGCATACTCGTACCCGGTCAGGCCGTAGAGCTGTCCACCGGCGGTCAGGTAATGGGAGTTGACGAAGCTCAGCACGCCGTCGGCATCCCGGTTTGTCTTGATGCTCTCGCCCGTTTCACGACCGGTGTGGCAGGCGATGCAGACATTGGACCCGGATGCATCGGGGAACTGGATGGTGTAATTGTAATTGGCAGCCGAGTAGCGGTGCAGGATTGCCCCGGGGTTACGCAGTTTGCCGGTGCCGGCATTGCTGTGACAGCCCCAGCAGTAGAGGAGTTCCTGCTGTCCGGATCTCTTGTTGCTGTTGGTCCAGCCGGCCAGATGTGTGAAGCTGTTGCCGCTGCCGTTCATTACGTAGGTGTTGGGGTTGTTGAGGAAGTTGGCTGCACCGGTCGAGGTGTGGCAGCGCTGGCAGGAGCCGCGTGATCCACTGTCGTCCCAGTTGTAGTGGGTCCAGCCTATGCCTGATGCGTCGGTGGCGCCGGCCAGCATGACGGCGTCGACTTCCGCGGTGGTCCTGTCGGTAACTCCGGCCGCGGCGGCGACTTTCTGGGTCAAAAGGCCGCCGGCATGACCAGACTGGGCCCAGTCGGTGAAGATGGTGGTGCCCCGCTCCGGACGTCCGGCAAGCGCGCGGGTATTGGTCTTGAATTCGTGACCATGGCAGTCGAAGCATGGGTTTTTGAGAACTGTGTCAGGTGCAATGGTCTGCCCGACCCTCCTCATCACATACCCTTCGATGGTGGTGCCGCTGGCGGTGGTGCCGGAAGCAGGCTGGTCATAGTGGGTCGAGGGGAGGGTACGAAACCAGGCGGTGTTGTGGTAGTAGGGGGCGGTCGAGACGTTCGCAAATCCAGTGCCGGTGTCGACAGGGAGGATATTCCCGCTGCCGATCAGCTTGCCTTCATTGGTGGTCAGGTTATGGCAGCTGGTGCAGATGTCGAACTGGTCCACTACCTTGTTGCGGTTTGGATCCCAGGTCACGATGTTGCCGGCGAGATCGCGGGTCTTGGTCTGACGGATGTTGCCGCCATGCTCGTGGCAGGTGGCGCACTTGATGGTGTTGAAGGTTTCAGGGTCGCGTGGCAGAACCGGCTGGTAGGCGGTGTTGTCGATGATGGTCTTGTCGCCGGTGAATCCTTCCTTGCCGTAGAGGATCGATCCCTCGTGGGAGTGGCAGCGGGCGCATTTGGCCTCCTTGGCCTCCTCGGCGCTGAAGGGGTTGGCGTGATTGCCGTTCTGGAAGTTGGGGGAGCTGCTCAGCGGTGCGACCACAACCTCGCCGCTATTTGTGGTGAATTGGGTAACGCCGTCGTGGCACATGGCGCAGCGCGCAGCCTTCTGGGCGTCGCTTACCTCGCTGTTCAGGGTGTACGGGAAGGGGCCGACCCCGTTATGCTGGGCGCCGCCACCGTGGCAGCTTTCGCAGCCGAGCTCGGCATGCAGCGAGCGCTGGTACTGCTCGATGAACGTTTCGCCGGTCAACGGATCAGCCGTGGCGGCATGGCACTGAAAACAGCCGGAATCGCCGACCTTGGCCACATCACCGGGCGCCCCCTCCTTGCTCGACGAGCTGCAGCCGCCGATAACCGCGGCAAGGGACAATGTACTTAAAAAAATAATTCCAGCCTTCTTCACACTCATAGCTTTCCTCCTTTTATGGATGATGAAAGATTAAAATGTTCCTGGCAGATGGCATTTCAGACAGACTTTCCCCTTGGTCCTGTCCTTGTAGTTGCCGGCTTTCCAGTCCTTCGGGTGGGGCCGGACCATGCCGCTCCGGTGGCACTGCACGCAGACGTCCCCTTCCGGGTGACAGCTGGCGCAGGACTGGAGATTGCGGCGCGCCTCGGTTGCATGCTCGTTGAAAGCCGGTGCATACTGCTGTCCGTTCGGCCCCAGCATCATGTGGGATTTGATCCGGAAACTCCCCTTGGGGAAGCGATCATGGCACTGGGCGCACTGCTTCTGATCATGGCAGCGGTAGCAGGTCTGGGGGTTCTCCTTCGCCTTGATGGGGTGAATGGTGATGAAGTCGCTGCGGTGGCTCTTGGGGACATAATCCCGGTGGAATGTTCCCACGCTCAGGTCGGCGTTGATTCCGCCACCCTTGTGGCAGTCAAGGCAGTATGACTGGCTGTGGCACTGACCGCAATTGTTGCCCGGTTTGGAGGCGACGGTGCGATGGGTTCTGACCCAGTCGGCGTCATGATTCGGGGCGATACCTTCTCCCTTGTGGCAGGCATTGCATTCGCTTATTTTCGATTCTGCATAATCCTTGTGCTGCTCTTTCTGGGCTGCCGCCTGCTGGACATAAAGAGCGGAGAGAATTATCAGCATTACAACAAACATCCGTTTATTCACAGGTACACCCCCTTTCCTAGAAATCGTAGTCGAATGTCATGCGTCCCGAGACATTTTCCGAGTAACGGGCATTGACATCATTTTGAATCCGGCCGGACAGGGCCATGTGCTTCGCCAGACGGTACTTGCCGCCAAGCCAGTATCTCCGGGCAATTTCTTCGTCGGTGAGCGCGTCCCTCTGATAGGCATCGTAGGCGATGCCGCCGGAAAGCTGCGTGATCTTGCTGAAGTAGTAGTCAAAGTCACACATGAAACCGTCATGGTCGTCGTCGTACCCGTTAGTCTTGTCGTACTCCAGGTAAACCTTCACCTGGCTGGTGGGGGATACCGTCGTGCCAACGCGATAGACATTGGCGTGCGCCCCCTCGCCGTACCAGAGGCGGCTGTAGCCTGCATTGACGGAAAATATGTCATTCAGGGTGTAGTCGGCCCGGACGAGCCCTTCACGGAACTTGTTGACGGCGAACACGGAGTAAATGGACGTTGCATCGAAGGTCGGATAGCTTTGGTAGAACTCTCCGGTGAGGGTGAGTTCCGCGATTGGGAACAGCTTTAGACCCACCAGCCCTTCAACGAAATCTTCGCTGAAGAGATCGTATCTGGTGTTGCCGTAGATTTTGCTCAGTCCGAAGAGATACTGTTTGAAGGAACCACCGAGAATGTCGCGGGAGGCTTCGCTCTTGTACCATTTGCGCAGCCAGCTGACCTCCAGATCGGTTTTTCTGAAGCCGGCCAGGTAGGCCGATATCCCGAGGTCCGAGTTCCAGGCGTAACCGGTCTCCCCGTCCTCGCCGAAAAGCACATCCCGGCCGCCGAAAGCGGTGAACGCCACAGGGCCGATGTTTTTCAGGTCGACCTGGAGCCCGTCGATGATGGCATTGCCTGCCGAGTTTGCAACGAACTGACGTCCGAAGCGCAAATCGACCTTGTCGAAAAGATCGCGGTAATCGGCATAGAAGTAATAGAGCCTGGCGGTTCCATCGTGATCCCTGCCGATGGTCTGGGCACCCCTGCCGTAGCCGAAGAACGAAAGTTTCCCGTCCGAGTCGATCTTGTTGACGCCGAGACGCAGGTACTCGACGGCTTCAAAGACCCGGTTGTCGGAAAATTCGTCGTTGTACCAGAGGAGCTGGGTGGAGCTTCTGCCGTTGAATTCGACGCCCCATGCGGTCCCGGCAGCCAGTAGCAGCAGTGCCGAAAACGCTGTGCATACCCTTTTGAGTCCCATCAAATGACCTCCTTTCTGAAGTTGATATCAAGTGCTGGCATCCAGCAAAAAAATGTTTTCCGCGTTCATCCCCCCCCTTTGTTGGTCAAATAGTTAGTTAGGTATAATGAATGCAAAATCAAAACCATTCTACCGTGACTTTGTATGTTGTCCAGTTTGCGTAATGAAATTTGCTGAATTTGCGAATTTTTATTCGGATGGATTGGTTGGGGGGGGGCTAATTATGCGACGATACTTCGCTTGCTGGGGCTTTGCAGGGGCGCTGCTGGATGAACTACTCCGTTACAACGCGTATTTTGAGGGCCAGGGCGTATACCTCGCTCCGCGAAATGCCGGTTGCTGCCACGGTCGCCGCGACCGCGTCGCGGATGGAGAGACCTTCGCCGTGGATATGCCGGCGGAGCAGTTCCTCCGGGTCTACCCCGCTGCCGGTGTCCGGTTCAGCGGCAGGGGCGACCAGGATGACCACTTCCCCCTTCACCCCTTCTGACCGGTAGTGGACGGCCAGATCTTCGAGGCAGCCGTGGCTGAACTCCTCGTGGATCTTGGTGAGTTCGCGTGCAACAACGGCTTCCCGCTCGCCGAGCAGCTCCGCCATGTCGGCCAGGGTGGCGGCGAGGCGGTGGGGGGCCTCGTAGAATATTACCACGCGATCGTCGTTTCTGAGCTCCTCCAGCCGTGACCTCCGTTTCCCCTGCTTCGGGGGGAGGAACCCCTCGAAGGCAAAGCGGTCGGTGGGGAGTCCGGCGGCGGAGAGGGCGGTGATGATGGCGGACGGACCGGGGATGGGGACAACCCGTATCCCTTCGGCAGCCGCTGCCCTGGCAATGCGGTAACCCGGGTCGGCGATGCAGGGGGTGCCGGCATCGGTGATGATGGCGACCGACTCACCCTCCTTGAGCCGTTCCAGGAGGTAGTCGGTCTTGAGCCGCTCGTTGTGGTCGTGGTACGGGGTGAGACGGGTGGGGATGCCGAAGTGGGAGAGGAGCTTGCGGGAGTGGCGGGTATCCTCCGCGGCGATCAGGTCCACCTCTTTCAGTATCCTGACGGCCCGGAAGGTGATATCCTCCAGGTTGCCTATGGGGGTTGCCACGATGTAGAGGGTGCCGCTTCTGCCACTATCCATTGACTGCCTCTTCCCTTTCCGGCGGAAAGTGTGTACGTTGGGTCAGCACAACCAAAGGAGCGATTGTGACGACAGGGAGAATTTTCAGACCGTTCAGTGTTGGGCGGTTTACCATCATCCCCGAGGGGGAGATTGGGCCGGCCGGGTGCGACATCCCCATTGTCATGGGGAAAAAGGGGGCATTCGGGTCCGGCGAGCATGAAACCACCGCCGCCTGCCTGGGGATGCTGGAGGCATTGGATTCCCTTGCCGGTGCCAGGGTCCTCGATCTGGGGAGCGGCACCGGCATCCTGGCCATCGCCGCGCTGCTCCTCGATGCCGGTTCGGCCGTTGCTCTGGATATCGAGTGGCCGGCGGCCCTCTCCTGCAGCAGCAACATCAGGCTGAACGGCCTTGAGGGGCGGGCAGACACGGTCTGCGGCGAGCTGGCCTGCCTCGGCAGCGACCGATTCGATCTCGTCATGGCCAACATCTATGCCGATATCCTCATGCCGCTGGCCGACCGGCTCGTGGCGTTGACCCGGTCCGGCGGGTTCGTTCTCCTCTCCGGCATACCGCTGCAGGACAAATACGACATCTGGCGGCGGTACACCTCCCTCGGGTGCAGCGAGATCGATTGCCGTATCGGCGAGGAGTTCGTCACCTATCTGATGGTGAAGACGTAGAGATATACTCCATTACGGCGGATGATTCAACAGTGCCAGGCAGGATTGTTGGCTGATGATGTTTCGCTGTTACAATGAGACTCATATCTCAGGCTGATTCTGCTGGCAGACTTCCGGCAGGAAGAAGTAAAACGTGGCACCCTTGCCGACCTCTCCCTCTGCCCAGACCTCCCCGTGATGGCGGCTGATGATCCTCAGCACCGTGGCAAGGCCGATGCCGCTCCCCTCGAATTCATCGCCGTGGAGCCTTTCAAAGACGCGGAACAGCTTGTCCCGGTAGGTCATGTCGAAGCCGACGCCGTTGTCCCTGACAAAATAGGCATCCTTGCCGTTGACGCTGGTCCTGCCGACCTGGATGACCGCATCCGGGTTAGTGGCCGTGTATTTCCATGCATTGCCGACAAGATTCTGCATCACGATTCCCAGAAGGGCTGCATCGCCATAGGCCACCAGGCCGGGTTCAATTTCAAAGCGTACCCGTCTCTCCGGGGCCGTCTCCTTGTAGAGGTTTGCCGCCACATTCGCAAGGCGGGTCAGGTCTACTCTGCCACAACTCAGCTTTGCGCGGGATACCCGGGATATCCTGAGCAGATCGTCGATCATCCCCCCCATCTTGTTGCTTACCTTGCCGATTCTCCTGAGGATCTGCTGCCCCGCTTCATCAAGGCTGTCCTGGTAATCCTCCTGGAGTATGCTGCTGAAACCGCTGATATGCCGCAGCGGCGCACGCAGGTCGTGGGATATTGAGTAGCAGAAGGATTCCAGCTCGTTGTTGACCTCCTGAAGCTGGGCGGTCCGCTCGTTTACCCGTTGTTCCAGCTCGACATTGAACTTTTCCAGTTCTCCCTGGGCTTTTTTCAGGTTTGTGATGTCATTGTACACGAGCACGATTCTCCTGACCGTGCCTTCCTGATCGTGAATCGGTGCCGCCTCCACGTCGAAGACATGTCCCCGGACCTCCCACCCTTTGAAACTGGCAAGGTCGTGACCGGCGAGGATCTTCCGTACTGCGCAGAACTCGTCCGGGATCTGCCCCTTGCAGACCAGGTCCCTGCAGAATTCGCCATGGAGCGCTTCCTCATCAATATTCTCGAAGAAAATCTCCTTCATCCGTTTGTTGCTGGAGAGAACGCGGAAATCAGGGTCAACCACCATGATTCCCACCTGGGCAGCGGCAAAGATGGCCACGGTTTCGTCGTGTAGCAGCTGCAACTGGCTGTTCTTCTCTTTCAGACTGGTCAGTATGTGGCGGAAAGACTCGAAGATGATACCGAGAGGGTCGAAGTCCTGTATGCTGTCATCGTCAAGCTCCTCCTTCCGGAGAGGTTTCGTCCCCATGACGTCGAGCAGTTGGTTGACCTTGGCGTGGATGTAGCTGTTCCTCCGCTGCAGCGTCGTTTTGAGTTTCCCGTTTTCGGCGCGCAGTTCTGCCAGCTCGGCGAGCAGCTCTTCATTCCGCTGCGCCGCGTTGCCTTCGGCTGTAATGCAACCCTGGATTCTGGTCATTGTCGGCCTCTGTACCCGTAAAGCACGGTCATTCTACCCCTTGTAAACCAGAATGGTGTAGCAGGAGTCATCCTTGCGGACGTCCACCGTGAGCCCCATGTTCCCCGCTGCTTCGGGAATGGTGTTGGTGCAGTCGCGGTTGTCGGTTTTGAAGACGAGCTGTACCCTGCCGGCATTGAGCTCATTGATGTTGCGGTTTATTTCCCGCAGTGCAACCAGCAGGGTTGAGGGACATATCTGCCCGCTGATATCGAACTCGATCGTTTGTACGTTTTCCACGGCAACCTCCTTGATGGGAATAACAACATGGCACAACAGGTGAAGCGGTTCAGCGGATAACGAAACGGGTCAGCAGTCGTGTGCCGAGCCATGCTCCGGGAAGCAGGCCAACGAGAAATAGGACACTCTGCAGGGCCATGATCGGCAGCCCCCCGAGCAGGTGCCACACATTGCAGCCGGCTCCCATCCTGGAGGCAAGCCCCATCAGGATCCCGCCGACCGCGGCTGACAGGTACTGGCGTGGCGGCAGTTTCAAGCGGATGCTGAACTCCCCCAGCAGCGAGGCGGAAAGCGCGCCTCCCGCGATGATGCCGAGGATGAGGGGGAACTGCACCAGGGCCACAGCGTCCAGCTCCTTGCCAGGCCCACCCCGCAGCAGGGTGCCGGTGAGCGGATGGGTGTACTGCAGCGGCATGGCCTGGAAAAATTTCAGGCTCTCGTAGTGGGCGGGGCAGAGGGCTGCTTCCACCATGGCGGCGGCCTTTGCGTAGGATGTGGTGATCCCCATGGGCATGCCGATGGCAATTGCGGAGATGAGCCCGATCAGGGCAAGGAGGAGAGCCGCCAGCCACGGTTGCAGCGCCCCTTCGGTGTAGGTCGGCCGAACCCATCCTCCCCGGCGGCATATGAGGACGAAACAGGGGAGTGCAGCGGCAACCGCCACCCCTGCCGGCACGGACGGATTGATGCCGAGCGCCTCCGCCAGGGTGATTTTCCCCTTGAGGAAGATGGCGGCCCCGTTTACCGAACTCCACCAGGGGGCTATCTCGGCGAAGATGGCGCTGCCGGCAACCAGTCCGGCCAATGCGACCAGGCTCGGTACGCTGCCGGTACCGGTCTTGTAGAGCGATCCGACAACGCACCCCCCGGCCAGCACCATGCCGATACCGAAAAGCATCCCTCCGAGCGGTGCTGCCAGGGAGGGAGATGAGAGCAGCGGGAACGGGTAGATGCGGATCAGGCCGGTCAGCCTGGCAATCTCGAAGAGGATCGTGCTGGTGATAATGAGGAGCAGCAGGATGCGCAGCTTGAACGCCGACCTGAAGAGGAACAGGTCGCGGAACATGCCGGCCAGGCAGAAGTCGGAGCGGTGCATGATGAATCCGGCGGCGAGGCCGAGAAGGGTGCCGCAGAGGAGCATGAACGGGGTGGTTGCCATGAGCTGGTCTCTTCCGGTGAAGATGCGGATTTCGAATTCTAGCACCGGCTGACAATAAAGGCAAATTAACTTGAATGCATTAAGAATGGTGGGCAGGCACAATAAAGCGCCCGTCACAGAGGTGGCGGGCGCTTTGTGTCGCGTCAGACTGTTCCCGGTTTCAGGCGGTCGGCCCTGCATCCTCCAGGGCCAGCTCCTTGATGGCCATGTCCCGCAGCTTGAATTTCTGGATCTTGCCGCTGGCGGTCATGGGGTAGCTGTCGACGAACTTGACGTATTTCGGGATCTTGTAGTTGGCGATCTTCCCGTGGCAGAACTCCCTGACCTCCTCTTCGGCCATGGTTTCCCCTTTCTTCACGATGACCGCCGCCATGACCTGCTCGCCGTACTTCCGGTCGGGCACGCCGTAGATCTGGACGTCGGAGATCTTGGGGTGGGTGTAGAGGAATTCCTCTATCTCCCGGGGGTAGATGTTTTCGCCGCCGCGGATGATCATGTTCTTGATCCGTCCGGTGATCTTGCAGTAGCCGTTCTCGTCCATGATGGCCAGGTCGCCGGTGTGGAGCCAGTTGTCCTTGTCAATGGCCTTTGCGGTCTCCTCCGGCATCTTGTAGTACCCTTTCATTACCAGGTACCCCCGGGCGCACAGTTCCCCCTGTTTCCCCGGGGGGAGGGTGTCACCGGTTTCGATGTCGACGATCTTGACCTCCACGTCCGGCAGCGCCCTGCCGACGGTGGCAACCCGCAGTTCGATGGCATCATCGGTGCGGGTCTGGGTGATGACCGGTGAGGACTCCGTCTGGCCGTAGGCGATGGTGATTTCGCTGGCGTTCATACGGGTGATCACCTTCTTCATCACCTCGATGGGGCAGTTGGACCCTGCCATGATGCCGGTGCGCAGGGTGGAGAGGTCATATTTGTCGAAGTCCGGGTGCTCCAGTTCCGCGATGAACATGGTGGGGACGCCGTGGACCGCGGTGCATTTCTCCTTCTCGATGGTCTGCAGCACCTTGAGGGGGTCGAAGATCTCTACCGGCACCATGGTAGAACCGTGGGTGACGCAGGCCATGACCGCGAGGACGCAGCCGAAACAGTGGAAAAACGGGACCGGGATGCAGAGGCGATCGCGATCGGTGAATTTCATGCATTCGCCGATGTTGAAGCCGTTGTTGACGATGTTGTGGTGGGTGAGCATGACCCCCTTGGGGAAGCCGGTGGTGCCGGAGGTGTACTGCATGTTGATGACATCGTGACGGTCCAGGGTTGCTTCGACGCCGGCCAGTTCGGCGTCGCTCACGCCGCTCCCCATCTCGACGATGCGGTCGAAGTTGACCATGCCGGCAGGCGTGTCGTCGCCGATGAATATCACGTTTTTCAGGCAGGGGAGCTTTGCGGCGCTGAGTTCCCCCGGACGGGAACCGGCAAGTTCCGGGACCACATCCAACAGGGTAGCCACGTAGTCGGTATCCTTGAACGACTGCACCATGAAGAGGGAGGTGGAGTCGGACTGGTGGAGGATGTATTCCAGTTCCGCCGACTTGTAGCTGGTGTTCACCGTCACCAGCACCGCGCCGATCCTGGCGCTGGCGAACTGGAGGATCACCCACTCGGGGACGTTGTAGGCCCAGATGGAGATGTTGTCCCCCTTCCTGATCCCCATGGCCAGCAACCCCTTGGCGACCTTGCTGCAGAGCTCGTTAAACTCGCGGTAACTGTAGCGGATTCCCCGTTCGGGGTAGACCAGGGCATCGTTATCCGGAAATCTCCCGGCGATGTCGTCCAGCAGCCCGCCTATGGTAAGTTCGATCTGTTGCGCCATTGCATCCACCTCCGCTGTTTCGTGGGGTCCGTTCCATGAAGAACTGCCGCTTCTTACTGCAGTATTGATGCATTATCACAAGCAACCGGTGCAAGTCAATTGACTCTGACCGATGTTTCGTCCGTTTCAGGAGAGGTTCCAGATCGCCATTTCCAGCATGTCCCGCCAGCTTTTCGCGATCTCCCTTACCACCGTCGGTTCGAAACCGCAGTGCATCATGCACTGGCTGCAGCGTTCGTCCCGGCCGACGCCGTACCGGCTCCAGTCTGTCTTCTCCATCAGTTCGTTAAAACTCTTGTAGTGTCCGTCGGTTATCAGGTAGCAGGGAGCCTTCCACCCACGGGGATTCCTGGTCGGGTTCCCCCAGGGGGTGCACTGAAGCTTCTTCTCCCCCATGAGGAAGCGTAGGTACATGGGGGTTGACCAGAAGCGGAAGCGCATGCTCATGCGGTAGATCTCCCGGAACTTCCGCTCGATCTCCCGGCGCTCCAGGAAGAGCTCTTCGCCGACCGCTTCGTAGCTGAAACCGGGGGCCACCAGGATGCCGTCGACGCCAAGGTCGGTGAGGAGGGAGAAGAGCATCTCCATCTCCAGCAGGTCCGAGTCCCGGTAGATCGTCGTGTTGGTGCAGACCCTGAACCCCCGGGATTTTGCCTTCTCGATGCTCTCTACCGCGATCCTGAAGGTCCCCGTGCGTTCGAGAATCCTGTCGTGGGTCTCCTCCAGTCCGTCCATATGGATATTGAGGGTGAGGTTGGGGTGATTGGGGAATTTGTCGAGAGCCTTTCCCAAAAGCAGGGCGTTGGTGCAGAACTGGATGTGCCTGCCACGATCCAGTACCCCGGCAACCAGATCGTGCACCTGAGGGTAGAGGAGTGGCTCTCCGCCGGTGATGGTAACGATCGGTGCCGGGCACTCATCCACCGCTGCCAGGCATTCATCCAGGTGCATCATCTCCCCGATGGTGTCCGCATATTCGCGGATACGGCCGCAGCCGGAGCAGGCAAGGTTGCACCGGTGGGTCGGCTCCAGCATCAGCACCAGCGGGTATTTTTCGATTTTCCCCAGCCTGTTGCCGAAGATGTATCTGCTCAGGTCGTAATTGAGCCGCCATGGGAAGCGCACGGGTGGGTATCCTTTCCGAACTTACTTGAGTTGCATCTGCTTCAGGGGATAAAGTGCGGGGAGTGTTCACGAATGTCAACTGCTTTTGCACGGGGTGTCTTCATAGGGTCGGCTTCGGCATGCCGAGGCGCTGTACGATGCCGCTGTTGTAGTGACGTTGCGGTTTGTTCACGACCGGCTTTTTCGCTTGACCGGATTGAATGGTATTTGCTACAAAGTTTTATCTAGTGTATTTAATGAAAATCAAGGGCAGAGCTGTCGGTTTCGTCACATATGTCTGTCCGGATGGGATCTTTCATGAAATGGTCGGCGATGGTGCCGCTCCTGATGCTGCTGTCCATTGCATGCGCATTTGCAAGCGAGCCGGCGACCAGAACCATAGAATGCGTCACCTCCAGATGTCCTGAGGGGCAGGGGCTGACGCCGGTACAGGTCGAGGGGGATGCGCTGATAAAGAAGTTCTGCACCAAGTGCCACACCGAGGGCCGGATCATGGAGAGTCTGAAAGCGCTGCGCAGGGAGCAGGAGGTGGGCTACGCGAAGAGCGTAAAAAGCATCGTTGTCAAGAAGATCAGGCTGACCGGGGGGGAGATCTCCCACCGGGACGGCAAGAAGATACTCGAGTATCTGGTGAGTTTGTAGCTGGTTGCGGTTCCGAGTCACGGGGGCGCTGTCCAGGAAGGCAAAGAGAGGGGCTGCGGACGGGGCGGGATGATATTCCCCGCCGGCTGCAGCCCCTTTTTCCATGCGGAGCCTGTCCCGCTCCAACACGGACTATTACGTCCGCAGACTGTTCTCCCGGTCTGGCAGCGTGAAATAGAAGGTTGCCCCTTCCCCCTCTTTCCCCTCGGCCCAGATCCTGCCGTTATGCCGCTGGATGATCCGCTCGACGGTTGCCAGACCGATCCCCGTCCCTTCGTAGTCGTTGCCGTGCAGGCGTTGAAAAACGGCGAATAGCTTGTCTTTATACTCCATGTCAAAACCCGCGCCATTATCCCTGACAAAGTAGACCACTTCCCCGTTGACGGTGCTCTTTCCCATCTCGATCAGGGGTGCCGCTGTCTTGCCGGTATATTTCCAGGCATTGTCCAGCAGATTCTGCAGGGCGAGGCGGAGCAGGTTGGCATCCCCTCTGGCCGTAAGACCGGCAGCTATGTTCAATTTTACCGCGCGTCCCGGCTCCATCTCGCCGTGCGTCTGTAATATTTCGGCGGCAATGCTGCTCAGGTCGACCGTGGCCGGCGTCATCACTTCCCGGTTTATCCGCGAGAACTCCAGAAGATCGTCGATCAATGTCCCCATTCTGGTGCTCGCGCTACAGATTCGCTGCAGATACTCACGGCACTGTGGAGAACTGTTCTCACTCAACTCCTCGGCCAGCATTTCGCTGAAGCCGTTGATATGGCGCAGCGGCGCACGCAGGTCATGGGAAACGGTATAGTTGAAGGCTTCCTGCTCCTTGACCAGTGCTTCGAGCTGGGTGGTCCGTCTGGCTACTTTCTGCTCAAGGTCGGTGTTGAGGCTCCTGATCTCCTGCTGTGCCTGCCTGATTTCGGACAGATACCCGGCAAGTCTGCTTGCCATGTGATCGAAGGAGATGGCCAGTTCGCCCAGTTCACCCCCCTGGACCAGGGGGGAAACCCGGAATGTCAGATCGCCATCGGCAATTTTGAGCGATGCTTCCCGCAGTTTTTTGACACGGTCTGCGATGGACAGCTTGCCGATGACCAGCACGATTGCGAAGGCGAGGATGACGAACGGCACCAGTGTCATCAGGTTGTAGAACAGCTGGCGATTGGCTGCGGCAACTGCCTCCTCCAGGGACATGCCCGCCCTGACGTACATGTAGGGTTTCTGCTCTCCCTCCAGGCGGATCTTGCGGTAGGTGACAACGCGCCGTTCGCCTTTCAGTGAAAACTCGTAGGAGAGCCTGTCCGGACCCTGTTCCATTTTCTTCAACTCAGCAGACTGGATCGGTTTCCCTTCTTCCTGGCCCAGTGCTCTCCCCCGGTTGATGATGATGCCGCTGCGGTCAGCCATGACATAGTTGGCATTGGCCGGGAGCTGGGAGCGCCCCAGGATGGCGCGCATGACGTCAAGATCGATGCCGAGGGCGACAACGCCCTCGAATCTCCCGTTGATGACGATGGGGGTGGCCATGTGGATTGTCGGTTTCCCCGTCGTTCTTGCCACCACGTATTCACCTGCAGAGAAGCGGAGCGTATCCCGGGCTGCGGTGAAGTAGAGCCGGTCGGCAACGGAGATTCGTTCGGTGATCGGGGAGGCTGATACCCGGACAATTCCGGAGCTGTCCGTTATCAGGATGTTGTTGTACTGGGGGTTCTGCTTGATGGCCGTGGCGAGGATCGACCGGATTTTCCCGCTGCCGGGGTTTCGCGCCTCGGGGAGTTCGGTCAGCAGGCTTCCCAGCACCTTGGCTTCCCGGGCAATATCCTCCTGGGTTTCAGCCAGGCTGTCGGCAAGTTTCTGCGATTCGATGATGGCCTTGCGATAATCGGCGGCGCGGACCTTGAGACCGGAGTAGACGATAATCCCCAGGGATGGGAGAGTCAGCAGGATGGCAAGCAGCAGCATCTGGGTGCGGATCGGGAATGTGGAAAATCTGGTCACAACGGTTCCTTTGCATTAAAGGTTGCCCGATTGAAAGCACAACTGCTGCAGATCATAAATATGCTGGTGCCTGAATGTTACATGAAATGTGAATATGTTAACTTATATGGAAATCCACGCTGATGCCAACTGTTTTTTTGACAGATTTGCCAGAGGGGAAGAATTGATGTCAGGGTGTGCCGCGCCCCAGCAAACCCCGCACGGCATCGGCAATGCCGGCGGCATCCAGCCCCAGATCTTTTCTCAGCCGGGCCTGGCTCCCCTGTTCGACGAACCGGTCCGGGATGCCGATCCGTTTCACCTTCAGGCCGGTGATCCGTTCGTCGGCGAGGAGTTCCAGCACAGCGCTGCCGAATCCCCCCTGGAGCGAGTTCTCCTCCACGGTCACCAGGATACCGCACCTTTTAGCCGCTGTCAGGATCAGCTCCCGGTCCAGGGGCTTGACGAAACGGGCATTGATCACCGTTGCCCTGATGCCGTCCGCTTCCAGTTCCCTGGCCGTTTCAAGGGCCGGATGGACGGTGGAGCCGATGGCGACGATCGCCACGTCGTCCCCCCCTGCCAGCTCCTCTCCTTTGCCAATCTGGATCTGACGCAGCTCCTGCTCCAGGGGGATGCCGTAACCGGCGCCACGGGGGTAGCGGAGCGATACGGGACTCCCCAGGTAGAGGGCGGTCTTCAGCATGTGGCGCAGTTCGTTCTCGTCCTTCGGGGCCATGACGGTCAGCCCCGGGAGGTGGCGGGTGAAGGAAAAGTCGAACACCCCGTGGTGGGTCGGACCGTCGTCCCCCACCAGCCCCCCCCGGTCCATGGCGATCGTGACCGGCAGATTCTGCAGGCAGATGTCGTGGAAGAGCTGGTCATAGGCCCGCTGGGTGAAGGAGGAGTAGATGGCTGCCACCGGGCGAAACCCTTCGGTCGCCAGGCCGGCGGCAAAGGTGAGGGCGTGCTGTTCGGCTATCCCCACGTCGAAGAACCGCTCCGGGAACCTCCGGCTAAAACCGGTGAGACCGGTGCCTTCGGGCATGGCGGCGGTGATGGCGATGATCTTTTCATCCTCTTGCGCCAGTTGCACCAGGGCTTCGCCAAACACGGCAGTGTAGGACTTTGCCCCCCCCTTTGCGGTGCTGACCGCGCCGGTTTTCAGGTCAAAGGGGCCGACCCCGTGGAATTTCCCCGGCTCCTTCTCCGCCGGCGGGTAACCTTTCCCCTTCTGGCTCACGACATGAACCAGGACCGGCCCCTCCACGTTGCGCAGGTTGGAGAAAATGTCGATCAGCTGGGGGATGTCGTGTCCGGGGATCGGGCCGAAGTATTCGAAGCCGAGGGCCTCGAACAGGGCCGCAGGGGTGAGGAACCCCTTGAGGGAGTGCTCTGCCCTGCGGGCGAACTGGAGGATGTTGCGGCCGAAGGCGGGGATGCTGCTCAACAGGTCGGCCATCTCCCTGCGCAGTCCGCGGTAGTAGGCGGTGGTCATCTTGCGGGAGATGAAGGTGGCAAAGGCGCCGACGTTCTCGGAGATGGACATCTCGTTGTCGTTGAGGACGACGATCAGGTTACGGTTCAGGTGGCCGGCCTGGTTCAGCGCCTCGAAGGCCATGCCGCCGGTGAGGGAGCCGTCGCCGATGATGGCGATGGTCCGGCTCTCCTCCCCCCTGATGCCGCTGGCAACGGCCATTCCCAGTCCTGCGGAGATGGATGTGGAGGCGTGTCCCGCACCGAACGGATCGTGGATCGATTCGCTCCGTCGGGGAAACCCGGAAATCCCCCCATACTGGCGCTGGGTGTGAAACCGCTCCCGCCGGCCGGTGATGATCTTGTGGGTGTATGCCTGGTGTCCCACGTCCCAGATGAAGCGGTCGCGGGGGGAATCGAAGCAGTAGTGCAGCGCCAGGGTCAGTTCCACCGCACCCAGGTTCGAGGCCAGGTGGCCGCCGGTTTGAGAGATGGTCTCCAGGAGGAAGTTGCGGACCTCGGCGGCGAGCTTTTCCAGTTCATCCGGGGAGAGCCGCTTCAGGTCCGCCGGACTGTCGATATGTTCAAGCAGACTGCTCATGAATTACTCCTGCAGTTATGAAACGAGATTCTATTGAACCGCAAAGACGCAAAGGGCGCAAAGAAAAAATGCATATCGGCAGGAATCTGCCACAGAGACACTGAGACACAGAGGCTGAACCGGAAAATGAGCCGCGGAAATATCTGTCGGTGGCGGTTTCCCATCATGTGCCCGGTACGATCGTTCCGCATGGCAGTCAGTGCCATGACGATGGTTCACGAGATGGGGTCGAGGAGGAATTTCTCCGTGTCCCTGTGCCTCTGTGGCGGGTGTTCGGTTCATGAATTGACATAACCGTTTGCGCGGAACCACTCCACCGCCCGTGTCAGGGCAACCGTTGCCGGCCGCGTGACAAGTCCGAGCTCCGTCCGTGCCCTGCTGGAATCAAAGAACATCTTCTTTGCCGCCATCCTCACCCCGTCCAGCGGGATGCGCGGCTCCCGCCCCGTTATGCGTGAAATCGCCTCGTTCACGTGGGCCGCGGCCAGTACCGGCAGGTAGGGGAGGCGGACCTTCGGCGCAGGCCTGCTGGTGATTTCGGCAAGGAGATGGAAAATCCGTTCGAGCGCGAGGTTCTCCCCGCCGAGGATATACTTCCTGCCGCTCTTCCCCCGCTCGGCGGCCAGAAGGTGACCCCGGGCGCATTCGTCCACGTCGATGAGGTTCAGGCCTGTGTCCAGGTAGGCGGGCATCCTGCCGCTGATGAAATCGACAATCATCCTCCCCGTGGGTGTCGGCCTGATGTCTCGCGGGCCGACCGGGGTGGAGGGGTTGACGATCACCAGGGGGAGGCCGCGGGGGATGAAACTCTCAGCCTCCCGCTCCGCAAGGAATTTGCTTCTCTTGTAATCCCCGACCATGTCCGCCAGGGTCACCGGAGTCTCTTCCGTTCCGGGGGTGCCGTCACCCGGGTTCCCCAGGGTTCCTACGCTGCTGGTGTAGACCACCCGGGAAACCCCGGCGTCAAGGGCAGCCTGCAAAATGATGCGGGTGCCGTCGACGTTGGCGGCGTACATTGCCGCCGGGTCAGGTGTCCAGAGGCGGTAGTCGGCGGCGGCGTGGAAAAGGGTGTCGCAGCCGGCAAGGCCCTTTCTCAGAGAAGCAGGCTCCAGCAGATCTCCCTCGCACAACTCCACATCCAGGCCGTCCAGGTTGCGCCGGTCGCTCCCGGGTCGCACCAGTGCCCGGACCTCATGTCCTTCGGCCAGAAGGGCGCGGACGATGGCCGCGCCGATGAAGCCCGTGCCGCCGGTGACGAACGCCTTCATGATCCCGATCCGGACAGCCGCCGGTAGGTGCCCAGGGCCGACAGGGGGAAGCAGTTGCGGTAGATGTGGTATTTGATCATGAAGTACTTGGGGAAACCGGTGCCGGTGAACTCTTCCTCGTCCCAGGTGCCGTCAGGCTTCTGTTGCTCCAGGAGGAACTGGACTCCCCGTACCGTCTCCGGAGCGGCTGCCTCGCCCGCTGCCATGAGTGCCAGGAGCGCCCAGGCGGTCTGGGAGGGGGTGCTGGTGCCGATTCCGGCCAGTGACGGGTCGTGGTAGGATGCGCAGCTCTCCCCCCAGCCGCCGTCCCGGTTCTGTAACTCTTTCAGCCAGGAAACCGCGCGCCTGATCCAGGGCTGGGACATATCCTCGCCGATTGCCGCCAGGCCGCAGAGGACCGACCAGGTGCCGTAGAGGTAGTTGACCCCCCAGCGCCCCCACCAGGGGCCGCGGGGGTCCTGTTCCCGCCGGATGAAGGCAAGTGCGCGGACTGCCCGGGGGTGGTCGCCTCTGAAGCCGAAGTTTCCCATCAGCTCCAGCATCCGGCCGGTAAGGTCGGCGGTCGGCGGGTCGATGAGCGCTTCCAGATCGGCAAAGGGGATCTTGTTGAGCAGGTGCTTGGTGTTGTCCCGGTCGAAGGCCCC
>Ga0073934_10002916_pt1 | contig 33321 bp, 35 predicted proteins | sample LarsenN4metaG_FD_76834 | JGI IMG/M metagenome (GOLD analysis project Ga0073934, IMG submission 76834) | Hot spring sediment bacterial and archeal communities from British Columbia, Canada, to study Microbial Dark Matter (Phase II) - Larsen... ...
CCTTCAGGCGTATACTGGCGATCCAAAGAGGCCTGCAAAACTCGCCTGAAAAGTGACTACTAGAGTTTTAGGAGAACCGTCGAATTTCAACAAGAATCCGGACATCCTCCTGTCTCAAATGACACCCTTCTAGACCAGTTAGCGGGCAACGAATCTCTCAGACAAACGGTTGAGGAGATCGAACGCGCCACCGAGCAGGGTGCAAGTCTCGTACGTCAGTTGCTGGCTTTTAGCAGAATGCCACCCAGGGCGCCCGAAATTGTCAGCCTGAATGAAATCCTCATGTCTTCCGAGAGAATGCTTCGAATTCTAGCTGGAGAGGACATTCGGCTCGAACTGGAAGTACATGCCAAGGAATGTTTGATAGCTGTCGAACCAAGCAAGTTCGAGCAGATCCTACTGAATCTCGTGGCCAACTCGCGTGACGCGATGCCCCACGGCGGAACGATTACCATCACAGTGTCCGCAGTCGATGTGGATGAGGACGGAGCCCGTCTTTACATCGGACTGAGAGCTGGAAAGCACGTGAAGCTTTGCGTGGCCGACACCGGTCAAGGCATACCGCCGGAATTCATGGCTCAGATTTTCGAACCGTTTTTCACAACCAAGGAGAAAGGTACAGGCCTCGGCCTGTCGACCGTTTACGGCATTGTTAGCCAGCACGAAGGCCACATTGGCTGCCACAGCGCAGTCGATCAGGGCACAACTTTCACAATCTTTCTGCCCCTCGCTGAGAGAATGCCAGTTGCCGCGCCCAGGGTGCTCCCACCGCCAAAAATCCGCGGCGGCAGCGAGAAGGTGCTGCTTGTTGAAGACGAGCCGGACCTGCGCGCTTCAGTCCGGCGCATTTTGGAGCAGAACGGCTACGAGGTATTCGAAGCTTCGGACGGCGCTGCCGCCTTAAAGATAAGCCAAGGTCAAGCCGACGGCTTCCACTTGCTGATTACCGACATTGCATTGCCTGGTATGCGCGGCCCCGAGCTCGCCGAGCGGCTCCTTGAACAGCACCCACATATGCGGGTTCTCTACATGTCCGGCTACTCGGGCGATGCGATTGCGCCGCGTATGTCTCACTTCATCCCAAAGCCCTTTAGGCGCGACACCTTGGTGCGAAGAGTCCGCGAAGTACTCGACGCGTGAACATTCTCTCCAAACATTTAAGCGCCCAACCGCGGTTTGACTCGATTTGCACATCCGGCTGAAGTGTTGGTGGAATCGTTGACCCACAGCGGAACGGTACGTGCTTCTGATGTCGGGGAGGGTAGGACCATGCCCGAGCTAAACAAAGCTGAACTCGACCGCTATATTAAGTCGATCGCAGGGTCGTCCGCGCGCATTTTGAGTCTCAAAATCCTTGGAGATGGTGGAGAGAGTCAGATCAAGGGTTACGGATACGGAACTCCTATGCAGATCGAGTTTGAAACCGGCGGGCAACAACGACGGGCGGTCCTGCACACGATCAGTCCCGGCCCATTCGGACACGAACACATGTCCGACCGGGCTCAGGTACTCCTGTGGGAGCACAGCAGCTTCAACCAACTTCCCCGTCACGTACGCTCAATCGACGTCGGCGCGTTTCGACGCGATGGAAGTGCGATTTCATTGGGTGACGCCGACGAATTCTTCGTATTAACCGAGTATGTGGAAGGACGCGGCTATTTCGAAGATCTCATGCGGATGCGTGACGATTCGAAGCTGACCGACATTGATGTGGCGAGAGCCGACGGGTTGTGTGATTACCTGGTTGAGATCCATCAGGTTCAAGGCGCCAATCCAGAGCTCTATGTGAGGCGAATTCGGGAGCTTGTCGGACATTCCGAATGCATCATGGGGCTGATCGACAGTTATCCTGCGCGGCGAGACATCGTGGAGCGAACGCTCTTGAAGGATATCGAACAGCGGTGTGTGGACTGGAGATGGCGCCTTAAGGATCGAGTTCACCGCCTGCGGCAGGTGCATGGTGATTTCCATCCATGGAACATCCTGTTTCGTGAGGGCGCCGATTTTGGTTTGCTCGACCGCTCGCGCGGCGAATGGGGGGACCCCGCCGACGATGTGGCCTGCCTCACAATGAACTATCTTTTCTTTTCATTACAACGCTCGGGTCGACTCGACGGCAACCTGGAGTCACTGTTCCGGCGATTCTGGGGACGCTATCAGGCTAAGTCCGGCGACATGGAAATGCTTTATGTCGTTGCGCCGTTCTTTGCTTTCCGCGGTCTCGTGATGGCGCATCCAATCTGGTATCCGAAGCTCGCTAAGGATGTCCGGCAGAAGCTGTTCAACTTCATCCAGGCGGTCCTGAATCAGGATCTCTTCAATCCGGACGAGGTGAATCGATACTGTGAAGCGTAACGTTCACCCAGGTTTTGCAGTCTGGATCACGGGCCTGCCAGCTTCTGGCAAATCGACGTTGGGCGCCGCACTGGCGCGTCAGATCCGCGAGCTCGGTATCGACGTGACCGTTCTCGAGTCCGATGCGCTGCGAAAAATATTCTCGAAGCAGCCGCGCTATGATGAGCAAGATCGTGAGCATTTCTACGGATCGCTGGCATTCATTGGCCAGGTTCTGACCGGCCATGGAATATCGGTTATCTTCGACGCCACCGCAAACCGCCGGTCCTATCGCGATCGCGCGCGCCAGCAGATTCCGCGATTCGTTGAGGTCTTTGTGGACTGTCCGCTGGAGATATGCATCCAGCGCGATCCGAAAGGCATCTATCGCAAAGCGCGTGCGGGCGAAGCAAGTCATGTCCCCGGTGTGGGGGCGGTGTACGAGCCGGCGGAAAACCCGGACGTCGTCGTACACGGTCATGAAGACAATCCGGAGGAGGCCGCGGGCCGTGTCATCGACGTATTAGTCAGGAAGGGCTATTTAACACGCATCCACTGACGCCCTTGGCAATGGATCTGCTGATTTGAAATGCGCTCAAAGATGAGCGGAAGATAGAAACAGGAGAAGAATATGAATCGAGAGCCTCGCAGAATTCCACCGAAATTACTGGCGACGTCGCAAAAACGGCGCGCCACCAAAGAAGTCGCGGCTTTGCCGAAGGGATCGAAAGAAGTGCTTCGCAAGGGCGGCAAGGGAAAGAATTTCCGACTGAGCCCTTCGCAGCCTCATTCGAAATCTGTTGGCCGCTAAAGAGTATGAAGGGAAAACAGCGGCCTGCAGGTCAGGTCGGTTCAACTGGTGTTGATTCACTTTACCGCTCAAGCCAGTGTGGTTTCAGGAGGCCCGGCGCACAACTTCCACCGTACAGGATGCTCTCGTCACAACAGCCGTTGAAACGCTTCCTAACAGAAATCGATGAATCCCACGTAGGCCCCGTGCTCCGACGAAAATCGTATCCGCATTCCAGCGTTCCGCTTCTCTCACGAGTTCGAGCCGGGGGTCCCCGTCGATTACCGTTCCAGTGGCGATCAGTCCTGTGCGGCGTAGGCTAGTAGCAGAGTCTTCGGCAACATCTTGAAGCCGGGCGCGCTCTTGTTCTGCAACAGCGTAGGGCCTTCGTTCCAGCTCGCTGGGGCTTAGCGTTTCGAATACGGATATCACGTGTGCATTGGTATTTGGGGGCCAGGCTCGCCGGGCAACTTCGCCGAGGACAGCTTCCCCTTCGGTCGAACCGTCATTGCCGATGACAAGCCGGATAGGCCCTTCAACGGATTTTCCGATTCTGGCTACCCGCACGGAGCATCGCGCCTTGTGCACGAGTTCGAGGGAGACGCTGCCCATGAACACGCGACCCGCGCGAGAACGCCCGTGGGAACCGACGATTAGTAGGTCGGGCCGCCACCAACTGCTCGTCTTGAGAACGACCTCGGCCGGCGAACCCCACAGAGCTTCGCAGGAGAGCCTCCATCGCGGAAAATAAGATTGGATTCGATTGCTGGCTGTTTCGGCGAGTGTTTCAGCAGTCTCGAGTTTAGCTATCCACGTGTCCTCAAGGTGTCTTTCGACCGCTACATACCCTCGAGGCGCCAGCTTTCCATCTGCCACACAAAGAACCATGGTCTCTGCCTCCGGCAGAAGCGCTGCTCGCCGCATGTCTTCAATCGCGGCGTCCGCGGAGATTGAGCCGTCGTAGGCGACAAGGATTTTCATTTGCCTTCTCGCGTCGATCTGCTCTTACCTCGTTGCCACCTTCGATAAGACGTAGCCGGTCAGATCGTTCTTACGCGTCTTTACGGCGACATCGTCGAGCGAAAGCACTCCGACGAGATCACGACTTCGATTGAGCACCATCAATCGCCGGACGTGTTTGTCTTGCATGTGCAGGCAGGCGTCTTCGATGTCCTCATCCTCGAAAGTGTAGCTCGGATTGGGTGTCATCACTTCACGGACCCTGGTGCGTCTTGGATCGCGTCCCTCGGCGGTTACACGGATGGTGATATCTCGATCGGTGATCACTCCCAGCACCTTGTCCTTATCACCAATGGGCAGAAGACCGATGTTTTCCTTCTTCATATGCTCCGCCGCAACTTCGACGCTGCACTCGGGCGGGAGCATGACCACAATACGAGTCATGATGTCTTTGACTCTCATAGTGCCTCCTGCCGCGATTTGCTGCAAATTGCCTTCCGTTGGATCGGAAAGAAAACAACTTCAGGAGATTACAAGACCAGCGCGCCTAGTCAACCTAACGACCGATCACGGTGAGGGCGGCGGATTGTGCAGCAATGTCAAAAGCCACCTATCGGCCTGCAAAACTGATCGACACTTCGCCAATTCTACCGAAGCGTTTGGCAGTCACTGTGTGTCAAAGAGACTGATCGCCGGAGTTGCTGACGATCACGTTTCGATCGTCTTCAGGAGAATCAGGCCGCGAGCGTCGGACCAAGCCAAAGCAGCGCCAGGACTGCCATGTCCACGATGGCTCCCATAAACGCAACGTTCCAATCCAGTCCTGTCAGGGCGAGCGACACTAAGCTCGACGCCACCACGATGGGCTTCCACCATTCGCAGTCGCCCAGCAATCCGATAGCAACTGCAACAAAGCCGGCAGCGGGCAACACCCATAAGGCGCCGAAATACACGAATTCCGCTGTCACCCAGGTCCCAACGGCCACCGAGCAGTGTGGTCTTATAGCTCAGGCCTTGGACTTCCGCGATTTTCAGGTACACGGTCGTGCCCATCAGGTGGATTAGGCCATGCAGGACCAAGAAGGCGGAGGCCGTGATGATCACGATTTTAGGGACGCGTTTCCTTCCCTTAATGCAGTCGGGCGAACCCAGGAAGCCCTGGAGGGTTAGACTGATTCGGTCGACTTGATTTCAGGAATATGGCTTTCTGGGCTCTTCCAGTGGCTCGGCGAGAACCTTCATTGATGTCTTCCTTTGCTCAATTCCATCTGGCGGCTGATGCCTGCCGATGCTCGCCGCTCCGCTTCGCGACGTATTGCACGGTTGCCGGACCAGCGAATGAGGCGGATGCCCAACCCGAAGAGGCGCCAGTAACGCCGGAATTTCTTTCGCGCGGGGTCATCTGTAGCCTCGACGCGCGTTCGGGTCCGAAACCGTGTCAGGCCGGCGTTGAGCGGTTCGGCCTCCAGAGTCCAGACAATCTTCACGAAGTCTGGCTCAGTGAAGTCCGCAAACTCGTCCCACGGTATTGGCCTGAACTTCACGTCACCTACCCAGGGTTGCGTGACAGCGCCCATCACTAACTCTCGTCTGGGCCGGTATGCGAGAACACTCCAGCCAAGCGCCATCGTCTCGGCGACCAGTCCACTCGGCCAGGTTCTCGACGGAGGCCTGGTACGGAACAGCTTCGCGCGCAGCCAGAATATAGCCCGGACGATCGGAATCGATTGAAGATCGAAGTTCTCGGCGACAGCGAAAACGATGTCCGCAGGAGCCTGGATCACGATGTCATGGCTCTCCGCGATATCGGCATGGCTAATGAAGCGATCAAGCAGCGATTCTGTCCACGAAGTCATGCGACGATTTGCTGCACGCTTGTCTCCACAAGCAAAGGGTTGTTGCGGGTCATAGCACAGCCAGACAGAGCAAGACCCGAATCGCACTAAAAACGCCAACCTATGCTGAGCGATGGGAGAGCAAACATCATCGGACCGGGGCCGATCATCCGCCATCGGAATTCTGGCCGGAGAAAAAATTGCTCTTGAACTCGAAACGTCATCGATCTGTCACAGCGCACGAGCATCTACTCTCTGACTGGAGAAAGTTCGGCAACTCACCGAGCTTAAAGCTCAAATCAGGAAGCAATAGGTTATCGTCAATATAGGGATTGGAAGGGTCTTTCGAGCCAGCGTCCAGGAGACAGTCATGCTACAGCTTGTCGATATCGGTCCGCGCTCGATCGGCGGCTACCGGGGAATAGCAACCGATGAGGTGTTAGATCAACTTAGCACGGTAGCGCGAGAGTTGCGGGGTGTAAGGGTAGCGCATGTGAATGCCACCCCCTACGGTGGCGGTGTCTCGGAGCTGCTCCGGTCGACGGTTCCGCTGCTGAATGACCTCGGCTTGGTGGCCCATTGGAAGACGATCTTTGGTGACAACAGATTCTTTCAGGTTACCAAGAAAATCCACAACGGGCTGCAGGGCGCCAAGGGTGGGCTCACGGAAGCCGACCGTGAGGCATACCTGGGCACATCCAGGCGCAATGCCGAATTGTTCGAAGAAGAATACGACTTCGTTTTCCTGCACGATCCGCAACCGGCCGCCATTCTGAAAATGCGCCGAAAAAGAAGCGGGCGCTGGATCTGGAGATGTCACATCGACACCTCGTGGCCGAACCCGGATGTCTGGGGATTCCTGCGGAAGTACATCGCTGAGTTCGATGGTGCGGTTTTCAGCATGAAGGAGTTCATACCACCGGATTTTCCGATTGCCACGGTGGACATCATCCCGCCGGCCATCGATCCGCTTAGCCCGAAAAACATGCCCTTGAACGAGGAGACTTTGCGGCAGGTTCTTGCTTGGATCGGAATTGAACCAGATCGCCCGCTGATTACACAGGTGTCGCGCTTTGACGCTTGGAAGGACCCCATGGGTGTAATCGCGGCTTACCGGCTCGTTCGAGAGGAGTTTCCGAGCCTTCAGTTGGCGCTTGTTGGTTCGATGGCTCTCGACGATCCGGAAGGCTGGGACGTCTACCATCAGATCATAGAGGCTTCCCGGAACGACCCAGAGATCCACGTGTTCACGAACCTCATCGGTGTGGGCAACGTCGAAGTGAACGCCTTTCAACGACTGTCCAACGTCGTTATCCAGAAGTCCATCCGCGAAGGCTTCGGCCTCGTCATCTCCGAGGCGCTGTGGAAAACAACACCCGTCGTGGCGGGGCGCGCCGGTGGCATCACGTTGCAGATGGCAGACAACAGCGGCGGAATTCTTGTAGATGGAGTCGAGGCGTGTGCAGCGGCAGTCAAGACGTTGCTGCGAGACCGCGGACAAGCCCTCGACCTGGCGCGCCTCGGCAAGGAGCGCGTGCGTCATCATTTTCTCCTGCCGCGCCTTCTCTTGAATGAGCTGCACTTGATGAAACAACTGGTATCGGGACAGCCGATGAAAGGCGACGCGCTCTGGCGGTCTACGCACGACCCCGTCTGCGGCATGATGGTTGGTTCGAGCGGGGTGTCAACCACAGATATTGATGGGCAGACTTACAGGTTTTGCTCGGAGTCGTGCCGACACCGGTTTGTCCAGGACCAAATGCGGCAGCGAAAGCCGTGACTGGTCTGAACGGACACTGGCGATGTAGTTCACCTTGCACGCACGATTTCAACGGTGCAAGGTGCGTGTGCCGACACTGCGCTCGACACGCTGCCAAGCAATAGCCGGCGTAAACCACGCAACCCTGTGGCGCCGAGGAAAACGCAGTCGGCCGGCCACTGTTCCGCGGCTTCAAGCAAGACTCGTTTCGGCTCTCCTACGGCGATAGTGCATGTGGCGCTCAGCCTGGCCGCACGCAACTGTTCCGCCGCGTCGTCGGCCATTTTCGACAGCTCTGCCTGATAATCATTCGTCTCTTCGGGCTTCAGCCGCGGCCGCAGAATACGTGCGGCAATCGCAGACATCAGCCGGTGATCAACGGCGGTGAGAAGCCGAACCTCGGTGTTCTCTGGCCAGGATCGCGACGCCACCTCGCGGACGGCCGCATCAGCATCGGCCGAACCGTCAAAACCGATAATCAGGCGTACTGGAGCGGGATCTGCATCCGTGCGCTCTCTCGCAACCCGAACAGAACATGATGCGTGGGCGATCACTCTTTGCGATACGCTGCCGATGAACAACCGGTCGGTAACCGACATTCCGTGCGATCCCACAACGATCAAGTCCGCCGGCCATTCGCTGGCTCGCTTGAGTATTCCCCACGCGGGCGAGTCCGCCAATGCCTCACTCCGCACACTCCAGCCGGGGAAACTCGATTGAACGATGCGAGCGGCCTGCTCGGCCTTGCTGGCAGCTTCGGCCAGCATCGATTTTGCGGCCTCGCGCAGCTCGAGCAGGCGCGCATGGACTCGCTGATCGAGATAGGCCAAATCGTCATCGTCGGTTCCGGGCGGAGGCGGCGGCCAAACATCCGCAATGGTCAGAATTGTTGAATCGGCTTTAGGTGGAAGACCGGCCCGTTTCAGGTCGCGGAGCGCAGCATCCGCACATGAAGAGCCATCGTACGCGATCAGTATTTTCATAAGTTAAGTTAGACGCGGCCTTTCGCAGTCAATTGCGGTGCATCCGCCTACAGCTGCGATTTATCGCAGTTGCACGTATGGTTCCGCCAGGAGCAATGTCTGCCGGTCTCAAGGTTTTCTCGAAACGATCTTGTGACCAAATGAACGTTCGCGCACTCGGGTCAAATACGACATACTGAGAAAGAGGCTCCAGGGCGGTGCGCTGGATCGACTTCGCGCTTTGAAGTCTCCCGTATTGTGCCAGGAGCGAGCAGGTTCAGGGACGTTTGATTCCTTGCCGGAGGGATCACTTTGGAAGAGGTCCTATCGAGCGAGCGGATAAGCAGCGCCTGTTTCTCTGCAGCCCGTAGTTTGGCTCGACTTGCGATTTCGCTGGGGTTGGTCGTCCTCATAGGCGGCTGGGGTTTTAGGATTTCATTCCTCAGTCCACAATCGGCGCCGACTGCAATTGGCATCATCCTCCTGGGCACCTCGCTCTGGATGCTGGTTGCGAACGCGGCGAAAAGATCGCTACGAGTCCTTCGCATCTTCTCTGCCATTGCCGCCCCCACAATAGCTATGTTTTCGGGGCTATCGCCACAAACCACGACTTGCCTTGTGCTGGTGGGCCTTGCATTGATCTTATTTGACCTCAGCCACAGAAGTAGACGGCCTGCTCAGCTACTTGCGATCGCAGCGATGCTAATCGCGTGGTTTGCTCTGGTTGGCCACGCGTTTCACACCATGCTTCCGGCGCTTCGACTACATGCCGGGATGTCGATATATACGGCTCTCGCGATTGTCGCGTTGAGTGTCGGTGCACTCTTAACCCGACCGGCTTCGGGTCTGATGGTGACTTTCACAGGAGGGACAGCCGGCAGCATTATGCTTCGGCGTCTGATCCCCGGCGCTTTGATTTCGCTTCCGCTTCTCGGCGCCATTGCCGGCATCGGAGTTCGATACGAGCTCTATTCGCAGGGAACGGCGCTTGCCTTGGTCTTCTTGTCTGCAGTGTTTCTTGGTGTCATTGCAGCCTGGTTTACGGCCCAGACGCTCAACCGAGCTGAGCAAAGGCTGCGCGAAGCCCGCGCGACGGAGCTTAGCCTACGGCAACGCATCGAAGGAATGAGTGAAGCTGCAACAACAATCTGCGAAGCCGTTGCCGCACTGCCGAAATCAGACCTTCATGCCCTGCTGCAAGTGATCGTGCTCAAGGCTCAATCGCTGACAGGGGCTGATCTTGCGGCTTTTGGTATTGGCGACGATCCGAACTGTCCCTTCTCCCCATGGGTTTTTAGCGGTGTTTCCGATGAGCAGGCCCGAGCGATTGGACGAAGTCCCAGCCCCGTGGGGACACTGGGTGTTGTGGCGCGTGAAGGAAAGACGCTTCGCTTGCGGGATATCCACCAACACCCCGCGATGCGTGGTTTACCCCGCGGACATCCGCCCATTCGAAGCTTTCTTGGCGTCCCTGTTCGCTTCCGGGGGAAGACTGTGGGCAACCTCTACCTTGCGAACAAGCGCGGCGCCCGAGAGTTCAGCACGGAAGACCTCAGGATCACGGAAATGCTCGCGAGCCGCGCCGGCATTGCGATTGAGACGGCGCGGCTATACAAGACGGAGGAAGTCGGACGCGCCTGGCTCAGCGGGGTGATCGATCAGATGCCCGAAGGTGTGATCATCGCCGACAGACAGGGCAGGGTTGTGAGCCAGAATCAGGCTGCAGTCCGTCTTTCTTCAGAGGCGGGTCTATACGAACGTCAGGTAGGCCAGGGAATTGTGTTTGATCTTCGGCACTCAACAGGTGAGCGTGTGCCTTGGGAAGACACACCGCTTGCCCGTGCGGCTCTGAGGCGCGAAACAGTTCTCGGGGTCGATTTGCTTCTCGTGACTAAAGCCGGCGACAAAATACATGTCCGGGTGAGCGCCACGCCGGTTCGGGGCCCGGGGGAAGAGTCGTCTGGAGCGGTCGCTATCCTCAGCGATATCACGAATCTTAAAGAAGTTCAGAGAATGCGAGAAGAATGGACTTCCGTCATTGCTCACGACCTTCGGCAGCCGGTCAACGTGATCAGTCTCGCCGCAAACATTCTGAAGAACCGGTGTCAGGGCAGACTCTCTGAAATCGAAGCTATGGCCCTCACGCGTATCGAATCGAGCGCTGGCAACCTCAGCCGCATGATCCGGGATCTTTTGGATACGTCCTGCATCGAAGCGAAAAGACTCTGTATGGAGAAAACGAGTGCTGATCTGCCAACTCTGTTACGGGAGACGGTTGCCCAAATGCAAGGGATCGCGCCGGATCGCAAGATTCAAGTGTGTTTCTGCGATGATGAACACCACGCGGTTCTGGCTGATCCACGACGTATAGAGCAGGTCGTATCGAACTTGCTATCAAACGCAATTAAGTACGGTGATCCGGGCAGCCCTGTCGAGGTTGGCCTCAAACGCAGAAACGGTGAACTGCTTGTCTCCGTTTCAAATTACGGTCCTGGCATCCAGCCTGAACACATGCCCCATTTGTTTGAAAGGTTTTACCGCGCGGCCAGAACGGGACCGAGAGCCGCTGGAGTTGGCCTCGGGCTTTATATTTGCAAGGGAATTGTCGAAGCACATGATGGCCGCATTTGGGCGGAGAGCGTGCCTGGGGAAAGAACCACTTTCCTTTTCAGCCTGCCCGAATTGAGGGAAGAACTCGAAAATCTGCCGCGAGCCGTTTGAGCCTGCGCGCCGAAGGGGCTTGGGATAAGGCCTCACTGACGTCATCACGTGAACTACGTGCTGGGTGGCCGCAAGCCGCATCGCATACGCTGCCGCCATCTGTGATGCCGCGAACAAGTCCACTGGACATAGGATCGTTTTCAACTAGATCATGGCAGTCTTCTAACATGCCCCCTACCTGAAAGAGTCACGACAGTAGTCATTGCGCGTCTGGCCTTGACCGAATTTCATGTATGCATCGTCGTAGCCGCGATTGTAACCGTTATAGAAGATGGTGTCGTACCAGCTAGCCGGAACATACTTTTTCAACGGAAGCTTTTCCATTTCCTTGGAAACCAGGGGCGAGCCGACGTTGAATATTCCCTTGACTCCGACGTACACGTGGTTCGCTTCCTTCGTCAACGCGTTATACTCATCAACCTTCGCCAGCACGTGAAAGTAGAGGTCGTTCAGCAATTCCTGGTACCGTGACAGAGGCGTACGGAACGTCTCCTTCGTGGCTTCCCATCGCTTCTCATCCTTAGCGTCGATCGGCTGGCGAGATCGCCAATAAGATGAAATTCGGGAGATCATTATCCGGATATCATCTGATGCCTTTTCCAGTTCCTCCAGGTTGTGCACCATCTCTTGTGCGTCGATGCTCTTCAGGAAATGATCGAGCGGCGCCTTTGTGACGTCCGTTGCGGTCAGTAGATGCGGGGTGTTGAAGTCCATGGAGTCCACCTCAAGAATGTCGAAGATCTTCTCCACTTCGTTGATCAACACAAGAACCTTGCCGGCCTCGACTTTCTTGATGACGCCTTCGATTTCGGATCCATCCTTGAACTTAATCGTATCCGCACTCGCTTGTGTTGCAGGCAGCAGTAACGCGAGAGCGATTAGAACAGCTGGAACGATTTTCAGGTGTCTCATGATTCCTCCTTTGCCGGAATGCTTGAAATTGCGCCCGCCTCCGGCACGGATCTTGCACGAGCCCTTCCCGATGCGTTAGCAATGAGAAGTGATTGATTCGGCTGAGCCGCTCGTTAAGCGCTGCGTAGGGTTGCGAAGCTGTTTTTGAAGATGTGACAGAAACGACAGGCTGGTCCCGGTAATGGGCGACAAACTGTCCACTCAGATTTACGCCTTGGAAGGAGACCCAATGTCGGAAATCCATCCTCTATATATACCGGCGCCGTACCAGGACTCGCTGGAGTCCGGCCGGCTCATCCTGCGTGATGGATCGACCGCAACGGTTCGCCCGGCTAGCCCCGGCGACAAGCAACTCATGAAGGAGTTCTTCGACCGCATGTCGTTGGAGTCGCGGGTGCATCGATTCTTTTCCCTCGCCCCGCCTTCCACCGGCCTGATCGAGACGTTCTGCGATACCTCAAATCCGAGACGTCTCTTCACACTGGTCATCACCCGCACGGCTGGCGGTCAGGAGGCGATCATCGGCGCTGGTACGTATATTGCGCGAGACGAGAAGTCTGCGGAAGTCGCGCTTGCAGTTGAAGACCGATTTCAACGAAAAGGTATCGGATCTCACATGCTGGAAAGACTGGCGCTGCTCGCGATACGGAACGGTTTCCTTCGATTTTGGGCAGTAACGCATCTGGACAATAAGGGCATGCTCGATGTGTTCAATCGCTCCGGTTTTCCGGTTGGAGAGAAACTCGGTGACGGTTTTGTCGAGGTGGATTTCTCAGTGACGCCTACAGCAGCAAGCGTTGAACTGGCCGAAATGCGGGATCGTCTCTTTACGGCGGCGTCGATCAGGCCTTTTTTCAAACCCAACGGTGTAGCGGTGGTCGGCGCGTCGCGTGATCCTTCCAGCATTGGCCGCCGGATCCTGGAAGCGATCGTTCTCAACCGCTTTGAGGGACCGGTGTATCCGGTTAACCCCAGGGCGACCGTCGTTGGTTCGATGCCGGCCTATCGGTCTGTCCGCGATTTGCCAGTGCAGGTCGATCTGGCTGTTATTGCAGTCCCTCGCGACGCAGTGCTTAACGTCGTCGACGATTGCGCGGAGCGAGGAGTCCGAGCCGTGCTCGTGATTACTGCGGGTTTTTCCGAAGTCGGCGCCGAAGGTGAGGCCTTGCAACGGCAATTACGCGATAAAGTGCGAGGCTACGGTATGCGGATGGTTGGTCCCAATTGTCTTGGACTGCTCAACGCTGATCCGTCGGTTCACTTGAATGCGTCGTTCTCTCCTATCTTTCCCCGGTCCGGCCGTTTGGCCATGTCGTCGCAGAGTGGCGCCCTCGGCCTGGCAGTGCTGGCTTTGGCAGCGGAACGTGGGCTCGGTTTTTCAACATTCGTCAGTGTTGGCAATAAGGCCGATGTCTCCGGGAACGATCTTCTTCAGTATTGGGAAACGGATGACAGCACCGACGTGATTCTTTTGTACCTCGAATCGTTCGGAAATCCCCGCCGCTTTGCCCGGATTGCCCGGCGGGTCAGCCGTATGAAACCCATCGTGGCCGTCAAAGCAGGACGCACTGTGGCCGGCCGCCGTGCGGCCGGCTCGCATACAGCTGCGCTCGCGGCCAACGACGTTGCGGTTGAAGCGCTCTTCCGCCAGACCGGCGTCATTCGAGCCGAAACTCTGGATGAGATGTTCGATATTGCCGCTACTGTCGGAAGCCAACCCCTTTTGAAGGGACGAAGGATTGGCATCATCACCAACGCCGGCGGTCCCGGCATACTCTGTACGGACGCGTGTGAAGACGCAGGGCTCACGGTTCCGGAGCTCTCCAACGACACCAAAGAGCGATTACGCGTGTTTCTACCCGCCACGGCGAGTGTTGCCAATCCTGTGGACATGATTGCTTCAGCCGGCGCCGAGAGTTATCGGCGAAGTATTGAGGCCGTTCTGCCCGCGGCTGAGATCGACGCACTCGTCGTCATTTATATCCCGGTGAATCCAGACAACCCACAGCCGGTCGCCGCAGCCATTCGAGATGGAGTCCGTCGAGGCCGCGAAGCGGGCGGAAAAGATAAACCGGTCCTCGCTTGCATGATGGCCCGACATGACGCGACGTCAATGGAGCCGCTGGCCGAAGAACAGATTCCAGCGTACGAATTCCCGGAGTCCGCCGCGAAGGTCTTGTCGAAAATTGCCGGTTACATGGAATGGCGCGACGAGGTCCCTGGCATCGTACCCGGCTACGACAACGTCAACGTGAGCGTGGCGCGAGAGATTGTGAGCGCCGCGATCCAGTCCCGCGGTCCTGGCTGGCTCCTGGCTGACGAAGGCCGGGCGCTACTCGAGGCCTTTGGTATCGCTCAAGCGCCGGGCGGCGTCGCCCAAACGCCGGATCAAGCGGAAGCGATTGCGCAGCGCATCGGCTTTCCGGTTGCGGTCAAGGCAGCCTCACCGCGTGTGCTGCACAAGACAGAAGCCGGAGGAGTGCGATTGAATCTGCCGGACGCTGCCGCCGTCCGTAGAGCTTTCTCCGAAATGCCCTACGCCGAAGACGGCGTCCTCATGCAGGCTATGGTTCAAGGTGGCGTGGAACTGATGATCGGCGTGGCGGACGACCCTTTGTTTGGCCCACTGATCGGATTCGGTCTCGGCGGTATCCACGTCGAAATCCTCGGTGACATCCGCTTCCGGGTTACGCCGCTCACCGACAAAGACGCCCACAAAATGGTGCGAGAAATTCGCGGCTTTAAGCTGCTCGAAGGCTACCGGGGCCACGCGCCCGCCGACATCCCTGCCATCGAGGAAGTGCTGCTCCGGATATCTCAAATGGTCGAAGAGATACCGGAGATTCGCGAGCTCGATCTCAATCCGATATTCGCCTTGCCGCCAGGTCAAGGATGCTGTGTCGTCGACGCCCGAATCCGCGTGGCAGCATAATTCAAGGGATTTGTCATTCCTGCCCCCAGGGCGCCTCATAGACTGCGACGCGCTACCGTTTCGTCATGCCTCACGCGTGGATCTGCGACGGTCTGACGCGAATCCGCCGATTTACCCTGGCCCTCTCACGTTGGACTGTTGAGAATCAACGGACTGCGTTTGGGAAGACAAAGTGAAAGGATCCCGCACTGGCCGGAGGACACGCTGGTCGATTGCTCCAGTCTCAAGAAATACGGCCTTGATTGGCACATTCGCGCACAAAGTTCGGCGTGTTTCTGGACGATCGGCGCGATCAAGAGCTCAAAGACACGGGAACCGTTTTGAGTTCCCATAACTCAGTCGGCGTTCCAGACACTGATACAATCTGCGCAATGCGCCGGGTTCTCGGACGACTCTCCATGCGAGCCGTTGGCGTCTCGTTACGATTCACCTTCGCGTCATTTGTAAACGAACCCGTTACGCTCCTGGTGTCATTGGCCGCGATTCTGCTGACCAGTTTCTTGAGATGTGTCATATGGGGATGTGATCTTCGCATGGACAGTGGCTTGCGCTTTTTCGTAGAACACATTGCTCCAGGCCTGATCATGGGATTTCTGATCATATTCTTCTGGCAGTTGCGGAGAACCGTCACAGGGAATCCAACCGACCAGGAGTGGAGGAATTGATCAGGGATTGATCAGGGTGCCGAGCAGGGTTGGCCACACCATTAGACTGCATAGCCATTCTGCACGAACAAAAGCGTGAGCAATCCATCATTGACTGCGCGCGGGTGTCCCCGCTCAGCACGTCACATGCAGGATGGCGTTCGTTTCTTCAGGATGTTCTTTCAGCGCCTCGATGGCTTCAGCGGTTGGGATGACGAGCAGCGCGATCTTGCGGTGTTTGGCCTCGCGCTTCACATCGTCCATCACCGGCAGCGCGCCCGTCCCAGTGCCGATGACCAACCGGCGGCATTGCCAGGGAATCTTCTCTTCGATTGAAACCGGCGTGTGTCCGAACTCGGCGCGGAATTTCTTCGAGGGCTTCTTCTTGCGCTTGCGAACCTCCCCGCAGTCGATCACCACGTCGTGCTCATAGGTGACGCCGTCGATCTGGATCGAGCCAAAGGAAAACTTCTGGAAGCGCATACAAGTCCAGCATATGCGGTGTACGGATCCGCGGCAAGAACGAAGGCCGGAGAGCCACGCTATCGCCGAGCGTGTCCAGCCTCGAGCTCGGTCGTAGCACGCAATTCTCGCTAGGACAGCTACACGGCAGCGTGGCTGGTGCTGCAAGGACCAGGCATGCTCCTGGTGTTTGCCTCGCAACCACCTGTCTTCTTCTTCCTTAGCCTGCTGGCTGCGAGACCGCAAGCGGCCGTTCTCTACTTCTTCTTTTTGAAGCCGTCCAGAGTCTTGTTTGCCTTGTAATACTCGCCCGCTTCGTTCAACTCTTTCTCCCCGTTTTTCACGTGGCATGTGAGGCAGGACTTCTGTTCCTTTTTCGCGATCTCCTTGGTGGCCATGGATGGAGAGACGAGCAGCCAGCCGGCGACCGCGAATACTATGGTGAAGAATACCAGTCGTTTCAACATTAGGACCCTCCGTTCCGTCGTCGATCCAGCAACTGGAATCCCAAATGCCGCTGCCAGACCGAGCCGATTCAATGGACCGATTCTGACCAAAAGTTGCCTGCATCTGCTGATTCGGCTTGAACTGCACGTGAAGACAAATGTGCAAAGGCCGATCTCGCAAAACTGCATCTCTGACGACAAAGGCGCATTTTGTGACCGGTTGGCATGACCACGCCGGCGCAACGCATCGAAATTTGTCACTTGGTCAATTGTGGGACCACGGATTTGATGGCAAAGAGACCACAATGGCAAGAAGATCCGTCGTTTGAGAAAGCAGCGGGGTTGGGAGAAGCGGTTGGCTCAATTTTATTACGTCCTTCCGGAAAGATTCATCGATAATCCGCCGCTCGCCTCAGTCTGGTCGGAATCTGCTGGGAGAAGCTCCAACGCATCAGTACTCCGATTTTGCCGAGAACGAGGACTCTTGGCTGACGATGGCGACAAAAGACTAGACCATTTTGGCGGAGAGCGCTTTCGACGAGGACACTGCCAACCGAATTGAAGATGTCCTGCGCTTGTTGAAACGAATCGTGACGAGCCCGAATCTCACTGTGAACGAGGCACTCTTCGCTTCACTGCTGATCGAATCATCCGAACTCGATGAGGTATTGAAGCGGCTCATTCAACCCCTGGCCTTGGATCATAAGTTGCTGTGTGAAGCTGTAAAGGCCAGCGTGAGGTTTCATCACGCCAGGCTTGCAGCGGCCGCGGAGGAGTTCCGTTGTGACGGGCATAAAACTCGAGACGCCGCGGTTGAAAGGGGGCCCTAAATGAAATGCACAGGCATTCTGATTCATGAACACAAGATTATTCTGCGTGCGCTCAATGTGCTCGACGCGATGGCGAAGAAAGCTCAAAGTGGCGAGCTTCCGGCCAAGGAAGACGTTAGCGCACTGCTGGAGTTTCTGAACTCGTTTGCCGATGGTCTCCACCAAGGAAAAGAGGAGAGCGTCTTGTTTCCCGTTTTCATGGGAGCATGCGACAAGAGTGAAATCGATGCCGTGCGCCACATGGTGTTTGAGCACAACCAGGAGCGTTCGCTTGTGGAGGGCATGCAAGAAGCGTTGATGACTAAGACAGGGCTCAACTTCGCACATTACGCCAGGCGGCTTGTGGAGATCCTCAGAAACCACATTTACAAAGAAGATCACATCCTCTTTGAGATGGTCGACAAGACGCTGACCAAAGAGGAGGACGCCCGAGTCGTGGCAGGATTCGATAGCTACGATCGCGGCCTCGGCGTGGCTTACAACGATCTCCTTCGCCGCCTGCGGGAGTTGGAGTGGAAATATCTCGGGAAGGCAGCGTGAGGGAACTTGTCGGAGCGGCAAACTCCCTTCGTATTCCGCCGTCGAAACTGATCAATCGAGGCCTGTTCGAAAGGGCTTTACGCACCGACACGCCATATAAGCGGGCCTAGAACTCTTGCGGATAGCATGCACCTGTCCGTTGTACGCGATACGGTACGCTCGCTCCGGGTCCGCTTCGTCGGCCGTCCACCAATAGATGACCTGACTGTAAGGATTCCAGAGCGGCGCCTCCTTGTCGGGCATCGTACGGTGGGTCGCGCGCCGAGTCCCTGCATCCCACTTGCCCCCGGCGTTCTCACCGCGCCAGAGCATCGTCCATACGACCTCGTCCACGGCGGGCAAACGGCAGTCACCCTGCGGTGTGGCCGCGAGCGCCCCGCCGTCGGCCGTCAAGTACTCACAGCGGCGTTTCGCTTCAAACCACGAGAACCCGGTCTCGTCCCAACCCAGACTCGCTGGCGCCCAAACCAACTCGACGCCTCCGATCTGTCGCATCGACACCTCATGAAAGTTCTCGTTGCTGCCCCCAGAAGGCCAGAAACTGGACAAGGCGGTTGAGAGAATAACCGCGGCCCATCCGGCTGTCACCCGCATACGCGTGCTGGTCGGCGTCGTCATCATCACACTAAGGGCCGCCTACACATTAGCTGTCGTGATTTGGGTTGGTTCCTTCCCCGCTGACCAACGAGTACAGGTAGATCACGACTCCCGCGAAGATCAAAGGCGAACCTAGAAATATGAACGCGAGGAATGCCAATGGGTGGTTTCCCAATAATGTGATGAGCTGGACCAACAGACCGGCCAGAATCAGCGCGGCAGCGAAGCGTAACTTTCGTTCGATCATTTCTGCCCTCGCCTCCACATCTTTTGATCTTTCAGCGTTTCAGTTTCGTGAACCTGTTCGTGACAGCCGCTCGCCAGGCAGGACATCTCGTTGGACTTGATGGCAGGCAGTGTTGTGGGTTCCAGATTGTGCGAAACGCCTTCCTCAAACGTCCGGGCGCCTTCGTGACAGTAGAGGCACTCGCGGTTGTTGTACGACCTGTACAGCTTGATCTCCGCGGGTGGTGGTACGCTGCCCAGGTATTGAACATACACATGACGCAGCCCCCGCCACTTCGCTGCCAGGTCTCCGTACATACCGTAGTCCGTGTGGCAGGTGTAGCAGGCCTTCTCCGGTGGAACCCGATGGTTTTGAAAATGTGACGCCGCGAGAAAGTTGGAATCGTCCACTTGAAGGCTTTTTCCGTGCTCCGACATCACGTGGCACGAGAGGCAGAATTGCGTCTCTTTCGAACGCTCCAGGTGGCGCCACCCGCCGAGCGACCCCGCGATGACGGGAAGGACGAAGAGCGGAAAGAATGCCAGAATCTTTCCACCGCGATTCCGCGTGACGGAAGGAGACAGGAAGATCATGGCAACCACGGCCATCGTGATAACCACCAGCCCCGGTACCATCAAAACTCCCTCGTCCAGCGGATGCCGAGCAGATTGGCGCTGAAGTTGTCTCCCCGCATGATCTCTTCAATGTAATAGGTTCGCTGCAAGTCGATCGAGAGACGTCCAACGTTCGGGAAATCATAGGAGACCGTGCCGCTAACCAACGGCCAGCGAAGAGGACCGAAGGCCGGCGGCTCTCCGCTGATCTCTCCGGCGCCTGTGGTCCGATCATAGCTGCCGCTAATGTTGAAGCTCAGGCTCGAGACCGGCCTCGCTTCGATTCCGGCCTGCCATATCCGGTTGATCGTCTGGTCTCGCCACGTTGCCGTCAACGGTGGCGTCCCACGCAGGAACGTGATTGCAGCCGTCGCGAGAAAGCTGTCGTAAGTGAACGTGCCATACAGTGCGAGCTGATCGCTCGGAGAATACCGAACGGTTGTGGTGTTCGACCGAATGGTGTTTTTGAAGCTCGTCGTTGTGTACGCGGCGTTGCGAAGCCGCAAGTTGTTCTCGATCGTCACGTTCTGGACGGGTTCAAACCGGGTGATCAAGCGCGAATTGAAATCCGTGCGAGGACTGATCCGCGTGTATGGGCCCCCATTCGTGGTGTTTTGAATATCGGCACGCAGGGAGAATCGCTGTGCCGGAGAGTAATAGACACTCAGGATCGGCGAGGCGAGTTTTGACGGACGGCTCGCCACGGGATCGGCGACGCCGTCGTCCAGCACGGTGACGTCGCGCTTCATCATCCGGATGCCCGGCCGGATCATAAGGTCGCGCATGGGTGCGATCTCCAAAGCGGCTTCCAGGTTGTGCATACCCTCGCGCCACTCGATCTCCGTCTCGCCCGCGGCCAGAGTTGACGGGTTCTGGACGCTCTCAAAACGGGCGTGGCTGTCGATGGCGAATCGGGAGTACCGGTAATCAGTGTGGAAGTGAAGCTTGTCGTTGATCTCGACGGTAAATCCCTGGTCGATAATATGGTTCGGCTCCGTGACGTCGGCCCGGTTGGTCAATGACACAGCATACGGCGCCACCGCTGCTGCGCTGGTCGTCCGCGCAGTCCCCGTGAAAGCTGCGTTGAGCGAAGCCGGACCGTGATAACGGTAAAACATGTACCCTCCCCGAACGCGGACGCGGGAAGATACGCTGCCGTTATAGGAAAACTCACTCAGCGGGGTTTTCAGGCGGCGGAATTCAGACCATGAAGCGTCATTCAGCGGCTCGTTAGCGGTGGCTGCCTCATCGGTGTTGATGCTGCGCTGTCCGGAGACGAGGTTGTCTGTAACAAGGCTTTCTTCGTACGTTTGATAGCCGGACCGGTAGAAGAAATTCCAGCCGCTCCGCGTATAGCTCACTCCGCCAGTGAGCCGGTTGGCCACTTCGTTCAAAGGCGCTTGGACAACGTAAGGATTGGCTCTTAGAAACCCGGCCCATGTTGACGGCGCTCCGAAATACTCAAGAGTGCGCGTGGTCAGGGTCATACCATCGCGGGCGCTGCGGTGGTACTCGAGATTGAACCGCAGATTGTCGGTGGCGTACATAGCGAGATTGAGCGAGCCGAACCTTCGAACCGTCGTCCAATCATGATTCGTTGTCAGTCCCTGAAGACCGGTTGGATGGGCGGCAATGTCATTCCGGTCCCAATAGTAGTAACTCTGCCGGTAATTCACCCTCAGGTCGTACATCCCGTCTTTCGAGACCTTAAGCTGACCGCCAGCAAAAGGCTCGCCACCGATGCCGCTGGAAGTCATGGAATAGGAATCAAAGAAGCGGTTCTCCCGTGGCGCGTTTCCCCAAAGCGTGAAATCATGAACGCGGAAGCCGTCACGGAGGCCGAAGAACTCGGTGAACTTCTCTTTGCGGCCGGCGATGTCCGTGAACCGGTATCCCGTTGTCACGGAGCCATGAGTTTCCGATTCTGTCTGCTGAGCCGTCGCGCCCAGCGGTAATACGAGAACCAGCACCGTGAGCCGCATTAAATCCGAAATTCGTAGTCCAAAGGTCGCAATCATCTGCACGCCGCCTCCTCAATCCAAAAAGAACTTGCTGTGGTTGGAACCATGCACGGTGGCGTGACACCGCACGCACTCCCCTCGAGTAGCAAACCCAAGCCGCCCATGAGGTACGTTTGGCGCGTGAGGATCGACGTGGCATTGGAGGCAGAGGAACCGGCCCTCCCGGCGAAGCAGCAGCATACGGCTAACCGTACCGTGGGGCGAATGGCATGCGGTGCAGCCTTCAACCTTGACAGCAGCGTGCTCAAAGATGAACGGACCCCGTTTTTCGATGTGGCAGTTGACGCAGCCTTCCCAGTTCGTCTTCTTCAGCATCGGCTGATTCCGCGTGCCGTGCGGGCTGTGGCAATCCGTGCATTTCATCAATCCCTCGTTCACCCGGTGATGCGACGGAAGTGTGAACTGCGATTGCACAGCGCCGTGACATGAATAGCAGAGAGCGGGCTGCGACTTTTTCAACAGGCTGCTACTGAGCCATCGCTGTTCCTCTTGTCTCCGGACCGCAGTGAAGAACTGTGCCAGCGGAAGTTCAGCGCCGGCCTGGTTTGATACTCCGGCAGACTCCACCAGATGCGACGCGTGACACGTGTTGCATGCGACGCCGTTGAAATGATGCTCGGACCTGGCGAAATGCTGTTGGTCCTGACTTGAGACGTGACAGGTCAGGCATTTCGCGGAATTCTTTGCCGGTGAAGCATGGAAGGCGAAAACCAGCTTCTTTGCGGCCTGCAGCTTTTCGTCGTCTCCTCCGGCCGCATTCATCGCATCCGCATGCGCCTTCCCGGGACCATGACAGGATTCGCATCCGGTTCCATAAGCGGCTTCCGCGTGCCGCGCGGCGTGCGCAGTCTTTGCGAACTGGCTGTCTTCGACAACGTGACAGCCGGCGCAAACCTCTGTGCCTGCGAAATCCCCAGGATTGCCTGCAGGCTGCTTCCACTGCACCGTCGAGGATTCATTCGCAGCAGGCTGCTTCTGAGCCAGCGCCAGGCTTAAGGCGGATAAGGCTAAAATCGGAGGAGCAAAAGCCAACAACCATCGGTTAAGACGACTTTGTTTCAAATCAATCATATTCATCGTTGTTTCGCCATGTACCGTTCGTGACAGGTTTCGCACGTGGCGTAGATCTTGTCGCCCGCCTCCAACACCGCGTCGACATTCTTGGATTGGGCTGCCTTGAACGCCATTTCGGCAGCATCGATCATCGCCTTCGAGTACTGCATCCAGGTCTTCGAGTCTTTGGCGCGGCTTCCAATCATGAGCAGGTTGCCGGACTCCGCCAGTGCGAGAGCGCTGTTCTCAAGGGCCGTCCACTCCTTGTCATCCTTTGGGGTTTCCACCGCGACATTGAACAGGGCGTCAGAGCTCGGGATCACGATGGCCTTCATGAGCTGGGTGACATTGGCGAGCGTTTTAAATGTGGGCTGCTGAGCCACACCGGCGCCAGCGAGCGCAACTAAAACAGCAGTCATTAAAAACAACAGGCGAATCCTCATCGCACATCTCCTTTTCTGGAGCGTCGGCCAACATTTGCAGTTTGTATGCCGCGGTGCAGACTGCTATCCTTCGCGGCTTTGACCAAGGTGGGTTCTTCGTTGTCCCCAAATTATCGCCAAATACGGGGGTTTCGTGGGTGAGGCTCGGGGCTGTTCAGAAGTAGTCGACGTGAGGATCTGCGCTGTACGAACAGAGACGAAATCGCTTTAGCGCCATTTCGCCATCTGGCGTAGGTTTCCAGCTGCTCAAATTTGACAAATTGTCATGCCAAACCCGCAGCGCTCATCCTGAATTGCCGGTGTGTCTTAACCGAGTCGGCGCAAAGGGTTTTGACGGCCGGTAATGTTCTTCCAATTCGTCTCGATCCATCAGACGCAAGCCGCGCTTGCTAATTGTTTTGTGACAGAATGAAGTTTAAGCAGCGGTCAGTGTGACAAACTGGCAGATCGATTGCACCTTAGTGTTCGAATGCAAGACAGACTTGAAGAACTGCTCGCGATTAAACAATGCCTTGGCTGCCTTCACGAAGGCATGCTGGTGACGTCGTCGAGCGGAATCATCGTCGAGACCAGTCCGGCCGCGGAGCACATCCTGGAAAGCCCTTCGATTGGATTAAAAGGCCGAAACATTCGAGAGCTGTGCCCTGTCCACGAGACGTATGAGGAAATCCTGAAACACGTCACCGCCGACAGCCGGTGTCTGAATCGATCGATTATCGTCTGGGCCGGAAACGGCAAGCGCAAGCTGGTCAACATGTCCGTCCAGCGTGCCGGTGAGGGGGCAGACGCACGGTTTGTTCACGTCTTTCAGGATTGTGCGGACCTGCGTTCGATGGAAGAACGTCTTCTACAGTCGGAGCGCCTGGCGACAATCGGTAGATTTGCCTCTCAGATCGCACACGAAATTCGAAACCCGCTCAGCTCCATCTCGCTGAACATCGAACTGCTCGAGGACGAACTGCAGGACTCCAGCACTGAAGCGCGCAATTTGCTGCGGTCCATTTTGCGAGAGTTGGATCGCCTGAACGACATCGTCGGCGAGTATCTCCAGTTCTCGAGATTTCCCAAACCGCAACTCAAGCGTGGCCGAATCGATGATGTGATCCTGGATTTCGCAAAAGGTTTCAAGCCGCCCGCCTCCGTGGATTTCCAGGTTGGGTTGATGGACGATAGCCCGGAAGTCTGGCTCGACGACCGATTGCTCCGTCAGGCGCTCGAGAATCTTGTTCGCAACGGCGCTGAAGCGATTAGCGGCCAGGGAGTCGTTCGCATCGAAACGGACGTTGTGGATCGGTTTCTTGTCATTCGCGTCCGAGACACTGGCGCCGGGATCCCTGCTGAAATTCGAGAACGGCTCTTTGAGCCGTTTTTTACGACCAAACCGCAGGGAACGGGACTGGGTCTGGCCACTACGCAACAGATTATTTTTGAACACAACGGGCATCTGCTCGTCGATAGCACGCCGGAAAAGGGGACAACGTTTACAGCTTTGTTACCACTATGATTCGGAAAATTCCTACGATCGTGGTTGTTGAAGACGACGCCGAGAACCGCGCTGCAATGGTGAAGGTCCTCGAAGGCGACGGCTACAAGGTTCTGGAAACGGACAATGGACAGCAGGGTCTCGATTGGATTCTCGAAGAAAACGTGGACATTCTCCTCACGGACCTGCGCCTCCCCGTGATGGACGGCGTTGAACTACTGAAGCGGGCCAAAGCAACGGATCAAGAGATCGAAGTTATCTTGATTACGGGGCATGGAACAATCGAGCTTGCAGTGGAGGCAATCAAGGAAGGCGCTTACGATTTCATCACCAAGCCCATCAGGAAAGCGCAGCTGCTCCGCGCGATCGAGAAAGCCGCCGAAAAACAGTATCTGTCGCGTGAGAATCGAGAGCTTCGATCCCAGATCAGTCAACCGGGCGCTGCACGACGGATCATCTATGCCAGCGCCGAGATGCGTAATATCGCCCGCATGGTCGAACAGGTTGCACCCAGCAGCGCGACGATTTTGATAACAGGCGAGAGCGGCACTGGTAAAGAAGTGGTTGCCGACGCGATTCACGGAGCCTCACCTCGACGCCTCAAACCGTTGATCAAAGTGAGTTGTGCGGCCTTGCCGGAAACGCTCTTGGAAGCGGAACTGTTCGGATACGAGAAGGGCGCGTTCACCGGGGCCAACGCGCGAAAGGAAGGCCGGTTCGAGCTTGCGAACGGCGGGACTTTGTTTCTGGACGAGATCGGCGAGATCAGCCCACCCGTTCAGGTGAAACTGCTGCGCGTTTTGCAGGACGGTAAATTCGAGCGTCTCGGCGGCACACGGACCATCGACGCCGATGTCCGGATTATCGCGGCCACGAACAAGGATCTCCATCGCGAGGTTGAAGAGAAGCGTTTTCGTGAGGATCTGTTTTACCGGCTGAATGTCATCAACATTCGCATTCCGGCTCTGCGCGAACGCAAGGACGATGTGCACCTGCTTGCGATGCACTTCCTCAAGATGTACTCGGAGAAAAACAACAAGCCGATCGAAGGCTTTACCGAAGACGCAATGCTCGCACTGTCTTCGTACGACTGGCCTGGAAATGTTCGCGAGCTGGAAAATGCGATTGAGCGAGCGGTCGTGTTCACGAACGGCAAGATGATTCCGCTATCGGTCCTGCCTCAGAGCGTTTCCGCATTCGCCGAATCGCGTCATTCTCTCACTTTCAAGATCGGCACGCCGCTGCGCGAGCTGGAGCGCAAAGCCATCGAGATCACCCTCCAGCACACCCGAGGGGACAAGAACATGGCGGCCCGGCTGCTGGGTATCGCTCCTCGCACGATCTATCGTCATCTCGAACGTCAGGATTCGCCCGAATCCGAGCAAGATTTAGCAGAAGAACCGGCACGCGCCCCGGAAAATTAGGAACTGGAGTGGAATCCCGCTTGCGTGACTTCTAGTGGAGGTGTTTCCAATGGAATTTTCGGAAATGCTGATCGAGGAACACAAGCCGATCCGGCGTGCGCTGGATGTCTTGGAAGCGATGAGGGCAAAAGTTGAGCGGGGTGATTCCACCGACAGACACGACGTGAATGCACTTTTGATTTTCCTGCACTACTTCGCCGACGCCTGCCATCAGGCCAAGGAAGAATCGATCCTCTTTCCTGTCCTGGAGCGGGTGAAAAAGCGCGCTCCTTCTATGGAACTGGAAGGCCTGTTAGAAGAACACAATCAGGAGCGTTCGCTCATTGAGCAAACACAGATTACGCTCTTCACAGAGGAGCATAGGGAGTTCATTCAAAATGTCCGGAAACTCATAGACCTGCTCTCAGGCCATATGGTGAAAGAAGAACAAGTGCTATTCCCATTGGCCGAGCAGATCCTCACGCGCGAGGAGGCGGCGCAGCTTGGAGTGCGAATGGAGGAGTCGGACGCGAAGTTTGGCTTCACGCAGCGCAAGCTTCTGCTGCAGATGCTGGAGCACCTCGAGAAGGTGTATGTCATACCCAAGGCCGCCTGATCGAAGTTCGAGTTCCGATTGGCTCTGTGGCACAGGGTAGGCATTCTTGTGTTTCGTTTCAAAACGTTGGAATTTCATCCAGTAGAGCTCAAGCGTGAGACGCCATCAGGAACCACGTCTTGGTGATTTCGTTTGTGGATCCTCTGGCCCGCGCGGCTATGAAACAGAAGTGTTGCCGAAAGACGGTGGTGAAAACGCCGATGAGCGAAGAAGGGCCAGGGACTCCGGCGCGTGCTAGACGACGAGGCAGCACGAGGCCATCGGTGCGAAGCACGCCCGTGAAATACCGGTTTCGCAAGGGAACATTTGAGTTCTGGTTCGAGTGGCTAGTAGGTGCGCAAACCCACGGCGGCTCGGAGGCGAGCGAGTGCTTCTACGCCGCGTCCCGGATCAAGGACGGTGATCCGCGCAGTTGGGTTCGCGAATGGTTGGCCCTTGGAGAACGCATTGAAGCACGCGCGAACGAAGCGCTTTTCAGGCGGCACTCTGTGAGCGCTCGCGAATGCTTCCTCCGCGCATCTTTGTACTACCGTGCCGCGCGTCTCTATTTGAGCGTGCATGACCCCCGATACCAAGAGCTGTGGCAAAAATCGGTGGCTTGCTTTCGTGGTGGCGCTCGGCTGCTGGCGCCGCCTTTGGAGCCAGTTGAGATCCCATTCGAAAAGAAAGCTCTGCCCGGCTACTTCCTGAAGGTGGACACCGGCCAGGAGCCGCGCAAGACGCTTGTCATGATCGGTGGAGGCGACACGTTCGTGGAAGACCTCTACTTCTACATCGGACCCGCGGCGGTCAAGCGCGGATACCATGTGCTCATGGTTGACCTACCTGGACAAGGGGGCCTTCCGTTCGAAGGCATGACCATGCGTCCTGACGCCGAGGCGCCCATGGGTGCCGTGTTGGACCATGCGAGCCGTCGACTCGAAATCGACACAGAGCGTTTGGCCGTGTACGGAATCAGCGGAGGCGGATACCTGGTTCCGCGGGCCGCGAGCTTCGACAAGCGTATCAAGGCTTGCATCGCATGCAGCGCGATACCCAACTTCTATGAGTACATGACCCAAGGACGCCGCCCGAACCCCATCATCCGCCTGGAGGGCACGTGGCTGTTCCATGTCCTGGTCGAGCTGGCAAAGAGGCGTTCGCCGGCGTCTCAGATCCTTATTGAGACATATTTGTGGAGATGGGGAGCACGGCGGCTGGCCGAGTGGATGGAGATGCTCAAGACGTTCAACTTCGACCGAGCCAGATTTCATGCCCGACCCTCCTTCTGATCGGCGAGTGGGAATACGAACACGCGCCGATGAGCAGGGCACACCAACAGGGTTGCCTCGAGCGGATCGGCAATGCGACCAAGCGCCTCCTTGTGGCCCCATCCAACGAGGGTGCGTGGGGCCACGCGCTCGGCTCCAACCTCAGCTTCACGAGCCAGGCGGTGTTCGATTGGCTTGACGAATTGTTCGAGGCGCGGTGCAACTTCGCGTAGCCGCTGCTCCGCTGTAATGAGACAGCCGGCAGCGAACGTTGCGTGGGAGAAACTGGAGGGGAGCAGAAACGGCCTGACGAGCGAGCTTCTGGGGCAGTTTCGTCATGCGCATGCAGCAGAAGGGACCGAGGAAGAGCAGGATGTCCACGCAGAACAAGTTCATCGCGGACCGGCTGAGAGAGGCCGCGAGCTTGCTCGAACAACAGGCTGCAAACCGCTTTCGTGTAAACGCCTATCGCAAGGCTGCCGATACGGTGGAATCTTTAGAGGAGGACGTCGCGCTGATTCTTCAGAGTGAAGGGTTGCAGGGCTTGACAGCTTTGCCCGCGATTGGACCGCTTATCGGCAGTGCGATTGTCGAGATGGTCCAAACTGGTCACTGGGCGCAGCTCGAACGCTTGCGTGGCGTGTTCGATCCGGAAGCATTGTTTCGCAGGGTCCCTGGAGTGGGTCCGAAGCTCGCGAGGCAGATCATCGATGAGCTACACGTGGATACGCTGGAGGCTCTTGAAACCGCAGTCCACGGTGGCCGGCTTCGAAACGTTACTGGTTTCGGACCTCGGCGGATTGCGATGATTCGCTCCGGCCTGGCGGAGATGCTGGGCAGGAGACGCTGGGGCGCTCGCCCTCCTCGCAGTGAGCCACCGGTCGGCGCTATTTTGGATGTGGACCGCGAGTATCGCCAAAAGGCCGAGGCTGGATCGCTTCGCCGGATCGCTCCAAAACGATTTAATCCCAGCAACGAAGCGTGGCTGCCCATACTTCACACCGAGCGTGATGCATGGCAATTCACGGCGCTGTACTCCAACACCGCCCTGGCACACAGCCTGGGCCGTATTCGGGACTGGGTCGTTGTCTATTACCACACGGACTCCTTCGCGGAGGGCCAGCGCACGGTGGTCACAGAGACCCAGGGAACGCTCAAGGGCAAGCGCGTGGTTCGTGGGCGCGAACGTGAGTGCGAGGAGTACTACCAACCCGAGCTTTTCAAACCATCCAGTGTTGCCTGACCGCCGGCCGCTCCCAAACGTCACAGCGGGAGATATCGATCCGACTACGCCTCTTCCATGAAAAGAGGCGCCGGAGTCTCCGCCTCCACGGGCGCTTGCGCCGGATTTGGATAGCGCACTGCTCTCCAGCAAAGCCAGAGCAATGGCAATGAGCCGCCTACGATGAAGAGGGCATCTCCGGGCAATCGCATCCATTCCAGAGCGTTGACCCATGGCATCATCAGAAAATCGAAGCTGCGCGCATGCCAGTAGCCGGTCGCGACTGCGTGGTACAACTGGATGATTCCAACCGGAAACAGATTCGAGAAGGCCATCCATGCCAGTCCGATGTTCAGCGACCAGAACGAGACTGCGGCTGCGCGGTCGCTCCACATGTCCGGGCGAGTCAGATAACGCAGGCAGAACAGCAGCAGGCCGACGGCAAGCATGCCGTAGACGCCCATCATGGCTGTATGTCCGTGGTTGGCTGTGAGATTGGTCCCAATTTCGTAGTAGCTGACCGCCGGCAGATTGATCAGGAAACCAAACACGCCTGCCCCAAAAAAATTCCAGACTCCTACTGCCACCAGAAACCAGACGGCCCACCGATGCACGTGCGCGCGGCTCGTCACGGACCTCTCGCCGGATTTCATGAATCCCCAAGCCTCTAGAGTAAGCAAGAGCAGCGGGATGACTTCCATTGCTGAGAACGTCGCTCCAAGGGCCATGTGGGCAGCCGGAGCTCCGCTGAAGTAGAGGTGGTGCATCGTCCCAATGACGCCGCCCATGGAATACAGGATGATGTCGAGGTAGATGACTCGGAGTGCGGTTTCCGTTCGGACCATGCCGAGCAAGACGAACATATAGGCCACAACCACTGTCGTGAACAGCTCGAGAAAATCCTCGACCCAGAGATGGACCACCCAGAAACGCCAGAAGTCGGTAACGACGAATCCTTGTCGCGGGTTTGCCAGAAGCCCCACGGCGTAAAAGGCAGGGATGGCCAATGCTGCATAAAACAGCAGCCACGGCATGTTGCCGTGATGTTGCGTTCGGAGAGTCGATTTCAGGCCGCGGCCCAGGATCGCCACCCATAGAAACAACCCCACAACGAGGAGAATCTGCCAGAGCCGGCCGAGGTCCAGATACTCCCAGCCCTGATGTCCCACCCAGAACCAGGCTTCAGAGCCGTCCAGCCAGCCTTTGACGCTTGCGTATTCGCCTGCCATGCTTCCGAAGACCACAAGCGCCACTGCGGCAAGTAAGAAAATGGTCAGACCCGCCTGCCCTTTGGGTTCTCTGCCGGCGATCAGTGGAGTAATGAAGATGCCCGTGGCCAGATATGATGCAGAAACCCAGAAGATTGCTAATTGCAGGTGCCAGGTCCGGACAATATTGAACGGCAGATACGCCGAAATGTCGAAACCCCAAAACCGATCGGGTTCGGCACGATAGTGTGCTGCCAGCCCGCCCAGAAGCGTTTGGATGACGAATAGGACGGAACTCACGAGGAGAAACCACACAACCGCGCGCTGCGCCGGAGTCAGCTTGATCTGTTCAATCGGCCGAAATCTCAACGGAAGTCCGGCGGCTTTCCATCCAAGCCAATCGTAGCGGCCAAAAAAATACAGGACGAGACCCGTGCCGCCAAGCAGTCCGATAATGGAAATCACGCTCCAGGTGATCGCTTCAGCAGTCACCGTGTTGCCGGCCAGCGGTTCCGGCGGCCAGTTATTCGTATAGGAGTACGGTTTGCCCGGCCGTAGAGCCGTTCCAGTCCAGGCAGTCCATCCAAAAAATGCCGTTAGTCTGGGAATGAGTTCCGGATCCCGAATCCAATCGGCTTGGCCTCCTTGCCGGCTCAGCTGACTCTGAAACACCGTCCGATAATGGTCTGTAAGTTCTCGATGGACAGCAGCACGATCGTTACTCCAAACCAGCCGTTGTGTTGCCGGTTCAAAAGTGTTTTCCTTCAATTCGGAAACTACTCGCGCACGCGCCGACGGCTCATTTGTGGCGCCCGCATACCGGCGAACGAGCGACTCCGCAGATCGGTGCAAGTAGTCGGCCGTAAAGTCTGGACCGAGATAGGCTCCGTGCCCGTAGACCGAGCCGTACTCCATGATTCCATACCGCTGAAAAACGTTCATTCCATCGAGCACATCCTGGCGTGTAAAGATTGTCTCGCCGTCTGCCGTGACGACGCGCTCTGGAATCGGCGGCTGGTGCTGATAGACGAGGTACGCCAGAATGCCCAGAACCGAAAACCCGATCAGGTAGGTAAGGATGGCTCCCTGAAACCACCAAGAAGAAATCGGCATGGGTTGCCGTTCGTGCGTGGCAGATCGACTCATGGTCTACTCCAATCTTCACAACTCGTATAGCCGTCTGTTCGCGCGTGGTCAAGCGGCGTGGTTTATTGGATGGGTTTCAGTCGATTCGCTTTCCTTGGTCGAAGGGTTGGACTTCGAGAAGAGTCCGCTTCCGCCAAGGATCATACCGAACAGTGCCCATCCCAACGCGCTAAATAGCGGGATCAGCGGCATGAATTCCCAGTAGAACAGATCCCAGGAACCAATGTAGATGAGTTGCGCTACGCCGATAGCCAATCCAATGATGGCGCCGACAACGACACTCCATATCATCGCATGCGTTCGTTCTGCTTCCATGCGCTGCAGCTGCATTGAAAGGTCGTCAGTCTGAGTCTCTGAAAGGACGGTGGCCACGTCGTTATTCATAGCTCCTCCTCTAACCGTGTTCATTTTGCTCCGACCGCGTTTCTGCATCTCGACTGCCATGCGGAGTTCAGCCACATCAATGGATTTGCGTGGGTTACCGGCCCATTTTTAAAATCGGCATTCCTTGTTTCAACGACGATTCCGCCAATTCGTCACGGACGCATGCGCGCCGCATCGCGTTTCTTGCCGCTCTGTCACTGTGCGTGCGAAAGCATGGAGGGGAAAACGCCTAAAGGTGTCCGGGATGGTACTACCTGTGCTCGCTTCACAGGCGTGGGCCGAAAGAAGAAGACGAGAGGGCAAGATAGCCGCCGGGTTTCAGGCGGACAAACCGTGGGGGCGCCCCTCCTGGATCTGTTCGCTCGACTGGGTACGTCCGCGGATGGACTTTCGAGCGGCGAGGCCAGGTGGCGCAGAGAGGAGTACGGTTTCAATGAGCTTGCCACGAGGAAGCTCCGTTCCGGCTTGCTAGAGTTCGTAGCCGTCATAGCCAACCCCCTGATCGTCATTCTGCTGGTCGCCGGTGCAGCTTCAGCTTTTCTGGGTGACGTCGTGGACGCGGCCATCATCGGCGGGATTGTTTTGTTGAGCGCAGGACTGAATTTCTGGCAAACGTACCGGTCGGAGCGTGCCGTCCGGCGGCTGCAGGAGCGCATCGCTCCGACTGCCACAGTGCTGCGGGACGGACTGTGGCTGGAACTTCCTCGCCGCGAGCTGGTCATCGGAGACGTGATTCGGTTGTCCGCAGGGGATCTTGTCCCGGCCGATGCGCGCCTGTTGGAGGCCGACGATTTGCACGTTCAGCAAGCTGCGCTCACAGGAGAGTCGCTTCCCGCCGAGAAGAATGCGACTGACGGACCCCTGGCTTCGACAGGCCCCGACTCACCCGCCCTCGTCTTTTTGGGGACTTCGGTCGTCAGCGGGACAGCGACCGCAGTTCTCTTTGCAACAGGGAGAGACACGGCCTTTGGCGATATCGTCGAGCGTCTCGCAGCGCGGCCAGAGGAGACGGAGTTCGAACGAGGCACGCGGCATTTCGGCATGCTGATCTTGAAGACGGTCGTGTTTCTCGTGCTCTTCATCCTCATCGTCAACGTCAGTGTTGGGCGGGACGCGCTCCAGTCATTACTGTTCTCTGTGGCGCTGGCCGTAGGGCTGACACCGGAGTTTCTGCCCATGATAACCACCGTCACGCTTGCGCAAGGCGCGGTCCAGATGGCGAAGCAGAAGGTGATTGTGAAGCATCTCTCCGCGATACAGAACTTAGGAAGCATCGATGTGCTCTGTAGCGATAAGACAGGCACGCTGACGACCGGCACAATGTCGCTCGAGGCATCACTGGATCCATTCGGCGGGGATTCCCGCCGGCCGCTCTTCCTGGCCCACCTGAATAGCAGTTTCGAAACACTACTGTCCCAACGTTTTGCCGGTCCGCGGCCGCAGGTCATAGAAATTCATCATGTTAGGTCGACTGAGAGCTGAAATCGATTTGAATTTGATTTTGAACACACGGCATCCTTCCGCGACC
>Ga0073934_10002917_pt1 | contig 33314 bp, 22 predicted proteins | sample LarsenN4metaG_FD_76834 | JGI IMG/M metagenome (GOLD analysis project Ga0073934, IMG submission 76834) | Hot spring sediment bacterial and archeal communities from British Columbia, Canada, to study Microbial Dark Matter (Phase II) - Larsen... ...
AGAATTCGAGTTCACGCTCAAGGCTTGGCAGCTCATCACCCACGAATCGAGCAGCCCCACCTACCGGAGGCTGCGTGAAAAACTCAATGAAAAACAGCTTCGCGAGGCCGGCGCCTTCCGCCCGAGTGCGGTCGTCCTGCACGCCTGGCAGCGCACCCTTGAATGCGCGCGAGCGCTTGCAAGCCGAGTGATTCTGTTCCAGTGCCCGGCGCGGTTTACCCCCACTGACGAGCACAAGTCGAATCTACGGAGGTTCTTCCACGAAATACAGAAGGGAATGGAGGTGCCCGCGGCCGGCGAGTTCGTCTACGTATGGGAACCTCGCGGAGAGTGGCCACCTGAGGAGGTGCGGGCCCTTTGCGAAGAGTTGAATTTGGTCCACGGTGTGGATCCGCTCCAGCAGTTGCCTGCCACCCGGGGATTGGGGTATTTCCGTCTGCATGGCCAGACCGGCTACCGGTATCGCTACCACGATGAAGATCTTGCGCGCTTGCGGGAAATCGCAAAACCCTTCTCGCCCTGCTATATCCTCTTTAACAACCTTTCGATGCTCGCCGACGCGAAGCGCTTGCTGCGCCTCATCCAGAGAATGTAGCGCCCACCTTTATTGAGGTCTGCACAATAAAGTGACAGCCGGGCTGTAGCGGCGATCTATGACCGCCGATGGACTCGGCGCTTGCAAGGCGCCGCTACAGAAGAGCACGCCTGTGCCCATTCGACTCCTGGGGGGCCAGAACATAGTGCAGGACTCGCCGTTCAGTCCGCCAGCCGGCAGACGGCGTTGGCCTCGGCGCGTGGCGATTGTGGCGCCGCGCGAAGTCGCGTCGGGATGAACAAGCCGCAGACTTCGGCGAAGCAAGGCTGTGCGACGCGCTCGGAACCAATGTCGGGCTTGACGGGGGCTTTCAACTTTTGGGAATCTATGCGAGGAGCGTTCCGGCCAGGCCGGGCAGGGGGGAGGGATGTTGCTCGAACGCCACCCGCTAAGAAGCCTTTTCGGCGAGCTGGTCTCGAAGACTTTCTACCACGAGCTTCATCATTATGATTCCGAGATGACCAGCTATCTTGTCGATCTGCTCGTCGAATTCACTTTCGCAGATCGTCTTTACAAGATTCGCGACAGCATGGGCCGCCCCCTCGACGATGTGGGCGAGATGCTGATCGAGTCGAACCCCCTGCTGGCCGCGTCTTCCTTCGAGCGCGAGCGCGAAGTGCGGAAACACATCGGCGATTACACGCTGTTCTTCACCGGCATCTTCCCCGAGTCTCTTCGGCGACCGCGGCGATCACTGCGGCTCGATTACTTCGTCGATTATGTGAAGGCCGGCAAGGAGTCTTACGGGGTGGTTTCGAAATTCGACCAGTTTGAATATCGGATGGTGGCGCCGCTGTTCCGGCGCCTCTCGGAGAGTTTCGAGCTGTGCGTGTTTGGGCTGAACCGCGTGCGCGACCAGCTCCGCGAAATGGAGAACCGCTACTTTCAGCTCGTGGAACGAACGTTGCTCAGCTGATGCATTCCGCCATCCGTGTGGGGACTTCCGGCTGGCATTACGAACACTGGCGGGGACCTTTCTACCCGCGAGACATCTCGTCCGCCGGGATGTTCAGCTTCTACGCCGATCGGCTCCGGACGGTCGAAATCAACAACTCCTTCTACCATCTGCCCACGGCGAAGGCATTCTCCGAGTGGCGCAGGCAAGCGCCGCCGGGATTCGTGTTTGCCGTGAAAGCCAGCCGTTACATCACGCACATGAAGAAGTTGAAGGACCCGGCGGCGGCGCTCGAAAAATTCTTTGAGCACGCCGAGAAGCTCGAGGAGAAGCTCGGGCCGGTGCTCTTCCAACTCCCGCCGCGTTGGGGAGTGAACACGGACCGGCTCGCCGAGTTCCTGCAGGCGCTCCCGCGCGGCCATCGCTACGCCATGGAATTCCGCGACCCTTCGTGGTTTGCCCCTGGGGTCTATGCGCTGCTGGAGCGGCACAACGTCGCCTTGTGCGCTTTCGAGCTGGCGGGCCAGGAATCGCCGGAACGGCTGACGGCCGATTTTGCTTACTTGCGCCTGCACGGACCGGCCGAACAGAAGTACGCAGGCCGTTACTCGAAGGCGCAGCTCCGCGCGCGGCTCGGCCAGTGCCGCACATGGATAGAACAGGGCGCTCGCGAAGTCTTCGTCTATTTCGATAACGACGAAGCGGGTTATGCCGCGGCGAACGCTCTGGAGTTCCAGGCGATGGCGGCTCAGGCTGGCTGGTAAGGAGCCCAACCGTGGCAGCCGGGAGATCACCCCAGCGCTGCCTCCCCCAGTTCTATCCGCCTCTTTTGAGCGAAACGAACCCTCCTGGAATTCTCAATGGGCGCGTGGAAGGGAGAGTGGCCATGGGCGAGTCGGAAAATCCGATCTGCCCGGCCACGGGTCGCGACTGCTGAGCCCCGAATTCCCGCCCGCGAATCCCGGAGGCCGGATGTCGAATTGCGTATCCCGAGTCCCGAACTCCAATTGCCGGCTCTGTTGTGCTATACTGCGCTGGACTAAGGTCCGGCACGGAATCGCATGAAAACCTGTCCGACCTGCCAAGCAGGCTACCCTACCAACTTTGCGGTATGTCCGCAGGACGGCACGGCTCTTATCGAAGTGGGAGCGTGGTCTCCCGGGGCCGTTCTACGGGGGAAATATCGCATCCTGAGCAAGATTGGCCAAGGCGGCATGGGCGCGGTTTACAAGGCGCTGCATGTCACGTTCGACGAGCTGCGGGCCATCAAAGTCATCAGCCCGGAGCTGGTCGACGATCAGCTCTTCGTCAAGCGCTTCAAGCACGAGGCGGTCATCACGCGCAAGCTGCAACACCCGAACGCCGTGCGCGTGGACGATATCGATGAGGCCGAAGATGGCCGACCGTTCATCGTGATGGAGTACATCGAGGGTCAGAGTCTGCGGAAATTGATCGAGCAGCATGGCCCCATGCCGGCGGAACGCGTCTGCTCGATCATCAAGCAGGTCGCCGCTGCGCTCGACGCCGCGCACAAGCTGGGGATGATCCACCGCGACATCAAGCCGGACAACATCGTGCTGGTCGAGACCCCGGACGGCGAGCAGGCCAAAGTCCTCGATTTCGGCATTGCCAAGATCAAAGAAACTCGCAAAGGCGAAATGTCCGGGATGACCATGACCGGGACAGGCGTGGTGATCGGCACACCGCAATACATGTCGCCGGAGCAAGCGATGGGCAAGCGCGGCGACGAGCTGGACGGACGCTCTGATCTCTATTCGCTCGGCATCGTCATGTACCAGATGCTGACCGGCGAGCTCCCCTTCAAAGCCGACACGACCATGGAGATGCTGATCGCGCATCTCCAACAACCCCCGCTCAACGTGCGCACCGTCCGCCCGGAACTTCAGATCCCAGCCGCGGTGGCGGATGTGGTGATGAAGCTACTCGAAAAGAAGCCGGAAGACCGTCCCGCCGATGCCAGGGCTCTTGTCGAGGAAATCGAGCAGGCGGAAGCAGGCGTGGGTGGGCCGGGCGAAACGCACGTCCTCTCCCCAGCGGAGCTTAGCAAGCCGTCGATGGATCTTCCGCCGACCCCTCCCCCGCCGTCGGGTCCAATACCGCGGCCCAGCCGACTGGTGACGCGGCCCGCGGGCGCCCCTCCTCCCGAGCCATCGCGACAAGTCCCCGTGGCTCCCCCTCCCCAGCCGCCCCGACCGGTCGAACCACGACGTGCTCCAGCCCCACCCCCGGTCGTGAGGGCGCCGGTACCTCCTGTGGCGCGCGCGAAGAAGCCGTCTCAGGCAGGGATCTGGGCAGGCCTTGGCGTCTTAGTTGTGGGATTGGTGGGCGGCGTCTGGTATTTCACCGAACATCGGCCGGCGAGCGAGACTCAACCCGTGACTCCTCTTACGCAACCCGCGGGAGGCAAGGGGACGACTTCTCCTCCCGTACACACGAGCACCGTTCCCGCCAAGGAGCCGTCCCCCGACGATTCCGCCGAGAAGCCAGAGAACCCTCCGGAGGTAGCCGGGGAGAGCACTCCGCCCATCAAAACGATCCCCACTAGACAGGAGGACACTACTACCTCCGGGAGGAGAAAGGTCTCGGATTTCGTCGAGCCGCCGCCCAGGGTCACCCCTAGCCCGGAACCCGAACCTCCACCCGTCAAACCTGCTGTCGATACCAGAAAAGTCAACGCTGCCATCAAAATGGGTGAGTTCTATTTTGACCGCGGCGAGTATGAGAAAGCAATCGAGGAGTACGAGCAGGGGCTCGCGCTCGACCCCTCCAATCAGGACCTCCGAAACCGAATTGCCAAGGCCAAGCGCGCCAAGGCCGCTGAAGACCTGCTCAATCAATAAGATTCATCCTGCCCGCAGGCCGTACCACAGAACGAGGCAACGACCAATGGCGTTCGAACATCCGGCTTGACGCCAGAGTCTCTGCGGTCTATAAATGCATTCAGGGGCTCAGGGACAAGGGGGTTCAATGACTCACCGGGCACATTGGGGATTGCTTGTTTTTGTGGGCGTCTCGATGCTCCTGGCAGGCCTTGTCGTAGCTCCTCTACACGGCCAGAAATCCAGGAAGCCGATGACCAAGGCGGAGGTCCTCGGGTTGCTGGAGAATGGTGTTTCTTCCACGCGGGTGGAGGAACTGGTGCGGGCGTACGGAATCGACTTTGAGGTCACCCCACCCGTTGTGACCGAGTTCCGTGACGCGGGGGCGACCGAGGGCCTGATCCGAGCCCTCCGCGAAGTCAGTCCCAAGCCTGAGCCGGCGACTCCTGCCGCCAAAGCTGAGTCCCCGGCGGCCTCGCCGCCTACGCCAACCACCCCAGCGCCTGTTCCGGCACCTGCAGTTCTGACGTTTGAAACCACGCCTCCCGGCGCCGAAGTTTACGTGGACGAAGAACGCGTGGGCAAAACCGGTCCGGAAGGGAAACTGAAGATCTCGACGCTCGCCGCCGGGGAGCATCGCGTCCGGGTTTCGGCGGCAGGCTATGAGGACTTCAGCCGCAGCGTCGAGCTCACGGCGGGTCAAACCACGGTGGTCGCGGTGACGCTTGCGGCAGTGAAGCCTATTGTGACTGAGCCGTCCGCCAAGCCGCCTGCTGCCGGGCAGACAGCGGTCGAAACTGGAGTCGCGCCGTCCGAAGTAAATCCCATGGACATGTACAAGGCCATCTTGGGCGGCATGGCGGGGGGAGGCCAGGGTGACCCCAACTCCAAGCGCTTCTACGTGACCCACGAACATGGCAAGCGTGTGCTCGGCTACGGCGGAGGCATGTGCTACGGCTGGCTGATCCTCGGCAAGGGCCGGGTGCAGTTCAGCAGCAACGAGGAAGGCCATGCCTTCGATGTTCCCGCCGGCGAGATCGCCGAACTCCAGATTAAGAGCAACCACATCCGCTTTCGTGCCAACAATAAGAAATACCACCTCATGACTCAGGATATGGACATGTTCGGTGGCGAGTCCCAAAGTCCGGGGGCTTTGCGCACGGCGTTTGAAGCGGCAGGAGTCAAGACCCAATCCAAATAAGCCCGTCGCGAAAACCAAACGTTCCTGCGATTGCCTCACACTGGCCACCCGAACTTGAAGTCCCCACGGTGGCTCGCTAGACTTAAGGTCGTCGAGTAGTCTCTGTCCCAGGACTACTGGCCCCTTATGCATCGAGTCGTCTTCGAGGTTGTTTTTCTATCTGCGGCTCTTGCGGTCGCGGCCGCATTCGGGCAGGAAACCCGCAAGGCGCTCAATCAAAAAGAAATCGCGACTCGGCTCGAAAACGGCGTGGCGTCGTCGCGAGTGCAAGACATCGCCCGCGGGCGGGCGATTTCGTTCCCCTGGTCGAGTGAGGCCGAGCGTCAAATCCGCGGCGCCGGGGCGAACGACGAGCTTCTGAAGGCGCTCCGAGAGATCGCTCTCCAGCCTCCCCCACCTGCTCCCGCGCTGGCCGCTGATGCCACGATGCTGCTTGAAGTCTCGCCGGGCGGGGCGCTCTTCAATCGCCCGTAGGGGACGGCCTGGCGCGCTGACGGGTGCCGGCTGAAAGCTGAAGGCTTCTGTATGAGCGGATCAAAGCCCAGCGGTGTCGAAGGAGTTCGCAGTGAAGCCCTGCTGGTGGACCTGTACGAGCTCACGATGGCCGCGGCCTACTTCGAACACGGCATCGATTGCCGCGCCACCTTCGAGCTCTTTGTGCGCAGCCTGCCGCCCGAGCGTGCCTATCTGGTTGCCGCGGGCACGGATGCGGCGCTCGACTACCTGGAAAACCTGCGCTTTACCGAGCAGGATGTTCAATTTCTCCGCCAGGCTCCGGCGTTCCGAACGGTCCGGGATGAATTCTTTGACTTCCTTCGAAGCTTCCGCTTCACGGGGGAGGTTCACGCCGTGGAGGAAGGGAATCTGGTTTTTGCCGAAGAGCCGATTCTCCAGGTGACGGCGCCGGTAATCGAAGCGCAGGTGGTCGAAACCTATCTTCTCTCCCTCATCAACTTCGATACCTTGATAGCCTCGAAGGCGGCGCGGGTGGTGAGCGCCGCGCAGGGGCGTGGCGTGCTGGAATTCGGCTCCCGCCGTGCCCACGGCCCCGAGGCGGGCGTACGCGCCGCGCGCGCGGCGTACGTGGGCGGTTGTGTGGCGACGTCCAACGTGATGGCGGGATTCCGCTACGGCATCCCGCTCGCCGGCACGGCCGCGCATTCGTGGACGCAAGTGTTTCCCACCGAACGCGAAAGCTTTCTCGCGCTGCTCGAAACCTTTCCCGACCGGGCGATTCTTCTGATTGACACGTATGACCCGATTACCGCGACGGAGATTGCCGCTTCGCTGGGGCGGGCCGTGCCGGGTGTGCGGCTCGACAGCGGTGATCTGCTTGAGACGAGCCGACGCGTGCGCGCCCTCCTCGACCAGCGCGGTCTGACCGCGACGAAGATTGTGGCGAGCGGCGACCTGAACGAATACAAGATCGAAGCGCTTGTCCGTGCCGGAGCGCCGATAGACCTTTTCGGGGTGGGGACCGACCTGGCCACATCGCGGGACGTTCCGGCACTGGGTGTTATCTACAAGCTGGTTGAGGTTGAGCGCGCCGGGCAGACCGAATACAAAGCCAAATTCAGCGAGGAAAAAGTCAGTTGGCCCGGGCGCAAGCAGGTCTTCCGCTTTTCGCGGGAGGGCAAGATGGAGTACGACTTGGTGGGGCGGGCCGACGAATCGTTTGCCGAGGCTGAGCCGTTGCTGCAGCGAATGATGCAAGATGGTCGCCGGATCTTGCCGCGCCCCGCATTGGACGCCGTGCGGGCTCGGACGCTGGCCAACTTGGAGCGCTTGCCGGCGCCGTATCGCGCCTTGCAGGATGCGCCGGCTTACCCGGTCCGAAAGAGCGCGGCACTCGAGCAACTCCTGGAGGAAGTCCGCGAACGTTATATGGGCACGCCTCGCCCTTCCGGCGTGCGGTAGCGGCGATCGCTGAGCGCCGGCGACTGCCGCGGGTCATCCGGCCGCCCCACCGCGACGGGCGAGCGATGGGGGTTTCGATCCATGAACGATTCTCTGGTCTTCTTCGACATCGATACGCAAGTTGACTTCATGCTCCCGCACGGCAAGCTCTATGTGCCGGGCGCGGAGCGGATCATCCCCAACCTTGTCCGGCTGATCTCCTTCGCGCGCGCGCGGGAGATTCCGGTGATTTCTTCCGCCGACGCGCACGCCCCGGACGATCCCGAATTCGCCGTCTGGCCGCCGCATTGTGTCGCCGGCACGCCGGGGCAGCAACGCATTCCTGAAACCCAGTTCGCAAACCCCACGGTCGTGCCCTGCCGGCCAGGAGCTTTCGCGCCGCCTGCCCGCTGGCCGGAACAGACGATCCTCGAGAAGCAGACCTATAACGCCGCTGACAATCCCAACTTTGCGGCGGTCCTGGAAGCGCTCGGCCCGCGGCGATGCGTGGTGTTTGGAGTCGCGACGGAATATTGTGTGCGCGCCACGGCTCTGGCTTTGCGCGAGCGCGCCATGCCCGTGGACCTGGTCGCGGACGCCATCCAGGCCATCACTGAAGACGGCGGGCGCCAGGCCCTCGGCGAAATGACGGCGGCGGGTATCCGCCTGGTAACCACCGCGGAAGTTTGCGGCGATGTTCCGAGCGGCGCTCTCCCCGGGGCCGAGGGTTCCCGGTGAAAACACCGACGCCGGAGGAACGCTGTCCCTGCCCGCTTCCCTCTCGCGACAACTTGTCATCCCTGTGATTTCCTCTTGTAGCTCATTCCCCCTTGGCGTAGTGTGGCCTTCGGCCGCGTAGGGGCAGGATTCTCTTTTCAGGAGTACCTCCATGAAGGCACTGCGAAATTGCTTCGGGTTCCTCCTCATCAGCGTATCGGCCGCGATGGCCCCGCTGTGCTTCGCGAGCGACGCTATTGTGCTGAACGAGAAGGAATATTTCGAAGGACCCGGATTTTCTTTTCTTCTCTTCCACAACAACTATCAGGTCGGCCATCAAGGCGGCTTGCAGATGATCCAGAACGATGAGCGCATACTCGATTCTGGTGATCTCCGGATAGGAATGAAGTCCGGCGGCGCGCCGGAACTGAGCGTGACGCGACGCGCCGTGGACCGGGCCGCCTCGACCGCCACAGTGTATGGTGAGATCTCCGGCTGGGGCTCCGGCTATCAACTGATCTGCCGCTCGGACGGGCGCAAGATCTTCATCACGCTCCGGCTGGACAAGCCTCTGGACTGGAGCAAGGTGGCGCAGGCGGGTTTCCGCATTGCGCTTTATCCCGAGACGTATTACTCGGCTTCTTATCAGGGCGACGCGGAAAGTGGAGTCTTCCCGCAGCAATTCACCGGGAAACAGATGCTCTTCGGCCCCACCCAGACCTTGCGCGTGGCCCAAGAGGACCCGCTGCATCATTTCGTAATTGCGCGGCCCGGCGGAAGCCTGGTGCTGGTCGATCCGCGGACCAATAGCCCCGACGCGTGGTTTATGGTCATCGCGCCGTTCACTCCCGGATCCAACGAGACGGAACTCACGGTCGAAATCACGCCCTCACTCCGGCCCGAGTGGCGAAGGCCGCCGGTGATTGGCGTCTCACAAGTCGGCTATCTCCCCAAGCAGACGAAGCGTGCCATCCTCGAGCTCGATCCGCGTCACGAGCTGAAAGAGCCGGTCAGCCTGTTCCGCCTCACGCTCGAGGGCGAGAAGAAGTTGGTGAAGTCCCAGCCTCCGAAGCCCTGGGAAGGGAAGTTCCTCCGCTACAAGTACGCAATCTTCGACTTCAGCGACGTGACCGAGGCGGGCACCTATCTGGTCGAATACGCGGGCCAGAGGGTGGGGCCGTTTCGCATCGCGCCGGACGTTTTCGAGGACGCCTGGCAACCGACGCTCACCTATTTCCTTCCGGTGCAGATGTGCCACGTGGCCGTGAAACAAGGCCGACGCACGTGGCACGGCGCCTGTCACCTGGACGACGCGCTGCAAGCGCCCGCCCACAAAGTCTGGATTGACGGGTACGAGCAAGCCGAACGCGAGACGAAATTCGCCGACAACGAACACGTGCCCGGGCTCGACTGGGGCGGCTGGCACGACGCCGGCGATAACGACTTGCCCGCCGGCAGCATCGCCACAACCACGCTGGCGTTGGCGCTCGCTCACGAGGAGTTCCACCCTCCTCTCGATCAGACCACGGTGCATCGAGCCGAGCGCGAGGTGCTGCTCTACCAGCCGGATGGACGACCGGACCTGTTGCAGCAGATCGAGTTCGGCGCGGAGAGTCTGATCGCACTTTATCGCCCCGCGGGGCACGTCTTCCCGGGCATCATCGAGAATACAAATCGGGCATACCTTCATCTGGGCGACCCGGTGAACATCACCGACAACCGTATCTATGCGGAGAAGCTCAAGGAGGATGAAGTGCGAGGGGAGCACTCCGGCAAGTTTGATGACCGCTGGGTCTTTACCAACCGCAATACGGGGCTGCAATATGACGTGGCGCAGACGCTGGCCGCTGCCAGCCGCGTATTGCGCGGATATCGAAACGATCTGGCGGATGAATGCCTGGCGACCGCCAGGAAGCTTTGGGACGATGAGCAGAGCCGCACTCCGGTCTATGCGCGGAGCGCCTATACGCCTCACGACAGCGGCTTCCGCAGCCAGGAGATTTCCGCTACGGCGGAACTTCTGCTGACCACCGGCGAGGCGGTCTATCGGCGCCGCTTGCTGGAGCTGGTGCCGACGATCCGCGCGATTTCCCCCGAGCAGTTCGGAGAGGGGCCCGGCTGGACGCTCGTGCGCGCCCTTGCAGCCGTGGACGATAGCGAGTTCCAATCCGTAATCAAAAGTCTGGCGGCGGGCTGGAGGGCCGTGGCCGACAAGCGCGCAGCGTCGAACCCTTACGGCGTTCGCTATCCGGACGATGTCTCGAATCCAAGCTGGAAGCTGGAGACACGTACGCACGTCCACTCAGGCTTCGTGTGGGGCCAAGGCTGGTACCTGCAATCCGACGCGCTGGGGCAATATTACTTTCACAAGCATCTGCCGGAGTTGTTCGATAAAGAGGCGCTGCTCGCGGTCGTGAACTTCGTGCTCGGGTGCCATCCGGGGAGCAATCAGTCGTACGTTTCGGGCGTGGGTTCGTACTCGCCGTTGATTGCTTACGGCTACAATCGGGCGGACTGGTCGCACATTCCGGGCGGAGTAATTTCGGGCGCCTCGCTGATAAAGCCCGACCTGATGGAACTGAAAGTCTTTCCCTTCCTCTGGTATCAGACGGAGTACGTGATCGGTGGCGCGGCCACGTACATCTTCGACTTACTGGCGGCGCAAAAGCTGGCAGGGGAGTAAAGGAGCCTCGGGCGGCTACGAACTCGGTCGGGCCGAGGGCCGCACGGAAAAGAGCAGGTCGCCCACGGGGAAGGGCGGCGTCTGATCGGCGGTGGGGTTGGCCTGCTTGATGCGCACGATCTCCTTCAGCTCGGCGGCGGATTTCTCCCGTTCGCCGAGCGCGCGGTAAACGGCGCTCAAGGTCTGCCGCGCCTCCACCATTTCCGGCCAGAGGCGAATCGCGGCGTTCAGGTGTTCGAGCGCCTTTGGGTAGTCCTTCTTTGCATACGCAATCTTGCCCGCCTGCGATTGGATGTAGGCGTCATTGGGATCGAGCTTGAGGGCTTCCTCGATGGCTTTCTGTGCGCTCTCCAGATCCTCAGGCGTCGCGTGTGTGATCGCCGTCGAGAGATAGTAGTACGCGGCGGGGTCCTGTGCCCCCAGCGCCACCGCCGTTTCGAGCAGCGATCGCGCCTGCGCCGACCGAAAACGGATCTCCAGCATGATGCCATTGATCAGATAAGGGAGGTACCACTCTGGCCAGCGCGCCTGGAGCTTATCCAGCACCGCCTGCGATTCCTCCGGCAACTGGAGGAGTTCCAGGTTGATGGCGTGCACCAGCATCAATTCCGGAGAATCGGGTATGGTACCAAGCGCGTGTTCGAGCAGCCGCTTGGCTTCGTTGTAGTCGCGGTGCTTGATGAGGAAGAGCGCGGCCTGGAAGTAGAGGTCCGGCCGGGTCGGTTCAGTCTGCAAGGCGCGGTTCAGAGCCTGGATGGCCTCCTCGCGTTTCCCCTGCGCATCGAGGATCTGGGCGCGCAAGAGGAAGTAGTTGCCGTCGCGCCGGTGAGGCGGGATCTTGTCCAATTCGCGCAGGCCCGGCTCGGGACCCTCGGTGTGGAACACAGTGATGGCGAGATCGAGTTGGATTTCCGCCGATTCCGGCCGGGCGGTCGCCAGGCGCCTCAGGAATTCTTTCGCCAGCGGATACTGCTCAGCGTTCAGCAGCATATTGGCGGAATCGGCGAGGAGCCTGGGGTCGTTCGTCAGCTCCAGGACCTTCTGGAATGCCTCCTGAGCCTCGGTGGTGTTACCCTCCTGCAGCATTGCCTTGCCCAGGCGAACTTGCAGCGTCGGGTCGGTGGGCCGCGTGGTAATGCTGGCGCGCAGGTTCCTTAGGAATTGCGCACGCTGCTCGGCGGGAGGCATTTTCAGGTACTCGAGCAGGCCGCCATAGGCGCGGCGCCGGCTTTCCTCGGGGCCGAGCAACTTGAAGCGGGCGAAAATCTCCTCGGCTTCCTTGCGTCGCCCGGCGCGTTGCAGCGCCCGGCCGTAGTGCATCAGGAAGCGCGGCTCGCGCGGCGAAAGCTCGACCGCTTGCCGCAGCGGTTCGAGAGCTTCTTCCGCTCGATTCAACTGCAGGAGCGCCTGACCCAGGCCGTCCAGGGCGTGAAAGTCCTTGGGATCGTGGGCGAGCACGTTTTTCAGGTCTTCCAGGGCTTCGGCCGGTTTTCCGGCCTGCAAATAGACCATCCCGCGCGAGAAGCGCGCGGCGTGTAGTTTGGGGTCAAGGGTGAGCGCCTTGTTGAAACTTTCCAGGGCTTTTTCCCGGTGTTCGACGGTCTCGACCACTCCCAATTCGTACCAGCCACGCGCATCCTCGGGATGCTTCTCGGTGTACCAGCGGAGGTCTCGCAGGCCCTCCGCGATCTTGGCGCTGCGGGCCAGGGCGAAGCCCCGCTCGCGGCGGATGGAGTCCTCATGGGGGCGAAGCTTGTAGTACTTGTCGTAGGCAATGGCCGCGTCGCCGAAGAACCCCAGTTCCTCCGCCATGTGCGCCATGAACATGTGGATATCCGGCCGCTCCGGCGCCAGTTTCTCCGCCTGGACGAGCAGAACGATCGCCTGATCTTGCTGGCCAGTTTCGGCGTGGGCGCGCGCCAGGGTTTGGATCAGGTCCACATCGTCGGGGCGCTGCTTGAGGGCGATTCCCAAAACCTCCTTGGCCCGCTCGAAGTTGCCGGCACGCAGAGCCGCCAATCCCAGGTTATAGAGGATGTCGAAGTTCGTGGGCGCGGCTTCGAGGGCGCGCGTGAAGGCTCGTTCCGCATCCTTGTACCTTTTCCAGTCGGCGTAGATCATGCCCAGCGAGTAGGAAAGTCGCGGGTCTTCCCCCGCGGTGATTTCCAGCTTGGCGAGAATCTCCGCGCCTTCGTCTTCGCGATGGGCGGCGCGCAGGGCCTGCGCCCGTAGGATTTGGACGGAGGGAGCGGCCTGCTCGTCGGCGGGGAGGCGGGCCAAATACTTGAGCGCCGCCGCGCCCTGCCGGTCGGCCACGCTGAGTTGGGCGAGTTGGAGATTCGCGTTGGGGTGGCGAGGTTCGATCGCCAGCACGCGCAAATAGGTCGCCCGAGCTTTCGCCGCGTCCCCCCGCTGCAAGTAGTGATTTCCCAGATTGTTCAGCGCCGAAGCGGAGCGCGGGTTGACAGCCAGAGCCCGCTTGTAGAAACCCTCCGCTTCCGCATAGCGCTTCTGGGCGTCGAGCACGACACCCATCAGGCCGAGAGCGCGCGCCTCCGAAGGGCGGGTGCGCAGCGTCTGGCGCAGGAGTTGTTCGGCCTCGGCGAAGCGTTCACCGCGGATGGCTGCCGCGATCTTCTCATAGGCGGCCACCGGGACTTGCGGTTGCGCGGCGAGAGTGGAAACGGCCAACAGGAGGCCCAGAAGGGCGCTACTGACGCGGCTGCACGAAACCGTCCTCGCTTTGATGGGCGCGGCGGTCACTCAGGTCTCCCCACGACCGAATTATCGCCCAAAAAGCGAAGTGCCGGCGAACCGAATTGGCTTCGGCCCGCCGGCACTTCAGCATTCCTCGAGCGCGTTGCCGATAAGGCAGGGGCACGATGGGCTGTGCCCCCGCGTGGAGTTTACCAGTACAGCTTGAGAGCCAACTGGGCTTCCCGTGGACTGTTGGCTTGGCATTGCAGCTTGCCGAAGTTCGCCTGTCCAAACGTGCTGTTGAGGCAGCCGAACTGCGGATGGTTCAGTGCGTTGAAGGCCTCCGCCCGGAACTCGATCCGCGCTCCCTCGCGCAGCTTGCTAAGTGCAACGGACTTGAAAAAGGAGAGCGAAGCGTTGTTGGTCCCCGGCACGCGGACGTTGGGCAGCATCCGCGATGCGGTGCCGAGCGTATAGTTGGGAGGCCTCTCGACCACTTCGGGGTTGGCAAAGTAGTTCGCCATGACCTCATCGGTAGTGCCTTCCCTCCGTTCCAACCGCCCCAGCAGGTTCGGTCGCTGGCTGCCATATGTCAGCGGAGGTACGCCGGAGTCCAGACCGAGCAAGATCGGCTGGCCTGTATCCCATCGCCAGATTCCATTGATTTGCCAGCCTCCCAGGAAGCCGTCCAGCCAGGGGTTCCAGTTGCTTCCCCATTTCTTTCCCCGGCCCCACGGCAACTGGTAAACGTACGCCACCTGGAAGATCTGTGAGATGTCGTATTCGGACAGCCCGCGGTCCAGGTTGCGGTTGTTGGGGTTGGTCGGTGCCGACTGGGACCCGCCGAGCCAACCGGTCCAAGTGCTCAGCGAGCCATTGTCGATGCTCTTCGAGTTCGTGTAGGTGACCAGGAACTGGAGGCCCTTGGAGAAGCGCTTGTCAACCCGCAACTGGAAGGAGTGGTAATTGGAGTTTCCCCACGGCGCGTTATAGACGTTGACCCCCCCAAATTGCGGGAACGGCATGAGGAGTTGTCCCACCCCCACAGTGGGGCTTGACAGACCAACGGTGGGGTCGGTGATGACTCCGTAAAAGGGATTGGGCACCTGCGTTTGCAAGGCGGTGATTTCGTCCGCCGTGGCCCGCTCGATCCAGGAACCGAAGTAGTTCCGCTGGCCCGCCGAAAGTATGTTGAGCTTGGTCCCCTTGGTACCTACGTAGCTGGCGTCGACCAGGATGTCACCCGGCAACTCTCGTTGGATGCCGAAACTCCAGGTCTGCGTATAGGCCGTGGCGACGAGGTCCCGGAGAGGCGCACTCGGCCCTGCGCCCAGCCAGGTGCGTGTGCCCAAGGTGTTGCCGGTCTGCGGTCGTGGGCCGGTGATGGGCCATGGGTCGCTGATCCGTCCCCAGGGGGTCTCGCCGTCATCAAAATACGTGGTCCGCCAGCCGGTTTCCTCCTTCCAGCCCGCTACCCCACCCTGCCCGGCACCCGCCGTACCCCAGAGTGTGGGGTTGTAGAAGATACCGAAGCCGGTGCGGAGCACGGTCTTCTCGGTAACTTTATAGGATATGCCGAAGCGCGGCCCGAAGTTGTTGAGGTCCGCATCTGCGGTGGAACGCTGATAAGGCGAGGCAAAGACCAGCCCGCCCTTCAGGTTGCTGAAGTCCTGTTGCAATCTTGCCTCAGCCGGTAAACCGGCGGGAAGTTGCGGGGTAGGCGCCGTGATCCCCGTGGGGATTTCAAGATCCCACCAATTCATGCGGTTGTAGCGCTCGGTGCGGGGGATTTCGAGGTCATAGCGGATCCCCAGATTGAGCGTGAGTTTGTCGGTCACACGCCAGTTATCCTGGAAGAACCCGCCGTACCGGAAGTTCTGCGTGCTCATGAAGGGCGGAATCTCGTATTCACCCCAGGAGCCCGGGCCGCCGACGCCGGTCAGGAAGGAAGCCATGGCGTCGCCGCCGCCCCACCACGGGTACTGAGAAGTACTGTTGAACTCGAACTGATGTATGCCAGCAGGAACGCCCGATTGCAGCCAGTTCATTCGGTTCACCCGGAACTCGCCGCCGAACTTGATCTCGTGGCGGCCCTGGATCCGATTCAGAGTGCCGAGGAGGTGGTGTACTTCCGAACCATTCCTGTACACCGACCAGGCCTGAGCCCCGATGTTCTGGCCCGCCACTGACCTGTACTGGCCGTAGGATATGTAGAACGTCGGCGAAGCCTTGACGCCAGAGAGCCGCAGGTAGTCGGGTAGGCCAAGCTCAGCGATAGGGTCGAAATCCGGAAAGTCCTCGGCGATGCCACGGGTGTACGTCCGCCAGCGGGTGACTCCGTACGACAGGTTGAGGACCGTTTGCGGGTCGAAGCTATGCGTGTGGTTCAGCACGATGGCCCTGGTTCCGCCGCTTCCTGGCCCTTGCGTGCACGGGTCGAGAGCGCTCTTGAAGCAGTTGACGCCGTGATAGTCGTTTGCACCGAACGAGAAGCGGGCGTTGAACCTGTCGTTGTCGCTGAACGCATGGTCAATACGGAGGTCGAATTGGTCGTTCTTGCTGGTACTGACTCCGGTGCCCAGCCAGTTGTCGAAGCGGTTGTAACCCGGCTGCCCGACCTTAACGTTCGGCAACGGGAAGAATTGCATGATGAGGTAGGCCGAAGGATCGATCAAATTGCCCGGCACTGGCGCCAGTTGATAACCTGTCCCGTCAAGGTTGGGGTGGCCGGGGCTGATATATGTGGCCAGGTTGTTGAAGGGGATGATGCGCGTCGCCTCGCGGCCGCCAAACCAGGGGCGATAAATGCCGGAATAGGGGTCCCAGAGCTGGTGGTCACCATTCAGGCATGCCCCGTTGGCGTCGAAGCCCTCCGGGCAGATTTCGCCGAAGTCCCCCTCACGCATGGCGGCGCTGGGCACGCCGGCCGTCCGCGTCTCGGCATCGTGGAATCGCCCTCCCTCGTAATCGAAGAAGAAGAACGTGCGATCCCGCTTGATAGGACCGCCGAACGTAAAGCCGAACTGGTTATACCTGCGCGGAGCAATCTTCGCGCCGGCGCGGTTGTTAAACCAGTTGTTGGCCATGAATTTGTCGTTGCGGACGAACTCCCAGACGCTGCCGTGAAAGGAATTGCCTCCAGAACGCAGCACCATGTTCACGTAGGTGCTGCCGCTGAAGCCCACTTCCGCCGACAGGTTACCCTGCTGAATCTTGAATTCCTGCACGGCATCCACCGAGGGCGTATAGAGCGGCGCCGTGATGGCCGTGTTCGCCTCATAAGTGGTGGTCGTGACACCGTCAATCAAGATTTCGGCGGTGGCGTTGCGCCCTCCCTGGGAAACGAAGTTGGTCACGTACCATTCGTTCCCGTAAGTCCTGCCTGGGGCTTGGCTAACTCCGGGCGCCAGAAACGCCAAGTTGAACACATTGCGGCCGATGAGCGGCAGGTCGTTGATGAACGTGCGGTTGATATCCTGCCCGATCGCCGCGTCTTGCGTCGAGAGGAGGGGGGCTGCACCCACCACCTCCACGGATTGAACCGCGGCGCCCAACTCCAAAGTCACATCCAGGGAGGCCTGCTGACTCACGTTGAGTGTGATGCCTTCGCGGATAAATGTCTTGAAGCCTTGCGCTTCCACCTTGAGGCGATAGTTGCCTGGGGGCAACTGACGCAAGATGTAACGGCCCACCGTGTCGGTGGTCATGACTTGTTCATAGCCTTTGTCCACATCGGTTAGCGTGACCTTCGCGCCCGGTACCACGGCACCCGTAGGGTCACTCACGACCCCGGTCAGCGAGCCCGTGTAGGTTTGCGCGGAAGCCAACGGAGAAAGTGCCATAAGACAGATGATGGTGAGGAGAGCTAATAGCGAGTAGCTACCTGTCCCATGGCGCGCAAGCGAAAGTAGCCTCCCGAAAGGAAAACGCTTGCTACTCATAGCAAACACCTCCTTTTCATGGTTGCCGACGCCTGGCAAGGGGAGAGCCTTCGGGAACCGTAACTATGTATATGTTTCGGCCAACTTTGCGGTGCTTATGCTAGTCTGCGTGACCGCAAATTTGATCTCCAGCAGAAATTTACTACTACGACTTTCGCTTGTCAAGAGTAATTTTGGGATGCTTCTCGATTACGCTTTAACGTGATCGCGAGTACCCAGGCCCTGTACCCATGTTAAGGCTGATTTCGGCCTAGAGCGGATCTCGCCAGACACCCCGTTGCCCAAGAGGGCATTTCGCCCCCAGCACGTCTCGAATTGGCTCACCGTAAGCAAGCCGTCGTATGGTCTAACGTTCATCGCCCGAACTTGTCCGAAGCGCGCTATGATGGGCGGGCGCGGAAACTGCGGATGTCGAACAGCACTTGATCGGAGGATTCGATGAGAGGCCCAGGGAGAAGAAACCAAGGCGCGATCATAGTTGCAACGGGATGGACGTTGGCGGCGGTTGTGGGCGCGTTGGCGAGCGCGCAGGACCGCCAGAAGGCTCAAGAGGCCTACCGCGAGGGCAACGGGCTGCTCGACCAGGGACTATTCCGCCAGGCTGTGGCCGCGTACAACGCCGCCATCGCCGAAGACCCGCAATTCGTGCAGGCCTATCACAACTTGGCGTTGGCCAGCGAAATGGTGGACCGCAAGCAAGCTCTCGACGCCTGGAAGCGCTTCGTGGATGTCGCCACGGGGCGGGAAGAGTTCAAGTTCGATCTAGCGCGCGCCCAGGCCCGGCTGCAGATCCTGGAGGCCCTGCCCCCTTTGCCGGACACCATGCATCCCAACCGCTACGTCCCAGAGGCCGGGGATTACTACTGGGAGATCTCTCGCAACTCCGAAGGTGAGGAGTGGAACCGTTTCCCCGTGAGAGTCTTCCTCGGAAATGCCCCCGACATCAAATGGCAGCAGGGCGCACGCGAAGCTTACGCCGCCTGGGCGGCGGTCTTTCCCTTGGAACTTGTCTCCCTGCCCCAGCAGGCCGACATCCGCGTGAGCTGGGAGGGAGGGGTTTTCGAAAAAGGGCATGTTGGGGGGGAAATGGAATGGGTACGCGTCGAGTCGGCGGGCGGCACCCTGGCGGCGCGCCGCATCGCCGTGATTGCCGTGGACCTGCGTTTCCCCTGGTCCAAGGACGACATGCGCGCCATCATCACGCACGAAATGGGGCACGCGCTCGGCATCAAAGGTCATAGCAGTGCGAAGAAGGACATCATGTTTATGGAGAAGCAGGAGACCCGCTACCGCGTGCCGGTGCCCGGACTGCCCCGGCCCATCTTCTGGCGCTTCCTGGTCAAGCAACCTAGCCCACGCGATATCAATACTCTCATCCGCCTCTATAACCACGCGGGTTCGAGCGTCCGCTTCCGGTAGTGCCGGGCGGGTGACGCCCGCCTTTAGGGAGTCCCGAGTCCTCAACACATAACAATAAGAGCAGAATCGAGCTGCAAAGTCCCATCGATCGAGTGGGCTGCAACGCGCTTTCAGTAACGAGGCTAATAAGGTCTCAAGAAGTAACAAAGTTGTCTAACGTCACGCGAAGCCGTTAAGTTGCTTCCATTTCGATACACTAAAGCTTCGTGGCGCTGTCTTGACACGACGCGGCGGAAGGGAGACCGCAGAAAGCTGGCTGCCCAGGCATGCTGGATCCCATTCGAGCGAGAACTCTAGGAGCCGGGCGCGAGGCGGGAGGGCTTCGAGAGGCGCTCGGCGCAATGGGCGAGGATGTAGTGCCGGACCGGTTCGGGCATCCGCCGATCGAGGCAGATCTCCTGCAGGTCGGCGACCGTCATATCGGGCAGGAAGGCGAGCACTCGCTCGAAGGGCGTGCGGGGATTGCGCAACAAGGCCAGGCGAACATGGTAACGGAGGGACCACTTGGGATGGTGCGCCACGGCCTCGACGACGATGGGCGGGAGGGTTTCGAGCGCCAGGAGCTTCAGGATGTGGGCCTCGGTCAGGAAGGGGTTGTCGAGCCCGGCCTGGATCAGGTCGCCGTCTTCGGTGGCGAGCAGTCCGGCCACGACGCGTCCGGAGGCGCGCCGCGCCAGAGTGATCTTTTCGCCCCGCGTCAGGGTTTCGGCTTTGGCCAGGATTTTCTCCTCCGCCGCCATCTTCACGTCGGCGGGCGCGGCGGGAGTCTGGACAACCCGGAGGAGATCGAAAAGATAAAGGAATTTCAGGATGGGCAGGGAAATCACACGCGGCGTCTTGGGATGACGCGCCAGGGCCAGCTTCACGCTATAGCTTCGCGCCGCCTCCTTGTGCGCCGCGATCTCGCGCAGCACCTCCGCCGGCAGGTCTTTGCGTTCGAGCAGGCGCAGCAGGTCGGGCTCCAGGAGGTTGGGATTGCGCGCCAGCGCGACCAGGACAACCTTGGCGGAGTCCTTGAAGAAAGGCTCGAGCAGGTGGCGCGGAGTGGCAGCGGCCTTTTCGGCGCGTTCGGTTAGGCGCGCGGCGTCTGAATCATTCATCGAGGAATGATTTTAGCCGCGCCCAGGGGATGTCGCAACGAGCCCGCGCCGCAGTGGGGCGGGGGGTGCGCCGTGCCCCAGCTAGCCGTGCGGGGCCTCGACCGCAGCGGTCCCCGAGAAGGGTGGCACGGCCCTTCGGTAATTGGGGCCACAAAAGAGCTGGGATTCGCATCCAAACTACCGATGGGAGAGGAGGAAGGAGGCGGGACAAACAGAATTTGCTTGAAAAATCCCGTGACTCCTGATATTTGGAGTGCGACAATTTGTGAGTGAGAAGCCGGACGGCGTAGCGTTCCGCCCAGCGAGGGCGGGCGACCCACGCGGGTGGCGAGGGCACGCTAGACGGACCAATCAGCGGAAAACTCATCACTGAGGTAGAGCTTCAATGAAGAAGACAATTGTGCTTGTGATTTGGACGGTGTTGGCGAGCCTGGCGCTGGGGATGTCCAGCACGGGTCGGGCCTGGGCGGCGCAACAAGCGGAAGGGCAAAAGCCCACCACGTGGAGCAGCCGAGAAGAGTATGACGCCTACACCGCCATGGCCGGGGAGAAGGATGGCCTGAAGAAAATCGCCTTGGCCGACGCCTTCCTGCAGAAGTACCCCAATTCGTTTATGCGGGATGTGGTTTACTACACCGTCATGCAGACCTATCAGCAGCTTGGGGACGGCGTGAAGGCGCTCGAGACAGGGCAGCGAGCCCTCCAGGCAAATCCCGATAATATAGACGTTCTCACGCTGGAAGCCTTTTTGTTCCCGTTCGTGTTCAAGGCTGATGATCCCGATGCGGCCTCAAAGCTCTCCCGCGCCGAAAACGATGCGAAGCATGCTCTCGACCTGGTCCAGAAAATGCCCAAGCCCGCCGGTCAAACAGACGAGCAATTCAACCAGGGGGTGAAAGCCCGCCGGGCTCTGTTCAACGGTTTGGTGGGTTTTGTGGCCTTGCAGCGGAAGGACTATGGCGCGGCGGTCGGCTACCTCAAGCCGGCGGCGGAGGAGAATCCCACCGATACGTACACTTTCTATCGCCTGGGTCTTGCCCACCTCTACAATACCCCGCGCGACTACGACCAGGCCATCTGGAACATCGCGCGCGCTGTCTCCCTTGCCAAGGCAGCCAAAGACCCCAACGTCCCGAACCTCGAGAGCTATTTGAAGCAGACCTACATTGGGTACCACGGCAATGACGAAGGCCTGGCGGAAATCCTGGCGCAAGCCGCGGCATCCCCCACAGCGCCCGAAGGCTTCAAGGTGGCCCCGATGGAGACTCCCAAAGAGACGGGCAACGCCAGCGTGGATGCCTTCAACCAGACCTTCTTTCAGCTCAAGTACGGCGGAGAGCGCGCCCAGAAGTTGTGGGATAGCCTGAAAGGCCAGCCCTTCGGCGTCGGCGGCTTTATCGAGAGCGTGGAGAAACTGGATGTCGGTTACAGTGTGCGGATCGATGTCCTGGATCAGTCGAAGACTGCGGACGGGGTGTATGATATCGACTTGAGAGATTCAACCCAACCAAATGTTAAGAACCTGGCCAAGGGCGATGCCATCCACTTCCAGGGCATCATCGACGCTTACACGGTCACGCCCAATCTGGTGATCACGCTGGAAAACGGCAAGATCAACGAGGACGAGATTCCGGACCAGCCCCGGGTGGTGCCCCGGCCGAAACCCAAGCCGAAACCGCGCCCGCCCGCCAAGCGGCGACCCCCCACCGGGTAAGCCCGGCGCGGAGGGCGTCAAAGGTTCGCGAACCGCCAACGGGCCTCCTGCGGGAGGCCCGTATTGTTTCTGGGCGATGCCCAGGGAGCTAGCGGCGGGCGCGCCGGCGGCGTCGCGGTCGGTGGTCGAATCCCAGCTCGCTGATCTTCCGTCTCAGGGTGTTGCGGTGGATGCCCAGGGTCTTGGCGGCCTTGGATTGGTTACCGTTGACCTCCTCGAGAACCCTGCGGATGAATCTCCGCTCGAACTCGGCGACGGCATCCTCGTAGCCGATCCCGTGTTCGACCATCTGGTTGACGAGGGCTTCCAGCTTGTCTTTCACGGCAGGACTCCAGGTTGCGGTGTCTGTTGCGGCCGTTGGGTCAGTTCTTGATCACTTTCTTGTCCTTTTCGATGAGGGCTTGGCGGAACTTCTCGAACCCGTCCTGGAACTGCGCCTTCAGATCCGAAGGCATCACCGCGACGAGGGCGCGCGCGCCCACCACGACGTAGGGGGCGAGCGTGGACCTCTCGACGGCTTCCACCTTGATCGAAAACGCCACCAGCACCATCAGCAGGATCGAGCAGATCACGACGGCGCGGAGCAGGCCGAACAGCCCGCCCAAGAATCGGTCAAACCACGCCAGCCCCGCCTTCTGCACCAGCTTCTTGCCCAGGATTGAGACCAGTGCGCCCACGATCAACGTGGCGAAAAACAGCGCCAGGAACCCCAGACCCAGCGCCACCTCGTGCGAGCGCGTCAGGTCGTCAAACCAGATGGCTGCCCGCCGGTATCCGAGCGCCGCGATGACCAGTCCGGCCACCAGCGCGGCAATCGAGATGAGTTCCCGGACAAAACCTTCCCACATCGCCGCCGCCACCGAAACGAGAGCGATGATGGCCAGCGTCCAGTCGAGCCAGTTCCATTCCATGATGCGCCGTCGTCGCGTCCTGGCTTTTCTAGTCGAGCGAGCGGCCCGTCAGCAGGCGGTACGCGTCGCGGTACTTCTCACTCGTCTTCTCTACCACCTCGGGCGGAAGCGGCGGCGGGGGAGGTTGCTTGTTCCAGTTCAGCGACTCGAGATAGTCCCGCACGTATTGCTTATCGAACGACGGCTGCGGGCGGCCGGGCGCGTAGCCCTCCTTCGGCCAAAAGCGGGAGGAATCCGGCGTTAGCACTTCGTCGATGAGGATGATTTCGTCCCCGCGCAAACCCCATTCGAACTTGGTGTCGGCAATCAGGATGCCGCGCTGCTCGGCGAACTCGCGCGCCTTCGCGTAGAGCTGCAGCGTGGCGTCGCGGAGTTTCTCGGCCACGGCTTCGCCGACGCATTTGACGGTTTGTTCCCAGGTGATGTTCTCATCGTGACCCGTCTGGGCCTTGGTGGCGGGCGAGAAGATCGGTTCCTCCAGCCGCGCCGATTCCGTGAGCCCGGCGGGCAGCTTCACCCCGCAGACGACCCCGGTGGCGCGATAGTCCTTCCAGCCGGAGCCCGCCAGGTATCCCCGCGCCACGCATTCCACGGGGAACGGCTTCGCCTTCTTCACCAGCATCGAGCGGCCGGCGAGCTGGTCGGCGAAGCGCTTCAGCTCCGCCGGGTAGTCATCGACTTCCGCGGTGAGGAAGTGTGTGGGCACCACATCGCGGAAGAAGTTGAACCAGAAGACCGAAAGCTGGGTGAGCACGCGGCCCTTGTCCGGAATGCCCTCCCTCATCACGACGTCGAACGCCGACAGACGGTCGGTGGCGACAACCAGAAGCTGGTCCTCGCCGACTTCGTAAATGTCCCGGACTTTGCCGCGCGAATGGAGTTTGACTCCCGGCAAGCTTGTCTCGAGGAGAACCATCGGCAGCACAACTTTCTTTTGGGTGAACTAGAGCCCTCCATTCTAGGCCAACACCATGGCTTGTCAACGGAAAAAGCTTTGGCGCGCCGCGCGTTGATGTGGAGTCCCTGAAGACGAGGCGAAGAAAGCAAGCGAGTTGTCGGAGACAGGAACCGGGTGGGGAGCCGCTGCACCAAAATAGTGCAGCGGCTCGCCTCAAGCAGGGACGGAAACCGCTTCGAGCTCGGCCCCGTCAAAACGCACGGAGACCATCTTGGAGATGCCGGGCTCCTCCATGGTGACGCCGTACATGACCTGCGCGATCTCCATGGTGCGCTTGTTGTGGGTGATGAGGATGAACTGCGTGTGGCGACTCATCTGCCGGATCAGACGCGTGAAGCGGTCCACGTTCGCTTCGTCGAGCGGGGCATCCACCTCGTCGAGGACGCAGAAGGGGCTGGGCGTGTAGCGGAACATGGCGATCAGCAGCGCCAGCGCCGCCAGGGCCTTCTCGCCGCCGGAAAGCAGCAGAACGTTTTGCAATCGTTTGCCGGGCGGCTGCGCCACGATGTCGAGACCGCTGTCGGGGTCCTCCGGGTCGCTGAGGCGCATTTCACCGATGCCCCCGCCGAAGAGCGTGCGGAACGATTCGGCGAAGAAGACGTTGATCGACCTGAACGCTTCCAGGAACTGTTGACGGGAAACCTGATCGATTTCCTTGATGGCTTGCGTCGTGTCGTTGATCGAGGCGAGCAAGTCCTGCCGCTGCGTTTCGAGAAAGGTGTAGCGTTCCTCCGCTTCTTGCAGTTCTTCGAGCGCCATCATATTGACGGGGCCGAGGTTTTCGATCCTGGTTTCGAACTCGCGGACCTGGTCTTCGGCCGCGAGCAGCGCTTCGCCCACGAGGGCCTGCTCGGGGGGAAGTTCGGCCAGCAAGGTGAGGGGGTTGGCGTGGAGTTTCTGGCGGCACTGCTCCAGGTGGTGGCCATAATCCGACTGCGCGCGGGCCAAGGCCACTTCCGCCTCCGAGCGCTTCTCACGCCGCGCGTCGAGCGCGGCGCGCGCCGCATCGATCCGAGGCGTGAGTTCGTCGCGCCGGGCGCGCACGATCAGCGATTCCTGTTCAAGGCCTGCCAGCTTTTGGCGGGCGGCCGCTTGCCCGGCCTCCAGTGCGGCCAGGCGTTGGCTGCAGGTGGCGTTTTCCTCCGCGAGCGACTGCTGTTCGTCCGCCCAGTTCTGGCACTGGACTGCCAGATGCGCGATGCGAGCGCGAATCTCCGCCCCGCGCGCCGCTATCCTCGCGCGTTCTGCTTCCAGGGCCCGCGCGCGCTCTTCGAGTCCCGCCGCGCGCGTCTGCGCCTCCATGAGTTCGGGATTCAGCTTATCCTGTTCAGCGCGGAGCGCGCGCACTTGGTTGGCCGCGCAGGTGACAGCTTCCTCGCGCTGCTGGCGTTCCGTGGTGGCGGCCTCGAGCTGGGCGCGCAGCGCCGTCTGACGAGCCTGGTTCTTTTGCCGCTCCGCTTCCCTCATGGCCGCTTCGTCTTTCAGCACGCGCAGTCGCTCGCCCGCCCGCTCGTGCGCTTCGCGGGTCTGACGCAGCTTCTGGTCCGCGACCGCGGCCTTCTTTTCCGCATCGAGCTTCCTTTCCGTCAGGTTGCGGAGTTCTTCCTCGAGCTTCACGATCCGGGCCGTGACGGCGTTCAAGGCGGCTTCACCCGCTCGCAGTTGCGCTTCGAGCTCGACAACGCGCCGTTCCAGTTCGCGGAAGTCGCGGCGCAAAGCGAGCGGCCCGGCGCTCTTGCCCCTGCCGCCCGCCACCAGGCGATGATGGTAATGTTCCCCGGAGGGCGTCAGGAAATGGCAGTTCGGATACGTGGTGGCAAGCCGCTCCGCAGCCGCCGCATCCTCGACGACATACGCTGCGGCCAGGGCCGGCAAGGGAAGATCGCCGTTCAGCTCCAGGCGCGACTCGAAACGCACGAGGTCGCGCATCGACGCGAGCACGCCGGCCTGATGGCGAATCTCGTCTTCCCGATGCCCGTTACCATGCCCGTTCGAGGGAACCCGCGTCACGAAAAACGTCGAGCGCCCTGTACCTTCCCTGTTGAGCAGCGAGATGCCCGAGCGCGCGTCCTCGTGCCGTTCGACCACGACGCAATCGAGCTCGTTTTTGAGGAACTCTTCGACCACCTCTTCGTAGCCCTCCGAAACCTCGACAAAGTCCGCCAGCACGCCCAGCGCGTGGAACCCGTGCCCGTTGCCGGCGCTCGCCAGCAACCGGCGCACGCTTTCCGTTGTGTAGGCGTGGCGCGCCAGGGATTCTTCGAGCGCCTGCTTGCGTGCCTGCGCGCTGGCAAACTCCTGGCGCAGCGTGTCCACCGTCGCGCGCCGGGCCGCTTCCTCGCTGCGGGCTTGTTCGAGTGCCTGGGTCCTATCCGCCACCGACTGCAGGATGTTGGCAAGCGTGCTCTGCTCGCGCTGGTGGTCGGAAAAAAGAGACTCGAACTCGCTGCTGAGACGACGATGCAACTCCTCCACGGCCTCGACATCGGATTTCGCGCGCGCGGCCCCGCGGTCGAAGGCCAGACCCATCTCCTCCGCTTGAACAAGTTGATTGCGCAGGTCCGCGAGGGTGCTCACCGCGCTCAGCAAGTCCTGGCGGCGAGCTTCGACGGAGGCTTCACCCTCGGTGATGCCCGCCAAAAGCTCTTCCTGGCGCGCCAGCAGCAGCCGGACGGCTTCCTGCGCACCGGTCCACTCTTGCTGCAACTGCTCGGCTTGCCGGGTTTTCGCGCCCGCTTCCAGGTCGAGGGCCTGAAGTTGCATCGCCAGCGTTTGGCTTTCCGCCCGGGCATCGGCGCTGCGCGCTTCCAGCCCGGCGGTCTGCTGCCGCAGCCGTTCGAGGCGCGCATGCAATCGTTCACGCTCGAGATCGTCCTGCGCGATAGAACCCCGCAGGTGATTGAGGAGATCTTCCAGCTCATCATGCCGCGAAGCAGCCGCCTTCTGCTCCCGATCAATCAGATCGAGTTGCTGCACCGCCTCGGCACAGGCAGCCTGCCGCATCGCCACTTCCTCCCGCAGGCGCTGGCATTCCGTTTCCAAGGTCAGCAGGCGGGAGACGAGCACCAGCTTGAGGCGCCCGCGCAATTCCGCCTGCATTTCGCGGAAGCGGCGCGCCTTGGAAGCCTGCCGCTTGAGCGAGTTCACCTGCTTGATGACTTCTTCCAGGATGTCGGTGATGCGCGAGAGATTCAGGCGCGAGGTTTCGAGCTTGGCTTCCGCCAGGCGCTTCCGGGTCTTGAACTTGGAGATGCCCGCGGCTTCCTCGAGGATGGCGCGGCGGTCGGAAGGCTTGGAGCTCAGAATCTGCCCGATGCGGCCTTGCTCGATGATGGCGTACGACTCAGGCCCCAGCCCCGTGCCCATGAACAGGTCCTGGATGTCGCGCAAACGGCAGGTATCGCCGTTGATCAAGTACTCGCTTTCGCCGGAGCGGAACAGCCGGCGCGTCACCACGATCTCCCCCGCACGATGCTTGAGCGCAGGCGGGCGTGCGGCCGATACCGTGCGGTGAGCGTTGTCGTTCCCCTCGGCAGCTTCGGCCGGGAGGGCGAGGGCCGCGGGCGATTCGGATCCTTTGAACCAATCCTCTTCGTTGTCCGCGGGCAGTTCGGGGCCGGCTTGCATGTACTCGGGGTCGATGAGCGTCAGGCTCACTTCCGCCATGCCGGTGGCCGGACGGGCGCTGGTGCCGTTGAAGATCACGTCCGCCATGCGTTCCCCGCGCAACGACCGGGCGCTCTGCTCGCCCAGCACCCAGCTGATGGCGTCGGAGAGATTAGATTTGCCGCAGCCGTTCGGACCAACCACCGCCGCGATGCCATCGGCAAAATCCAGACGCGTGCGGTCGGCGAATGACTTGAAGCCGAGCAGTTCAACCCTCTTCAGCTTGTACACGTCACAATCCTCCGCGGCCGTTTCCCTGAACCGGCGAGTTCAAGACTGCTGACCCAAGAAACACCAAGCCTCTGACCGGGTTCGGTCCGGAGAAACGAGCACCTGCCGGGGACTTTTCCGGAAGGTTCGGCCTCGGGCACGAAAGACGCGGGTGCTTGTTTCCCCTCTCAATGAACCCCGTCACACCACTTGGCGCAAAGGTATGACTGACGCGAGGATCCCCGAAACGTCGAGGCTAACCTAGCATGAAAAAAGATAGTTGTAAAGAAAAAACCACAACATTCTGCGTCTTCACCGGAGCGGCGTCTAGATATGGGATTTGTTGAAATCCTGTGGAAAATCGTGACCGGCGTGGGGGAGCAGGTGTGGGGCGACGGCCCTTCAACCGGCCCCGGTGCAGACTGCCCGGCGGCCCGCGTAGGCGCCGCGCCATTCAGGTTTTTGCCGGAGGCGCCACGAGGTATTTGTCCATCCAGGCGAGGATGAGCTTGCGCATTTCGGGCAATTCGACGTGGCCGCAGTCGAACAGCTCGATTCGGCAATCTTCCTGGCGCCCGTGTTGGCGGTAGAGGGGGAGCAAGTAGTCCCTCACCTTTTCGACTCCGGCGGGTGGCGTGAGCAAATCCTGGCGGCCGTTCACACTGAGACGCGCCCGGGGAACGATCAGCTCGTTGATTTCCGCCGTCGAGAAATGCTTGAGCAGACGCGGCACGTAGTAGTAGATGCCGTGACCTTTCAAGTTGTTGATTTTGATGAGCTCTTCGAACTCCGTGAGGCAGCAAACGTCCAGGCAGAGCCGGAGGCGCGGGTCGAGCGCGGCCAGCCACCATGCCTTGGTCGCGCCCATCGACATGCCGAGCGCCCCGAGACGTTTGGCATCAACCTCCGGGCGGCTGGCCAGAAAGTCGAGCGCGCGGAATTCGTCGAACATCATCATGCCCCAGAGCACCTGTCCGCGCCAAAGCATCAGCTTGAATGCGTCCGACTCCCCCACGCTGCCGACCTCCGCGTGCTTGCGCTCGCCGAAACACCAACTGTCGATGGCGAGTGTAACGAGTCCTTTCTCCGCGCAGACCGGCGCGTAAGCCGGCTGGGCCTCGTCGCCGATGAGGAGTTGCTCCTTGCCGAGATCGTACATGCCCCCATGCCAATGGATGAACAGCAATCCCGGCGCGGGTTTCTGAAGCTTGTCAGGAATGAGGAGGAGCGCAGGCACGGGTTCGACGCCGTTCAGATCGAGCACAAGACGCTCGAGCGTATAGCCCCCATGCTTTTCGGTCTTGATCAGTTTCGGCCGACCCGGCTTGTGCTGCCAGGGCAGATCGCCCATCAGCCCCCAGAGCTCTTTCCGTCGGCGTTCTTGGTATGCCGCAAAATCTTCCGTGCCACGGCCGGGATAGGGCGAGGCCAGCGCCGAGAGAGCCGGCCCGGCAGCCAGTAGCCGTCCCGATTGTTTCAGAAACTCCCGCCTCCTCTTGTTCACCGGCAACCTCCAGGGGAATTTCGTCTCTACTTTACTATAGTGGCACTCGCCATTGGCGCAAAAGAGATACTCCGGGGCGGCACGCCCTCACCCGGCCGCCCGTGCTTTTCCGGTGGTAAGCCGGGAGGCGATGAGCATAGAATGGACGGCTCAGGGCGACGATCTCAAATCAAACTATCAGGGAGGGCATCATGGCTGTCATCAGCGAGATCGCTCCGGACATCTATCGCATCTCCGTTTTCGCGAAATGGGCCAATCTGCAGTTCAATCATTTCCTGGTAAGGGACGAGGAGCCGCTGCTTTTTCACACCGGTTTGCGGGGAATGCATGCGGAGATTCGGGAGGCGGTCGCCAAGCTCATCAAGCTTGGGGACCTGCGCCACATCAGCTTCAGCCATTTCGAATCGGATGAGTGCGGCGCGCTGAACGAATGGCTGACGGTGGCGCCCCGCGCCGACGTGGTCTGCGGGCAGGTCGGTGCGCTCGTCAGCGTGAACGACTTCATTGGGCGGGAGGCGCGCGCCCTCGCCGACGGACAAACTCTCCCGACAGGGAAGTACCGCTTCCGTTACTGCCAAACGCCTCATCTGCCTCACGGCTGGGACGCCGGCGTGCTTTTTGAGGAGAGGGAGAAGACGCTGCTCTGCTCGGACCTGTTTCATCAGACCGGCGACGTCGAGCCGCTCACCACGTCCGATGTCGTGGGGCGATCCCATCAAGCAATGAAGGAATACCAGGCTGGTATTCTTGCCGAGTATGTCCCCTACACCCCACTGACTTCACAGAATCTCAAGAAGCTCGCTGACCTCAAACCTAAGACTCTTTCCATCATGCACGGTTCGAGCTTCACCGGCGATTGCGCCCGCGCACTCGATGATCTGAACGGGGCCTTCCGGGAAGTCTTCGGCCGGCAGAAGTAGCTCCGGGCCAGAGCGCCGGTCGAGCTGGTGGAACCGCTGCTTGGGTTAGGACGGGAGGCGGAGACCGCCGCTACCGCTTACGGCCGCCAGCGCAGGATGGGTTTACGGGCGGCGATGGCTTCGTCGAGGCGGGTCACGCGCGTGGTGTAAGGCGCGTTGAGGACAAACTGCGGGTCTTCCTCGACTTCCTCGGCGATGGAGCGCATGGCCTCGATGAACTCATCAAGTTCAGCTTTGCTCGCGCTTTCCGTGGGCTCGATCATCAGCGCGCCAGGAACGATCAAGGGAAAGGCCGTCGTGTAGGGATGGAATCCGTAATCAATCAGACGTTTGGCGATGTCCATCGTGCGCACGCCGCGCGCGGCCTGGCGCCTGTCGGAGAAGACGCACTCGTGCATGCAGGGTTGATCGTAGGGGAGATCGTAAACGTCCTTGAGTCTTGCCAAGAGGTAGTTGGCCGTCAGGACGGCGTCCTCGGTCGTCTGGCGAAGCCCCTCGCTGCCGTTGGCCAGGATGTAGGCCAGTGCGCGAACGGCCATTCCGAAGTTGCCGTAGAAGGCGCGGACGCGCCCAATGCTCTTGGGTCGGTTGGAGTTCAGATGGTAGGTCCCGTCAGCGGCCTGTTCGATGGTGGGAATAGGAAGATAGGGTTCGAGGGCCTTCCGCACCGCCACCGGCCCCGAGCCGGGCCCCCCGCCTCCGTGCGGCGTGGTGAACGTCTTGTGCAGATTCAGGTGCATGACGTCCACGCCGAACGCCGCGGGCCGCGTGATGCCAACCAGCGCGTTCATGTTGGCGCCGTCCATGTAAACCAGCCCGCCTTTCGCGTGGACGGCCTCGCAAATCTCCACAATCTGGGTCTCGAAGATGCCCAGCGTGTTCGGGTTCGTGAGCATTATCCCGGCGACCTCTTCACTCATCGCCTCCCGCAAGGCGGCGAGATCCACGCAGCCCTTCGCGTTGGATTTGATATTCCTGACTTCGTAACCCGAGATGGCCACGCTCGCGGGGTTCGTGCCATGCGCCGAGTCCGGAATCAGGATGTAGCGGCGCGGATTGCCGCGCTCGGCGAGGCAGGCGCGGATCATAAGGATGCCGGTCAACTCACCCTGCGCCCCCGCCGCGGGCTGGAGCGTGACCGCATCCATGCCGGTGATTTCCGCCAGGCAGCGCGCCGTTTCATGGAGCACTTTCAGGCAGCCCTGGGCGAGCCTTTCGGGCGCGTAAGGATGGTCCGTCGCCAATCCCTCCAGCCGCGCCACCACCTCGTTGACCCGCGGGTTGTATTTCATGGTGCACGACCCGAGCGGATAGAGGCCCGTGTCTACGCCGTAGTTCCAGGTGGAGAGCCGCGTGAAGTGGCGGATGACCTCGAGCTCCGAGATCTCCGGGAATCCCTCCACGTCGCGCCGGTAGAAGTCAGTGCCCAACTCCGTTTCCGCGGTGAGAGCCGGCACGTCCAACGCCGGCAGGTCAACCCCCGATTTTCCCGGGGTGGTGCGTTCGAAGATGAGGTCCTCGTTGCGGGTCATGTGAGGGCGTGCGTTACGAATCCGGTTTTCCATGCGGGGCCTGTCTCCCTCCTACGAACGGGCCTGGCGTCCGGCCGCTCCAGCGGGCGCGTGATCGGCGGCAGCCGCGGCGATTTTCCGATAGATGGCCGCCATGCGGTCGATGGCTTCGCGGGGTACCATCTCGGTGGCGCACACCAGAAGGTGATTCTTAAGCTCGGGGTAGAACCGTTCCAGGTTGAACCCGCCGATGATTTTCTCCTCTTCCAACGCGGCAAGGATCTCGCCGGCGTCAGCCGCTGTCCTGACGACGAATTCGTTGAAGAAAGGCGCGCCGAACGGCGTGGCGGTTCCCGAAACCGCGCCAAGTTGCTTGGCCGCATAGTGGGCTTTCGCCAGATTCTGTTCGGCGAGCGCGCGCAGGCCATTCTTGCCAAGCAGGCAAAGGTAGATGGTGGCGGCGAGTGCGCACAGCGACTGGTTGGTACAGATGTTCGAGGTGGCCTTCTCGCGGCGGATGTGCTGCTCACGCGTGGCGAGAGTCAGGACGAATCCCCGGCGGCCTTGCCGATCCGTCGTCTGCCCCACCAGCCGTCCGGGCATCTGGCGCAGGAAGCGCTCCTGACAGGCGAGGAAGCCCAGGTACGGTCCGCCATAGGCCAGGGGAACTCCAAATGATTGCGCTTCGCCGCAGACGATGTCCGCCTCAGCGGGCGGCTGAACAATGCCGAGTGAGAGCGGCTCAGTAACGGCTACAATGAGCAGCGACTTGTGACGGTGAACGAGGTCGGCAACTTGATGCACTCGCTCCATCGCCCCAAAGAAATTGGGGGATTGGATCACTACCGCGGCGGTCTCGGCATTGAGCGCAGCCTCAAGGCGACAGAGGTCGATCTGACCCGAGGCGTCGTACGGGATCTCAATGACCGTCCCTTGGTGCCGCAAGTACGTATCAAGCACCTGGCGGTATTCAGGATGCACGGTGCGGGCGACCAGCACGCGGTCACGACGGGTAATGCGTTGAGCCATCAGAACAGCTTCTGTGGTGGCGGTTGATCCGTCGTAGAGCGAGGCGTTCGAGACCTCCATGCCGGTCAGCTGGGTCATCAGCGTCTGGAACTCGAACATGGCCTGGAGCGTCCCTTGGGCGAGCTCGGCCTGATACGGCGTGTACGCGGTGAAGAACTCGCCGCGCGCGAGCAGCGCGTCAATGGCCACAGGCCGGTAGTGCGCGTAGGCGCCCGCACCCAAGAACGAAACGTAATCGCGGCTGCTCTGCTTCGCGGCGCCGCGGAAGTATTCCAGGATTTCGGATTCGGAAAGCGGTCCCGGGAGGTTCAATCGCCCGGGGAGCTTCAGTGAGTCTGGGATTTGCCGGAAGAGTTCGTCAATCGAACGGTGCCCTGTGGCGGCGAGCATGGCCGCCCGGTCGGCCGGGGAGTTGGGAAGGTAACGCATTACTCGCCCTTTTTCCCTTGGATGTAAGCTTCGTAGTCCTCGGCAGTCATGAGTTTGTCCGTTTCGCTGCGGTCGGAGAGGCGAATACGGATCAGCCAGGCGGCCCCATGCGGGTCGGCATTGATCAGTTCGGGATTGTTCAGCAATTTCGTATTGACGCTGACCACCTCTCCATCGACGGGCGCAAAGATCTCCGAGACGGCTTTCACCGACTCGATCGTCCCGAACGATTCGTTGGCCGTGATGTGGTCGCCGACTTTGGGCAATTCCACAAAAACCACGTCGCCCAGCTCCTTCTGGGCGTAGTCGGTGATGCCGATCGTGCCGATGTCTTCGTCGAGGCGAATCCATTCGTGCTCTTTTGTGTAAAGGAATTCTTGAGGATACATGCGAGCTTTGGCTCCTTAGGATTGCTGTTGGACTCAGATCGTCTGGTCGCTCCACTCACTGCGGTCGCTTGTAGAAGGGCAGCGGCACC
>Ga0073934_10002920_pt1 | contig 33285 bp, 29 predicted proteins | sample LarsenN4metaG_FD_76834 | JGI IMG/M metagenome (GOLD analysis project Ga0073934, IMG submission 76834) | Hot spring sediment bacterial and archeal communities from British Columbia, Canada, to study Microbial Dark Matter (Phase II) - Larsen... ...
CGACGTGACCATTGCGGTCTGGGTGGGCTACGACAATGCCAAGGGCAAGCGCACGCTGGGCGCCGGCCAGGCCGGTTCGCGCGTGGCGCTGCCGATCTTCGAACAGATCATGCAGGAGGTGTGGAAACGCTACGCGCCGCCGACCCTGCTCGCCGGACCCTCGCCCGAGGCCGCGCGCCACCTCATCGCGCTGCCGATCGATGTGCGTTCGGGTCAGCGGATCAACGGCAGCCGGCAGGCGTTCATGGAGTACTTCCGGCTGGACGATACCGGCGCCATCCGGGACACCCAGCACATCCTCGTCGCCCGCCAGTACGACGGCACGCTCGGCAACGGCATATCCGGCGAGTTCCCGAACTTCGGCGGCCTGTTCTCTCCGCCCTGGGGCCGGGACAACGGCGGGCTGTTCGGCGGTGGTGGCTTCCCGCCCGCGATGGCGCCGCCGCGTCCGCCGCTCGACGACTGGAGGCGAGAAAGCGACCATCGCTATCTGCGCGAACCCGTGCTTCCTCCCCCCGACATGGCGCCGGGCCCAGGCCCGGGCGAGCGTCGGCGACCGCGCCGGGTCGAACCCGGTCCACCCTGGGGCGGACGCTCCGCCTTCTGACCGCACGGACACCGCCTTCCGCTTGAGCGTCGCATGAGCAGGCTAACGCTTTCCATCGCCACCACCGACTACGACCACTTCCGCGATTTCCGGCTCGGCACCGTGCAGGCGGAAGGAATCGAGACGATCTGGTCGCTGCTCGGCCATCATGAAATCTTTGCCCGCTTCACCTTCAACCGCGAATGGGACGCGGCCGAGCTTTCGTTTGCAAAGTTCTGCGCGCAGGTGACGCGTAAGAACGCCGATATTGTCGGCCTGCCGGTGATCTGCTCGCGGCTGTTCCGCTTCTCCTCGTTCTACGTCAATCGCAGGAGCAGGATCCGCGGGCCGAAGGACCTCAAGGGCAGGACGGTCGGCTCGCCGGAATGGGCGCACACCGCTGCGGTCTATATGCGCGGCTGGCTCAACGACGAGCACGGGATCGGCCTGAAGGATATCCACTGGGTGCAGGCGGGCGCCAACGAGGCGGGACGCATCGAGAAGGTGGAACTTTCGCTGCCCAAGGGGGTCACGCTCACCCGCATCTCCGACAAGTCATTGAGCGACATGCTGGCTGCGGGCGAGATCGACTGCGCCATCATCGCGCGGCCACCCGACTGCTTCCGCCGCGGGCATCCCGACGTGGTGCGGCTTTTCCCCGATTTCTGGGCGATGGAGGAGGCCTACTATCAGCGCACGAAGGTATGGCCGATCATGCACATCATCGCGCTGCAGAAGCGCGTGATCGAGGCCCATCCGTGGGTTGCCCGCAACCTCTACAACGCCTTCCTCGCCTCCAAGAACCGCAGCATCGAGCGGCTGATGGACCCTGCGGTGTCGCGCTATCCGGTGGCCTGGCTGCCGACCTACATGCGCAAGATGGCCGAGCAGTTCGGCGAAGACACCTTCCCCTACGGTATCGAGGAGAACCGCCCCACCTGGGAGCAAATGCTCCGCTACAGCTTCGAGCAAGGCATTGCCCGCCGGCACGTCAAGCCGGAGGACATCTTCCCGAAAGGGATCATGACCCGCGTTCGCGTGTAGGCACGCCACATCGCACACAACAAGCGCCGAAGACGCGCCAGACGAAAGGAATGCAATGACCGAACCCATCCGCGACTGCCTGCCGCCCGACCGTAACCCGCGCAAGCCGAGGATCGCGCTCCCCAAAGGCTCGATCGATACCCACGTGCACGTGTTCGAGAAGCGCTATCCGCTCTCGCCGGGCCGCGGCTACAACCCGCCCGATTCGACGCTCGCCGATCTCAAGCACCTACACGCCACGCTCGGCATCGAGCGCGTCGTGTTCACCCAGCCCTCGGTCTACGGCACCGACAATTCGGCCATTCTCGACGGCATGAACGCGCTCAACGCCGAGCGGCCGAATCGCGCGCGTTGCGTGGTGGCAATCGACATGGCGATCTCCGACCGGGAGCTTGCCGCGCTCGATGCAGCCGGCGCGCGCGGCGTGCGGCTCAACACCGACAACAAGGGCGGCATGCCGATCGGGCTGAACGAAATCTCAAGGCTCGAAGCGCGCATCAAGCCGTTCGGCTGGCATATCGAATGGCTGTTTCCGGGCAAGGACATTCTCGAGCTGATGCCGGTGTTCACGGCGCACACGGTGCCGATCTCGATTGCGCATTTCGCCTATCAGCCGGCGAGTGCGGGCGTGCGGGCGCCCGGCTTCCAGGCCCTGCTGGAACTGGTCAAGCGCGGCAACACCTGGGTGAAGATTTCCGGCGCCAACCGGGTGAGCGCGACCGACCTGCCGCCCTACGACGATGTCAAGCCCATGGCGCAGGCGCTGATCGAGGCCGCCCCCGACCGCATCATGTGGGGCACCGACTGGCCGCATCCGAACAAGTATGTGGTCAATCCCAACGACGGCGACCTCGTCGATGCCTTCGGCGACTGGGTCGGGGACGAAGCCATGCGCCGCCGCATCATGGTGGACAACCCGGCCAAATTCTACCGGTTCTGACATTTCGCTCCGGATCGAAGCGCGGCGGTCCGAACGGGCGCTACGGCATGAAGGGGCTAACGCGGCTCGATGCCCGCCTGCTTGATCACCTTGCTCCAGAGCGAGGCCTCGTCGTTGAAGAACCTGACGGTGTCGGCCTCGCTCGTGGCGCCGACTTCGAGCGACAGGTTTGCAAGCTTGTCCGCCACCTCCGTGTTGCGCAGGATTTCGACGGTGTCGCGGTTGAGCCGTTGCGCGAGCGCGGGCGGGGTTTTCGGCGGCGCGACGAGCCCAAACCAGGTGATGGAGCGGAAGCCCGGCACGCCGGCCTCGGGAAACGTCGGCAGCTCGGGCACGGCCTTGGCGCGTTCGAGACCGGCCACGGCGAGAATTTTCAGCTTGTCGCCGCGGTAGAGCGGCACCGAGGTCGCCAGCGTATCGAAGAAGAGATCGACGTTGCCGGCCATGAGATCGTTGAGTGCCGGCACCGCCCCGCGGTAAGGGACCGCCACCATCTTGATGCCGGCCAGCACCTCGAGCTGCGCCGCTGACAGATGCGCGGTCGAGCCCGGTCCCTGCGTCGCATAGCTCAGCTTGCCGGGATTGGCCTTGGCATAGGCGATCAAATCCTTGAGTGAATTTGCCGGAAGTGTCTTGCTGGCCGCCAGCACGTTGGAAATCTTCGCGAGCAGCGTGATGGGCACGAAGGCCTGCGGCGAATAGGTGAGATCCCTGGTCAACAGATGCGCAATGGTGAGCGGTGCGGGCGGCGCGACCAGGAGTGTGTGTCCGTCGGGCGCCGCACGCGCCACCGTTCCCGCGCCGATGTTCATGCCGCCGCCGGCGATGTTCTCGACCACGGTCGGCTTGCCCCACCTGCGGGCGAGCTGATCGGCGACAAGGCGCGCCAGCGTATCGGTGGTGGAGCCTGCCGCCGCCGGCACCACGAACTTCACGGTCTGGGTCGGATAGCTGTCCTGGGCGTGGCTCGAAACGCCGGCGGCGAGCAGCGCGGCGAGAGCAAGAACTCCAATCCGGCGCATCGGTTGGTCTCCCCGAGGTGTTTCCCGATTCCATCCTATCGCCGCCGCCCGGCGGCCGGCAAACGAATGCAAGCGCTTGAATGTCACACCCACCCTTGCCTAAGCTTGCGGCCGGGCGTCGCAGCAGGGAGACCGCCATGGGCTACACGCTCGAACAATTCTGCGCCGACAACCGCGCCGTGCTGACCTCGGGCCTGCCGCTGTCGCAGGCGCTGCCGCGGATCGCCGAGAAGCTGGCGATTCTGCTGCGCGATCCGGCGTTCGTGTCGGCGACCTTCGACGACGATACGCCGGTCGGCCGGCGGGTGCTGCACCACGATCCCGAGACCGACGTCTACGTGCTCGCGCACGTGCAGGAGGGCGCGCGCAAGGGCACGCCGCACAGCCATGGCGCATCGTGGGCGGTCTATGGCAATGCGCGCGCCTACACAGACATGACCGAATGGCGGCGCGTCAATCCCGAAAGCGAGCCGCATGCGGTGCTGGAACCGGTGAGCCGCTACCGCATGGGACCGGCGGACACCCGCGCCTACGGGCCCGGCGTGATCCACTCCACCGCACACCCGGAGAAGGCCTGGGTGATCCGCGTCACCGGCACCGATCTCGACGCCATCCCGCGCTACCGCTTCCGCGCCAAGACCGACAAGATCATCGAGACGGTGTGAGCGCGCGTAACGCTCATCCGCCCGCGCCATAGTCGCGCAGCGCCGCATCCGGCGTGACATAGCCCTCGGCGATGTCGCGACGCAACGCCGCGCGATCGCGCTGGCGCGGATCGCCGTAGCCGCCGCCACCGGCGCTCTGCAAGAGGAAGCGCTCGCCCGCCCGCATCTCGACACGGGCCGAGGCTTTCGTTTCGTATTCCCGGTCGGTGCCTACGCACACGACGAAACGCGCGCGGGCACCGGCGCCGCCGCCGGCCACGCCCTTGGGCGGGAACTGGGTTTTGTTGAAGCGGCGGATCACGACCGCATCCTCCAAGAGCTCGTATTCGCGCCGGATGGCGAGCCCGCCGCGCCAGCGCCCGGGCCCGCCGGAATCCGGCACGAAATCGAAGCGCAGGATGCGGCAGGGGAACTCCGATTCCAGCACCTCGATCGGCGTCGTGTGCAGGTTGCTCAGATGCGTCGCCGTGCCGGTCGCGCCGTCGTGCCCCATGCCGCCGCCATAGGCGGAGCCGGCGATTTCGTATTGCTGCGTGGTCTGGCCGGGCCGGCCCTTGCTCCAGGCGATGCTGAGCGCACTCGAAGCGCCGCAATGGGCGAGCGCCCGCTTCGGATTGAAATGGGCGAGCGCCTCCAGGATCACGTCCGCGAGCAGCAGATTGACCATCTGGTAGCTCGACACCGGCCCGGGCGGATCGGCGTTGAGGATGGTGTGCGGCGCATAGGTGAGCCGCACCACGTCGCGCATGCCGTCGTTGAAGGCGATATCGGGACCGAGACTGCCGATCAGCGAATAGAACACGCAGGCCTCCACCATGGACGGCCGCAGATTGACCGGCCCGCGCGCCTGCGGATCGCTCTCGGAGAAATCGAAATGCGCCGTTCCATCCTTGATGGTCACGCTCACGGCAAGCTTGATCGGCCTGTTGACGTCGATGCCGTCGTTGTCGAGATAGCCCTCGGCCGCCGAGGCTCCTTCCGGCAGCTTGGCGATCGCCGCGCGCAGTTCGTCGGCGGCGCCTTTCAGGATTGCGGCGAAGGCGTCGGTCACGGTGTCGGCGCCGAAACGGTCGCACAGTGCCCTGACCCGCTCTGCGCCCATGCGGGTCGCGGCGATCTGCGCGTGAATGTCGCCGCGCATCAGCTCCGGCTGGCGGCTGTTGGTGAGAATGATGCGCTCGACGTCGCGCAGCGGCTTCCCCTGCGCCCAGATCTTGATCGGCGGCAGGAGAATGCCTTCGTGATACATCTCGGTCGCCGTCGCCGAGGTCGAGCCCGGCACCGCGCCGCCGACATCGGCCTTGTGCGCGATCGAGCCGGAGAAGGCGACGAGCCGCCCGTCTGCGAACACCGGCGCGACGAAGCCCATGTCGGACACGTGCGGCATGCCCGCCTCATAGGGGTGATTGGAGACGAACACGTCGCCCTCGGCGATGCCGCCGCGGCCGTAGAGCGCAAGGATGCGGCCGACGAAATGACGATAGACCGGGGCGTGGAAGAACATCGGCGGGGCGACGATCAGCCGCCCGTCGCGATCGAGGATGACGCAGGAGAAGTCGCGCGATTCGCGGATGATGGTGGAATAGCCCGAGCGGTAGAAATGGTAGTGCATCTCCTCGACCAGGCTGCCGATCTTGTTGCGCAGGATCTGGATCAGGATCGGGTCCATCGGCGCCTCAATCACTCTTCTTCTCCAGCACAAGGTTGCGCAAGCCGTCGACGCGGGCGCTCCAGCCGTCGGGAATGACGGTGGTGGCGTCGAATTGCTCGACAATGGCCGGGCCGGTGACGACGGCACCGATCGCGAGCCGGTCGCGCTCGTAGAGCGCGGCCTCCGCCGCCGTGCGTCCGTCGATGTGGATGATCCGCCGCCCTTTCATCGCCGCCTCGGCGGACCGCGGCTCGCGCGGCGGCGCTTCCTCGCGCGCCTGATACTTCGGCACCGGCACGCGCAGCCGCACGCGGTAGCTCACCACTTCGACCGGGCGCTCGCGCGCGGCGTGACCGTGAATCTGGGCATGACGGTCGTCGAACCGCGCGCGCGCCGCCATCAGCGAAGCGGCCGTCAGCGTCCGCTCGAACAGGCCGTCGAGCGGGGTGCGCAACTCGTAGCCCTGGCCGGTGTAGCGCAGGTCGAGTTCGCGGGCGAACGTGGCATCGGCCGGATCCATGCCTTCGGCCTCGAGCTCGCGGCGGGCCTTGCTTTCGAGCTCGGCAAAGATCGCCTCGGCATCTTCGGCGCCGACATCGGCAAGCGGCTTCAAACCGGAGCGGATGTAGTCGTGCACGACATCGGTACAGAGAAGGCCAAGCGCGGAGAAGGCGCCCGGGCGCGGCGGCACGAGGATGCGCCGCATGCCGAGTTCGTCGGCGACCGCCGCCGCATGCACGGCGCCGGCACCGCCGAATGGCAGGAGCGTGAACGTGGACAAATCGACGCCACGCTTGGCGGCAAAAACGCGCACCTCATCGGCCATGCGCATGTCGACGATGCGACGGATGCCGGCAGCCGCGTCCAGCAGGCTCAGGCCCAACGGCTCCGCCACGTGCTGCTGCAGGGCCGTGCGCGAGGCCGCCAGGTCGAGCTTCTGCTTGCCGCCGAGAAAATAGTCCGGGTTGAGGAAGCCGCACACCAGGTCGGCATCGGTGACGGTGGGCTGCGTTCCGCCGCGGCCGTAGCAGGCCGGGCCCGGATCCGCGCCGGCGCTGCGCGGCCCCACCGTGAGGAAGCCGCCGCCGTCGATTGCGGCGATCGAGCCGCCGCCCGCCGAGATCGTGGTCATGTCGAGGGCGGGCACATCGACCTGTCGGCGCGCGATGATTGCCTCGGTCGTCTCCAGCGGCACGCCGCCTTCGATGAAAGCGATGTCGCAGCTCGTGCCGCCCATGTCGAGGGTAACAAGGCCCGCGCTCGCCTCCTTGGCGAGATAGGCGCTCGCCTGCGCACCCGCCGCCGGGCCCGAGAACAGCGTGTGCACGGTGCGCCCGCCGGCGATCGCCGCGGAGAACGGCATCACGCCGCCGTTCGACTGCATGAGGTAGCGCTGCTGCGTGACGACGCCGATCTCGTCGAGCCCCCGGTTGAGGTGGTCGATGTAGCGCACCATCACGGGTTCGAGAAAGGCGTTGAGCAGCGTGGTGGAGAGCCTGGGCCATTCGCGGATGCGCGGCAGCACCTCGCTCGACAGCGACACGCTCACACCCGGAAACTCCTCCAGGATCAGCCGCCGCGTCTCCGCCTCGTGTGCGGGATTGAGGTAGGAGAACAGGTAGCAGACCGCGATCGACTCGACGCCGGCCGCCTTCAATTCGCGCGCGGCGCGGCGCACCGCCTCGCGATCGAGCGGCACCAGCACCTCACCGCGATAGTCGGTGCGCTCGGGGATTTCCTTGGTCAGACTCTGCGGGGCGATGGGCTGCGGCTTCTCGAAGAAATAGTCGAACAGGTTGCCGTCGCGCGCCTGCACCTGGACCTCCTGCACCGCGCGGAAGCCCTGGGTGATGAGCAGGCCGACCCTGGCGCCGCGCATTTCCAGCAGTGCGTTGGTGGTGATGGTGGTGCCGTGGGCGAAGAACTCGATCGCCTGCGGGGCAATCCCGCGCGCGATCAAGCGGGAAACGCCATCGAGCACACCGAGCGCCGGGTTCTTCGGCGTGCTGGAGACCTTTTCGACCAATAGTTCGCCGGTTGCGGCATCGAGCAGCACGAGATCGGTGTGGGTGCCGCCCACATCGACGCCGAGGCGATAGCGGGAGCTGGCAGGCATTCGTCGGATTCCGAAAATGATACGCCACGCCCCGCGTCACCTCATCCCGCTTGCGGGGAGTGGAAACGCGCCGTGCAGGCGATACGCATCTGCGCTGACTCCGCTCATGGCGTGCCGTCGCCCACCATCATGGCGGCAAGGCCGCCATCGACGAACAGCATATCGCCGACGATGAAGTCGGAGTCGTCACAGGCCAGAAACAGGATGGCGCGCGCCAGATCCATCGGCACGCCGACGCGGCCGCGCAGATTGACGACCGTGCGCGTCGGATCGAACTCGTCCTTGCCCACCGGCGAGCCGATCTTGTTCGGAACCACGCAATTGACGCGGATGTTGTGGGGGGCGAGCTGCACCGCCATCGAGCGGGTGAGATTGGCGACGCCGGCCTTGGCGGTGGTGTAGGCGATGGCGCGGCGGCGGCCGAAGAAGCCCGACGTCGAGCCGACATTGACGATCTTGCCGCCCCCGCCCTGGGCCACCATCTGTCTCGCCACCTTCTGGCCCACCAGGAACGGCCCGGTCAGCGTCACCGCGAGACAGCGATCCCAGTCCTCCTTGCTGATGTCGAGGATGTGCTTGTTGTCGGAGACCGCGGCGTTGTTGACCAGGATGTCGATGCGGCCCCACTTGGCCACCACGTCGGCGACGAGCTTCTCCACGTCGGCCTCGGAGGCGACATCGGCGACGAATCCCGCGGCGAGGCCATTGGCCCTGACGATATCGCCGGCAACCTTTTCCGCGCGTCCGGCATGATTGTCCACCACCGCGACCTTGGCGCCTTCGGCCGCGAACAGCTTGGCGGTGTCTTCGCCGATATTGCGGCCCGCCCCGGTGATGATGGCCACCTGATCCTTGAGTTTCATGGCCGGCTTGTACCACCTCCCTGGCGCAGCGCCCCGATTGCGGGCATTCTCTCCTCCGGCATATTCCAAGTCCTGCGCGGGGGACGCAAGGATGACGAAGCAAGACCCGCAGCCCGAGTATACGAGCAATGTCATCGGCCCGGCCGCCGGCGCAGCGGCGGAGGCCGCGCGCAGGCCGCAGGTCCCCTACGCCGATCTGCGCGAATGGATCGAGCTTGCGCGCGGGCTTGGCGAGGTGCGCGAGGTCAAGGGCCTGTCGTGGCAAAAGGACATCGGCATGGCCGCCGAGGTGATCCTGCACGACGAGAACGCGCCCTGCGTCATCTTCGAGGATGTGCCCGGCACGCTGCCGGGCAGCCGCGTCCTGGTCAATTTCTTCGGCGGCAAGCGCCAGCGCATGACGCTCGGCTTTCCGCCCGAACTCAGCAAGCTTGAGTTGAGCGAGGGCTTCCGCACCCACTACCTGGCGGAGCTCAAGCGCATCCCGCCGCGCTACGTCAACGACGGCCCGGTGTTCGAGAACGTCATCACCGGCGATGCGGTGGACGTGACCATCTTTCCCACTCCGAAATGGCACGATGACGACGGTGGCCGCTATATCGGCACCGGCAGTTTCAACGTCACCCGCGACCCGGACGAGGGCTGGATCAACTGCGGCACCTACCGGGTGATGATCCACGACGAAAAGACCGTCGGCTTCTACATTTCACCCGGCAAGCACGGCCGCATCCAGCGCGACAAATACGAGGCCCGCAAGGAGCCGATGCCGGTGGCGATCGTGGTCGGCTGCGATCCGATGTCTTTTCTGATGGCGTCGAGCGAGGTGCCCTACGGGGTGTGCGAATACGAGGTGATCGGCGGCATTCGCGGCGCGCCCGTGGACGTGGTGACGACGCCGATTACCGGCCTGCCGGTCCCCGCCAACGCCGAGATCGTGATCGAGGGCTATGTGCAGCCTGGCAACGTCAAGCCGGAGGGGCCGTTCGGCGAATGGATGGGTTATTACGGCTCGGGGGCCCGCAACGAGCCGGTGATGGACATCAAGGCGATCTATCACCGCAACAACCCGATCCTGCTCGGCTGCGCGCCGCAACGCCCGCCCGACGAGATCGCGCGCTACCGGGCACTCACTCGCTCGGCCATCGTGCGCGAGAACATCGTGAAGGCCGGCGTGCCCGATGTGAGCGCGGTCTGGGCGCACGAGATCGGCACCGCGCGGCTCTTGCTCGGGGTCGCCATCAAGCAGCGCTATCCCGGGCACGCGCGGCAGGCCGGCCATGTTGCCGCCATGTGCCATTCGGGCGCCTATGCCGGGCGCTATGTCATCGTGGTTGACGACGACATCGACGTGTCCAGCCTCGAGGAGCTGATCTGGGCGATGCTGACGCGCTCCGATCCGGCGACGTCGATCGACATCATCCGCAATGCCTGGTCCACGCCGCTCGATCCGCGCATCGAGCCCGAGCGCAAGGCGATCGGCGACTTCACCAACAGCCGCGCCATCATCGACGCCTGCCGGCCCTGGCACTGGCGCGACAAATTCCCCAAGGTGAACGCGCCTTCGCCCGAGCAGGCGCGGCTCGCGCGGCAACGGTTCGGCCACCTGCTGAAGTGACGGGATGCGCCATGCCGGACGCCGGGGCGACGCCGTTCACGGTCGGCATTTCCGAGCCGGTCAACACCGTCCTCGCCATCTGGGTGGCCAAGGAGGCGGCTTTCGCCGCCGCGCAGGGGCTTGCGCTCGACATCGCCAACATGAGCGGCGGCAGCCGCGGCGCGGCCGCGCTGGCCGCCGGCCGGATCGACGCCATGCACGTGGGGCTGTCCTCGGTCGTGCGGCTCAACCGCGCCGGCGCCGATCTGCGCATCGTTGCGGCACTCGCCAATGTCATCCGCTTCACCTTTTTTTCCGCGCCCGGCGTGCGCAGCGCGGCTGATCTCAAGGGCGGCGCGGTCGGCGTGAGCACGTTTGGATCGGAAAGCGACGCAACCGTGACGCTGGCGCTTCGCCGCATCGGACTGTCGCGCAACGACGTGACCTTGACCGAATGCGGCGGCAGCAGCGAGCGGCTCGCCGCGCTGAAGGCCGGAACGATCAAGGCCACGGCGCTGAACGAGCCGGCGGCAAGCCTTGCGCGCGAGCAGGGATTGAACGTGCTGATCGATCTCGTTCCCGACCGCATCCCCTGGCTGTTCACCGGCATCGCCGTACGGCGCAAGGCGATCGCAGAGCGACGCGACCTGCTCGTGCGCTTTCTCAAGGCGGTGGCGGAGGGCAACGCGCTGGCGCGCAGCGACCCCGTGCGCGCCAAGACCGTGCTGGCACGCGCCGCCGCCATCGACAACCCAAAGATCGTCGACATCGCCTACGAGGACTTTCGCGCGCTGTCGCCGCCCGACATCGAGCCGGCGGAACCGGCTGCCGCCAACGTTCTTTCGCAGTTCCCCGCCGATGTCAGTCACGACCCCGTCGATTACATCGACACCTCCATTCTTGCCGAACTGCGCAAGGGCGGACTCTTTAGCGCATTGCACAAGAAGTACGGCCGATAGCACGCGAAGCCGCGCGCTGCGCGCACTCGGCAAGACGATATGAGGAGGTCATGGATGGCACTGAAGTTCCGGGTCGAACTCGTCTGGCAGGGAAACGACACAGACTCCGCCTCGTCGATCTTCCTGACCACCGACGGCCGCGTGATCCTGCAGGGCCGCGCGGTCTCGCGCGAGGAGCGCACGCGCCTGGCCTTGCCGGATGAGGGCGAGATGATCAGCGTCGATCGCAATCTCATTCGCGCCATCAAGGAGATGCTGTAGGCTGCATGGTCCGCGGTCGCGGCTTTGCCGAATTGACCGCCAGGGACTCCGCCCCTAACCTTGACGCATTCAAGCCGCAGCGAGGCGAGCCATGTTTCTGCGCAATCACTGGTATGTCGCCGCGTCCGACCATGAAATCGGGTCCAAGCCGCTCTCCCGCCTGATTCTGGGCGAGCCCGTGGTCATCTACCGCGCCGAGGACGGCACGCCGGTCGCGCTCGAGGACCGTTGTCCGCATCGCCGCCTGCCGCTGTCGATGGGCAAGCTCGTCGGCGGCGACGTCCTGCAATGCCATTATCACGGTCTGCGCTTCGACCGCACCGGCCAATGCGTGCGCGTGCCCGGCCAGGACATGATCCCGCAGGCGGCGCGGGTGCGGTCCTATCCGGTGATCGAGCGCTATCATTGGCTGTGGATCTGGATGGGCGATCCCGCGCTCGCCGATCCGGCCAAGATCACCGACTACCATTGGCTCGACGATCCCGCCTGGGGCGCGAAGACCGACTACCTCTACGCCCAGTGCAACTGGCAGCTCATCTGCGACAACCTGCTCGACCTCACCCACCTCGCCTTCGTGCATGAGACCACCATCGGCAACATGGCGCTGGTCGAACATGCGCAGGTACGCGTCGAGCGCACCCCGAACGGCGTGCGCGTGACGCGATGGATCATCGACCAGCCGGCACCGCCGGCCTTCGTCAAGATCGGCGGCTTCACCGGCAACGTCGACCGCTGGCAGATCATCGACTACACGCCGCCGGCGTTCATCCGGCTCGACGTCGGCGCGACCCCCACCGGCACCGGCGCACCACAGGGGCGCCGCGTCGGCGGCATCCAGATGCGCAACCTCAACGCCATTACGCCGGAGACCGAGACCACCTCGCACTACTTCTGGGGCCAGGCGCACGATTTCGAGCCGCACAACCCGGACATGACCGAGCGGGTGTTCCAGCAGATCAAGACGGCCTTTCTCGAGGACGTGGCGGTGTTCTCCGCCCAGCAGAAGATGATCGATCTCGACCCGTCCGCGCCGCAGGTCGATATCAACGCCGACGCCGGCGGCATCCAGGCGCGGCGCATCTGCGACCGGCTTTACAAGGAAGAGCAGGCCGCGCGCGCCGCCGCACAAACCGCGGCGGAATAACGGGCCGGCACCCCCGTCAACGCCCGGCGGCAAGCCAAGCGCGCTCGCGCGCGTAGAACGCGTCGACGAGATCGGGGCGGTCGTCGCCGAGCAGGCCGGGATCGAGCTTGTAGCCGCGCTTGATCTGCGCATAGCCGATGAACTTGTAGGAGGGGCGCAGCGAGCGCAGCACTGCCCAGTCGACCGGCAACGGCTCACGCGGGTCGACCGTCTGCATCTGGTCGCGCTGGTAGATGCCCTCGAACGAGCCAAGCTTCCAGCCGCTTTCGGTGCGAACGACGCGGGAGACGAAGCGGCAGTACTGGAAGATGTCGAATTCGACGCCGTCGAAGCTCAACCGATCGAAAATGCAGGCCGGGCTTTCGACCAGCGCCCGATCGCCCGCGATGTCCAGTCGCGCCGGCATGATCCAGTGCCGGGCCTGGCTCCCTGCGGCCATCTTGCGGCGGGAGGCCTCGGCAAAGTCCTCGACGGTACCGTCGAACCAGGTGGTGCGCACCCGCGCGCCCTTCACGTAGCAGTCGAGCATGCCGGCAAAGTCGCGCAGATCGCGACACAGCCGCTCGTAGCGGACCAGATCGAAGATCTCGGTGCGATCGAGAAGGCGGGCCAGCCGCCCCCGGAACGCGCTGTCAGTTGTCCCGTCCGTCATGGCCTGCAGCGCCCCCTTCGCAAGCGCCGAGTCGAACGGGGCGGCGGACGCCGCACATTGACTTCGATCAAGCCGCAGCGGCTTCGGCGCACGCGGTCGAATGACCGGCGCGTTCGATGCCTGAACGCCGTGACCGCGCTTGAGCTGCGCCTCAGGATTGCGCCTTGCCGTCGAGCAGCCAGCCGAACTTCTCGCGCGCCTTCCTCGTCACCTCCGCGCTCGGCGCATTGGTGGGCGGGAACTTGTCGCGCCAGTGCCACGGCCGGCAGGCATCGATGATCGCGACCGAATGCGTCATGTCGCCCTTGGCGCGTTTCTCCGGCGACAGCCGCGGGTCGGCGGGCGAGTCCCAGGAGCCCTCGATGAACTGGATCGATTCCTTCGGATCGGTGCGGGTCAGCATCGCCCACAACAGGTGATCGAGGTTGGTCACGTCCACGTCGTCGTCGACCACGATAATGTATTTGGAGGCATAGGCCGAGGCGCCGCACTGGGCGGCAATGTGCCCGGCCTGCACCGCGTGACCCGGGTAGCGCTGGCGGATCGCGACTCCGTGCAGCATGCGTGCGCCGCCGACCTCGTGGCACCACACCTGCTGCACGTCGGGCACGCCCGCGTTCGTCATGTTCTGCTTGATGGTGGCCGAGCGCATCACCGCGCGGTAGCGCGCCATCTCGTCCGGCCCCGCCCCCATCGGCGGAACGCCGAGCAGGATCGGATCGTTGCGATGGTAGATCGCCTTGATGTCGAGCACGGTGCAGGGCTTGGCGCCGCCCGCGTAATGCCCGGTCCACTCGCCGAACGGGCCCTCGACGAGACGCTTCTCGGGCGAGACATAGCCTTCCAAAACGATCTCCGCGTGCGCGGGAAACGGCAGCCCGGTGACCTTGCCGCGCACCATCGGCACCGGCCGTCCGCGCAGGCCGCCCACCACGTCGATCTCGAACACCCCGTAGGGCGCTTCCAGTCCGCCGTAGAAGAAGCAGAGCGGATCGCCGCCCAGCACCATGCAGACCGGCATCGGCTCGCCTCGCTTGAAGTACTTGTCGCAGTGGATCGCGCCATGGTGACCCGCCGCCATCAGGATGCCGACCGAGGTCTTATCATGGATCATGGCGCGATAGGCGCCGGCGTTGAGCCAATTCTCCTCCGGATCGCGCGTGATGCTGTAGGTGCCGGTGCCGATGTAGCGGCCGCCGTCCTTCTCATGCCAGATCGGGGCCGGGAACTTGGTCACGTCGATGGCGTCGCCTGTGAGGATGTTCTCGAACACCGGGCCGTCGTCGACGATCTGGTGCGGCACGAGCCTCCGCTCCTTCAGGTAGGCCTCGCGGAAAGCGTCCGATAGTTCCCATTTGCTCAAATGATCGGGGAAGCCGAGCGTCATGTTGCGGCGCGTTCCGGCGAACATGTTGAGCAGCACGCGGAACCCCTTGGGGCAGCCGGGAATGTCCTCGAACACCACGCACGGTCCGTTCTCCGCGCGCAGGATCGCCTCGGCGGCGAGCCCGATGTCCTCCTGCCAGGTCGCGCCTTTCACGTGGCGCACCTCGCCGAGCAGTTCGGCACGCACGAGCCATTCGCGCAGATCGTCATAGCCGATATTGGCGGCAACATTGGTCCGATCGGTCATGGCGCAGTCCGCTACTTCTGCTCGGCGATACGGCGCGCGATCGGCGCCCATTTGTCGATTTCCGCCTGCATGAAGGCCGTCATCTCGGCGGGCGTCATGCGCTTGGTCTGGATCATGCCGGTCGTCAGATGCTTCTGCACCTCGGGCAGATCGATCGCCCTGTTGGTTGCGGCATTCAGCTTGTCGACAATGTCGCGCGGCAGGCCGGCCGGCCCTGACAACGCATACCAGGTGGTGGTCACGAGTTCGGGATAACCGAGCTCCACGAGGGTCGGCAGGTCCGGGAATTCGGGCAGGCGCTGCGCCGACGATACGGCGAGGGCCTTGAGCTTGCCGGCAAGGATATGCGGCCGCGTGGTCGAGATCGTCATGCTGCCGACCTTGACGTGACCGGCGATCAGGTCCTGGATTGCCGCGCCGCCGCCGCGATAGGCGACGTGCACGAGCTTGACGTTTTCCTTGGCCGCCACGTATTCGGCGACCATGTTGCCGACCGCGCCAATGGCCGGCGACACGTATTGCACGCCGCCCGGCTCCTTGCGCATCAATTCCAGCAGCTCCTTGAAGCTGTTCACGCCGAGCGAGGGATGCACGACGAAGACATTGGGCGGTCCGCCAAGATAGGCGATGTGAGTGAAATCGCGCATCGGGTCGAACGCAACATTCTTGTTCATGGCGGGGGCCAGCACGTGCGAGGGCATGCCGGAGGCCTGCAGCGTGTAGCCGTCGGGCGCGGCGCGGGCCACCGCCTCGGTGCCGATCAGGCCGGAGCCGCCGGTGCGATTCTCGACGAAGAACTGCTGGCCGAAGGCCTTGCCGAGCTGCTCGGCGAAAACGCGCGCCAACAGATCGTTGGCACCTCCGGCGGCATAGGCGACAACGATGCGCACCGGCTTATTCGGCCAATCGGATGCCGCTGCGGCGCGATCGAGCGGCGCGGCGGCGAGGACGGCGACGAGGGCAATGGCAACACGACGCATGGATGTTCTCTCCCGGCGATGGGACCGATCGTCGGGCGCATCATAGCCCATTCCGCCCGCCTGTCTCGGCGACGGCGCGGCTCGGCATTCCGCGCGATCATCGTGCTCCGTTGTCGCACGAGTGACGTGCGGGCTACTGCGCGGCCTTCAACCCCAGCGCTGCGGCGATGGCGGCGAGCTTCTCGCGCAATTCCTTGATGCCTTCGGCGAATTCCCGCGGCCCGCGCAGGTCGACCACCTGCCCCGTCGCCTGCAGCCGCGTCGCGATCGTCGGGTCAGCATCGACGACCGCGCGCACGTCGGTGGCGATCCGCTCGCGCAGGTCGAGCGGCATGCCGCGCTGGCCGAAGATGCCGATCAGGCTTTCCATGGTCATGGCGGGGAATCCCGCCTCCGCCACGGTCGGCACGTCCGGAGCAGTCGGCGCGCGCCGGCGGCTTGTCACCGCCAGAATGCGGATGCGGCCGGCCTGCGCCAGCGACTGCACGATGGTGATGGACGACGACAGGAGCTGGATGCGGCCTTCGGCAAGGTCGTTCGGTCCCTGCATGATGTCCCGGTAGGGAACCTTGGCCACTTCGAGGTTGTTGTTTTTCAGGAAACCCGACAGCAAGAAGTCGGAATTGCCGGCCGCCGCTGCGGCGTTGAGCTTGCCCGGCTGGGCGCGCGCAAGCTTGATGAAGTCGCTCAGCGACTCGACCTTGAGCGACGCCGGCGTGGACAGCGCGAGGATGATGGCGCTGACGTTGGCGATCGGCATAAGGTCGCGGTCGGCATCGTAGGACAGCTTGGCGTGCGAATAGGGATGCACGGCAAAGGTGCCGACCGGAACGAACAACAGCGTGTGGTCGTCGTTGGCGCTGATGAAGGCGTTGATCGAGACCATGCCGTCGCCGCCGGGGCGGTTCTCCACCACCACCGGCTTGCCCCAGCGTGCGGCGAGCTTGTCGCCGAGGAGCCGCGCGGCGATGTCGGTGCCGCTGCCGGGCCCGAACGGGATGATGAACTTGACCGTCCGCTGCGGGAAGGTCTGGGCGGCGGCGGCGCCGGTCCCGATCCACAAGGCAAGACATGCAAGGGCGACGAGTGAGCGAATGCGCGGCATGGCGGTCCCCATCTGACCTTTGGCGCCGCAGGATAGCAGCCGCGTGCGGCGCGCGCGACGCACTTTCCGCAACTTCAACTTCGCACGCCAATGGCCGCACGCCAATGGCCGCACGCAATGCGCCCGCCGCATGCAGCGCCGGCATCGACCGGGACGGCAGCCTGTCTCAAGGTGTCCTTGGTGTGCCGCCGGTTGCGGCGCGGATCATCGCAACGAGCCGCTGCGGCGTGATCGGCAGGTCGCCGATGCGCACGCCGAAGGGCCGCAGCGCATCCTCCACCGCCGAGGCGATCGCGGCCGGCGCGGCAATCGTGCCGCTCTCGGCCGCCCCCTTGACGCCCAGCGGATTGAGCGGCGTCGGCGATTCCATGTGATGGATTTCGATCATCGGCACCGCATCGCTCGATGGCAGAAGATAGTCGCCGTAGGTCACGGTCTGCGGCTGGCCGGCCGCGTCGAAGCGCATCCATTCATAAAGCGCAGCACCGATGCCGTGCGCCACGGCGCCGTGAATCTGGCCGTCCACGAGCATCGGGTTGATGATGCGGCCGCTGTCGTGCACCAGCACATAGCGCAAGAGCCGCACCGCACCGGTCTCGACATCGACCTCGGCCTCGCAGACGTGCGTGCCGTTGCAGTAGGTCAATGCCGGCGCGGGAAAATCGACCGCAGCCGCAAGGCCCGGCGTGACTCCCGCCGGCATGGCAAATCCGGGCACCCCGCCGATCGCGCGCGCGATCTCGCCGAGCGAGCGCCGCACCTGCGGGACGCCGCGCAGTTGCACCGCGCCGTCCTTCAGCTCCAGATCCTGCGGCGAAGCCTCCATCAGTTCGGCCGCGGCCCGGATCGCCTTCTCGCGCACCTCGATGGCAGCGAGATGCACGGCATTGCCGGCCGTCACCGCCTGGCGGCTGGCGTAGGCGCCGAAGCCGAGCGGAGTCCCGGCCGTATCGCCGGCGACAACGTCGATGTCTGCAGGCGACACGCCGAGCACGTCGGCGGCGACCTGCGCCAGCATGGTTCGCACGCCCTGCCCCTGGGCGCTCGCACCGGTGGCGATGACGATCCGGCCCGAGGCGCCGACCCGCAGCGAGGCGCTCTCGAACGGGCCGCGGCCGGTGCCTTCGACATAGTTGGCAAGCCCGATGCCGAGATGGCGGCCGTGCGCGCGAGCCGCAGCCTGCCGCGCCGGGAAATCGGTCCATCCGGCCGCCGCGAGTGCGCGACGCTGGCTTTCCGGGTAGTCGCCGCTGTCGTAGGTCATGGTCGAGCCATCACGCTGGCGGATCGGGGTGGCATAGGGCATCTGCGAGGGCGCAATCAGGTTCCGACGCCGCACCTCGTCGCGGCCGATCCCGACCGTCTCGGCGACGCGATCGAGCAGCCGCTCCATGACGTACATGCCCTGGGGGCGCCCTGCCCCGCGCGTCGGGGCGCAGGGGACGAAATTCGTCAGACACCAATTGATCTCGAGCCGATAGGCGGGGAGCACATAGGGCCCGACCACGTTGGTGGCGGCATTGTAGGCGAGTGCAACACCGTAAGGCGTGCAGGCGCCATGATCGTGGTAGAGCCGTCCGCGCAAACCGAGCAGCCGCCCGGCGGCGTCGACCGCCATCTCCAGGTCCCAGACCTGATCGCGCTCGCCCACGGTGGCAACGAAATTCTCGCGCCGATCCTCGATCCACTTCAATGGTCGTCCGAGCAGCAGCGCCGCCGCCGGCAGCGCGAGTTCCTCCGGATGAAACGTTGCCTTCGGGCCGAAGGCGCCGCCGGTGGCGGGCGCGACCACGCGGATGCGACGCTCCGGCAGCCCAAGCGCCGCGACCAGGATCTGGCGGGCGCGGTGCGGCGCCTGGGTGTTGACGAAGACGGTAAGGCTGTCGTCGGTCGGATCGAGCCGCACGGCAACGCCGCGCGTCTCGATCGAATGGCCGCCGCCCTTGTGCAGGCGAAAGCGCTCGCGCACGCGGTGGGCCGCCTTGGCGAACGCCCCCTCGATGTCGCCATAGTCGATGCTCTGGCGAGCGACCAGGTTGTCGGGACAGTCGAGCCGTGCTCTCGGCGCGCCGGGCGCAAGGCCCGCGACCGGATCGAGCACGGCGGACAGCGGCTCGAGCTCAAGCCTGATCAGCGCGAGCGCATCTTCGGCAAGGCGCCGGCTCTCGGCGACGACGAGCGCGACCGGCTCGCCGACATAAGTCACCTCGTCCTTGGCGAGCACGAAGGGATCGACATCGAAGCGGATGGCACCCGACGGCAGCGCCTGCGGGATACGGTCACAGGTCAGCAGCGGGCGCAGGTCGGCGAAGGTCAGCACCGCATGCACGCCAGCCAGCGCGCGCGCCCCCGCAGCGTCGATCGACCTGAGCCGCGCATGCGCCACCTCGCTGCGCAGGAAGGCGCAATGCAACACGCCCGGAATCGACAGGTCGTCGACGAAGCGTCCCTTGCCGCGCAGGAGCGGTTCATCCTCGATCCGCACGAGGCGACGGCCAATCAGCGGTCCCATTGCCAGATGATGCTCGATGCTACGAGGCCGTGCGCAGCGCGTGCGGTTCGCGCAGGCTGTCGGCCATGGCGAGCGCCACAATATCGGGGTCGACGCCGTGCACGGCACCGGCCAGCACCACGGCGGGGACCGGGCCGGTTGCGGCCGGCGCGGCCGGGGAGCCGTCGAACGCGCCGCCCTCGCTCGCGCGAAGCTTGATGGTCTGTCCCGCCATGGCATGCCTCCAGCAGTCGGCCGGCGCAACCTAGCGCAGCGCGCCCACGCCGCATAGCGCACCGCATCCCGGACGGTCGATTCGCCGCCCGCTTTCACCTAAGCTTGGCGCACGGTGGCAGCGAACGTACCGGGAGGTCATCATGGAGCGCATTCCGCAACCGATCATGGACAAACGCGGCGAGCCGCACGTGCGCCGCTTCCAGGAGCAGCGCTGGGTGCTCGACAACACCATCCGCGCCAACGGCATCGACTGGGACCAGCCGCGCTCGATCTACATCTCCAGCCCCTGCGGCCCGGAGGGCCTCGCCGACATCGCCGGCGTGCGCGATCGGGTCAAGAAGATGGCCGACATCGCCCCGGCGTTCGAGGCGGTCGCGCGTCGCCGCGAGGCCAAGGCGAAGGCCGCGGAAGAGAGCGGCAACATGGTGACCGCGCGCGACAACTACTTCATGGCGGCGGTCTACTGGGGAGCGGCGCAATGGCCCTACGACCAGAACGACGAGGCCAACGTCGCCTGCCACCTGAAGAAGCGCGAATGCTACACGCGCTACGCCGCCCTCGCCGATCACAAGGTCGAAGCGGTCTGGATTCCCTTCAAGGACACGGCGCTGCCCGCCTGGCTGCACCTGCCGCCGAGCTACACGGGCGGCAAGGTTCCGCTCGTCATCGCCGTGCCCGGGATGGACAGCTACAAGGAAATCCAGGTCGCGCTCTACGGCGACCGCTACCTCAACCGCGGCATGGCCGTACTCGCCATCGACGGGCCGGGCCAGTACGAATCGCCGATGCTCGGCATCTATTTCAGCATGGAGAACTGGGTCGCGGCCGGCAAAGCCATCTGCGACTATCTTGCCACGCGGCCGGAAATCGACATGGGCAAGGTGGTGCTCGCCGGCACAAGTTTCGGCACCTTCTTCGGCACCATCGCCACCGCGCACGAGCCGCGCATCTCGGCCTGCGCGGTGATGTCGGTCTGCCACGAGCCCGGCTGCCACACGATCTTCGAGGAGGCGTCGCCCACCTTCAAGAAGCGCTTCATGTACATGTCCGGCATCACCGACGAAGCCGAGTTCGATCGGATGCGCCAGCGCATGACCTGGGAGGGCCATGCCGACAAGGTCAAGGTCCCCTATCTTTGCGTTGCCGGCGAATTCGACGAACTGTCGCCGATCGAGCATTCGGTGCGCCTGGTCGAGGCCGTGCAGGGCCCAAAGCGCATGGTGGTCTACCAGGATTCGCGGCACTCCGTCGGCAACGTACCCGCCGCCAACCTCGGACCGTTCCCGCCCATCCTGGTCGCCGACTGGCTCGCCGATCGCATCGCGGGAAAGCCGTTTCCGAGCGAATACTGGTTCGTGCGGTCGAACGGCCAGATCGACAAGAAGCCGCTGTAGGCGCGCGGCGCTGCTTGCCGTGCCGGACGCGCGCGACCGCGCGCGATTCGGCGGCAGGCGGCATCCCGCCCGCCGGCATGCACCTGCGACGACGCGCCTAGGCCATGTCGGTCACCTTGCGGCCGGCACGCCGGCACCAGTTTTCCCAAGCGCGGTTGAGCGTGTAGGGACCGGTGCGCGCGATCACGGCGTCGACCTCGCCCGGATAGAGGAAACGGATCCTGCCCATCGCCATCGCCTGCATCTGCAGCTTCGCGTTCAACTCGAGATAATAGGAAATGAACACGGCGTGGCGGATCGAATCGCCGGCGACCACCGCGCCGTGCCCGCGCATCAGCGCCGTGCGTCCCTTGCCCAGGCGCTTGGCGAGATCGCGGCCCATCGCCATGCTGTTGACGAGAAGCGCGGTGTCGCCGAACTTGTCGTGCGAATCCCACAGCGGCACGTCGTGCCCGATGGATGCGCACATGTGCAGCAGCGGCTTGAGCCTGTTGCCGGTGATGCCGAACGGGATCGTGCTCGGCGAATGATTGTGCACCACCGACTGCACGTCGGGGCGCAGTTCATAGATCGCGCCGTGGATGAACCGCTCGGTGTAGGGCGCAAGCCGCTTGGCCTTGGCCTTGTCGATCGGGTCCCCTTCGAGGGTGAATTCCATGATGTCGGAGGCCTCGATGCGTTCCGGCGCGCGCGCCCGCGACAGGAGATAGCGGTCCTTGCGCTCGGGGTGGCGGACGCTGACGTGACCGAAGGAATCGACGATTCCCTCGTTGGCCAGGATGCGGTTGGCGGTGACGAGTTCGTCGATCACCTGCTTGAGCTTCGGCATTGGACCTCCCCTGCGGAAAGCACGCGTGATTCGCAGGGCGCTTGATATCAGTCGGCGCAGCGCGCCGCACCTGCCTCGCCGCCGTGACGCTTGGTCTCCGACCGCATACCGCTGTCTGGAAGCGGTGCCCGATCGAGCGGCGTCAGCGTGTGGGATCGGACGTGGCCGGCGCAGCCCGGTCAATGGCCGGTGACGCGCGCCGCAAGCCGCTCGGGATCGTCCGGCGGACGGTTGCCGCGCCAGACCACGTGCAGATCCGGCCGCACCAGCAGCAGATCGCAGCCGTAGACGTCGCGCGCGGCCTCGCCGGCGGCGGTGAATTCCGCATAGGGCGCGCCCAGCCGGGCAAATGCCCGCGCAAGACCTGCGGTGTCTGCGGTGGTGCCGCCCAGCCGGATCAGCGTGTAGCCGTCGCCGATCCGATCCTGGATCGCCGTGCCGTCGCCGAGCCATATATGCGGCAGCCGCACGCCGGGACAGACGGTCGGCCGATAGGCGATGAAGTCATACGGCGGCGGATTCGGCTCGGAGGCGATCAACGGCGAGCCGTGATAGTGGTAGCCGAGTTCGGCGCCGATCATCTCGTTGCTCTTGCGCTGCTCCCGATCGGCGATGGCCGCAAGCCGCGCCCGTGCCTCGGCGCCTGCGGCGGTCTTGTCGCGGATGTCGGGCGTGACCTGCGCCCGCCAGGCGCGCCGCCCGAGCGTTGCATAGCGGGAGGCAGCGACGTTGTTGGCACCGACCGGTCGACGCTCGGCCTCGTAGGCGGCAAGCAGCCCCGGCCCGCCCCAGCCTTGCAAGGTGGCGGCGAGCTTCCAGCCGAGATCGACGGCATCGCCCACCCCCGAATTCATGCCGAGCCCGCCGGTCGGAATGACCAGATGGACGGCATCGCCCGCCAGAAACACGCGGCCGACCTGGTAACGGTCGGCCAGCAACAGGTTCTGCCGCCATTCGTTGACCGACAGCATTTCGTATTGCACCGGCATGGCGCAGGTCTTCTCGAACATGATCGCCATGTCGGCATCGCTTTCCACCACCGAATGCAGCGTGAAATGCCGGGTGTCGTCCTGCAGGATGAGCTGGGTCGATTGCGTGTCGGCAACGTGGTAATGCCGCCCCTTGCCGATCGGAATGCGCGCGAACAGCTCGGCACAGTGAAACAGCGCCTGCCGCAACTGCAGCAGGTTGCCCTCCCCGCTCAGCCCGATGCCGAGCTGCTTGCGCACGCCGCTCGTGCCGCCATCGCAGCCGACGAGATATTTGGCGCGAACCGTTTTGGTCGCATCGCCCACGCGCAGCTGCGCCGTCACCGATTGCGCGTCCTGCACGAATGACAGGAATTCATGGCCGTAGCGCACCGCCACGCTCGGCAACCGCTCGACCACCGATTTCAGCAACGGCTCCAGCGTATACTGCGAAATGAGCTGGTAGGGCTCGAGCGGCAGCGTGCCGTCGTTGCGCGCCGCAATCTCCTTTTTCGCCTGCTCGACCGAAGGATAAGGCAGGCGCAGCAGCGGCGGATCGACGAGCGAGGTGACGATGAACACGTCCATCGGGCAATGCGCAGGCAGCCCCGCGGCGCGCACCCGCTGGCAGAGGCCCATGCGCCGATAGATTTCCATCGTGCGCGCGTTGCAGCGTTCCATCTTCGGCAGCCTGGCCGGCTCGGGTTTCTGCTCGACCAGCATGGCGCGCACGCCGCGCCGGCCAAGATCGACGGCCAGCGTCAGTCCGACCGGGCCGGCGCCGATGATGAGGACGTCCGTATCCATGGGGTCTGGCTCGAAGGAAGGGGACAGCGGCACTCACGGCGTCCGCGCGAGCGGGCGCCCGCTCAGACCGGTTCGATCCACTCCACATGCGCCTTGATCGCCTGGCGCCGCTCGTCGATCCAGCCGTGCGGTTTCGCCTTCTCGATCATGGCGACGAAGCCGTTCTGCCAGCTTTCGTCGTGGACGACCTCGGGCCGCGCCCGCAGCGCCGCCGCGAACACCCAGGCGGTTGCGGCGTCCGGCAGCTCGGCGGTGCCGGCAAGCGCGGCACGGGCCGCCTCGATGGCCGCCGGCCGTCCCTCCACAACGAGTTTGAAGGCGCGGAAATTCCCGCGATCTTCGAGCGAGACGCCGCCCGCGGAGAGCTTGATGAACATGTCGTTCCTTTCGTGCGGTTCAACCGAACGGCCGCTCGCCGTTCGGTGTCGGCACCTCGAACCCGTTGAGCACGGTCGAGACCATGCTGTAAAGGCCGGCGATGGTGATGATCTCGATCGTGCGGTCGAGCCCGAAGTTTCCGAGCAGATCCTGGTAGACCTGTTCGCTCAGCCGTTTGTCCTCCATCAGCGAGCGCACCGCCTCATGGACCAGCCGCTCGTCCGCGCGCGCGAATGCCGGCCGGCGGCGCTGCCGCAAGGCTTCGATCACCGCCGGGCCAAGCCCCGCCGCGGCCGCCGCCGCCTCGTGGGCGGCCCAGGCGTATTGCGCCGACCAGTGCCGCACCACGGTCAGCACGATCAGCTCATACAGCCGCTTCTCCAATTTGCCGTTCTCGCGCAGCGCGAGCACCAGCCGGTTGGCGGCATCGGCGAGCGGCGGATTGCGCAGCCACACCCCGAACGGCCCGCTCACGCGCTTGCGCGTGCGCAGCAACTCGGCGTGCACCGCGCTCTGTTCGGGTGTCAGCTCCTCCGGCTTGAGCGGATCGAGACGGGCCACGGCACTCCTCCCTGGAATCTCCGGCAGCCTACACGTTCAGCGGCGCAAGCGTGGGCCGGCCGCGGATCATGTCGGCCGCCTTTTCGGCAATCATCATCACCGGAGCATTGATGTTGCCGCTGATCAGGTCGGGCATCACGGAGGCGTCGATCACGCGCAGGCGCTCGATCCCGCGCACGCGCAGGTGCGGATCGACCACCGCACCCTCGTCATGCTCCGGCCCCATCCGGCAGGTGCCGAGCGGGTGATGCAGCGTGATCGCGGTGTTGCGGATGTGCTCGTCGATGGCGGCGTAGGAGCCGGGTGCAAGCTCGCGCGCGATGAACGGCGCGATCTGCGGCTTCGTCATGATCTCGCGCATCAGCCGCACGCCGGCGCGCAGCGTACGCCACTCGCGCTCGGTCGACATGAAATTCTGGCGGATGCGGATCGGCTGCTGCGGATCGGCCGAGGCCAGCACAAGCTCGCCGCGGCTCTCCGGGTGCAGCATGACGATGCGCCCGCCGAATCCATCCTGGTAGGGTTGTCGGAAGGGCCGGAAATAGGGATGCGCGGTGAGCGGTGCGCCGGCGAGCAGGAGCTGGATGTCGGGAACGCTCGCATCCGGCATCACGCGCACGAACGAAGCCATGCCGCCGGGAATGTCGCTGGCGACACTCGTGCCGCCGAACAGGTAGGTGTCGGCGAGCGCCACCGCGATCCGATCGAGCCGCATCGCACGGTGGATCGTGCCCGGCTCCTTGCGCTCGAACGCGACCATCACGGTGACGTGGTCCTGCAGATTCTTGCCGACGCCCCGCAGCGGCACCAGCGGAGCGATGCCGAACCGGCGCAGCGCATCGGGATCGCCGATGCCCGACAGCATCAGGAGGTGCGGAGAATTGATGACGCCCCCGGCCAGGAGCACCTCGCGATGGGCGCGCGCCGACCGGATCTTGCCATGCTGGCGATATTCGACGCCCACCGCGCAATGGCCTTCCACGAGAATGCGGGTGGCGAGCGCATCGGTCTCGACGACGAGGTTGGGGCGCTTGAGCGCCGGATGCAGATAGGCGACGGCCGCACTGCAGCGGCGGCCATTGCGGATGGTGTTCTGGTTGCGGCCGATTCCCTCGTTGCGGCCGCTGTTGAGATCCTCGTTCCAATGCAGGCCGGTTTTCAAACTCGCTTCGGTATAGGCATCGACCAGCGGATCGTCGAAGGTGGACCAGCGGGTCGACAGCGGCCCGCTGCCGCCGCGATGCGCGCTTTCCCCGCCCTCCCAGCTCTCCTGCCTCTTGAAGTAGGGCAGCGCATGGGCATAGGACCAGGTGGGCAGCCCATTCGCCGCCCAGCGATCGTAATCGCCGCGGTGCCCGCGCGAATAGGTCATGGCGTTGATCGAGGACGAGCCGCCGATCACCTTGCCGCGCGCGCATTCGATCCGCCGCCCGCCCATGTTCGGTTCGGGCTCGGTGAAATACATCCAGTCGTGCAGCCGATTGGTGAGGATCTTGCCCCAGGCCAACGGGATATGAATCCAGGGATCGCGGTCCCAGCCTCCGGCTTCCAGCACCAGCACCGTGGTCTCGGGGTCTTCGCTCAGGCGGTTGGCGAGCACGCAGCCGGCGGAGCCCGCACCGACGATGACGTAATCGTAGCTCTTGACCGCAGCCATTCCAAACGCCTGCAACCCGCATGCCCGACTTCACCGAAACCTGCGCCGCGCCAGCTTGGCTCAGGCCCCTGGGCAACGCCAGCCCCCGTGTCTAACATCGATGCGAACAGCTTGCACAGGTGGAAATGCCATGCGGATGGCACAAGATGATGACCCGGCGCCGGTGCCGGCCGATGCGTCACGCCATGGGCGCGATCCCGTGACGGTGTCCGGCGGCGCGGTCGATCGCGCGGTCCTGGAAGACCTCGCGGCGGCAAGCCGCATCCTGGTCGATCAGGGCGTGTTCGACGCGGCCGGCCATGTCTCCATGCGCCATCCCGGCCACGCCGAGCGCTTTCTCATGTCGCGCTCGCTTGCCCCGCAGATGGTCAGCGCCGACGACATCATGGAGTTCGATCTGGACTGCAATCCCATCGATGCGCGCGGCCGCAGCGCCTTCATCGAGCGCTACCTGCACGGCGAAATCTACCGCGCCCGTCCCGACGTGATGGCGATCGCACACAGCCATTCGCCCGCGGTGATCGCCTTCGGCCTGTCACGCGAGCCGATGCGCGCTATGTATCACAATGCCGCGTTCCTGGCCGCCGGCGTCCCGGTGTTCGACATCCGTGCGGATTTCGGCGCAACCGACATCGTCATCAGCAGCGCGGCCAAGGGAGCCGCGCTCGCGCGCACGCTCGCCGACAAGCCGGTGGCGCTGCTGCGGGCACACGGCATGGTGGTGGTCGGCCCGTCGCTGCCGGTCGCGGTGTTTCGCGCGATCTTCACCGTCATAAGCGCCGAGATCCAGCAGCGGGCGCAGGCGCTGGGCGGCCCCATCGCCGCCCTCGACGCCGAGGAAGGCCGGCTCGCCGACGTGGTCAACGTGCAGACGGTCGGTCGCTCCTGGGATTTGTGGAAACGGCGGGTGATGAAGTAGCTTTTTTGATTCGAACGCCCGAGGTGTCGGGTCCGCAATCGGCGCCGCATCGGCCTGCATCCGGATCGCGGGTTGCTCCCCGAGCGGCCCGCCAGCGAGCGCCGGCGGCGGTGGAGGAGGAATGGGGCATGGCACAGGCATCACAAACGGCGCAGGCGTCACGGACGGCACAGGCCTCGCAACAGGAGCTCAAGCAGCAGCTTGTGGACGCCATCCGCATGCTGGAGCGCGCGGAATACATCGACCATAATGGTCATTGCAGCGTGCGGCGCGACGCCCAGTCGTTCTACATCAATTCCGGCGCCTCGATGCGCGCCTGTCTCACCGTCGACGACATCATCGCCGTCGATTTCGACGGCCGTCCGGTCGACGGCTCGAACGTCAAGCCGCCGCTCGAATTCCCGATCCATGCCGAGGTCTATCGCGCGCGGCCCCATGTGAACGCGGTGTTTCACACCCATCCGCAATGGTCCACCTATCTAACCATGGTCGGGGTTCCGCAGAAGGTCGTCTATGCGCAGGCTTCACTGCTCGGGGCGATGCCGGTGATGGATTCGCCAATGTCGGTGAACACCAGGGAAATGGGCGAGACGATGGTCGCCGTCATGGGCGACAATCCGGTGGTGCTGCTGAAGGCGCACGGCGTCGTCGCGACCGGCGCGGACATTCTCGAGTGCTTTGCCTATGCCGCCTATGTGGAAGAGAACGCGCGGCGCCAGTACATGGCCATGCAGATTGGTGAGCCCTATGTGTTCAGCGAGGAGGAGCAGGCGGCCTGCCGTCTCAAGCTGCGCTCACCGAGCCTGTTCAAGAAGACCTGGGACCACTATCGCTCGAAGATCAGCTAGGGTCGCGGTGCGGGTTGCGTTGCTGCAGCCGCGCCGAGCACGTTCACGGCGAGCGTATTCTCGCCGAGCGCATTCAAGGCTTGTAGGTGGAGTACACCGGCTCCGGCTGGGTGAAGAAGCTGTGCATGATGTGCAGCGCAATCATGTAGTTCTTCTGCTGCAGCGAGGCATGCGCGATGCCCGGCATGATGGCGAACTGCTTGTCCGGGTTGGGCAGAAGCTCGAAGAACTTGATCAGATCGGCCAAGCCGGCAATGCCGTCGTATTCGCCGCGCATGATGATGGTCGGCACCTTGATCTTGGTCGGATCGACCACCGGCAGGTTGTTGCACATGTCGATGTAGGTGCCGTTCGGGATCGAATCGTCGAGTTTCAGGATCTCATCGGCGAAGACTTCGATTACCCTTTCGTCGGCGGTGCCGGGATGGTCGCGCTCGAAGATCGAGCGGACGAAGGCGCGGTCGATGGGACGGCGCTTGGTCTTCAGGTACTCCGGCAGTTTCTTGCGCCGCTGTTCGAGCGTCGGGCTGCCCTCGCCGGTCCAGACATGGGCATCGAGCGCAAGGCGCTTCACCCGCTCGGGCCGGCGCTGGGCGAAGGCGGCCGCCCGCAGCGCACCCGAGGAGATGCCGTAGACCATGAGCGGGCCGCTGTTGCGCAGCTGCATGATGTAGTCCGTGCCCGCGTCGAGGTCGTCGGCGCCCTCCCAGATGGTGGCGTCGATGCCGCGGTGCTTGTCGGAACGGCCGTAGCCCTCCATGTCCATGCACCAGGTGTCGAAGCCGCGTTCGGCGAAGAAGTCCATGGCCGAGGAATTGGGCCGCCCCGGCACGTGCAGGTCGAACACCGGCTGCGACGCCATCGAGGAGCCGTGCACAAACAACACGGTGCCGTTCTTCGGCCCCCCCGGCGCCCGCTTCTCCCAGAGGAACAGCTTGACGTCGCCCTTCCTGGTCCAGTGCTCCTGGCCCCGGATGGAGACGGCGGCGCTGACGTCGTTCATGGCGGACTCCTGTGATGGGCGGCGGACCGGGCGGCACGCGGCGGCGCGATCGGACGGCAAGCGGGCGTGCCGGCCGCGCCCGCGGCTGCCGGATGGGTCTCTAGCCGAAGCACCGGGCCAAAGTCGAGGGCACCGTTGCGGATGCCGAGGGCACCGGAAACGATCCGGCCGGCCGGCCGTTGCGCGCCGCAGCCGCGCCGGCGCGCACGGGCGAGGTCAAGCCGCATGCCTGCCATCCCGCGCGAGGAAGCGGCCGGATGCCGTTTCCTGTTGCACTCCCGACGATTATGCGTGTACTGCCAAAAACTTAAGAACCAACACCGGGCCGCGCCGGCAGACCGCCGACGTGTCCCCGAGGAGGCACCGTGCCGAGCGAACGATTGCTGAAGGTCGAAGATGTCCGCGCGCTTGTCATTGCCGGCTGGACCGGCCGCAACGCGGCCGCACTCGAAGCGCACATCAAGGAGCTCGAGGCGCTTGGCGTGAAGCGGCCCCGCACCGTGCCGATCTTCTACCGGGTGGCGGCGCAGCTTCTCACCACCGCGCCCGCGATCGAAGTCATCGGCGACAAGTCGAGCGGCGAGGTCGAATTCGTGCTGTTCGCGCTCGACGACGGCCTGTGGATCGGCGTCGGCTCGGACCATACCGACCGCAAGGCCGAGACCATCGGCGTCACCCTGTCCAAGCAGATGTGTGCGAAACCGATCGGCCCGCGCCTTTGGCGCTACGACGAGGTCAAGCCGCATTGGGAGCGGCTCATGCTGCGCTCCTTCGTCTCGGACGGCGGCAAGCGTCGCCTTTATCAGGAGGGGCCGGTCACCACCATGCGCGCTCCGGAGGAGCTGATCGGGCTCTATACGCGGGGCGATGGGCTCACTCCCGCCACCGCCATGTTCTGCGGCACCTTTGCCGTGCACGGCGAGATCAGTTGTTCGGGCACGTTTGAAATGGAGCTGGAAGATCCCGTGCTCGGGCGCAAGCTCAGCCACAGCTATCGCATCGTGCAATTGCCAGACGAAGGGTAGGCCCGGCGCGCACGATCGCCCACCCGCGGCGCTGCCACGGTGCCGGCCACGACCGACCGGTCGGCCACGCAGGTTCAGCGCAGCTTTGACCGCGTCAAAAGGATGGAGCAAGCCATGAAAGTCGTCATTCCCGATCTCGTCTCCAACTCCTATTTTCCCGCCATTGCCGCAGTCGAGATGGGCTTCTTCAAGCAGGAAGGCATCGATGCCGAGCTCGAACTGATCTATCCGGTCGACAATTGCTATCGCGCGTTGCGCGACGGCAAGGCCGATTTCGTCGGCGGCTCGGCCCATTCGGCGCCGTCGGCCTTTCCCGAATGGAACGGCGTGAAGTTCCTCGGTGCGCTGGCGCAGAATACCTACTGGTTCCTCATCATGCGCGCCGATCTCGGCGCAAGGCGCGGCGATCTCTCCTGCGTGAAGGGACGTCGCATCGGCGCGGCGCCCCTGATCGACATCAGCCTCAAGCTGATGTTGGAAGAAGCGGGCATCGACATCGTCAAGGACAAGGTGCAGATCGCACCGCCGCCGATGCCCGCCGATCCCGCCGGCGTGTCCTTCGGCGTCAATGCCGCCCGGGCGATGGAAGAGGGCAAGATCGACGGCTTCTGGGCGAACGGCATGGGCGCGGAGGTGGCGGTGCAGCGCGGAACCGGCACGCTCGTGCTCGATGCCCGGCGTGGCGATGGGCCAGAGAGCCTGCGCGGCTACACCTTCGGCGTGCTCGCAACCCGCGCCGACTTGGTGGAGAAGTCGCCCGACCGCGCCGCCGCCGCCGTGCGCGCGCTGGTCAAGGCGCAGCAGGCACTCAAGGCCGATCCGGACCGGGCGACCAAGGTCGGCGAGAAATGGTTTCCGCCTTTCGAGGCGAGCCTGATCGCGACGCTGGTGCAGCGCGATCTGCCCTACTACGATCCCGCGATCTCCCGCGATGCGTTCGACAGCATGTGCCGCTTCGCCCGCACCGTCGGCCTCACCAAGGGACTTGGCCGCTACGAAGACGTGGTGGCCACGCAGTTCGCCGGTCTGTGGACGGCGTAACGGCCGATCGCGCGAGCCGCCCGGTTATCGTCACCCCAGGCTGCCCACGAGATCGGCGCGGTCGAAGGCGTTGGCAGCGACGAAGCTTGCCGTCTCGAACAGCGCCGCGTCGCGATCCGTTGCCCCCATGAGCTGCAGGCCGAGCGGCAGGCCCTCGTCCGACAGCAGCGGCAGCGTGAGCGCCGGGCATCCGAGCAGCGAGGCGGCCACATTCATCGCCGTGTTACCGGTCGAACCGAGGCCGACCGGCGCCGCGCCGCAGGCGCCGAGCGTGACGAAGGCGTCGTAGTGCGCGGCGACCTGGGCGAACGTCGCACGCGCGGCGCTGCGCCGCGCCAGCAGTCCGGCATACTCGTCCTGCGTCATGGCCTCGGCGGTGCGCAGCCGCTCGCGCGCCGAGGCGCTGAGCCTGTCCGCATCGCGGTCGGCATAGGTGTTGAGCGGCCAGCGGCCCTCCCAGGCGTTGATCGCAAGCGTCAACGGCTGCGCGTCGGCGATTGCCTGCTCCAGCGCCTCGATCTGCGGATCATCGCCCCGGCCGCGCAATTCGATGCCAACGAAGGCAAGCTTGCGGCGGGCCAGCGCGAAGGCCTGGCGCGCGCCTTCGCTGGTGGCACCCCAGCCGCCGGTCTCCAGCACGGCAAGCCGCGCCGGGCTGCGCCGTGTGGCCAGGTCGGGGTTGCCGGATAGGCCGACAAAGCCCGGGTCGCCGCCGGCGCGGTCGGCGATGGCGCGCAGCACCGCCCACACATCGGCAAGAGTGGCGCCGATCGCGCCCTGGCAGCTCTGGCTGAAGTGGTCGTGCGAGCCGGAGCGGTTGATGGCGCCCACGCTCGGCTTGAATCCGATCGCGCCACAGAAGCTCGACGGTCTCAAGATCGAACCCACCACCTGCGTGCCGAGCCCGACCGGCACCATGCCGGCGCCGACCGCCGCGGCCGAGCCGCTGGAGGAGCCGCCCGGCGTGCGCGCGGGGTCGTGCGGGTTGCGTGTCGAATGCAGTGGGTGGCTGGCCGCGAACTCGGTGGTCGTGGTCTTGCCGATGATGACGGCGCCGGCCTCGCGCAAGGCATGCACGCTCGCCGAATCCCTGTGGCTTTCGTCGCCTTCGAACAGCGGCGAGCCCTGACCGGTCGGCATGTCGGCGGTCTCGATGATGTCCTTGATCGCGACCGGCATGCCGTCGATCGGCGACAACGGTTTGCCCTGGCGCCAGCGCTCGGAGGCGGCATCCGCCGCCTTGCGCGCGCCCTCGCGGTTCAGATGCACAAACGCACCGATGGTTGGCTCGAGCTGGGCGATGAGCCGCAGACTTTCCTCGAGGTAGGTGCGCGGGGAGACGCTGCCCGCACGCAGCTCGCGCGCAAGCGAAACGTAGCCGCGCAGCTTGTAGGAGCCGCTCACGGCCGCACCGCCGGGGTTTCGACCGTCATGCCGCGCGCGCGCCACATCAGGTAGAGTTCCATGTTCACGTACTCCGGCGCGCTGTAAGGATAGGGCTCCGCGCGCAGTCCAATCATGCAGTTGCGCAGCCTGCGCCGCAACGACCCGATGCTCTGCCATTCCAGCCGGTAGATCGGATAGCCGGTGGGGTGCGCCTGCGGAATGGTGATGCCGGCAAGGCTCTTGCCCCAGTTGTCGTCGTGGCAATGGCTGCAGGCGAGATTGAGCTGGCCCTGGCGGGTCTGAAACAAGGTCCGTCCCTGTTCTCGGAAAGACGCAAGGCGCGGCTCGTCCGGCGGCGCAATCGGAAGGCCGCGCGACTGCATACCGATGAAGGCGGTCAGCGCCAGCAGCTCCTTGCTCTCGTAGGCAAGCGGCGGCGCCTGTTGGTGCTTTTCTCGGCATAGATTGATCCGCTGCTCGAGATCGATCGGGCCGTTGCGTGCGGCATCGAACGCCGGATAGCGCG
>Ga0073934_10002921_pt1 | contig 33274 bp, 28 predicted proteins | sample LarsenN4metaG_FD_76834 | JGI IMG/M metagenome (GOLD analysis project Ga0073934, IMG submission 76834) | Hot spring sediment bacterial and archeal communities from British Columbia, Canada, to study Microbial Dark Matter (Phase II) - Larsen... ...
GACGGGGCCGCACCAATCCAGCCCATCTACCTCGACGACCTCGTGACATGTTTGTCGTTTATCCTTACACAGGGGCGATTTGCCAATGAGACCATCGAGCTGGGTGGGCCTGACACGGCTACCCTGAAAGAATTCTTGAAACAGATCCATTTCCATCTCTACCGCAAGCAGGCCTCGTGCATCCATATCCCCCGGGCGCCGCTGATCACGGCGCTATCCCTGGTCGAGCGATTCTCTTACTCGATGTTGCCCGTCTCCGTGGGACAGCTCGCTGTATTCGCAAACGATGGCACGATCTCGCCGAACGACGTCTTCGCCCAGCACGCCGGTCGGATGAAAGGAATTGAGGAGATGCTGCGGCTGTCATGCGAGACGGGGGCAGAGCCGCAGTCAAGCGATACAGTGGTCCTCGAGCACGAATGTCGCGTGTTGAGCCGGTATCTGATCGGGAGGACGCCGGATCGCTACGTTGTGGGAAAGTACATAGAAGCTCACCGGGCGAGCGATGTGTGGCGGGAGGCCCGAGCCGTCGGGTATGAAGGATTTTTGCTCAAAGCGGCCGTGATACATCCGGTGACGGCACGAGTGGTGGATGCGTATTGTCGTGTCTTCCTGCCCGGCTCATTGGTCCGGAAAAAGTCCGTGCTATTGCTTGCCATTCTGGAGGCCTCCCCGAGCACCCACGGGGATATCGACGCGCCGGAGAGGAGTCGCCGGAGTGCGGTGCTGGCGAAATTGGTGTGGCGTGGGGCGGTATTCATGGCCCTCGTTTCCTTGGGGATGGCGACACTGGGTCCCTTGCATCTGATGCTCGGTCCGGGCGGATCCCGATTCAAGGAGCAGTAAGGAACGATGCGGATCATAGTTGTGGGGTCGGGACCGAGCGGCGTCCATTTCGCTCTCTCGGTCCTACGGAAGGGTCACGATGTCACTATGCTGGACGTGGGATACCCGAAGCTAGCGCCCATGAACCCTGAAGACAACTTCCTCGCGCTCAAGGGAAAACTCGAAGACCCGGTAAGTTATTTCCTTGGATCGCAATATGAAGCGGTGATCTATCCTGGTGCAGCGGGAGAATACTATGGGCTGCCTCCTCAGAAGGGGTATGTCCTGACGAAACCACAGTCTTTCAGTGTTCAGGCGAGGGAGTTCTCTCCACTCTTCTCGTTTGCCCGGGGGGGTGTGGCGGAAGCATGGACGGCCGGCGTGTATCCGTTTAATGACGCGGAGCTAAGGGAATTCCCCTTTCGGTACAGCGACTTGGAGCCCTATTACAGTGAGGTGGCATCGCGCATCGGCATCTGCGGGTTGAAAGACGACCTTGCCAGATTTTTTCCGCTGCATGCGAATATCGCCGAAGCGCTGAGGCTGGATCAGCACTCCCAACACCTCCTGGACCGTTATGAGGAGCAGCGGCAGCACCTGAATCGAGAGCTCCGGTGCTATCTGGGCCGGTCGAGGATCGCCGTTCTCTCGCACGATATAGAGGGCAGGAAAGCGTGCTCGTATCTAGGGCGCTGCCTGTGGGGCTGCCCGCGGGAAGCGCTCTATACTCCATCAGTGACGCTGGACCATTGTTGCGGCTATTCGAACTTCAAGTATGTACCGGATATGTATGTCACTTTCTTTAGGTATAACGCAAGCAGGCATATCGTTAGCGTCGTCGCAGAATCCTTGGCCGATGGAAGGAATCATGAATTTTCCGCAGAGGCGTTCGTGCTGGCCGCCGGAGCCTTGTCATCCTCGAGGATATTCATGGAATCCATATTCCGGGGTGATGGCGAGGTGATCAAATTGGGCGGACTCATGGATAACCGGCAAATACTGATCCCCTACGTCCATCTGCGGATGATCGGCCAATCATATGATCCTGAATCGTACCAATACCATCAGGTAGCTATGGGCTTCGAGACCGACAATCCAGAGGAATACGTCCATTGTCAGATCACCACGCTAAAAACGGCCTTGCTTCATCCAATTATCCAGCGGATACCGCTGGATTTGCAGTCCGCCATTTCGGTCTTCCGGGGGATACGGGCAGCGATGGGCGTCGTAAATGTGAACCTGCATGACTCGAGGAGGGTGGAGAATCACGTCACCCTACAAGTGGACAGCACTTCCGCACGGCCAAGACTCATGATCCAATACTCGCCGCCGGCCAACGAGGAGCAAAGGATTAGCGATACTATGCGAAAGGTGAAGCGAGCCTTGTGGAGATTGGGATGCGTGGTGCCTCCGGGTTTGGTCCACGTCCGCCCAATGGGCGCAAGTGTCCACTACGCTGGAACTTTGCCCATGTCGAGAGAGGAAGCGCGTTTCACGGTCACAGAAAATTGCCGCAGTCACGATTTCCACAATTTATATATCGTGGATGGATCGACGTATCCCTTCTTGCCCGCAAAAAATATCACTTTCACATTGATGGCGAACGCCATTCGGGTTGCCGATAATGCTTTTTAGCAAGAAGTTGAAAGTGCACGCACGAAGACTCGCTTCTGCAGGAATACTGTGCATGGTTGGTGTCGGGGCAGTGATATGTGTGCCAGGTAAGGTTAGTGCAGTTGGTGACGGGACTACTGTGAATAAGGAACCGTCAAGGCCAGATACTGCAGGCAGCGGTCGAAGGGTTGTCCCGGGTCCGGTGCCGAATTTCGAGTCTTGGCCTGAGCCTGCACCGGTGGACGCTGGGCAGGTTGGGCGCCTGGTATATGAGTGGGCAAAGAAACTGGAGCCGAACCAGGCGGGCGTGCTATGGCTGGCCTTTATTGTTGTCTTGGTCGTCGGGTTCGATTTCCGCCGGCCGCTTTCCTCGCACAACGCGGACCTGGTGGTCCTGTTTCTGCTCGGGTTGCTTCTCATCGACCTGGTCGAACTTGCGGAGTTTAAACTTGATCAGCCCGGGAACCGGTGGCGGTTCCAAACGACATTCTTGGGTATCTTTCTCGTGAGTATCGGGCTAATGGTGCGGAGCCTTGCCGGGACGTTCCTTCGGGAGCGGCCGCCCTGGACACCAAGTCTTCCCCAGCGACCGCTGGTCTGGATAGCTGTTGTTCTTTTTGCGGGCAACGCCGTGCTCGCGCTTGGGCGGGCTCCCGATGACGCCGGGTACTACACCAACCTAGGAGCAAAGCGGTTTCTGGAGACTGGCCACTTGCCATACGGAGATCCCATGCTGCGGGGCGGGGCCTCCGCGACGTACGGCCCCCTCCTGTACCTTGCGCATGTCCCCTTCCAACTGGTCCTCTCGATAGCCATCCCAAACGCGCGGGCCGACCAGGAGGGCGGCAATCTCCAGGTTGGAGAGGCCGCACTCCGCCGATACGTGCCCCCGCCGGCACTGGCCACCAAGCTCACCCTGCTGATGTTCCACCTCGCGGGCGTGGTCGCGCTTGTCCTCATCGGCCAGCGGCTGGCGGGTCCGGAGGTAGGGTGGGCCCTCGCTTGTCTTTACCTAGGTAGCAGTTACGTGCAGGGCCTCGGCGGGGAAAGGCTGTTCATCACCGGGATGACCTTCATCTCCCATATCGCCCCCACCGCGATCACCCTACTCGCCTTTGCCGCGCTGGAACGTCCCTTCCTGTCTGGTTCCCTCCTGGCGGCCGCTGCCGGCGCCCTCTTCTACCCGGCCTTCTATCTTCCGGCGTGGTTCGGATACCTGTTCTGGCGGAATAAGCGAAGTGCGGGGCGGTTCCTCGCCGGCTTCCTGGTAGTCCTTCTGCTGGTGGTGGGATTTGTCTGGCTGCGAACGGAGGCGTCAGGGCAGCAAAGCGTTCTGCAGGTTGCGTACGAGAGCACAGTGGGGCACCAGGAGGCGAAGGATGGCTACGGGGCCAGCACCTTTGGGTTCTGGGGAACGCATCCCCGAATGGCGGCCTTTTGGCAGAGGCCCTTGGTTCCCAACTCGTACCTGCTCAAGCCGGCCTTCATCGCGTTTGCAGTGCTGGTAGGGGCGAGCTTTTTCCTCGCGCGCGGCCGGACGCTGTCCCAGCTCGCACTCCTGACGGCCGCAGTCGCCATCGCGATTCAACTCTGGAAGAGCCACGCTGGAGGGACGTACGTGGAATGGTACTACCCGTTTCTCCTTGTCGGCCTCTTCGCCCGGCCGATGGGGAAGCAGGAACGGGGTACCCATACAGAGCTCGGAGGTGATGGGTGATACCCGCGTGTCCCCGCACAGCCCATACTGGGGAGCGCGGTTGCAACCGGCTAGTCGTAGTCGTCCCTGCTTACAACGAGGAGCGGACGATCGGCGGTGTGGTGAAATGTCTGCTTGCCAGGGCCGCTCACGTCGTCGTGGTAGATGATGGTTCCACGGACGCCACGGCTAGGCGCGCAGAGGAATCCGGGGCGCTCGTCCTGCGGCATATCATCAACCGGGGACAGGGCGCGGCTCTTCAGACCGGCATCCGCTTCGGTCTGCTGCTGGGTGCGGACATCATCGTGACCTTCGACGCTGACGGCCAACACGATGAGGCTGATCTTGCGGCGCTGATTGAACCGATCCTTCAGGGAGAGTGTGAGGCGACGCTGGGATCCCGGTTTCTCGGGCGAGCCGAGAACATCCCCCGGCTGAGATTGGTGCTTCTGAAGCTGGGCGTGTGGTTCGCCAGACTTGTGTCCCGCATGAAAGTGACTGATGTCCACAACGGGCTTCGCGCGTTCTCGGCCCGCGCGGCCCGCAGCTTGAACATCACGATGGACGGGATGGCCCACGCGTCGGAGGTCCTGGAGCAGGTAAAGGCCTCTGGCCTGCCCTACCGGGAAGTCCCAGTCAACATTCGTTACACCCGGTACAGCCTGGATAAAGGGCAGGCGAATTGGAATGCGGTGAAGATCGCGTCCCAGCTCCTACTGAGGAAAATCAGCAGATGATCTGGTTCCAAGTAATCACATTGCCCCTGTTTGGGGCCCTGCTCCTCCGGAGCCTTCGGCAGTTGATGAGGGGTTCCGGCCTCCGTGCTCCGCGGGTCTTTAGCGTGGTCGTCTGGGGACTCGCGGCGCTGGCGGTGGCCCAACCTGAATGGACCACACGGGTTGCGGTCCGCATGGGGATCGGGCGGGGAGCGGACTTGGTGCTCTACGTCCTGGTCATCGCCTTTCTGGGTGCTTGCTTCCACTCCTATAACCGGACCCGCCAACTGGAATCGCACCTCACCGGTGTGGTACGGCACCTCGCCATTCAGGATGGCCTCCAGCGCTGGCAACAGCCTAAGGGAGGAATGCGGCAAGAAGAGGCCTGGAGGAAGACGGAGCCAGGGCGTTTCAATGAAATCTACTAATGCATCGGCGTAGCGCCAGTCGGGCAGATGGCGTGAATCGTGAGACACAGATAGGGCATGACTCATCTGTCTTGGCTGTGCTGACACGTGTGGGACGGATGGCGGGACGCCCTAGTGAGGTAGCTGGGGCTTCCCCCGGCGGGTTGACTGGGCTTGGCGAATCGGCCCAGGTGGCGGCCCGTGCCGTGTCCAAACGGGCCGTGGCGGCTCTCGGCTTGGCCCTGGCCGTCAGCGGGGTGGTGGTGGCGGGGTTCCGAGAGGTGATCCCCCAGATCAGCGCCCTGTACCCGCAGGCCCTACCGGAGCAGCCGTACTTTGTGCCGGCCCACGCCGGCCTGCTGTACCTGGCAATGCCCCTCGCGGTGCTGGCGGCTCTCGCCCTACTCCTGGCCCCCGGGATCTTCCTCGTCCTTGCTGGAGGGCGATGCGAGCGGCTGGGCGACCTGATGCTCAAGGGCTTCGGGGGGGCGTTCCTTGTGCACCTCCTTGCATCCTCGACAGTGAAGGGGCTGTCCGGGACGCCCCTGACTTCGGGCACCTTCCTGGCCATCGCCCTGGCGACTGGGGCGCTGGCCTGGGGGGTACTGGCCATCCGGGTCTGGCGGGGGACCGTGCTCCCTTGGCCGCTGGCGGAGCCGACCGACCGCCGCCGGCTCTCGTGGCTGCTGGCGATCCCCGCCCTGACCGTGGTCCTGCTCTTGCCTGTGATCTTCTGGCAGGACCTGAACGAGGACGGGTTCGAAGCCCTGGAGATTGGCCGGTCCCTCGCTACCCATCTATTGCCGCGATTCCCTTTCCAGCCCGAGTTCATGGGTCTGGGTAACGGCATGATCACCATGGCCTACCCGGTTCACTGGTTCCTCATGCTCTTCGGGCCGGTCGAGGCCGCCGCCCGGCTCCCCTTGGCGCTCTACCTGCCGGTGCTGTTCGCGGGGCTTGTGGCGCTGATCGAGTGGCGCTCGCCGCGTCGGCTCCGCCCCGTCGAGGAGGCCGTCCTGGTCCTCGGCCTCGCTGTCTATGTCGTGACGATGGGCTACAGCGCCAGCTACGACTCCTATTTCGCCGATATCGCGGCCCCAACCACCTTTGACACGCTGACCGTGCTATGTATGGTCGGGGCAGCCTATTTCCTGTGGACCGGCCAGCGCGCGTGGTTCCTACTCTTCGCCGTGCTCGGGTACTTGGCTCGGCCGACGGGGTTGCTGTTCCTGGCCCTGCTGGGCCTCGGCGTGGCTGTCTCTACCCGAGAAAATCTTCGATCCAGGCTTGTCCAGGTCGGGGCGGCCATAGGGCTCTGCCTGGTGCTGTTCGTTGCCTACGAGAAGGTCTACGTCCCCTGGGCTTCCGCAGGTGCCGGCGTGGGCTACCCGACCGGAAGCATCCTGGCCCGCTTGCAGTACCTGAGGCTGGATGATGCCTCGCGCCTCGTGTACGCGATCGTTCCAGCCGGGATCCTGCCCGCCCTCTCTCTATTCGGATTCCGGTGGCACGACCCGGTCGGCCGATCGCTGGCCGTGGTGTCCGTTGTCTACTTCCTCTTCTTCTACGTCCAAGCGTTCATCGCCCTGCACCACTTCGTCCCGGTCATGATCCTCCCCCTGGTAGTCTTCTGGCGCCTCGTCCTGCGGCGGCAGGTCTCGTGGTGGCCCGTGGGCACGGCCGCGGTCTCGGCGGCGCTCGCGCTGTGGGCCTCCCTGCCTCACCATTTCGCGGTGGACCGGACGATGCGAGAGATCGGCCGCACGACCCTGTACCGGATCGGGGACTACGGGGGGGAGTACGGCGCGTACCGGACGGCCATCGAACGGCAACCTCTGCTCTTCTTTCTGTTCGCCCCCGATTGGGAGGTCCGAGAGCCCTCTCGGGAGCTCATAGGCTCGCCCCTGGGGATCATCTACTATTCGGTCCGACTGGCGGGCTCGGGTGATGACATCAACTACATAATCCAGCCTCTCTCGCACCCGCCGCCGTCCGGCTTCACCCGGATCGCTGAGGATGGGGTGGGAGCCGTTTACGTCAAGGACCTCGAGCGGTGGCACCGCGATCGGTTCCGGCCGCTTCGGACGGACTTCCGGAGCGCGCTCTACGACATGCCCCGGGAGACTTTGTTCCCTCACTGGGGAGCCCGCACGAAGAACTACAGCATCAACCTGGCTAGCTACCCGGTGCTATGGCGGCTCTTCTGATGGCCGTGACCGAGACAGCCCTTGAGGCCCGGCCAGCGATGGGCACGCACCCGGCGAACGTGGAGAAGAGACCATTGGACCGCCAGGAACCGTCGTCCATGACCCGCCGCCAGTGTGCTGCCATTATAGGGGCGCTCCTGGTGGGTCTCCTGGTACGCCTCCCTGGTGTTTTCTGGGGATCAAACTTCCCCTTCGGGTGGTATACACACCATGTTGATGAATATACGCATCTGGTCAACGCAGAGACGCTGATTGATCCAGGATCTCCTCCGAGATGGAAACCGCACCCTTACCCCAAGGGCATGGCTGCGCACGTAGCTGTCCCGGTGATTGGGGTGCGCGCTTTGCAAGGGAAATTGCACGATGGGCCACCAACGCCCAGGCGAATTATTACCGCTGGAAGGGTATTTGGCGTCCTGTACGGGGTGGCTACGGTTTTCGTGGTGTTTCTCCTTGGTCGGTGGATCTTTTCCGATCCTCGGATAGCTATCCTCGCTACGTGGATATTCGCGTTGGGTGGCCTCCACGTCTCGCAAAGTCACTTCTTTGTATCCGACGTTCCGGCGCTGTTCTGGTTCTTGCTCGCCTGTTATCTGTTGCTGCTCGATTTTCATGGGGCGGACAAGAACCGCTCAAAGTTTCTCATGTGGGCGGCTTTCTGTTTGGGTGTTGCCTTTGGTTTGAAGTTGATCGTCGTGGGACTACCAACACTTGTGCTCCTTGCGATAATCCGACAACCCAGATTTGTCAGAGCAATCTATGCGGGAGTCTTTTTTCTGGCTGGGTTTTCGGCAGTCAATTTCACCGCGTATTCGATTTATGACCTCAATAAGGCCTTGGCCGAGGGCATCTCTGATCCATGGCAGTTCAGCCCTCTGGCAAGCCTTTCCCTATATCTAATTGAGCTCCCCTCGATTCTTAGCTCTCCAGTCCTTCTTCTGGCCCTGGTTGGAATTGGCCACTTGAGCATAAAGCTCGTGAGAGCGCATGGCTCTCCTCAGCTCTGGCCAATCGTACTTGTTGTATTACTGCCACTGCTCATCCATGGTTTGCTAGTCGTGTTCAAGTTAGACCATTTTCCGCGACACCTGATACCGTTCATTCCCTGGGTTTCTATCCTGGCTGCCTGGAGCCTGGTTAGAATATCGGATAGGCTCGCTGCACTACGGCTGCGCCCTGCCTGGATTACAGTTCCATTCTTTGTCTACCTCGGCTTGTTTGTGTTTGACGGGGAGAGAGTCTTTCTCATGGAACCTCGGAACGAAGCGGCCCGGTGGATTCAACAGAATGTACAGCCGGGAACTTCTATTTTTTGGGATTATCATGGGTGGCTCGAGGGATATAAGCATGTGGCGTTCCCAGAGCGAGGACGGCCTGACGTCGTCGTCATAGAGATGCACAGAGCCAATCACTACGTGAGCGGCTTGGGCTGGAAGAATAGCTATCCCCGAGACTTCCGATACATTTTTGATAGCCGCTCGCAACCACGGATCGACGCCTTACAGTCGCTGTTCAGGGGTACGGGAGGCTACACCGAGGTGGCTCGGTTCGGCGAGGGCTACTTTCTGCCGGATTATGTATGGGTGGACAAATTGATCGGCAACCGGTCAAGGAATTACGTTGCGGAAATCGTGATTTTCCGAAGGAACGCAGAACTCGCGGGCCGTAATGTGTGGAAGATTGATTCCGAGGCCGGCAATCACGAATAGGCCAGTTGGTCTCAACGAGCCGTTGGCCGATAGGAAGACGATTGAGAGCGACTGCAGCATTGGGCAATGCGCAGTGGGGACGGGAGCAAGAGTGAGTTTCAGGTTTCGGCTATGGTCCCGATACAGGGAGACCCTTCTTCCTACAGCCCTTTTTCTGGGTGCCGTTGGGTGGTACTCCCTAGATTGGTCATATGGCCTTCAGGCGCACGGAGGATTTGCGACCGTTGCGGCGGAAAGAGTGCTGGCTGGCGAGATTCCCTACCGGGACTTCTGGACAATGTACGCGCCGGGCTCCTTCTATCTATTGGCACTCTTGTTTCGAGTTTTCGGGACCCACCTTCTGGTTGAGATTGTTGCGGCTTCAGTGATTTGTGCCGCGGCCGCTACCATCTGTTACCGGCTAGTAGTCAATTTGGTGGGTCAAAGGCTTCCCGCTCTGGCCTGTGCGGGAATCTTCCTCGCTGCGACATACAATACAACCTATTTCAGGAGTCTGGGGCCATACCCTCCTGCCATCTTCTTTATTTTCACGGCACTGAACCTGATGGTTCTTTACTATAAGTCTGGTCGCCTACTTCACCTGGTTGCCGCCGGCCTGGCCACGGGGGCTGTCGTTGCTTTCAAACACGACGTTGGGGGGTACACGGCCATCGCGATCACCGGCGGCTTGGTCGTACATCACTTTCTGACGGCGGCCATTTCAGCGGGGCAAACCCGCGGTCTGCTCTGGAAATTAACCAGCTATACCGCCGGGGTCATGGCAATTGTCGTCCCACTTCTGACCTACTTTGTAGTCCTCGCCGGACCGGACATGTGGCAGGACCTGATCGTCTACCCGCTAACCGATTTCCCCTTTGCCCGTCCCGAGCGCTATCCTTCCCTCTTCCCGGTGGGTATCTACGATGAATGGCGCATGAGGATGCTCTTCAACTTCTTCAACTATTTGCAATTTACGATGCCGTTTCTCTTGTTGCTCCTCGGCGTAGCTGTTATCCGTTTCGCAGTTCGGCGGCGCAACTTGACCCTCGTGGCCGCCGGCGTTACGTTCTCCGTCGGTTATCTGTTGCACTATGCTTCCGCCCATGTCCAGATCAATACCAATATCATCAGCATGTCGGTCTATGCAGCTTGTCTGGGAGTGATCCTGTATGACGTGATCAAGCGAGAATACGTCAGGCGACAGGTTATCATCAACGTGCTCACCGTGGCATTCGTCGGGGCTTGGTTCGTGGCCCTTGCCGGAGAGCCGGCGCTTAAGACCTGGAACGCCCGGAAATGGGCAACCGTGGAACTGAAGTTGCCAAGGGCTTCCGGAATCATGGTTTCCGAAGAGCAGGCGCGCACTTTGACGGGTCTCTCGGACTTTGTCAGTACCCTTCTTCCTGCGAGTCAAAAGCTTTATGTGGGGCTGCATCGTCATGACGTCACGGTAATGGGGGATGGCCTGATCTACTTCCTGCTCGACCGATTGAATGCAACGAGACATGATCAGCTTCACCCTGGAGTTGTGGATACAACACGGGCACAGCGCGAGATCATTCAGGATCTTCAAGCCGAGAACGTTTATCTGATCATCCTCAAGCGCATTTTTCCCGACGAGTGGCTCAACCAAGTAAAAGGAGACCGCCGACAGAATCTCCCAGACATCGGCGCGACCGATCTCGACGAGTTTATCCGAGAGAATTACGTCGAGGTTCGAGAATTTCACCGCTACGCGGTATGGAGACGCAAAGGCCTCGATTTGAAAGGCGAATTGGCGCCGCTGGGCGTGAAGCGCTGAGGCCTCGAGATCAACCATGTTGGAAATCGCTGTCGAGTCCCGCCGGGACACGTCGCTGCCCGCTCCGAAAACGGCCGGGCTCACCTCCATCGAGTTCCGCTTCGTGTTTGTGGGGGCGCTTTGCCTGGCCTTGCTCACCACCATCCCGTATGCCTTGGGCGCGGTCATGCACAACGCGCATTCGCGTTTCGAAGGCTTTCTCTCCTTCGCGCCCGACTTCAACGCCTATTTCGGTTTCATGCGGCAGGCCCGCGAGGGCCATTGGCTGTTCGACAACCCGTTTACGCCGGAACCGCACGGCCGCGTGTTCTTCAATCTCGAATGGCTGGTGATGGGCTGGCTGGCGTCCCTGTTTGGCGGCTCGATGGAATGGTCGCTTCAGATCACGCGCATCGTCTCGGTGTTTCTGCTCGGCGGCGCGTTTTACTGGCTCGCTTCGTTTCTGTTCGCCTCCGTCTGGATGCGGCGGGTCGCGTTTCTGATGGGCATGACGGGAGGTGGCTTCGGCTGGCTGCTGGAGATCCCTTTCCTGAACGCGCCCGGCCGCTGGGGCATGTTCATGGACCTGTACGCCGGGCTCCATCCGTTCTTCTGGATGCTGGTGCAGCCGCACTGGCTGCTGGTGCAGGCGTTGAGCATCCTCGCGCTCTGCTTGTTTCTCCACGCCGAGCAAGCCGGCGCCCGCCGTCTGTATTGGCTGACGGGCCTCTCGATCGCCGCCGTCGGCGCCATGCGCCCCTGGGACATGGTCTACCTGTGCGGGGCGATTGTCTTCTACCTGCTGGGAACCACGCCGCCGCGTGGCGAGTCGATTCGCCGCGCGGTGTTCAAGCTCGTGCCGGTGCTGGCGCCTGTGGCTCCGCTGCTGGCCTACTATCTCTGGCTTTTCCGTATCCATCCACTTTTCCGCTGGTATTACCTGCAAAACGTGGGCAGGGGGCCTGCGCCGCAGAGTCTGTTCCTCAGCCTCGGCCTGGTTGGCATCCTGTTCGCGTTCAACCTCGGCAAACTGGGCAACTTCAAAGGGCGAAGCCCCGCCAGCGTCCTCGTCGCCTGCGCGGCCTTGTCCAGCCTCGTCCTGATGTACTCCCACCCCCTGTTCGGAAATACCTGGCAATTCCACCAGACATTCCTCATCCCCGCGCTGCTTGTCGGCCTCATCGGTCGCGAGCCGGATTCCGCCGTGCTGTCCAAGCGGCGCACCTGGGCAACGGCCGCCGCGGCTGTTCTGCTCATAGTGAACGCGCTGACCTCGGGCGTCCTCATGGTTTCGTTCACGAGAGAGGTTCTGGACGCAAAGCACCGCACCAGTCACGAGATTCTGGCGGGGTTCGACTGGCTCCAGCGCAACAGCCGCCCGAGAGAAGTCGTGCTCGCCTCCTTCGACCTCAGTAACAGGATCCCGCGGCACACGCACAACGTGGTGTTTAGTGGATACGCCATCAGCACCGTGCGGTTCGACGAGAAGACGGCCATGGTCCGGCAGTTCTACGATTCCCGCACGGACGACGTATTCCGACGCAAGCTGATCGCCGATTACGGTGTGCGGTACGTCATGTTCGGACCCGAAGAGAAAGGGAAGGACACGTTTACGCCCGGCGCATCCGGATTCCTCGAAATGGTCTTCTCTAACGACCTCGTCGCCATTTATGCGGCCCGTTGATCCCTTGTCGAAAAGGGAGCCCATGCAGAACGTGATCGGTCAATCCCAGAAAACTGAAGGCGCCACGCTCCGGGGGCATCTCCGCATCGCCCGGGCGGACCACTGGGTGAAGAACGTATTCGTGCTCCCGGGAGTGGTGGTGGCGCTCTCGGTGGATCCCGGCCGGCTCGCCACCCTCGGTGTCCTGGACGCTTTCATCGGGCTGACGGCGCTGTGCCTGATCACCTCGAGCAATTATGTTCTGAACGAACTGCTCGACGCGCCATTCGACCTCATCCACCCCACGAAGAGCCGCCGCCCCGTGCCGTCCGGCCAGGTGAGTACTCCGCTGGCTTACGTGCAGTGGTTGGTCTTGCTGGCATCCGGCACTTTGCTGAGTCTTCGGTTCTCGACTGCGTTCACGGCATCGCTGGCGGCGCTTTGGGTGATGGGGTGCATGTACAACATCCCGCCACTGCGGACCAAGGATATTCCGTATCTCGATGTCCTCACCGAGGCGATCAACAATCCGCTCCGCTTCCTTGCTGGCTGGTACATGACGGGGATTACCGCGTTCCCGCCGGCTTCGCTGCTGATGAGCTACTGGATGGTGGGATGCTACTTCATGGCGATCAAGCGTTTCGCCGAGTACCGCCACATCGGCTCGCCCGGACGCAGCGCCTCCTACCGTAAGTCGTTCCACTACTACACCGAGCAACGGCTGCTGGTGGCGACGATGTTCTATGGCGCGCATGCCATGTTGTTCTTCGGCGCTTTCATAATGCGCTACCGGCTCGAGCTGCTGCTGTCGTTCCCGTTGGTGGCGCTGGTGATGGCGGTCTACCTGGCGATGGGTTTCAAGGCGGACAGCGCGGCCCAGCGTCCGGAGGCTCTGTACAGGGAACCAGCGCTGATGGCCGCGGTCGCTTCCTGCGCCGTGGCGATGGGAGTCTTGTTGTTCGTGGATGTCGACGTGCTCCACCGGATTTTCGTCCCGACTATCCCCACCATCGAGAACCCCAAAGCGGGCTGGGTTTCGTGGCTGCTGGAGCAATTTGCGCGACGCTGATTTGCTCGTCATTGTAAGCGATCTCAGTGCCCATAGAAGCCGGGCCCGATTGACCATACGCGGGACACCACCCGTCTGGCGAGCGCTTCGGTTGCCTTGTTCTGCCGCGATCACATCCAATTGATATCGCAACCTTGCGGCTGCGATCCCAGCTCCTCGACGACCCCAACAATGATCTTGGCCGTCACCATCCTCGCCATCGGAGTGATAATCGCCTCGTGCACCGATCGTCCGGTACCTGCCCAGATGGTCGCCGCCGTTTCTCGCAATGCCGACTCGATTCCACGGTACAGCATTCTCGAGCTCTCGTTCAAACACAACGGCGTCTACGATAACCGCTTTTTTGACGCGGCGCTCGAGGTCGTCTTCACCGCTCCCACCGGTACCCGTCATCGCATGAAAGGATTTTATTACGACGCCGACGTTTGGAAGGTTCGTCTCCGTCCCGATGAAGTCGGCACCTGGACCTATAGCTATGTTTGGATGGACAAAGCCGGATTCCGCTACGAGGGGACAGGTGCCTTCGATTGCACACCGAGTGATGCTGAGGGCCCCGTCCGCCGGCACCCTGAGAATCCCTACCGCTGGGTCTTTGCCAACGGAAAGCCGTACTTCCCGATAGGCCTACAGGACTGCATTGGAGCGCGAGGAGCCGAACTCGCCAACATGTTCATTGACGGCGGAGACCGCAGGGGCAAGAACCGAAAGATCTCGCCAGAGGAGTATTTCTCGATATACGGCCACGCCGGGTTCAACCTCCTTCGCTTCTCGCAGAAGAATTGCTCCTACCCGCTCTACGACAATCTCGATTCCTATCGCCCAGGTGAGAGCATGGCCACTGACGAGCTTCTTTCGCTAGCCAGGAAGCATGGATTTCGAGTCATGTTCGGTTTTTTTGGCTTTCATGGGAAGTGGATTTACGGTAGCGCTCCTTTGCGTATCCTCCGCCGTGGGCTGCAGAAGGTACAGGGAGCGCAAGAGGAGGCGCTTTGGGCCCCGGACGCCCATGAGATCATCACCAAGGAGAAGCGGTTCATCGAGTACGCCGTCGCTCGCTGGGGTGTGTACGTGGATTTCTGGCAACTGCTCAACGAGCGCGAGGCATCCGATGAGTGGACGACCCTGATGGCCGAGTACGTCCGTTCCGTCGATCCCGACCCCAAGCCTATCAGTACAAGTTGGGAGAAACCGCATCTGGCGGCGATTGACGTCAATGCGCCACACTGGTACGAGTCCGAAAGCGAGCTTCAGTCCGACCTCCGTGTGCAGCAACAGGCTGCCAAGTGGAAGCTGGCTGGCAAGACGGTTATCGTGGGCGAGCAGGGAAACACCGGGATGAACTGGGACCCGGCCTCCGGCTTGCGCATGCGTATCCGCACCTGGACGGCATTGTTTAACGAGATCAGCCTCATCTTCTGGAACACGAGCTGGTCCAAGGCGGGCATGCATCATGGGCGGTACTCGCCGGGTCGCACCGCCAACATCTACCTCGGCCCGGAGGAGCGCGGCTACATCAGGGGCCTTCAGGATTTTTCCTCCCGGCTTGATCCGGGGGTGCGTATCGCTCCAGTTGAGGTATCTTCCCCGGATGCCGTCCGTGCCTACGGTCTTCGATCGGACCTCGTGGCTGCCGTCTATCTCCACCACTTTACGAGCCACACTTCCGCGGTTCGCGACCTGAGAATTACACTGGATCTCCCGCGGCCAGCCGCATCTACAAGGGAACTCGTCGGCGAATGGATCGAGCCGTCCACCGGCAAGATCCTCGTGCGCACACGCGTATCTACCGGACGCCAGACGCTGGCTGTACCACCCTTCACAGTTGATCTCGCGTTGCTGATCAGCTCATGAATGCACCCTTCGGATCTCCGACAGGTCGTTATCGATCACGCTTTCCCCATCCCTGAGGTCCAAAAGCCATGCGTGAGACCAAATCAACTGAATCGCCGAAGCTCTCTGTCATTGTTGCCTCTAATGTGGGACCACCCTTCATCGATGATTGCCTGGCCTCGCTCGAGAAGGAGGCGATGGCATTGGGCGCAGAGGTCATCGTCGTCGCTTGCGGGACTACCGAGTACTCCGCCCGTATCCAACAGAACTTCCCGTGGGTACGGGTCATCCAGCACAGCCAGAGGGAAGGTGTTCCTGCATTGCGGCGATTGGGTGTGGAGGAGGCCAAGGGCGACATCGTGGCAATCATTGAAGAGCACTGCCTGGCCGGGAACAATTGGCTACGCAGGGCGCTGAGCGAGCACATGCGCGGCGACTATGGCGCGGTTGGAGGGCCAATTGCGGACAACGGGTATAAACGGCTGCGCGACTGGGTGGTTTACTTCTGTGAGTACAACGGCTCTTTACCGCCCGCTCCCGACGGCGAAGTGCGCGATCTGAATGGTGCCAATATTGCCTATAAGCAGCAGCTTCTCATGGACCACAAGCACCTCCTTGAAGAGGGCTATTGGGAAGCTTCCTTGCACCCCGTACTCCTGGCCAAGGGCGTGAGGTTTCTTTCCGTGCCTGACATGGTCATCTATCACCGGGGACCCTTTAATCTTGGATACTACCTGAAGCAGCGTTACTGGTTCAGCCGTGCTTTTGCTGGGGCGCGTGCGAAGACATTGCCTCCATCTCGACGGGTGGCCTACCTCGTCGCCGCGCCTCTTGTTCCCGCTATACTCCTCGTTCGCATGACCTGGCGCGTTTGGCAGAAGCGCTGCCGAGTCGGCAAGTTTATTCAGTCTCTCCCCCTCTTGATCCCCGCGCTTATGGGCTTCGTGGCGGGTGAGTGGGTCGGATATCTTGCCGGCCCAGGCGATGCTCTGTCGAGGGTTGAATGAAAAATGACTCGTCCGGATAATTCACACAACCCACGGCTTTCAGTCGTTGTCGTTATCGTCAGCGACACCATCGACCCTCGTTCCAACGTCTTTCATCTCACTGCATGCCTGGAGGCGCTCGCCCAGCAGTCTGAGCCTCCAGCGATGGAGATCATTGTCCCTTACCATCCACGTACGGAGGGGATAGAGAACCTTAAGGTCCGATTCCCAACCGTTGTGTTTCTACGCGCCGATAACCTGACAACATTTCGCATCCAAGTAGGAAGCCGTGAACACCACGATGAGCTTCGGGCCCGAGGCCTGGCTACCGCTCGTGGAGAAATCGTGGGCCTCCTTGAGGATCACGCCCGCCCTGATCCGCACTGGTGCGCGCGTGTGGTCGAAGCGCATCGGCAAGGCTACGCGGCCATAGGGGGTGCTATCGAAAATGGCATCGACCGCACCCTGAACTGGGCCGTGTACTTCTGCGATTTCTACAAATATCAGAACCCCGTACCCGATGGTGAATCACCTTTCGTCAGCGATGCCAATGTCTCGTACAAGCGATCCGTGCTAGAGTCCATTCGCCCGACCTGGAAGGAGATCTTCCATGAAACCGCAGTAAACTGGGCACTCACCTCACGCAGACAAAAACTTGCGCTCTCACCCAAGATTATTGTCTATCAGCATCGCAGCCATCTGCAGCTTGGCAGTGCTGTAAAGGAGCGTTTCATCTGGGGGCGGTCATACGCGGCCACCCGTAGCAAGCTCCTCAGCAGGGCCAGAAGGATGATCTACGCACTCCTCTCTCCGTTTCTTCCGGGAGTCCTACTGCTCCGCATGACCTTGAGCGTTATGAAGAAAGGTCGTTGCGTCAGCGCCTTTCTCAAGGCATTGCCGCTGACGGCCATGCTGGCACTGAGCTGGTCCCTGGGGGAGCTGATTGGATATCTAACTTCCCGGGGGGACAGATTTGGTACGCCGGCCAGGGAAGCTATTGCGCACTCAGCCGGTGACTGAGTCTCCCTTCTGAGTTATAACTGTGTATTCTCTATGCGCATCGGCGTAGACGCAACCTGCTGGCACAACAAGCGCGGGTATGGCCGGCAAGCCCGGTCGCTGCTTCGCGCATTGGTCCGCCTCGATACCGAGAACCGGTATGTCCTTTTCATGGACTCAACTGAAGACCCGGGGGGGTTGCCATCCGAAGCCGAAGTGCGGCTGGTGCGCTCCTCTACGCCTACTGTCCTCGCTGCGTCCTCCGATGGCCACCGCTCCATCCGCGACATGTGCGGGATGAGCCGCGCCCTGTCCGGTTCGGATTTGGATCTGCTGTTATTCCCCACCGTCTATAGTTACGTTCCCGTGTTCAATCGAGCGAAGAAGATCGTGATGATCCACGATATCATCGCCGAGACCTTCCCAGAACTCACGCTGCCCAGCCGTGTGGCGCGACTCTTTTGGAAAGCCAAGGTGTCTCTCGGACGCTGGCAGGCGGATGCACTCGTCACGGTCTCGGACTATTCACGCCAAGGCATCCTGCAACATTTCAAGGTCGCCCCTGAACGTGTCTTCGTCATTGGAGAGGCCAGCGACCCTATTTTCCGAGTACTTGAGGAACCACGGCTCACCCCGTGCCTGGCCTCACTTGGCATTACCGGCAGCGGCCGCACAGTAGTCTACGTGGGCGGCTTTAGCCCACACAAGAATTTGGAAGCTCTCATCGCAGTGTTTGCAAGAATTACTTCCCAAGGCCAGTTTTTGGATGCCCGTCTGGTGATGGTGGGCGAGTACCAGAGGGAGGTCTTCCACAGCTATTTCGGAGTCATCAGGAAGCAGGTCGAGGACCTCGGCATCAGAGACCGTGTCCTCTTCACCGGATATCTGCCGGATGATGAGCTGGTTGTCCTGCTCAATCTTTCGACGGTTCTTGTGTTGCCTTCGCTGATGGAGGGCTTTGGGCTTCCGGCGATAGAGGCGGCCGCCTGCGGCTGTCCGGTGATCGCCACTACCGCCAGCCCGCTGCCTAGCCTCCTGGGTGACGCAGGCCTTTATTTCGATCCCACCAACGCAGAGGATTTCGAGGGTGCGCTTACCCGGGTGCTTAGATCGGAAAGTGTGCGTAAGCACATGCGCGAAGCTGGGCTTCTCGCCGCCGGCCAGCTCACTTGGGACGCATCCGCCCGGCAGATGCTCATGCTTATCCAAAAAGTGGGCGCCCAATGAGCAGACCTCTCAATTTTTTACACTTGACGACCTTCTACCCGCCCTACAGCTTCGGCGGCGACGCCATGTATATCTACCGGCTCGCCCATGCTCTCGGTGACGCCGGTCACGAGGTGGATGTCATCCACTGCGTTGACTCTTATCATCTGCTGCACCCAGCCGAGCCTGAAATTCGATTCGCTGACCATCCGAACGTGACCACGCATGGTCTACGGAGCGGATACGGGTGGCTCTCACCTCTCCTCACCCAACAGACTGGCCATCCCTACCTCAAGCGAGGACGAATCCGTGAGGTACTCAATGGCCGGCGATACGACGTTGTGCATTTTCACAACATCTCCTTGCTGGGTCCTGAAATACTGAGGATAGAAGCCACTCACGGGCCTGTGGTCAAGATCTACATGACACACGAGCATTGGCTCATCTGCCCTACCCATGTCCTCTGGAAACTCAATAGCCGTCCTTGTGAGAAGCCTGAATGCCTGCCCTGTACGATCAAGGCAAAGCGCCCGCCACAACTCTGGCGCTATACCGGCCTGCTCCGAAAGACCAGCCGGCACGTTGACCAGTTTGTCTCACCCAGCCGTTTTACCGCGCGCATGCACGCTGAGCGTGGCTTCTCTCAACCGGTATCCCATCTTCCCTACTTTATTGACCGGGTTGATCATGAGTGGAAAAACCCCGGCCCCCGCCCCCATGGGAAGCCCTACTTCCTCTTTGTGGGAAGGCTGGAGCTGATCAAGGGGCTGCACACCCTGATCAACGCCTGGCACTGCGTCCATGATTTCGACCTCCTGGTTGCGGGCACAGGAAACTATGAGAAGGAGCTACGCGCTCTGGCCGCTTCCAATCCGCGCATTAGATTCCTGGGTGCCCTACCCCAGCGAGAGCTTGGGGCCCTCTACTTCCACGCTCTCGCATGCATTGTGCCATCCATTACCTATGAGACCTTCGGCATCATCATCATCGAAGCCTTCGCCCGTAAGACACCCGTCATCGCGCGCGACCTAGGCGCCCTGCCCGAGGTGATCCACGACAGCGGCGGCGGCTACGTTTACCGTACCGATGAAGAACTGATTTCCGCCGTTCACCGGATCGCGGCTTCGCCCTTGTTGCGGTCTGACCTTGGCGAGAAAGGTTATCGTGCCTTTGTGCAGTGGTGGTCACGGGAAGCGCACCTGGAACTCTACTTTGACTTCCTTCGGAAAGCCGCAGCGAAGAAATTCGGCTATGTGCCCTGGGAGACGGATGGAAAGAAGGATGTATCGATATGAAAATACTCGATCGCGTTACCCGATATCTGAGGATTACTTCGAAAAACCTCCAAGATCTCCCCAGCCCTCCGTTCCTGATCCTGTTCATCAATTCGATTTGTAACATGAAGTGCGACCATTGCTTCTACTGGCGCAACCTGAATCGCAAGGATGACCTCTCCAAAGAGGAAGTCTTTGCCCTTTCCCGTTCCCTTGGTCGAATCGAGAACCTGAGCCTTTCCGGTGGAGAGCCATTCTTGCGACGGGAGTTTGCTGAGATCTGCCGGCAGTTCATCCGCCACAACAAGGTGCGCCAGATCTACGTTCCCACGAACGGCTGGTACACCCAAAAGACGGTCGAGCAGATCTCCTTGGTCCTCCAGGAACGGGAACTCGACTTGTTCGTTGCCGAGTTTTCACTTGACGGCATGCCCGACTTTCACGACAAGTTCCGCGTTGCCCCTGGCTCATTTCAGAAGGCCATGCAGACCTATGACGCGCTGGCTGAGCTGCACGAGCGCGACCAACGCCTGCGAATTCACGCCGTATCAACGGCCACCAACATCAACATGCACGAGATCAAGCGCCTGACCACCTATCTGTTCGACCGTTGCCCAAAAATGGATCACCATAACTTGGCCATTATTCGGGGCGACCGCAAAAACCCATCCCTACAGGGACCGGACCTCCAGCAGTACGGGGAGTTGTATCAATACTTCCGCCGGTTATGGGCGCCTCGCGAAACGGGCCGCTACGGCTCGCTGGTTGAACCCATGCTGCAGTGGGCCAAGGTCCAGACTGTAACTCAGCAGACGCAGGTCATCCCCTGTCGAGCCGGCAGGATCAGCGCCGTCGTGTATTCCAACGGCGATGTCAGCGTCTGCGAGCTTCACAAACCCTTGGGAAACCTTCGCGAGAGGTCTTTCTGGGAGATCTGGAACTCGGAGGATGCTAGAAAATTACGCCAATCCATCGCCATGAAGGAGTGCCACTGCACTACCGAGGTCTTCCTATGGCCGAGCATTGTCCACCAGCCAACGCAACTCGCGAAGGCCATGCTCGGCGCGAAAGTTTGGCATAGGCTAAAGCCACTGGGCCCAACCGAGACAATTCACGTGACCATCGACGCCCCGCCAATCGACGTCGGGGAGGCCCATGACATTCCGGTTCAGGTTCAGTCCTCTTGATTCTCACCACCCAGGTAATGCGGGGCCCCCGGTTTCCCGCCTTTGGAGTCCTGCGTCGCTGCTCCCGATCGCCGGCACCCGAAGCACCTCGGAAGCCTGCGAGAGGATCATGCTGGTGATCTCGATGACCAGACCTGTGATCCTATAGGGAAATGAGCGCACAGGGGATCACCTTCGGGAGCCACACCCGGACACACCCGGACCTGAGAATGCTGCCCAGCGGCGACCTCTGCAGGCACCTGCTGAATAACCTCAAGTGGGAATGACCCTGCGCTGTCAAGGCAGTAGGGGCGAATAATATGGGCGAGCGATTCTCTTGCCCCCGCTGTGGGTGTGACCGATCTCAGGGGTGTCTTCCCCTAGTGAACCACAACGGTATGAGTGCGACATGCTAAATCAACGCCGGCAGGTAGTGCAGGCGGCACTCTCCCTGCTCAAATTCGGGCTCGTGACGGGAAGCGCCGGGAACGTCAGTGTTCGCGAAACTGGCACCAACAGTTTCCTGATCACGCCCAGCGCGGTGGATTATCAGAACATGGAGGACCAAGATATCGTCAGGGTCGGTCTCTGGAACGATGATATCGAAGGACGGCGGCGCCCGTCTAGTGAGCACCAGTTGCATGCCCTGATTTACAGGGCGCGGGATGACGTGAATGCGATCATCCATCATCATTCGGCGTACGCCACGGCGGTCTCGGTGACTCGCAAGACGATTTCCCCCATCCTTGATGAGGCTGTGGACCTCACACCCATCCCGACGGCCGCCTACGCCCCCTCTGGAACGATGGAGCTGGCAGTGAACGCCGCGGCGAAGTTCGCCGACGGCTGTAACGCAGTCCTTTTGGCGAACCATGGGGTCGTAGTTGTCGGGGGAACTCTCGATGAAGCTTTGAGCCGGGGCGTGGAGGTGGAGCGGCTCGCCCGGATCTTCGTGGGCGCCGAGGCGCTGGGCGGCGCAGTCCCGCTGGAAGATTGGGCGGTTGCCAGGAACAGACACTTCCTGGCCGAGTACCGGATGGCCAGGGCAGGGCACGACGTGGCGAGCGCTCATCCACCGGTAGAACTTCCAAGATATATCCGCATGGGGGACTTGGTGACCTTTGCTTTTCGAAGTTGGATCACCTTCAGCTCGATGATGCACAACCTGGTCATGCAGCGACTCCGACGGTGACACGTCGCGAGATACAGAGGCACCCCCATATCACCAAGCTCCCGGAGGAGGAATTCCAAGTGAATGACGCGTCTCTAGGCCTGGAATCCATCACCAAACCGCGCGAGAGTCCCGTGGGTCGCTTCATCCCAAAGGACGGGGATCGGCCGCGGCAGGTGCTGTCGGTGATTGTCCCCGCCTTCGATGAGGAGGCCACCATCGGGCAGATCCTTGAACGCCTTTGCCGACTGAGCGTCGTCAAGGAGGTGGTGGTGGTGGATGATGGGTCCACCGATGCCACCTGCCAGAAGGTGCAGGAGCTTCGCCTGCCCAACGTACGCCTCATCCGACAGGAGCGAAACGCGGGGAAGACGGCGGCGGTGCGGCGCGGCCTCCAGGAGGTGACGGGGGAGATCGTCATCATTCAGGATGCGGACCTGGAGTACGATCCGGCAGAGATCGAGGATGTGCTCCGGCCGATCCTCCAGAACAAGGCCGATGTGGCCTACGGGAGCCGCTTCCTCGTCAAAAGGGCCACGCGACTCCTCTATTTCTACCACTACCTGGCCAACAAGATGCTGACCTTCCTGTCCAACCTCCTGACCAATGTCAACATGACGGACATCGAGACGTGCTACAAGGCCTTCCGCACCCCCCTGATCAAGCGCCTTCCCTTATCGAGCGCCGGGTTCGGGATGGAGGTCGAGATCACCGCCCTGATCACCAAGACCAAGGCGCGTCTGTACGAGGTGCCGATCTCGTATTATGGGCGCACCTACGAGGAGGGGAAGAAGATCAAGGCCCTGGACGGTCTCGCGGCCATCTGGTACGTCCTGTACTACAACCTCGTCGCCCCCCTTACGCCAACCCGACGGCGATACATCCGCGAGGCTAACACCTTCCTGGCCCGCCTGAGGGACGGCTTCCAGCCTGAGGGTGCGTTCCTCTCCCCCAGAGACGGCTTCTCGGTATGCAAGAAAGACGAAGCTAGCGGTCAGGGCGTTGCTGATCGTGCGGACTACTTCCGACATAATCCTGTATAACACAAAGACCCCTCTTGGCCAGGGCGAACCTGCCACTTCAAGGCAGTGGATCCTCTGGTACGCCACTTGTGGGTTAGCGCTTTGGCTGTTCGTGTCGCCCCTGCTATTTCACGACACCTTTCACCGCATGACCCCTGATGAGGCCCACTATGCCTGGAAGGCCGAGCGGATCTCTCAGGACCTCACCTTCCTTTTCAGCGAGCAGGCGTGGCGCCGCCATCCCCCCCTGGTTCCCCTCGGCGTCGGCCTGCTCGCCAAGGTCATGCCCCTGGACGCCGCCATCCTTGTCGCAACCAGGACTCAAGCCGTCCTTGGCCTCGTGATGGTATACGTATTGGGGGTCCAACTCGCGGGCCCCGTGGCGGGTCTGGTCGCCGGGGCCCTACTAGCCGCGGATCCCACGTATCGAATTCTCAGTAACAGACTCCTTTTGGATATTCCGCTAATGATCCTGTTCGTAGCCTCCACCTGGCTTCTGATCCGAGGAGGGGGCTGCCGGATCTGGGCTGTGGGAGTTGGGACCCTCGCACTCTTTCTGAAGGACTACGGGGTCCTCACCCTGCTATACGCCCTCACTTGCATCGCCTATGATCTCCTGCTCAAGCGCGGGTGGCGGCCGATCACGGTGGTGGGAGCATTACTGACGTCGTCCGCCTCTATATTGACCCTGGTAGGATACTTCTTGTTGGACTACTGGTTCTGGATTGCCAGGTTCTGGTCCAGTCTGTCCTCACTGCCCAACAGGGTAGCACTCACACTCTGGCACCTTCTGGACAACAGCGTGGGGTGGGCGGTGCCCACGGTGCAGAAGCGGTACCTGGCGGTTCTCCTTCTTCTCGCGGTTCCGTTGGTCGCTAGGCTCTTGTCACTCTCCTGGCGTCGGGAATACGTCTTCATATTTCTCTGGATCACGATCGTCCTCGGGTCTCTCGTAGCCATCGCCACCTACGTGGTCGAACGACGCGTCATCGTGCTTTTCGTGCCGGCTTTGTATCTCTTGGTGGGGATCTGCGTGGTCCAGGGACTCCGTCTCGCCAGGGCGCCGCGCCTGGCCCACAGCCTATTTGGATTGGCTGTGCTGGGCTCGCTATTGGCGCCGTTCCTGGCCCGCGCGAATCCCGAGGTGCTTTATTACACTCAGTGCAGGTTTAGCACGCAGTACCCCATCAGCGACTGGATCAAGCACAACATTTCCGGATCCGGAGTTGTCGTTTTCTCCCGTAGCTCCCATCAACTGCAATTCTACGCGGGGCGCGACTATGAGCGGGATGGGGGAATTTTTTACGGATGGAATGAACACACCGGAGTTCCCCGAACTGTACCGGAGTTTCAGCGTGTGCTGGACGCGACTTCCAAGGAGGCGTATCTGATCGTTGATATCGAGGACAAGCCGGACCCCTTGTGGTTGTACCCGCCGAAACGCAGTGCGGTAGAGGCCATTGAGGCGTTGGGGTTCCATTTGGTACACGTCGTTTGGGTGCCAGTGGGTGAGCACTGTCAGATCCCTGACTCTCCATACTATTCCGAACTTCCCAGATTCATCGAACACCTGGGTCTTCCCCTTTATCGAACCTTGGAGGACAAACGGGAAAGGGTCGGCGCCCTGGTGTTCCGGAGAGAAGCAATTGGGGCTCGACGGGCCCGGACTTGATGCTCAACCCGACACGGCCGATCGACCCTTGGCTAAGCAAGGTGAGAGGCCGTGGCTGGGAGAACGGCTCGGTGACAGGTCCATGGGCGACGCCTCCCGATCGATCCCGATCCTCACCTATCACTCGATTGACAACAGCGGGGGAGTTCTCTCGACGCCGGTCCAGACCTTTGAGAGGCACGTAGCAACCCTCCATGAAGAGGGGATACGGACCGTTGGCCTCCCCGATATTGTCGCATGCCTCAGCGCCCGGAACGGTCTTCCTCCCCGGGCCATCGCTCTCACTTTTGACGATGGGTTTGCCAGTCTCTACGAGCATACATTTCCGCTGCTCTGCCGGTATGGGTTTTCGGCTACGGTGTTCCTCGTAACCGACTATTGCGGGAGGTTAAATGCGTGGCCAGGGCAGCCAGCCGGGATCACTCGATTGCCCCTCCTCCGGTGGCCCCAGATCTTGGAGATGAGTCGCGGGGGGATTCACTTTGGCGCCCACACGAAGACGCACCCGGACCTCCGCCTTCTCACTTCGCCTGAGTTGGACACCGAGGTCCGCGACTCCAAGCGAGAAATCGAAGATCGCCTGGGGATGGCGGTGGACAGCTTTGCCTACCCATACGGTCGTTTGGATGCGCGGGTGAAGGCGGTCGTCAGCGAGCACTTCGCGACAGCTTGCGGAACAAAGCTGGCCTTTGTTCGAGAGACAAGTAATCCGTGGTGTCTGGAACGGCTGGACGCGTGCTATTTGCGGTCTCGTCTGTTTCCTCGATACCTCAACTCGCCGCCTGCCAAGGCCTACCTGGGCATGCGGCGTGCTCTTCGCGCCATACGCCATTCAGATCTATTGGGAGATTTCGCGCGGATCCTCGCAGGGGAGAGGGGACACGCGGTCTGAAGCCCAGCCCAAGGGTGATTCCGACACGAGATCCCCCCGCCCTGCCGGAGCGACCTCGGGGAGCCCCGAGACATGGCGGCACGGAAGATTGTAGAGTCCAAATGTTTCAGTCTTACCGCAGAGTCCGCGGAGGACGCAAAGAATGACGAAGTCTTTCCTCCGGATTCAGACAGACGACCCCATGGCACTCGGAACAGTCCTATTTCCCGGGCTGCACAAAAGAAGAGCCTATCCGGTGTGGCTCTGCGTTCTCTGCGTTCTCGGCGGTGAGAAATTCGGGTAGAGGAGGCACAAGTGCGGGCGCTGGTTACCGGTAGTGCTGACTGCAGTCATCAATTTCCATCGAGCTCAAGCGTCAGCATCCGCAGCCGGGCCAGGGGCTGCGGTGAGGTTGCCTGCGCTGAACCCACGGCGAGGTTCGAGATAGGCAGAAAGGGGATCCTGTGGCTTCTCCTGTAGGTCACGCATTGATCGGCTTAGGCCTCGCCGCTGCAGTCACAGAGGCCACGGGCACGCCGGCCTCACCGGCCCTCTGGTTCGGGTCCGTTATCGCGAGCGGTCTGCCGGATCTGGATTTGCTCGGGGGGATTTTCGGCTTACCGACCCGTCGAATTCACCGCCATGCGACCCACTCCCTGTTCGTGCTTGGCGGTCTGATCCTCATGGCGGCCTGGGCGTGGCCCCGGCTGGCGGGGGGCCTGGATTCGGGCATCGGCGTTGCGTGGGCGGCAGCACTGCTGTCGCATCCTCTGCTCGACTTGGTGACCACAGGGCCGGCGACCGCGGCCCAGGGGGCTGGCATTGCCTTGCTTTGGCCGGTAATGTCTCGGCGGTGGTTCCTGCAACACCCCCTCTTTGCCGCGGGAGAATTTACGGAATGCCGATCCCGTCGCCAGGCCTGGAAAGCCCTCCTACCCGAGTTTTACTTCCTCGGTCCTGCGTCCGTTGTGATGATCCTCCTGGGTCGCCTCATTTGATCCGGAAGAGAGAGGCGGGGATATGGGCGATTATTTCCCGTGTCACGAGAGTAAGGTGTCGTTTCGCCACCAGCGAATTTGTGCGGTGACCACAGGAGGCGCGTACAACATGTCAAGGAATGATACTTGGCGAGCCGTCCTCGGATTGGTGCTGGTATCTGTTGCGCTGAACGCCACCGGCCAGATTCTTTTCAAGGCTGCCCACGCCTCTCAGCAGGGCGGGTCATTCCTTTCCACTTTCCTCAATCCCAAGACCTGGGCCGGATTGATTCTCTACGGGCTATCGGCGGCGTGCTGGCTTTGGGTCCTCTCGCGCGCCCACCTGTCCCTCGCCTATCCCCTCCTCTCCCTGACGTTCCCGATCGTGGTCGGCCTATCCGCGTTCCTCTTTTCGGAGTCGGTTTCTCCCATGCGCTGGGCCGGCGTGGGACTAATCCTCCTTGGCGTCTCGCTCCTGGCGAGGACCTGATGTTATGGATCTGAAGGCATACGCACTCCTCCTCGTCGCAATCCTCATCGGTGTCACTGGGCAACTCCTGCTCAAGCACGGCATGTCACGACTCCCCGCCTTTCGATTCTGGGACCTGGCTGCAGTATTCCGGGACTTTCACCTCCTTGGGGGATTCTCCTGCTATGGAGTCGCGACGCTGCTCTACTTCACAGTGTTGCGACGTCTCGATCTCTCCGTTGCCTACCCGACCGTGAGTATCGGGTACGTGCTCGTGATTGTAATGTCGCGAGTCTGCTTCAAGGAGTCGATCAATCGCGCCCGCTGGTTAGCAGTCATGATCATCTGTGCAGGGGTCGCGGTAGTGGGGTTCGCATCATCATATTAGGATCCGATGTTTGCAACGTGGACCAATCGTGTGAGTCCCGCAAAGAACGAATGAGTTCTACCCCAACCCACTCATCCCGAACTGACCACCCATCATTACATCCGACATCATGATCACAACGCTCGCACATAACTCGGCCACAAATCTGGCACTCACGGTCGTGAAGATCGCTATCGCCTTTGTGATGGCGCCAGTCGTGGTAAGGGCCCTTGGCAACCATGACTATGGCGTGTGGGAGATACTTGGTGCCATAATTGGCTACATGGGCATCCTCGATATCGGCATACAGCCTTCAATCGTGCGCTATGTTGCCAGGTACAAGGCTCTCTCGCTTGATGACCAATTGCGAAAAACTTATGCCTCCGCCCTTCTCTTCATGGGACTTCTGGGGTTCCTTGTTTTTTCGATCCTCATCACATGGGCATTTGTAGCTCCTGACATCCTTTCCGACGGGAATTCACATTTGTCAAAATACTCTCTATTCCTCATAATCCTTGCGGGGCAGATGGTGGTCACTTTTCCGGGATACGTGTTCGACTCGTTCCATGCCGGGTATCAACGGTATTCCCTCAAAAATGCGATAAATATTGTGAGCTCTCTCGTGGGGTGCACGATCATATATGTTCTTCTGCTTCGCGGTGGTGGATTGCTGACTTTTGCCCTGGGTAACGCGATTATTACCTGGATAAACTCTTCTACTTACTGGCTCCTGCTAAGGCATCCGCGGTATGGCGGCTTTCGCCTCCGAAAGCAGTTCATATGCTGGCGAACCTTGAAGGAACTACTCGGATTTGGCTCACAAATTATGGCGCTCGGAGTCGCAGAAAGAATTACTGCGACGATGGACACGATGCTCATCGGGCTTTTTCTCGGACCAATCATGGTGACATTCTATGTGATTCCTGCAAACCTTTTAAAGTATGCACATGGGTTCATTTCCTCAGTAACTTTAGGTTTTATGCCCATGTTCAGCGAATTGGATGCACGCGGGGACAAGGCTGTCGCCACGGAGATGTTCCTTACCGCATCACGGTACGTCTTGGGCTTTGCGTTACTGTTCCTTACAGGGATCCTGTTCATGGGCGCACCCTTTATCAGCGTATGGATGGGCCCCGAGTACGCACAGAGCGGGACACTGATTCTCGCTATCTTGACCTTTGCTTACTTGATAAAACTCTCGATCCCCTTTGCGGGCCGATTTCTAACCGGAATCGGCCATCAATCGGTCCTCGTGAGGTACGGTTGGCAGGGCGCGGTGATCGGCCTTATAGCCCTCCTTGTTCTGATCAATCCCCTTGGAATTCAAGGAGTTGCCCTGGCGGCTCTTATATCCGCACTTGTCATTCAGCCCTTTGTATTGCGTGAAGTATGCAAGCACCTCGGAATCACGATGTACAAGTACCTATCCAATTCGGTATTCCCACTCGCAATACCTGTATCCCTCTTAGCTGTGTTCCTTTTTGGACTGACTCGCCTCTTTCAGGTGATTTCATATGGGACGATTTTGGCGATCGCTTTCACCGGCTTGGTGATCTACGTCGCCTCCTATGTCATTTTCGCAACCAGGCAATCCGAGAGACAGATTTTCCTTTGCAACGTGAAGCACGCTGCCGTCCTGACGGGAGTCTACAACTGGCTGTCTCCATATGTCATCTCAGACAAGAGATAGGACGGTCACACCTATCGTTTCGAAGTCGTGTATCCCTGGGATCATTAAACACCGTCGATTCTTGCCGGGCAATGGACCTATACTGTCGGTGGTAGGGTGAGTTCCGCTTGATGGAGATGGCTTTGCGAAGGGTTCTCTACATCACCGATTTGGACCCTTCGAAGAAATTTGGCTCCCTCGAGGAACAGATTTTCATACTCGCTCGTGCCTTCGACGAACAGGGAAGCCTATTCCTTCCCCTTTTTCGAAAGCCTCCTGCGGGAAAGACACGCACATCTTTTGAGGACTCGGCTCTCCAGGTGGAGTGGGCTGATCTACGGTCGTTCACGCTCGGGACGGCGCGTTATCTCGATCGCATCATCCGGCGCTCCAAAATCGAGATTATTCACTGGAACTTCTATCACCCTCTTAATCCGTATGTGTGGGCTCTGAGTCTGACACATCCGAAGGTGGTGCATTACTTTACAGAGCATAACCCTCGCCCTGTGGACAATAACGGAAAGGCGATTGATGAACCGGTACCACTCATAAAGAAATTCCTTAAGCGATGCCTCTTGAAGCGATATGCCAAGGTCCTATGCGTAAGCAAATTCGTCCAGCAGGGTCTCGAATGTCAAGGCGCCTGGCCAGAACTGTCTTGCTCATTACACTTCATCAATACAGATAGGTTTAGTCCGGATCCCAGCCATCGGAACACCACACGCGAGAGGGTCACGGCCGATTCTCATTTTGTCGCTTTGGTTGTTGCACGATTGAATCCTGAAAAGGGAGTCACTATTGCCATTAAGGCCCTTCAACATGTGAACGAACGGGTTGTTCTCTGGGTGGTTGGAGATGGGAAGGAATTGGGTACGCTGACACGGTTGACCGAGGAACTTTCACTTGAAGATAGGGTCCGGTTTTTCGGACCTCAACCCGAAGTGTCCGGATTCATGCAGGCGGCCGACTGTCTTGTTGTTCCTTCCACTTGCGGTGAAGCCGCGGGATTGGTTGTTCTTGAGGGAATGGCGACGGGATTGCCCGTAGTTGCGAGCAACGTCGGCGGAATACCTGAGTATCTTGATAATGGTAGAGTCGGGTTCCTGTTCCCCCCCGGAGATGACCGCCGCTTGGCAGACATCCTCACTTATCTCGAAACTCGTCCTGACTTATGTGGCGATATTGGAAATAAGGCGCGCAGTATTGCGGTCAACCGGTTCAGCGTTCACAGCCGATTGAACGACTATCTGAACCTGTATCGAGGATGAAATGGCAAGGCCCAACCATGGACACTCCTCATTCAGCCGAACGAGGTTTGCCACACGCAACCCAATTTTCGTCTTCCTCTGTTTGAGGCGTTAGGCATGTCCGTTATGTCATTCCTCTTTTGGCTCTCAGCTCTCTCCGTTCTCTATATTTATGCGGGCTACCCCGTCCTCATCGCTCTCATTGCCAGGATACTCAATAGGCAGGTACGCTCGGCAGAATACTTACCTACTGTGAGTATCGTCATTCCCGCCCATAATGAGGAGGGGTTCATCCGAGAGACGTTGCAAAACAAGCTTCATTTGCACTATCCGCCAGACCACTTGGAGATCATCGTCATTTCCGATGGGTCCACAGACCACACAGACATTATCGTCCGCGAATTTGCGCCTCAGGGGATTCGCCTCTTGCGTCAAGACCCCCGTCAGGGAAAGACGGCTGCTTTGAATAGGGCGGTCCAGGATGCCCGCGGTGAAATCCTCGTCTTTAGTGACGCTAATTCTCTGTTTGATAAGGATGCCTTAGGATACCTGGTAGGGAACTTCGCTGATCACGCAGTGGGATACGTGACAGGGCGGATGATTTATCTTCATCCGGGCGAATCTGTTGTCGGCAGCGGCTGCTCTGCCTATATGCGATATGAGAATGTTCTCCGTCAAGCTGAAAGTCGTGTAGGATCAGTTGTTGGGGTCAATGGTGGGATTGATGCAGTCCGAAAGGCCTTGTATGAACCATTGCGTGAGGATCAGCAATCAGATTTTGTTTTGCCTCTCACTGTCGTCCGCAAAGGATATCGTGTCATTTACGAACCCCGGGCCCAATCAATGGAGAACGCGCTCGAACGACCAGACAGCGAATACAAAATGAGGGTCCGAGTTGCCCTTCGCGCACTTCATGCGATTATGGAAATGCGATCTTTGCTCAATATTTGCCGCTTCGGAATCTTTTCGTGGCAGCTCATGTCGCATAAGGTCATGCGATATATGGCGTTCCTACCTCTAATCATTACTTACAGCTCCAGCCTCGTGCTATTCTCGAACGCTTCCATTTATGAGATAGGTTTCATACTTCAAAGTATCTTCTACCTTTCCGCCCTCCTGGGCTGGGCTTTGACACGATCCGGAGGGCGGACTGGCCTGCTCTATGTGCCATTCTATTTTTGCCTGCTAAATGTCGCCTCCGCACACGCCCTCTGGAAGGCGATCCGGGGAACAAGGACTGTTGTGTGGCAACCACGCGCTGGATTGCTTAGCGGCCGAGCGCGGTAAGCTTTAGATCTTGAAGAGTGATAATCTTTTAGGCCTTCAACTCGCACTCAAGTCATGATCACCTCCCGAACCGATCCACTGGACACCCGACTAGTTACCTCGGAAGAAGAGTTTTCATCACTCCAGGAAGCATGGAACGCGCTTCTAGCCGATTCCCCCTCAGACTCCTACTTTCTTCGCTGGGAATGGCTCTGGGCATGGTGGGAAACGTGCCGGCCCTCTCAAGCCCAACTGTGTGTTCTCCTCTTCTCGCGTCCCGATGGGTTAATCGGGATCGCTCCCTTTTACGTCTTTAACCAAGATAAACGCCGCCTCGGTAAACCAAGGACATTGATGTTCCTTGGCACGCGAGAGGGTCACGTCATTTCCGAGTACATGGACGTGATCTATAAGCCTGCACATGCAGAGGCAGTCCTGCGCGCACTTTTTGGCTACATTGTCCAGCAAGATCTATGCGATGATGCCCAGCTTCACAAGGTCAAGACATCATCTGGGACTCTATCCATAATTGCAGACATTGCCCGGGAAATGGATTTATATTGTACACCTTCTCCCCCGATACGATGTCCATATATTACTCTCCCTTCCACCTTCGAGGAGTTCGTCGCTCGATGCGGTCGGGCCACCCGCCAGTCGATTCGGCGAAATTCCAGTCGGCTGACGAAGTTCCGGGATGCCGCATTCCGACGGACGGAGGATCCTTCGCAACTCCAGCCAGACTTTGATGAGTTTGTCAGGCTTCATCAGCTACGCTGGCGGCGACGAAACCAACCCGGCTCCTTTGCCTCTCCTGAGTTTCGACGGTTCCAGAGACTCGCGATGGAGGCCATGTGTGCACACGGCCACCTTGATTTGTGGTTCTTGTCGATCGACGGAGGGAATATTGCAGCTCAGTACAACATCAGGTACGGAAACAGACTGTACTATTTCCAATCCGGATTGGACGTCGAATTTGACAGACAATTATCCCCGGGCACGCTCCTCCAAAGCCATTGCATTCAAGAGGCTATCAAGAGCGGAGTTCGAGAGTATGACCTTCTCCTACAAGGGTCAAATGACGGCTACAAGGACCGATGGACGGATACCCATCATGCCGTTTGTGATCTATACCTACGTCGGAAGGGGTTGCGTAGATCAATTCTGTTCATGACGGAAAGAGGAATGAAATATTTCTCCCGGTTTCGGCGCGCATTTGCCCGGAAGGTTAGGTCAGGCGCTTCGACGTCGCGTCGTTGACACCCAGGCTTACCGTCCATAATCTTAGTTGGATGCGACGGAAGCTGTCAACAAGAATGAGACACTCCCGGTCACAGTTTAGTGTATAGCAAGCGGCTCTAGCTCCTCCTCGTTTGCGGATGCGGAGGATACGATCTCCCCATCGAGGCTCCGCCCGGCC
>Ga0073934_10002923_pt1 | contig 33262 bp, 26 predicted proteins | sample LarsenN4metaG_FD_76834 | JGI IMG/M metagenome (GOLD analysis project Ga0073934, IMG submission 76834) | Hot spring sediment bacterial and archeal communities from British Columbia, Canada, to study Microbial Dark Matter (Phase II) - Larsen... ...
CGATCCAAAGACGGTCCCACATCCCGTAATTGGAGACTCCGTACCGGCGCTGGCGGTCCACGACGTCCACATAACCGATGTCGTAGCCTTCACGCCTGATCAGGGCCGGCAGGAAGCGATGCAGTCCGTCGAAATAGGGCAATGACAGGAACAGGTCGCGCCGGAACGCCTTCAGGCCGCATCCGGTGTCGCGCGTCCCATCGCGTAGCACTGCACCGCGGACGCCATTGGCGATGCGCGACTGGAATTTCTTGAAGCCGGTATCCTTGCGGCCAACGCGCTGACCGGCCACCAGCCCGATCCGCGGGCTTTGCTCGAGGGCGCTCAGCAGGTGCGGCAGGAACGCCGGGTCGTTCTGCCCGTCGCCATCGATTGTGAGCACAATCGGGGCACGCGCATGCGCGACGCCGGTGCGCACGGCGGCTGATTGGCCGCAGGACAGCGCGTGCTTGATCTGGCGCAACCGCGGACGGGACGCCATCAGGCCTCTCAACTCGGCCTCGGTTGCATCCGTCGACCCGTCGTTGACATACACAATTTCGAAATCTGTCCCCGCCAGGGCATCTTCGATCTCGGCCACCAGCGGGCCGATGTTGCCGGCTTCGTTGCGAACCGGAACCACCACGCTGACCGCCGGCACTGGCTCGTTCTCACGCATCCTTGTGTCCGGCTTCGGCAGCGGTCACGGCTGGTCCTGTTTGGCGTGAGCTTCTTATTGACCGGCAAGGCTCCGGGCAACCTTTTTGATCCGTACACGACCCGGCCCCGGCATCGGCACGACGGTTCCGTCGGTCCGCACGATAAAGCCCAGTCGCCGCGCCGCCATCCAGTCGCGCACCAGGATCGCGCCGACCGCCCCGGCGATTGCGCCGGCGACGACGTCGCTTGGATGGTGGGCGGTGAGGACGATGCGGCTGAGCGCGACCGCCAGCGCATAGGCCCACAAGAGCGGTCGCCAGCGTGGCCATAGGATGCCGAATGCGACCGCGGCCGCAAACGCGGTCGTTGCGTGCCCCGATGGCAGGCTCGCATGGTCGGCGCGCCACACGAAGAAATCATAGGCAAAGGCGTTCTCGTTGCTGAACAGCGGACGTGCGCGGCCAATGATCCGCTTGACGATGGTGACGACAAGACCCGGAACCGCAATCGCCCAAAACAGGAATGCCAGCCGCGCTGCCACAGAAGCAACGACCAGCCGGCTCATGCGCGACATTGAGGGTGATGTAAGGAATGCAAGGAGCAGCACGGCGATCCCAAGCGGAACGAGAAACCACCCGGCCAGTCCGAATTGCGTCACAACCTGGAAGATGGACACCAACCACATCGGCGACTGGCGTGCCGCTTTGATGGCCGCGACATCCAGGAATGTCATGAGCATGATCAGGACCAGAACGACAACCGCGACTGCCGTGCCGACAGCCAGCCGCCCGTAAGCACGCCAGATCGGCTTGGTGTTGCCCCGCGGCGGACGGGACAGCCGCGCGACTGCGCCCGCAAAATTGCCGCGCACCCAGCGGAACCGGGACGGCGTGGACTCGGCCATCGGCGGCGCGCTCACGGCTGCCTCTCTGAGCGATACACGGCGATGGTCACGGGGCGGCCGCTGCCCATGTTGAAGCCGTCGATGCGCGGTCCGGACGAGTAGCGCAATCCGATGGCCTCGGCGCGCTGCGCAAAGCTGCGCTCCTGTCGCGCTTCAACGAACGCAAATCGGCATTCACCTCCCCGCAGGAATTCAGCGGCGCCGGCACCGTCGGTATGACGGGTCGCCGTGCCCATCAGGAACACGACGCTCGCCTCGCCGTAGCCCGCGGTTGCAGCCACCGGATTCTTGCAGCCACTGTCGCGAACGATCCCGGCCAGCGTCTTGCTTGGGAACGGCGTGTTCAGCGAAGGGACCACCTGGCCAAGCAATGCCGCCACGATCAGGAGCGAAGCCGCAAAACCCCGCAACAGGGCAAGTTCGGCGCCGTCATTTCGGTAAAGCTGCCAGGCGCGGAAGCCCATTACGATCGACGCGCCGATCAGAAGCCAGGCAATGAACCCGAATTGTCGTCCAATCACGATCAGCGCGCCGATCCCGGCCAGCCCAAGGAGCGTGGGAACGATGAACCACCAGATGGTGCCGCGCTCCAGCCAAGGGTTTGACGACAGCACGCGCGCACTGACGACACCGGCGATCAGGATTGCGATCGCAGGGTAAAGCGGCAGCACGTAGTGCGGCAGTTTCGTCACCACCAGCTCGAAGACGATCCAGGACGGAACGATCCAGGCCAGCAGGAACTTGGCGCCGGGTTCGCGGCGCGCCGCGAACACCGAAGGCGCCGCCAGCGCAGCAAGCGTCGCGGCCGGCCAGAACGTGACCCAGAACAGGAGAACGTAATAGCCGGGTGGCGCGCCGTGCGATTCCTGCCCCTGGAACAGCTTACTGAGCAGGTCCTGTCCAATCGACTCGGCATAGAACCCGTCACCCGCGCGCACGGTGATCGCAATGAACCAAGGCAGCACCAGGACCGCCGCCCATGCTCCTCCCAAGAGCGGCCGAAGCGCGAGAAGCCAGCGCGCCGAGCGGTCGATGGCAACCAACGTGCCGGCCGTCAACAATACGATCATCGGCACCACCGGCCCCTTGAGCAGTACGCCGGCGGCGAGTGCCGTCCAGAAGATCGCCGGAACCGTAATTGCCGCTCGGCCGACAAGCCGCACCCGCTGCTCGGGCAGGTAGGCGCGCGCCATCGCGCCCATGACCGCCACGGCGGTGATCAGCAGGCAGGCGTCGGTCTTGGCGATCCGGCTCTCGACCGTGAGCAGGATGCAGGTGGCCATCATCAGACCGGCCAGCACCGCCGCGCCGCGCGTCACGAAGGCAAGCGCCGCCCAGTAGGTCAGCAGCACGGCGGCGAGCGCCCCGATCAGCGACGGGAAGCGATAAAGCCAGATCGTGGTAAGCGCATCGCGCACCCCGAGCCACTGTCCGGCTTTCACTGCGCCGGCCTGAAGCCAGTAGATGCCGACCGGTTTCTTGTAGCGCGTCGTCTCCTGGAACCGGATGTCGATCAGATCGCCGGTTTCGATCATCTGCTTGGTGGCTTGCGCGAAGCGCGACTCGTCGCGGTCCGTCGGCGGAATCGCAAAGAAGCCGGGCAGGAAATTCAGAAGCGCAACGACGGCCAGCACCATCACCGCACGTGCATGCGAGCGCCTGGCGAAGTCGACGATCATCATCAGGCCGCGCACAGGCCTCATTGAACGCAACTTGTCGTCGGCCGCGACGGCCATGCCGGATCCCTTGCAGTGCACCGGGGACAATAGGGAAACTGCCGCGCCGGGGGAAGGACGGCCTATTGCAGACGGACGAGCACGCTGTCCGTGGCGCCGGTACCGTCGATCACCGTCAGGCGCACGAATCCGGGCCCTTCGGGCGCGAAGAAGACCGTGCTGCGGCGTCCCGCAGGGCGGTCGACCGGCAGACCGTTGACCAGGACCGTCAGCGGCCCGATCCCGCCCGATAGCTTCAGAGCGATCGGTTCCGGACGCCCTTCTCCGCCATCGGTGAGTTCAAGTCGCGCCCCGTTGGGCGGAAACATGATTCGGACCTGCGCCTCCGCTCGGTCGCCTGCAAGAGCGCCCGGCCGATAGCGTTGCAGCGGCGGCGGCAACCGACCGGTCGTGGCGACAACTACTCCACGCGGCGCGCCTGGCAGCGCCGCCGGCAACCGCCCGCTGCGGGCAAAGGCGTCGAACAGAATCGGCGCCGCCGCGGCGCGCCCGATCAGGCCGGGCACCGGCGCTCCGTCGGGTCGCCCGACCCAGACGCCGATGGTGCGCTTGCCATCGAAGCCGATCGCCCAAGCGTCGCGATAGCCATAGGAGGTCCCGGTCTTGAAGGCGATGCGCCCGCCGGCGGCATTGTCCGGCGGCGGCGTGCCGAGCAGCACATTGCCGAGATACCAGGCCGCGACCGGCTCCATCAGACGGCGTTGCACCGGTTCTTCCGGGTTGCTGTCCAGGCGCTCGGTCAGTGCAATCGTGTGGCCGAGGCGGGCGACGCCGGCATAGAGCATGACGAGATCGTTGAGCGTTACGCCGACGCCACCGAGCCCCATCGCCAGGCCCGGCGCTTCGCCGCGCGGCAACACCAGCGATCCGCCGGCCTGCACAAGACGAGCGGTGAAGCGGCTCGCGCCGACCCGGTCGAGCACGGTGACGGCAGGGACGTTGAGCGACAGTTGCAGCGCCTTGCGCACCGTCACCGTGCCTTGGAAACTCAGGTCGAAGTTCTCCGGCGCATAGCTGCCGTAGCGGATGGGGCGATCGTCGATCAGGGTCTCAGGATGTATGAGTCCGTCCTCGAAGCCGAGCCCGTAGATGAACGGCTTCAGCGCCGAACCCGGCGATCGCAACGCCTGCGTCATATCGACCTGACCGGCGCGGCTCGCGTCGAAATAGTCGGCCGAGGCGACGCGTGCGTGCACCTCGCCGGTCTCGTTATCGACCACCATGATGGCGATCGACAGGTTGGGACCAAGCGCCCGCGCCCGCTCTCGCGCCAATTCCTCCAGGCTGCGTTGCAGCGGCGCGTCGATGGTCAGCCGATGGATGGATCGCGTCGGCGCCGCGGCAATGGCAACGTCCGCCGAATGCGGCGCAAGCGTCGGCATCGGCCGGCGACCTGCCGCAATCATCTCCTGCTTGGCGCGCTCAATCTCATCGGCCGGAACGACACCTGCCGCTACCAGCCGATCGAGCACGCGGTCGCGTGCAGCCTTGGCCGCGGCAACGGATCGATCGGGACGCCGAATCTCGGGCGACTGCGGCAGCGCCACCAGCAATGCAGATTCCGAAAGCGTGAGCCGGCGCGGCTCCTTGCCGAAATAGGCCAGCGACGCGGCCCGGATGCCTTCCAGGTTGCCGCCGTAGGGTGCGAGGCTGAAATAGAGCGCCAGGATCTCGTCCTTGCTCAGCGCGCGTTCGAGCTGGATGGCGCGCACCATCTGCCGCAGCTTCGCAATCAAGCTCCGTTCGCTGCGCGGCTCCAGCAGGCGCGCCACTTGCATGGTCAACGTGGAAGCACCGGATACAACGTGGCCATTCACGATCAACTGGATGAACGCGCGACCGAGTGCCAGCGGGTCGACGCCGACATGCGTCAGGAACCGCCGGTCCTCATAGGCAAACAGCATTGCCAGGAAGCGCGGATCGACGTCGTCGCGCGTCGCCGGCAAGCGCCAGCGCCCTTCCGGCGTGGTGTAGGGCCGCAGCAGCCGCCCCTCGCGATCGACGACCAGGGTCGAGTACGACAACGCTTCGCCGCGTGGCACCGGCCCGAGCGACGCGACCCATCCCCCTGCTGCGCCGGCCGCGGCCGTGGCCGCAGCCAACGCCGCAACCGCTATCGTTCGCATGCGCTTCATCGTGCCGCCGTCACCTCGACGGCGCCGGAAGCGGTACGTCCGAAGCGGTCGGGACGGTACATGTCCTCCACGAACGCCTGCGGATGCACGTAGGTGCCGGGCGACACCGCGCGCACGACATAGGCCACTGTGAACACCGACGGATCGCCGGTCCGGCGGTTGAACGCGGCGCTGAAGCGGTCGTCACGGAACTCCGAACTGACCGGGACCGCCGTGTCCTGAATCCACGGCAAGGTGCCGGTCTCGCCGGAGGACACCAGCCGGGGATTGTCGATCTCGAACCCCGCCGGCAGGTAGTCGGCGACGATGACGCGACCGAACTGAGGCTGCGGCTCGGTGATCCGGAGCACCACGGCAAAACGATCGTTCTGCCTCACCTTCGACGGATCGGCCGGCTTGCCGTCGAGCGTATAATAGACCCGCTCGATCCTGAAACCGCGGTCGGCCGCAGGCTCCGCCACCAGCGGCGCCCCGTTGATGGTCACAACCGCCTGCAAGGGCGCATCTCCATTGTTGGTGATCCGCAACGGCTGTTGCAGGTTTGAGGGTAGGAAGCGCCGGTTCAACGCACCCTGTTGCCGTTCACCCCCGACATCGAGGTTGATGCCGGCGGCATCCTTGGCGAGCGCGCGCGCCGCCAGCACCATCCACGCGTTCTCCTGCGTGGAGGTGTAGGGCGTCAGCCCGCGCGCGGCTTCGACCCGTGCGATCGCGCCGGTGATGGTAGCCCGGGAGGCGCCGCCCTCGGAGGCGAGCGTGATCAGCGCGGAGGCATCGCGCAATACCGAGCCGTAGTCGACGCGGCCGTATTCCAATGTCGGCTGCGGCGCCAGCGAGCGCAGCGCCGCCGCATAGACGCGCTCGGCGCGCACCTTGTCACCGAGCATCGCCAACGCCGCCGCAAGCTGCGCCTTGGCGATGGTCGTGGCGAAATCGTCGAGCTTGGTGTCGACGAAGTAGCGCAGGTCCCCGACCGGCGCCGCCCCGTTGCGGGCCAGCACATACAGCGCATAGGCGAGATTGCGCCCGCCGTTGCGGCCGGGATCTTCGGCATTGGCGACGAAGTTGCGCAGGCGCTGGAGCGCCAGCCTGAATGCCACGTCAGGCACAGCAAAATTGCGCTCGCGCGCCCGGGTCAGGAAGTCGGTGACGTAGGAGTCGAGCCAGACGTCGTCGCCGCCCGCCGACCAGAGCCCGAACGACCCGTTCGAGCCCTGCCGCGACAGGAGCCGGTCGATCGAATTCCGGATGCGCTGGTCGACCGCTTCGTCGAGCGCCAAGTGCGCTGCACTTGCAAGATCATTCACATAGAGCAGCGGCAAGGCTCGGCTGGTGATCTGTTCGGTGCAGCCAAATGGGTAGCGGTCGAGCGCCGCGAGCAACGCTGCCGCATCGAGCGCGGTGGAAAGCCCGACCGATATCGACACGCTGCCGGTTCCCGGCACCAGATCGGTGAACAGGTCGTTCGACAGCGTGACGCTCTCGCCACGCGCGACGGTCTGCACCGTGCGACGCGCGAGAATCTGTGTCGCCGGCCTGACCGCCAGCGCATAGCTGCGTTCAAGCCCAAACCCGGCCGGTCCGGTGACGCGCACCGTCACATTGCCGACGCCGACCGCTGGCGCGGTCAGCGGCAGCGTCATCGCACTGCGCTGCTTGGGATTGAGCGTGAGCGTCCGTTCGGCGACGTTTCCGGTCACATTGACGCCTTCGCCCGTCACCTCGACCCGGTATTCGCCACCCTGCCCTTCGACGTTGTCGATATCGAGATGCATGGTGCCGCGATCGCCGTTGAGCAGGAAGCGCGGCAGCGTGGCGGTGACCACCACCGCATCGCGAATGGTGACATCGGCATTGGCGCGGCCGACCTTGTCCTTCGACCATGCCACTGCCATGACGCGGGCGGTGCCCGCAAAGTCCGGGATGTCGAACACGACCTCCGCGGTGCCGTCGGGCTTCACAGTGACGAGACCGGAATAGAGCGCCAGCGGCTTCTGCGCTGGCGGGCTGCCTTGCAGTTCCGCCGCCGCCATGTCGCCGCCGCTCCTGATCTGGCCACGGGTACCCTGCATGCCGTCGATGAGCTGGCCGTAGAGGTCGCGCAGTTCGGCGGCGAGTCGGCGCTGGCCAAGGTAATGGTCGTCCGGCGCCGGCGGGCGATAGTTGGTAAGGTTGAGGATGCCGACATCGACCGCGGCGACGACGATACGCGCTTCCTCGCCTGCCGCGAGCCCGCCGATCCTGACCGGGATACGCAACGCTGCACTGGGGCGCGTGAGCTTGGGCAGCACCATGTCGACCGAAAGGGTCCGTGCCTTGCGGTTGACGCCGAACCACTGCACGCCGATGGCACGCCCGGGCATGCGCTGCGCCTTGGTGTCGAGCGGACGGCGCAGTGTCGCCACGACATAGGCACCGCTACCCCAGTCGCTGCCGACCGGGACGCGAATCCGCGCAGTCCCCGGCTGCACATCCTGGGTGACCGTCGCGAGCAGGCGTTCGCCGATGACGTTGAGCGTGACCTTGCCCGCGGTGCGAGCCGTCACCGCCACCGTCATGCCTTCGCCGGGCACGTATTCCGGTTTGTCGAGCGCGATCTCGAGCATGTCAGGCGTATCCGCGCTCGCTTCGGTGTACCAGCCGGCATCGAATGCGATCGAGGTGACGGGCCCGTCGCGCTCGCCGGTGGAAACCTCAAGGCGGTAGCGTCCCCATTGCACCGGCATCGACAACCGCGCCGGCGTGCCGGCGGTAACGTTGAACTGGCCGTCGGCGATGCGGCGCGTGAGGCGCACCGGCTCGAAGTCCCAGGAATTGTCGCGGCGATACCATTGGTAGCGGGTTTCGACCTTCAGGAGTTCGTAGCGCAGGTTGGTGCGTGTCAGCGCCGCCCCATCGGGCCCGACAACGACGACATCGAACGTGGCCTGCTCGCCGTCGCCAAGCGACCGGCCGGCAAACAACGGCCGCACGCCAATCATCGGTCCGGACGCCGTCACCGGCAGCGTCAGGCTGCGCTCCACAGCGCGGCCACCGGGCTCGGCCAGCCGCACCGTGACGCGCGCTTCGAGCGGGCGGGTCGCCTGCGGCACCTTGTCGAGATTGACGGAGAGCGTGGCCCGGCCGTTGGCGTCGGTATCCGGCAGTCCGTCAAGCGGGCTGCGGGTCGCCTCGACCTGTTCGTCGGCGAGGCCGAACCGATAGCCGGCAAAGCCCGTGCGTTCGCCGGTGGGCGCCACGATCACATCGCCGTTGATCTCGAGGCCGGCGGCCGGCGCGCCGTACAGATAACGGCCTTCGAGCGTCACTTGCGCCGGTTCGCCGCGCGAAATGGCCTTGGCCGGGCTGGTGAGTTCGAATTCGAGCCGGTCCGGGACATAGTCCTCGACCATGAAGCTGGCTTCGCCGACGGCCGGCCGCTTGGGATCGGCGAAAGCGCGCACGCGCCAGGTGCCGGTCGGCGCCGACGGCACCAACGGCACTTCGAGACTGCGCCCACCGACTCCCTGATCGGCCACCGTGACGCGCCGGTATTCGACGCCGTCGGGCCGCTCCACCACCAGCGTCAGCGGCACCCCAACTGCCGCCAGGCCGTGCGGATCGCGCAGCAACGCCGTGACGTGAACCGATTCGCCCGAGCGATAGACGCCGCGCTCGGTGTAGACGAACCCATCGAGCCCGGACGGAGCGTTGCGGCCGGCGACGCCGCGGTCGCTCAGGTCGAAGGCGGGCGAGCGCAGGCTCAAGAAGGCGTAGTCGCCCCGGGCATCGGTGACAACCAGCATGGCCGGCGCTGATCCGATCTCGCCGCGCGTGAGCGCAGCTTCGAAATGCGCATAACCTTCCTTGTTCGTACGTCTGGTCGCGAGCACCTCATTGTTGCGCGACATCAGCCGTACATCGACTGCATCCTTGCCCTGCGCGCTTTCCAGCGAATGCACGAAGGCATGAACGCCGTCGCCGCCCGAATAGGCCGTCAGGCCGAGGTCGGATACGATGAACCACTGCGTCGCCATATCGGCGTAGTCCTCGCCGACCGCGTCGGCGGCGCGCGCCACCATCACGTAGACCCCGGCCGACAGGTCGGTGATCGCCTCACTCACCGGAAACGCGGTGGTCACATCCGCGTTCTGGACGGGATCGACCTTCATCTCGCCCTTCCACACCTGCGAGCCGCGCTCCTCCCGCAGGCGGATCAGTTCGTAGCGATTGAGCGTGCGCTGGAAATCATGGCCGAGCACAGTCGAGACGAGATTGCGATCGCCGATGCGGTAGACTTCGATCGCCACCGCCGTGGTGTTGACGCTCACCACCGGGATGCCGCGCTGGCGGGCGCGCGGCAGCACATAGGCGCGGCCCGAAAAGCGTACGAGCGGCTTCCGGTCGCGCACATAGATGCTGAACTCGGCAGGTTTCGCCAGCGTCTCGCGCACGGTGGACGGAATGCCGGCGCGCAGCGTGACGGTATAGCGCTCGCCGTGCTTCAGGCCCTCGACGCAGAGCTGGCGCGTCTGTACCGACAGCGCCGGCCGGTCCTGACCCGACACCGCCACGAACGGCGAGAGATCGGTGCGCCGTCCCGGCAGATCCTCGGAGAACTGGAAACAGGCGCGCGGCGACGCCGCGTCGGCATCGACCGAATAGTCGAGCAGCCGGAAGCCGTGGTCCTCGCGCATGCGTTCATACTGCTGGCGGACCTCGGCGACTTCGCGCAGGTCGAGCGAGAGCCGCAGCGAATCGAGCGCCGGACGCCAGAGCTGGCGATCGGCAAAGCTGCGCGAAATGATCAGGAGGCTGTCGGCTTCCTCCGCCGGCAACTTGGTGCGCTGATAGGCGATATAGGCTGCGGTCGCCGCGCGTTCGAGCAAGGCCGTGCGCTCGCGCACATTTCCCGGCCGGATTTGCAGCACGGAACGCGCAATGCGCAGCCAGTTGCCGGCGTCCTCCGGCGCCACCACCGTGAGCTGCCCCAGAATCTGTAGTCCGCTGCGGAAGTCGTTGCGCTGGAACGCGGCATCGGCCTCACGCCGCAGGACGTCCGCGGTTCTGGACACCGGCCCGGCCTCGGTCCTGATCTGGGCTTCCAGCTTGATCGCCGCATCGGCAAGATCGTCGCGGTGAAAGGCCTTCTGCGCGGCGGCGGCAACCGGGACGGCGACCGACAATAGGGTGACGAGCGCGGCAAACAGGCCGGCGCGAGCGGACGCGAGCATGGAGACCTCCCTCCCCGCCGGCCACCACCGCGCGGGCGACACAAAATGATCGCCAAATCGTGTCGAGGTCGTGACCACCGACATTAACTTGCGGGCGCTGGCGGCTGTGGCGCCCGTGGGATACAAGCCGGGTACGGCCCCGTAGCTCAGCGGATTAGAGCAGCAGCCTTCTAAGCTGTTGGTCGGAGGTTCGAGTCCTCCCGGGGTCGCCATTGTTCATGTGTCCAGCCCGAACACATGGGTGACAGAACGTACCGAAGACATCGGCGACACGATTCGGCCCCAGGGAGGCCGACGCATCAATTAATTCTCCGTCATGCAGGCATTTCCCACGGCCCGCAGCCGCAGGCGGGCCACAATTGTAACGCATCCCTCCGACGCACAGGATTTGACCTGGAGCGACGTGGTTTGGCATGGTTGGCGACGGCAACCGCAGACGGGGCGACAGACCAGGCAACACAGCAAGCGGTGTCCTGCAAGGGACATCGGAGCCATTCTAACCCCCAATGGGAGTTCGACGATGAAGCTTCGCACCACTCTGGCTGCACTTGCGGCCGCGAGCCTTTGCACCTTGTCGTTTGCCGCACAGGCGCAACCTACTCCGCCGACGCCGCGTCCGGCAGCCGGCGCCCTGCCGCAGACCAATCCGAATGCGGTCCAGAGGACGTTCCGCACGCAGACCAGGGACGAGCAGCAGACCTCCGCGACCAGTGTGCCGATGGACGTGGGGCAGTCCGGGCGGGCCCGCGTCGCGGCTCAGTCGAGCAACCCGCCAACGCCACGGCCAGCCGCCGGCGCCCTGCCACAGACCAATCCGAACGCGGTGCAGAAGACCTTCCGCACGCAGACCAGGGACGAGCAGCAGTCCTCGACGGCCACGTCACCGATGGACGTGGGGCAGTCCGGGCGGACCCGGTCGCCGAACTGAACCGTCAAAGGCGGTGGCCGGGCATCACTGCCCGGCCATCGCATTCCAAATCACCGCGCCGGTCAGAGGCCCGAATCAGTCGGTCAGCGTGATGCCGTCGCGGATGCTGGCGTCGTCGATCTTGGTGAAACCGACCACCTTCTCGTTCGGAGCGCACTGGTAATCGCCGCTGATCGTGCGATCAAAACCGTCGCTCGAATTGATGCAGCCGTAGGCATCCTTGCCGGCATAGGAGACGTTGCCCGGGCCGTCCTCGGCATACCAGTAGAAATCGTTGCGCGGGAAGGTGCCCTTCACCGGCGCACAGACCCCCGGCTTGTAGCTCACCCAGCCGACGGTACGCCAACTGTCGCCGCCGACCTTGTAGAGCATGGCAACGAACAGCGGGATGCGCGAGCGGTTGCAGACCTTAAACTGGAACTGATCGCCTTGGGTCTGCGGGGCTCCGCCTCCTGGCGCAGGCGGCCCGCCAGGGCCTCCGCCTGGGCCACTCGGCTTGAACTGCGCATGCGCCGTCGGCAGCAGACCAATCACCAGCGCAAAACCGGCAATCGCCAATGCGGTCCTCAAAGCTCTCATGGGCGCCACTCCCTCCAACGTCTCGACAGTGCCCCGCGCGCGGACAATGGTACGGTTTTGCTAACGCGACAAGGGGGTTCGTGTACCAGCGTCATCTGAGTGACATCGATCAGGCCGACGCGCGCGAGCGTTCCGGATGCGCGTCGGGCGTGACGCGCGAAATCGCCACATAGCGGCTCGGGGGCCGCTTCAAACCGAGATGCTCGCGCAAGGTGCGGCCTGCGTATTCGGTGCGGAACAATCCGCGCCGCCGCAGTTCCGGCAGCACGAGCTCGACGAAATCATCAAGACCGCCAGGCAGGAACGGCGGCATCAGGTTGAACCCGTCGCAGCCATCTTTGCGGAACCATTCCTCCATCTCGTCGGCGATCTGTTGTGGCGATCCCTTCACCACGGCCTTGCCGCGCGCACCCGCCACGCGGAGCGCCGTCTGGCGCAGCGTCAGGTTTTCCCTGCGCGCCATATCCATCACGTTCTGGAACGTGCTGCGGCTGAGATTCGACAGCGGCAGGTTCTGCGGCATCGGATCGTCGAGCGCATAGGCCGAGAGATCGGCATAGCCCAGCACCATCGACAGGATCTCCCGGGCCACCATCGGGTGGATCAGCGATTGCAGATACTCGTAGCGCTCCTGCGCTTCCGCTTCGGTGTGGCCGACGATGCAGGACAGCCCGGGCATGATCTTGACCTGACCGGGATCGCGGCCATGGCTTGCCACGCGGTTCTTCAGCTCGGCGTAGAACGTCTTCGCGTTCTCGAACGAGAGCGGCGCACAGAAGATCGCCTCCGCGAACTCGGCCGCCACGGCAATCATGTCCTCCGAACCGCCGGCCTGCACAATCACGGGCCGGCCCTGCGGGGTGCGCGGCACGTTGAGTGGGCCGCGCACCGAGAAGCTGTCGCCCTTGTGGTCGAGCCGGTGCAGTTTGTCGGGGTGAAAAAACTGCCCGGTCTCCTTGTCGCGCACGAAGGCGTCGTCATCCCAGGAGTCCCAGAGGCCGGTGACAACCTGCGCGAATTCGCGCGCGCGCCGGTAGCGCTCGCCGTGCTGGTAGTGCTTCTCGCGGCCGAAATTCTTTGCCTCCGCCTCCTGCCCGGAGGTGACGAGGTTCCACCCAGCCCGTCCGCCGCTGATGTGGTCGATGGACGCGAACTTGCGCGCCACATGGAACGGTTCGTTATAGCTCGTCGACGCCGTCGCCACGAGGCCGATATGGGTCGTCATCGGCGCGAGTGCAGACAGGAGAGTCAGCGGCTCAAAATTAGCGATGTACTGCGCCGACCGCGACAGCGCCTCCATGTTTGCTTCGCGGACGCACAGATTGTCGGCGAAGAATACCATGTCGAACTTGGCGCGCTCGGCGGTGCGGGTGATCTCGACATAGTGCTGGAAGTTGATACCGGCATCGGCCTGCGCGCGCGGATGCCGCCACGAGGCCACGTGGTGGCCGGTGGGGTTGAAGAAGGCACCGAGGCGCATCTGGCCTGTTCTTGTCATTTACGTTCCAAACCTCGATTCGATCCCGCCGTCTTCAGTGCAACCGCCTACTGCGGCGACAGCCCGCCATCCTGGATTACCTTGCGCCACTTGGGCTCGTCGGCGCGGATGCGCGCCGTCAGGTCCTCCGGCGTCCCCACGATGGGGGTGAAATACTCGCGCTCCATCGTCTTGCGCAACGCCGGATCGGCGAACATGCGCCGCACCTCGGCGTTGATCTTGTCGACCACGTCGCGCGGCATGCCGGGCGGCCCGAACAGCCCGAACCACGACACCGCCTCGTAGCCCGGCACGCCCGATTCTGCGACTGTCGGCATCTGCGGTAACAGCTCCATGCGCTTCGCGGCTCCCACCGCAATGAACTTGACCTTGCCAGTGCGCCACTGCGGCACCGCGGTACCAACGCTGACGAACATCCCCTGGATGTGCCCGCCGATCACGTCGGTCAGCGCGGGCGTCGCGCCCTTGTAATGGACCGCCGTCATCTTGGTGCCGGACATGGTTTGCAGCATGACCATGTTCAGATGCCCGGAGGAGCCCGAGCCGAACGTACCGTAATTGATCGCGCCCGGCTTCTGCTTTGCGAGCGCGACAAGTTGGCCCACGTTTTCGACCGGCACCGACGGATGCAGGATGAGCGCGTGGTTGATGATGACGAGACCGGATATGGGCGTGAAGCCCTTGAACGGATCGTAGTTGAGCCGCTTGTAGAGCGAGGGATTGACCGCAAACGTCACTTCCGGGCTGACCAGCAGTGTATACCCGTCCGGCCTGGCCTTGGTGATGTATTCGGCGGCGATCTGATTGTTGGCGCCCGGCCGATGCTCGACCACGACCTGCTGGCCCCAGGCTTCCGAGAAGCGCGCCGCCAAGATGCGGCAGAGCCGGTCGATCACGCCGCCGGGTGCCGTCGGCGCGACCAGCGTCACCGACTTCGACGGATAGCCCTGCGCGCGCACGGCATCCGCAAGCAGGGCTGCACCCGGTGCGATGCATCCCGCCACCACCAGCGCCCGAAGCCAAGTCGCCATTCTCGCCTCCCCTGCGTTGCGCGCATTCATACGCAGTATATCGCCGCACTGCATCGGATGCGACTTCTGCTGCGACCTGCGTCCCGATAGAATACCCTGCAATCGGGCCCGCACGTGGCCAGGCAAGGGAGGACGCAATGAGCGGCACCGGCAGTCTGTGGATTCCCCGCCGAAGCTTCATCGCGGGCGGCGCGGCGTCCTTTGCGTTCATCGGCCATGCCGCCGCCAAGCCGCCGGCCACCATCGCGAGCGGCAAGACCATCGGCCGTGGCCAGATGCTGGTCGTGCACGAGGATGCCGCCGGCCGGATCGTGGCGCTGGATTCGTCGAGCTATCTGGGGCCCCACAGGACACATCCGACCGACGTGATCGTCGTCGGCTCCTATTGCGGCACCCGCATCCTGGCACCAATGTTTACCCGGGGCGTCAAGGCCGTGATTGCGACCGACGCCGGCATCGGCAAGGATAATGCCGGCATCTCCGGCCTCCTGCATGGCGAAACCATCGGCGTCCCAGTCGCCACCATCGCGGCACGTTCCGCCGAGACATCTAACGGCCGCGAGACGTTGTTGCTCGGCACCATCAGCCGCGCCAACAAGCAGGCACAGGCGCTCGGCGTCACGCTTGGCATGATCGCCTACGAGGCCGCCGCCCGGCTCGCCAAGGCTCCGGCCGGCAAGCCGACTCCCACGCCGCTCGGCACCGGCGAGAAGCCGACGGTTGTCGAGGAGACTCCCAAAGGCCGCATCTGGGCGACGCCCGGTACCACCGCAATCCGCGAGCAGATTCCAAACGACGTCATCTGTAGCGGCGCCAATTCCAGCCGCGTTTCGTCTGACGGAGTCCTGAGGATGGGTGCCAAGGGCTCGATCGCCAACGATGCCGGCGTCGGCCGCAACAACACCGCCATCGAGGCGTTGACCCTGCTCGCCGAGAAAGGTGTGCCGTGTGCGGCGGTCGACACCATGTCGGCTCGGCTGGGTGAAGGCCTGAGCACGTGGAACGACGGCGTGATCTCGTTCGCCAACGCGCCCGCGATGGCCAAGGGCGTCAAGGTCGGCATGACGGCGAAACAGGCCGCGCGGCTGATGCTGGCCTGACGCGCAATCATTGCTATTCTGCCAGGCGTCAATCAACGCGGCCCTGCGGGTTCGCGCGAGGAGGCCGTCATGCCGAGGAAACCGAAGACCGAGCGACGAACGCCGCGCTTCCGGTCGCAGCTGTGGTTCGACAATCCGGACGATCCAGGCGCCACCGCGCTCTATTTCGAGCGCTATCTCAACTATGGTCTGACGCGTCGAGAGCTCATGGGCGGCAAGCCGATCATCGGCATCGCCCAGACCGGCTCCGACCTGTCACCCTGCAACCGCCATCACCTGGAGCTTGCCAAGCGCGTACGCGATGGCATCCGCTCGGCCGGCGGCATCGCCTTTGAATTCCCGATGCATCCCATCCAGGAGACCGGCAAGCGCCCAACCGCCGCGCTCGACCGCAACCTCGCCTATCTCGGGCTGGTTGAGGTGTTGTACGGCTACCCGATCGATGGCGTCGTACTCACCACCGGCTGCGACAAGACCACGCCGGCGGCGATCATGGCGGCCGCCACCGTGAACATCCCTGCCATCGTGCTGTCTGGCGGCCCGATGCTGAACGGCTGGTGGAAGGGCGAGCGAGCCGGTTCCGGCACGATCAAATGGGCGATGGGCAAGCGGCTGGCCGCGGGCGAGATCGGCTACGACGAGTTCGTCGACTCGATTGCGGCCGCGGCGCCCTCGATCGGGCACTGCAACTCCATGGGCACCGCCTCCACCATGAATGCATTGGCCGAAGCGCTGGGGCTGTCGCTGCCCGGCTGTGCCTCGATCCCGGCGCCCTACAAGGAGCGCGCGCAGATCGCCTACGATACCGGCTGCCGTGCAGTCGAGATCGTGCTCGATGACGTGAAGCCGCTCGATATTCTCACCCGCCAGGCATTCGAGAACGCCATCGTGACATGCTCGGCGATCGGCGGCTCGACCAATGCGCCCATTCATCTCAATGCGATCGCGCGTCACGCCGGCGTGCCGCTCGCCATCGAGGACTGGGAACGGGTTGGCTACGACGTACCGCTGCTCGTCAACATGCAGCCGGCCGGCAAGTATCTCGGCGAGGATTATCACCGCGCCGGCGGCCTACCGGCGGTACTCAACGAGTTGCGCAAGGCCAAACGCCTGCACGCCGGCGCCATGACCGTGAACGGCAAGACCATCGGTGAGAACGTGCGCCGCGCGGCAATCGCAGACGACGACGTGATCCGTCCCTACGGCAAGCCGCTGATGCAGCGCGCCGGCTTTCGCGTCCTCAAAGGAAACCTGTTCGACGCTGCCATCATGAAGGTGAGCGTGATTTCGGACACGTTTCGCAAGCGCTACCTCTCCGATCCCAAGGACCCAGACGCCTTCGAGGGCCGCGCCGTGGTGTTCGACGGCCCCGAGGACTATCACCGGCGCATCGATGATCCGTCGCTCGAGATCGACGAGCGCACGATCCTGTTCATGCGCGGGGTCGGCGCTATCGGCTATCCCGGGTCGGCCGAGGTCGTGAACATGCGGCCGCCGGCGTCGCTGATCAAGAAAGGCATCGATTCGCTCCCCTGCATCGGCGACGGCCGGCAATCCGGGACTTCGGGCTCGCCGTCGATTCTCAATGCATCGCCGGAGGCCGCCGCCAACGGCGGGCTCGCGCTACTCAGGACCGGCGACCGCGTGCGCATCGACCTCGCCAGGGGCACCGCCGACATCCTGATCGCCAAGGCCGAGCTTGCGAAGCGCCGCGCCGCCCTGCGGCAAAACGGCGGCTACCATTATCCGGAGAGCCAGACGCCGTGGCAGGAAATTCAGCGTGGCATCGTTGACCAGCTGGCCGACGGCATGGTTCTGAAGCCGGCAGTCAAATATCAGCGCGTGGCGCAGTCCAGCCAGCCGCGCCACAGCCACTGAGCGGAGGCGCGGCATCATGCCTACCATCGCAGAAAAGCGCGCAACCTTTCGCAAGCTGCACGAATCAGGATGCTTCGTCATTCCGAATCCCTGGGATGTCGGCAGCGCGCGCTACTTGCAGCACGTGGGCTTCAAGGCGCTCGCATCCACCAGCGCCGGCTTTGCGTTCGCGCAAGGGCGCCCCGACGGCGCGGTGCCGCGCGACATGATGCTTGCGCATCTGCACGAGCTGGCGCACGCCTGCGACCTGCCGTTGAATGCCGATTTCGAGGCCGGCTATGCGGACGGCCTTGCAGGCGTCGCGGAGAATGTGCGGCTCGGCGTCGACACCGGCGTATCGGGCCTATCGATCGAGGACGCCGCCAACCGAAGGCTCTATTCCATCGACGACGCGGTCGCGCGGCTCAAAGCGGCACGCGACGCGATCGACAAGGCGGGCGGTGACGTGATGCTGGTCGGGCGCTGCGAGTGCTTCCTGCTCGGGCGTCCCGACATCGATGAGACGGTCGCACGGCTGAGGGCCTATTCTAATGCCGGCGCCGACTGCCTCTACGCGCCCGGCCTCAAGACCCGCGAACAAATCGAGGCGGTGGTCAAGGCCGCCGGTCCCAAGCCGGTCAACGTGATCATGTCGTCTGGCGCTCCTCCGCTGACCGTTGCCGACCTTGCCGCGCTTGGCGTGCGCCGCATCAGCGTAGGCGGTGCGCTGGCACGCGTGGCATGGCTGCCGGTCATGCGCGTCGCGCGACAGATCGCCGAGGAAGGCCGCTTCGACGGCCTTAACGACAGCATACCCGGTGCCGAACTCAATGCCTTGTTCCGTGACGACCTCAAGACCCGTAACCCATGACCGGACTGCCGATCGGTCCCCCGGTTGATGCCACGCCCGCACGCCGGCCGGGCCCGGTCGCGCTGGAGGGCCGTTATGGCCGCGTCGAACGACTCAGTCTTCATCACGCGGCCGCGCTCTGGAACGCGGTACAGGGCCACGACCAGATCTGGACCTATATGTCGAGCTATGGGCCGTTCGCCGACTGTAAGGTCTTCACCGAATGGATCGCCAGCCGGGTAGCGCTGGACGATCCCTACTCCTACGCCATCGTCACCCCCACGGGAGGCGCCGTTGGGATTGCGACGCTGATGGACATCCGTCCTGCTGCCCGCTCGGTCGAGGTCGGGCACATCGTCTATTCACCGGCCCTGCAACGCACACCGCTCGGCACCGAGGCGCAATATCTGCTCGCACGTTACGCTTTCGAGACCCTGGGCAACCGCCGCTACGAATGGAAATGTAACGCCCTGAACGCCGCATCGCGGCGAGCGGCCCTGCGCTACGGCTTCGTGTTCGAGGGCATCTTGCGGCAGCATACGATCGCAAAGGGACGTAGCCGCGACACCGCCTGCTTCTCCATGCTCGATTCCGAATGGCCGGCGCGCAAGCTCGCCTTCGAGCGCTGGCTTGCGCCCGACAACTTCGACACGCAGGGCCGGCAGAAGGCGCGGCTCGGCGCGCTGTTGCCGACCCCCCCGACATCGTAGGCCGCACCCGAGGCCGCACCGGCGTAATGATCTAAAGATGAGCCAACCAGATACGACCGCCGCGCAAAGCCCGCCGGCAGCATCGCGGACCGTCGTGCTGGCGATCCTCGGACTCGCGGCCGCCGGCTATGCGCTGACGCTGCACGTGTTCTACCCAGGCTACATGACCAACGACGCCGGTTTCGTCTACCGCTTTATGAACGAGTGGAGCTTCGGCGACTGGCAGTCGCCTCTCATGAGCATGATCTGGTGGGTGGTCGATCCTATCGCGCCCGGGACCGGAAGCATGTTCCTCCTGACCGCGAGCCTGTACTGGATCGCATTCGGTCTGCTCGCCCTGACGCTGGCGCGCGGCTCGCCCTGGCTCGGGATCGCCGTACCGGTGCTCGCGCTTGCGCCGCCAGCCGTGATGCTGCTGGCGATGATCTGGCGCGACGTTTTGTTCGCCGGCATCTGGCTGCTGGCGGCCAGCATCGCCTTCGCCGCTACGTCGGCCGGTGCCTGGACACGCCGGGTCGCGCAGGCCTTGGCCGCAGCGCTGGTCGCGCTTGGTGTCCTGTTGCGCCCGAACGCCGTCGTCGCAGCGCCGCTCCTGCTGGCCTACGTCGCCTGGCCGACCGGCTTCCGCTGGAAGCGGGCAGCACTTCTGTTCTTGCCCGCACTCGCCGGAGGCTATGCGCTCATACAGATCACCTACTACGGCATCATCGGCGTAACGCGCGAGCACCCGGAACGCTCGGTGATGGTGTTCGACCTCGGCGGCATCACTCACTTTTCCGGGCAGAATCAATTCCCGGTCGCGTGGACGCCGGAGCAGTCGGCGCTCGTGCTCGGCTGCTGCTACAACCCGGAACGCTGGGACTCCTACTGGACGATGGAGCCCTGCAAGTTCGTCATGCAGCGGCTGGAGGCGGAGAAGATCTTCACCGCTCCCGAGCTGGTGCGGGCCTGGATGCGCGCCATTGCAGCGCACCCGTTCCTCTATCTGCGGCATCGCGCGACCTACATGTGGACATTTCTCGGCGAAGCAAACCTGACGCTCGAACGCTTCCACATCGACGATCCGGCGCACACGCCGCTGGCGCGCAATCCCGCATTCCAGGCGGTCCTCGGCTGGCATCGGCAGATCGAACGAACGATCCCTTTCCGCACAGGTTTCTGGCTCGTCCTGGCGGCTGTCGCCTGTGGTGCGGCATGGCCGGCACGGAATACACCCTCGGGCGCCTTGGCGGTCGGCCTGACGGGGTCCGCCATCCTCTACGTAGCGACGTTCTTTCCCATCGGGGTGGCGGCTGAATTCCGCTACGGCTATTGGTGCGTGCTGGCGACCCTCGCAGGGGGAGCGGCCGCCGTCGCTGCGCGCCGTGCGGTCAGCGCCTTGCCCGGTGATTCCGCAGCGTCCTGAGCACCCCGCCAGCCGCGGCAACCATGTGATCGAGCAACGCTGAGCCGAACTCCGCCGAGGCGGTCGAGGGATCACCGATAATCCCGTCGCGCCCCAGCCTGGGGTCGTCGGTGCGCCAGGCAAATGTCGCCCCCCGCTCGTAGATCAGCGACCGCGCCGCATCGGCGTCGGGAGGACCGCCGGCCACGATTCGGTCGGCCCGAACCAGGCTCGGTGCCAGCGCCAGCATCACCGAGGTTTCGCCTCTGCCCCCGTGCACATCGATCTCGCCGGCACCAGCCACGGCGAGGTCGAAGGGATGCAGCACGCAGGCGTTAAGTCCGAAGTCGCCGTGCAACTCATGCAGCAGGTTTTCCAGCATCCCGCGATTGCCGCCGTGGCCATTGATGACGGCGAGGTTACGTGCCGGCAAGGCGCGCACCAGCGTCGCTGCGAGGTCGCGCAGGTAGCCGCAGAATCCGGCGATCGACAGGCTCAGTGTACCTGCCGCCCAGTCGTGCTCGCGCGAGAGTCCGATGGACAGCGTCGGAAGCTGCCAGAGGTCCAGTTCGTCGCCCCAGCGATCGAGCAGGCGTCGCGTCAGCGCTTCGGCTATGACCACGTCGGTATTGAGCGGCAGATGCGGACCGTGCTGCTCGATCGCGCCCAGCGGCAGGCACAGGATCGCCGTATCCCTGATCGCGTGCGACGCCTCGTGAAAGGTGAGCTCGCCCAGCACGCGTCCGGTCAGTGTGCCGGCCATGATCTAGCCGGTCACCATGCGCATGAGGACGCGGTCTCTGCGCACGAAGTGGTGAAACAGCGCCGCCCCGATATGCATTGCCGCGAACACCGCGATCAAAACACCGATATTCCGGTGCACCAGCGACAAGGCTTCCGACAACGCGCGGTCTTCCGGCCAGATCGGCGGGAGGTTGAACAGGCCGAAGAACGGCACCGGCGCCGGATAAGCCGACGTCATAATGTAGCCGACGATCGGCTGGGCCAGGATGAGGACGTAGAGCGCCCAGTGCGTGGCATAGGCCGCGAACTTCTGGATCGGGAGGATATCGTCAGGCAGGGGCGGCGGCGGATGCCGGAAACGATAGATGATGCGGATCACGACCAGCGGAAGGATCGTCGCCCCGATCGACTTGTGCAGATTGTAGAGGAAGGTCTGTGCCGGCCCGCCCCACTCATTGGCGATGACAAAGCCGAGCGGGATCATCAGCAGGATCAGAACGGCCGTGGTCCAGTGCAGCACGCGCGCAGTGGCGGTGTACCCCGCCGTCGCAAGGTCGCTCATACGCCCCTCCAGAACCCCGCCCCCGGGGTCTCCTACTCCGCCGGACTCCCTGTCACCGACTTGGCTGGCGGCGCAGCCGGCTCCGACAGTGCAGCCATCAGGTGATCGAGCTTGTGGCCCGCACGCATCGCCTTGGCTGTGAGGTAGCGACGGTTGTCGGCATTCACCGGGCCATGCAGCGGAATACGCCCGCAGACCTCGATGCCCGCCTGCGCAAGCCCGTCGAGCTTTGCCGGATTGTTGGTGAGGAGCTTCACGCGGGTGCAGCCGAGGATTTGCAGCATCCGGACCGCAATGCCGTAGTCGCGCTCGTCATCGTCGAACCCCAGCGTGGTGTTGGCATCGAGCGTATCGAGGCCCTCGTCCTGGAGCTTGTAGGCCCGCATTTTATTGGCAAGCCCAAGACCGCGGCCTTCCTGTTCGAGGTAGAGGATGATACCGCCGCCCTCCTCTTCGAGCCGGCTCAGCGCCAGGCGCAGCTGGTCGCCGCAATCGCAGCGCCGCGACCCGAACACGTCGCCCGTCAGGCACGCCGAATGCAGCCGCAGCGGCACCGGCAGGCTGAGGTCGGGTTTGCCGACGATGACAGCAGTCGAGCTGCCGCCGATGGCGTCCCGGAAGATCACGAAGCGCGCCGGCAACCCGCCATTAAGCGGCACGTCCGCATCGGCCGCAACTTCGAGGGAATCGATGGCTGCGCACCTGAACCGATGCACGGCGTCGGCATCCACGCGCATAAGCGCCTTCAATTCAGGCGGCACATCGGATGTCACATCCGCCACCAGCAGGGCCGGCAATCGCTGCGCAAGTTTGGCCAGCTCGATGGCGGCCTCCGCGTTGGGACCGGCAGGCACGACATCCGCAGGGTGTCTCGCGCGGGCGTCGGCAACCAGGGACAGCGTCGCCGCCGCGTTGGCGTTCTCGGAGAGGGCCAATCCAACCGGTCCGGCGGCTTCGAGGCCGAGCGCGCGCGCGCGGCTTGCGGTCACGACAACGTGCAGGCGATTGCGAAGCCCGCGGAATGCCGCCATCCGCTGGTCAGTCATGCCATCGACCGGCAGGGCTGCGATCGACCCCGCGCTGGAGTCGATAACGACCGGCCGTCCGGAGCGGAATTCCGCCAATCCGCGTTCCACGGCTATATGCCCGGCTGGTCCGAAGGGGGCCGCCAAGATAGGACTCCTACGCTCGATCACTGCTGATCTCCAGCCCGCCTCTGTGCGCCCGCAAGCGACGATTCCCCAAGCTTTGCCGACAAAACGGGCGTTTTCACGGTACTACTCTCCAAATATCATGGCACGATGGCGACCGGTCCGAAAGAACCCCCAAGCAAGCTAGCTGAAGGCCCGCCTGTTAGTGATAACCCCGATACGTGGGCCCAAGTTCCGCGGATGCTTCGGCAAGCGGATTTATTGTTGCCGCCGCCGTGGCAGGATGTCTTTGGACCGCTCCGATGCGGCAAGGTCGATGCGCTGATGGTGGTGGGGCAGTGCGGTCAATCGATCGACGCCCGGATAGCCACCGCAAGCGGACACTCCCACTACATCAACGGGCCGGCAGGGCTTGCACATCTGCACCGGCTGCGCGCCTTGGTGGATGCCGTGGTCGTCGGTGTTGGCACCGCACGAGAGGACGACCCGCAGCTCACGGTGCGACGTGTAGCCGGGCCCAGCCCGGCGCGCGTCGTGATCGATCCGAACGGCCGCCTACCGCCGTCAGCCCGCCTCCTGGCCGCGGACGGCATCCGTCGCGTCGTGATTACGGGGACGGACACCGCCTGCGAGCTTCCCGCCGGCGTGGAGCGCGTACGGCTCGGCACCAGCGACGGGCAGATCGCCCCCGCGATCATCCTGAGGGCGCTGGCGGAACGCGGCTTTCGACGGATCCTGATCGAGGGCGGCGCCAGCACAATCTCGCGCTTCCTGGCAGCGGGTTGCCTCGACCGCCTGCACGTCCTGATTGCACCAAAGATCATCGGTGCAGGGCCGTCAAGCGTCAGCCTGCCGCCGGTGGAGCGGGTCGAACAGGCGATCCGGGCCCCCATGCGTGTCCACATGCTGGGCGACGAAGTCCTGCTGGATTGCGATCTGTCCGCTCAGCGGATCGACCTCGGCATGGCAAAGAAATCGACGTGACCGACCCGCATGGTCGCCGCTCCGCCCGCAACAAACTCCATCCGCCGCGCCAGCCAATCCGCGATGCGGCGATCTGGCAGGTCGCACAGTTCGCCGGCGGCATTGGCGAACCCGGTCAAGACTTCGCGCTGGATCGCTTGATCGCCTGCGCCAAGCTCCCAGTCGGACGGCCCTTGCACGAAGGAATAGCCGATGCGCTGGAAGACATCCGCGGCGTGGCGCGCGGCGTCCGGTCCGAGCGCGGGGCCGAAGCCCTTGTTGCCCCGCTGGTGGCGGTTCACTGCCGCGACGATGCTGCGGTCGAACGCGTCTGGCGGATCGAAAGCGACGCGACCGTCGTATGTGAGTGCGGAATAGACTGGGAGCCGCCGCGCGGCCGCCTCCACGACCAGCCGATCGAGCCAGTCCTCCGACACGAGATCGAGCAGCGCCGACATCGTGATGAGATCGATGGGACCGTCGAGCGCCAACTCAAGGTCGTGCGCAAGGTCGACGGCACGCGCAGAGACGACGAGGTCCGGGGGGCGACCAAGCGCAGCCGCCGCCGCCAGCAGGCCAAGGTCGTTGTCGACCAGACGCCAGCTCTGCCGTCGTGGCAGGTACGCGCCGAGCGCGCGCACGGTCGCGCCGGTCCCGCAAGCAAGATCGACAATGGAAATTGAGCCCTGACCGCGGAACGCCGCCAGCATGGCGTCCAGCACCGACCGGTTGTGCGCCGCGATGTCGTGGGGCTCGCGCAAGGCAAGCCATTCGGCCGAAAACCCGCTCATGCGATTTCGTCCAGGGCTTGCGAAAACGCCCGTCCCGAATCTGCCCAGGTCGGCAGCGTGGCGGCGGCCGCCCGGGCCCCGGCCGTGAGACGAAGGCGCTCGGCCGGATTCCCGATCAGGCGCATCAGTGTCAGCGTGAGTTCGCCGACGTTATCCGGCGGCACCAGAACGCCGGCACCGGGCGGCACCGCTTCGGGAATTGCGCCGGCCGTGGTGCCGACCACCGGAAGACCGTGCGCAATCGCCTCGGTATAGGCCATGCCATAGCCTTCATAGCGGGAGGGCAAGACGAAGAGATCGGCCGCCGCATATAGCGCGGCCAGGCGGTCAGACGACACCGCGCCGATGAGCTCCACGCGATCAGCAAGGCGCAACTCAGCGATCTGGGCTTCGAGCGCCCGCACGGTCGAAGGGCTGCGGCTGCGGTCCGCGGCTATCACCAGACGCCACGGCAGATCGGCGATCTTGCCCAAAGCCGAAACCAGGACGTCGTAGCCCTTGCGGGGAACGATCGAGCCGACCGCCAGCAGATTGACCACCGCACCGGCGGCACGATCGGCCGGAGCGACGCGATCGTTGCCGGGCAGCACCACGCGCAGAATATCCTGCGGGACCGCGAACGTCTGCATGAGCAGTCGTGCGGTCGTGGCGCTGGTCGTGATGACCCGGCGCGCAAACGACAGCGCCAAGCGCTCGCTTGCCCGGAATTTGGCGGCCTCGCGTTCCGGGAGCCCTGTCTCGAACGCCAGCGGATGGTGAACCAGCGCAACCAGCCGGTGGGTCTGGTTGAGTTCCTCGGCGGCCTCCGGCATCACGCCGAAGGCCAGCCCGTCGACCACGATCACGCGGCCCTGCGGCACCGCCGCAAGCTGCAGATGCGCCGTCGCACGCTCGGCAACCGAGGGGCGCGGAAAGCCGTCTCCGAGATTGGCGATATCGACCTGCCAGCCGAGTGCCGACAGTTCGGCGACGACGCGCCGGTCGTAGACATAACCGCCGGTCGGGGTCGAAAGATCGCCCGGGACCGCAAACGTCACCCGCCTCACCACAACGGCGCCTCGTACCACGCCCGCGCAGTCGGCGATTCGGCGACGGTCACGCGTATCGACGCGAGCTCGCGGGGTTCGCGGCCAAGCCCCCCGGACCTCGCCGCATCCGCCAGCAGGTCGTAGACGTATCTGGTGATGAATTCCGTGGTCGTGTTCGTTCCCTCGAACTGCGGCAAATCGTCGAGGTTGCGATAATTCAGGGGCGCGAGTGCCGCCTTCAGCACGTCCTGAGCGCGCCCGATATCTACCACAATGCCGTTCTCATCCAATCGATCGGAGAAAAAAGCGACGCGCACCACGAACGTCGCGCCGTGCACCGCCTGCGCCGGTCCGAAAACCGCTCCCCGAAACGAGTGGGCAATCATGATCTGGTCCGACACCTCGACCGCGTACAAAGTGCACCTCCGTCGTCTGGTCTCAAGGATAGCGAATCAGCGGACACCGGGCGTCGGCATCGGGCGCCAGCAGGACCGCAAGCCGCTCGGGCAGGTCGGCGAAGTTGGTTGGCGGCCCGATCAGCTCTTCGAGCGCGGGGTCCTCAAGCAGCGCGAGTGCCGTCGCCAGACGCCTACGATACGTCCAGCGCGCACGACGGGATGCAGCCACCTTCCCGACCTGGCTGGATATCAGTCGCAAGCGGCGGCTGTGGAAGGCCTCACCGAGTGGCACCGCGACATTCGCCGTCCCATACCAGCTCATCTCGATGACCGTGCTCTCCTCGCCGGCGAGCCGCAGGGCCGTTGCCAGTCCGGCCGCGTTGGCGCTGGCATGAAAAACCAGGTCGCAGTCGCCCGGTGCCTCATCAGGCAGCGCGAAGCCGGCCCCGAGGGCCTGCGCGAGCGGCGCACGCGAGGCCGCCACGTCGACGACCGTGACGCGCGCGCCCGGCAAGCGGGCGCAAATCCATGCGACCAGAAGTCCGACCACGCCACCGCCGACGACCGCGATCCTGTCCGCCGGCCCCGCGGCACCGTCCCAGACCGCATTGAGCGCGGTTTCCATGTTGGCGGCGAGCACGGCGCGGGACGGCGGCACCCGTTCGGGCACGACCACCGCGGCATCCGCCGGCACGACGAATTCGCTCTGATGCGGGTGCAGCACGAACACCATCTTGCCGCGCGCCGGGCCTTCCTCGACGGTGCCGACAGTGGCATAGCCGTATTTCACGGGAAATGGAAACGTGCCGGCCATAAATGGCGCACGCATGCGCTCGAATTCGCTTTCGGGGACGCGCCCCTCGAAGACAAGCCGCTCGGTCCCGCGACTGATCGCGCCGAACCGAGCGCGGATGCGCAACTCGTCGGCACGCGGGGCGGCGATCGCCTCATCGCGCAGCTCAGCGCGCGCCTTTGCAACGTACCAGAGGGCTGCCATCGGTCTGCAACTCGTGCCCGCGAACGAGAATTGAGCTATATCCATAACCGCTGGAAATGAAAGCCATGCTCGAACGCTCTTCAGCACCCGATGCCCTGACCGGTGCGCCACCGACCGGTCGGCGGATTGTGTTCTTCACGCTGGTCGGGCTGTCGATGGCCGGACTGACCTGGCTTTTGATTGTCGGGCTGTCGGCCGGGGGATTCAGCCCGGGCGACTTCCTGCTGGTCTTGCTGTTCGCCATTACGCTGCCATGGTCGGTCATCGGGTTCTGGAATGCCACCATTGGTCTCGTCATCATGCGCTTTTCCCGCGATCCAGTGGCAGCCGTGACGCCGGCAGCCCGGCTCGTCGCGGGCAATGAGCCGATCGTCGCATCGACCGCGATCCTGGTGTGCATCCGCAACGAGCCGCCGGAGCGCGTTATCCGCCATATCGTGCCGATGGTCGACGGGCTGGTGGCGCGCGGGGTCTCGCACAAGTTCCACCTCTATATCCTGAGCGACACCGGCGACCTCGCGTATGCGGCGATCGAAAGTCGGCAGTTCGCCGAACTGGCAAACGCGGTGCGCGGCCGGATCCTGCTCACCTACCGGCGCCGCGAGCAGAATGCAGGTTTCAAGGCCGGCAACATCCGCGACTTCTGCGACCGTTGGGGCAAGCTTCACAACTTCGCGGTCGTGCTGGATGCCGACAGCCTGATGACCGCCGACGGGGTCCTGCGGCTCGTACGCATCATGCAGGCGGATCCGAGACTCGGTATCGTGCAGAGTCTTGTCACCGGCATGCCGTCGACCAGCGCGTTTGCGCGCATTTTCCAGTTCGGCATGCGGCTCGGCATGCGCTCCTACACCATCGGCAGCGCCTGGTGGCAGGCCGATTGCGGCCCGTATTGGGGACACAATGCCATCGTGCGGCTGGCGCCGTTCATGGAGCATTGCCACCTCCCGGTGCTCGGCAAGGGCGCGCTGATCAGCGGCCACGTCCTCAGCCACGACCAGGTCGAGGCGGTGCTGATGCGGCGCGCCGGCTACGAGGTCCGCGTTCTGCCCGAGGAAGGCTCGAGCTTCGAGCAGAATCCGCCGACGCTGATCGAGTTCATCCGCCGCGATCTGCGCTGGTGCCAGGGCAACATGCAGTACTGGCACTTCCTGGTCATGCCGGGCCTCAAATTCATCAGCCGCTATCAGCTGGCCTTCGCGCTCCTGATGTTCCTTGGTTCGCCGGCCTGGATCGGGCTGCTCGTGTTTGGGATCATTGCGGTCGCGCTTGCCGGTACCGGGTCTGCGTTCATCCGCCCCGACGCTGGCTTGGCCTTGTTCGGCATCGTGTTGACGATGTGGTTCGCACCCAAGATCGCGACGGTGATCGACGTGCTGACCAGGCCGGAATTGCGTAGGGCGTTCGGCGGCGGCTTCCGCTTCATTGCAGGGGTGGTGACCGAGACCGTATTCTTCCTGTTGCTGTCGCCCATCATGTGGTTCGCCCACACTCTGTTTATCGCGCGGCTGCTCAGCGGACGCTCGGTCGGCTGGACCGCACAGGCACGCGACGAGCACCGGGTACCGTGGTGGCTGGCGGCGAAGCAGTTGTGGCCGCACACGCTGCTAGGAATTGGCTCTGTCGCCCTGCTGGCGCCGACCGTCCCGTCCGCAATCCCCTACGCTCTGTTCATCGCGGGCGGTCCCCTGGCGTCAATCCCTTTCGCGGTGACGACCGCCTCCCCCTGGCTCGGTAGTGCGCTGGTCCGCCTGGGCCTGTGCCGGCTGCCGGAGGAAACGATGCCGCCGCCGGAGATGAAGGCGCTGGCGCTGCCGGCATTGGCGGCCGGGCATCGCCCGTGAGGGTCGCGGACAAGTGGCGAACACTGCGCGGCGTCGTCCGCTCGCTTGGCATCTACTATGGCCGCAGCGCCCGTCGCGACGCCATGGACCGTCTCTACCGGCAGTTCGTCGCGCCCGGCGATCTCGTGTTCGATATCGGAGCCCACGTTGGCGATCGCGTCGCAGCGTTCCGGCGGCTTGGCGCGCGTGTGGTGGCGGTCGAGCCGCAGCCGGCGCTGGCGCGCACATTGCGACTCTTGTTCTGGCGCGACGGCGCGGTCACGATCGAACCCAAAGCGGTCGGCCGCCGCGCAGGAACCATCGACCTCAAGCTGAACCTCGACAACCCGACCGTGTCGAGCGCGTCGGATGCATTCATCAAGTCGGCCGACGGGGCATCGGGCTGGGAGGGTCAGGCATGGACACATGCGGTGCCGGTGCCGGTGACAACGCTCGACCGGCTGATCGAACGGCACGGCAGGCCGTCCTTTATCAAGCTCGACGTGGAGGGATTCGAAGCCGAGGCGCTTGCCGGTCTAACAATTGCGGTGCCTGCATTGTCCTTCGAGTTCACGACCATCCAGAAGGACCTGGCGCGGGCCTGCGTCGAACGGTGCACGGCGCTTGGGTTCGTCCGCTACAACGCCGCGCTCGGTGAGAGTCAGGCGCTGATCCATGCGCCATGGCAAGACGCGGCTGGCATCGCGGCGTGGCTCGATACGCTGCCGATGGCGGCCAATTCCGGCGACATCTACGCCGTTCGGACCGCCCCTGCCCCATGACGGGGGCGGCCCGGCCGCCCACCCCGATACCGGGACGAAACCCATATTTAACCGGTTTGGCGCAAGGAATGGTCGCGAGGGTGCGGAGCGACCGCAGCCACGGGCTGCTGGCATGACCGAACGTTTGGACCGCAACGAACAGGCGCCGGGCGCGGGGGAGTCGGCTGTTGCCGCCGCCGAACAATCCGATGCGTCGACACCGATCTGCTTCGTCGTCGACGAAGAACCGGCCATGCGCCATTTCCTGTCGCTGATCCTGCATGGCGCGGGGGTCGACACCGAAGAATTTCCGGACGGCGAGACTTTCCGCAAGGCGATGGATCGGCGCGCTCCGGATCTGGTCTTTCTCAATATCGGGCTCGAATCCGCCGACGCGATCGAATCCGTGATCGGGCTCGGCAAGCGCGGTTATTTCGGTTTCGTCCAACTCATGAGCAGCCGTGGCTCGGCGGTGCTCGAGCACGTCAAGAGCGTCGGCGAGCAGCACAGGCTCCAGATGCTGCCCGTGCTCAAGAAGCCGTTCGAGACCTCGGCCATCCTGGCGATCATGCAGGAGCTCAAGCTTGGCCACGGCTCACCGCAGGCGGCACGCGTCGGCCTCGACGAAGCGCTCAACAACCAATGGATTGAGTTCTGGTACCAGCCCAAGATCGACCTGCGCAAGAAACAGCTCGCCGGCGTCGAAGCATTTGCCCGCTGCCGCCATCCGCAATATGGCATCCTGAACCCGGGCGCTTTTATGCCGGGGGCGACGGAAGGTGAACTGGTCTCGCTTTCCGAACTCGCGATCGCTAGCGTTTTGAAGGCGGGCCAGCGTTTCGGCAAGCTTGGCGTCAATGTCCGCTTCGCGGTCAATATCCCCGTCAACGCGCTGGTGAAGATCTCAATCCCGGACCTCGTGCGCGCCCACCGCGAGCAGACCGATCATTGGCCGGGCTTGATCATCGACGTGACGGAAGAACAGATCGTCACCGACCTTGCACTCGCCACCGAGATGACCAGGAGGCTATCGCACGTGAACGTCAAGCTGGCCATCGACGATTTTGGCCGGGGCTATTCATCGCTTGCTCGCCTCAAGGAACTCCCCTTCGCCGAGCTCAAGCTTGACCGCACCTTCGTCACCGACTGCGGCACCGACAAGGTCAATGCGCCCTTGTGCAAGACCGTTATCGACCTGGCGCACAATTTCGGCAGTCTCGCCGTTGCCATCGGCATCGAGAAGGCGTCCGATGCGCTGGCCCTCACCAGCATGGGCTGCGACATCGGCCAGGGCTTCCTGCTCGGTCAGCCGATGCCGGAGGACCGGTTTGTGTCGCTATTGCGTCAGCGTGCCGCCGGTCAGGGGCGGCAGCTTCCGGCCGCCGCCAACGGCTGACCTCACGGCGCTATCGGTTCAGTGGGTCCAGGCGTCGCGCCGCTTGAACGCAAAATTGTCGGAGTAGGCAATGACGCGGCGAGACGACGGCGCCTTGGCATCGAAGACCTGATACGGAATGCCGTGACGCTCCGCATACGCGACCGCTTCCTCGGCACTCGCGAAGCGCAAACGCACCTGCTGACGCATGTCGCCTGACGAGGTCCAGCCCATCAGGGGCTCGATCTCGCGCGGCTGCTCCGGCTCGTAATCGAGCAGCCAGTCGCGGGTCTTGGCGGTACCCGACTGCATCGCAGTCTTCGCGGGCCTGTAAATCCGTGCGACCATTTCAAGACTTTCAACACATAGACGCGCTTCGTGTCCGTCTTCGCAAAGGCTTCGGCGGGACACCCGCCACCCCGAGGGCCTCGTCGCGCCGAGCGTGTGGTGGTGCGGGATGGTCGGGGCAGCAGGATTTGAACCTGCGACCTTCTGGTCCCAAACCAGACGCGCTACCAGACTGCGCTATGCCCCGGGGCGCCGCGCGCGCACTCGATACACGGTTCGGTTTTGCGCAGCAAGTGAGGCTCTGTGGCCGGCGAAGCCGGCAAGGCCCGGGTCTCAGTACGGGTGAGCTTAATGCGATGCCGGGCCAGTCGAGCCGCCCTCGGGGCGGACCTCGGCAGCCATCAGGCCCTTCGGGCCATGACCGTAGCGCACCAGCACGAACTGGCCTGGACGCAGTTCGGTGATCCCGAAGCGGCGCAGGATCTCCATATGGACGAAGATATCGGGCGTGCCTTCCCCGCGCGTCAGGAAGCCGAACCCGCGCAGGCGGTTGAACCACTTGACCTGTGCGCGTTCGAGACCACTGGTGGGCGCGACCGACACGTGCGTCCGCGGCGGCGGCATCTGCGCCGGATGGATCGCAGTGGTGTCGTCCATGGACAGGATTCGGAACGCCTGCAGGCCGCGCGGGCGTTGCAGCACTTCGCAGACGACGCGCGCGCCTTCATAGGCGACCTGATAGCCGTCGCGGCGCAGGCAGGTGACATGCAGGAGAACGTCAGGCAGGCCATTGTCCGGAACGATGAATCCAAATCCCTTGGAGACATCAAACCACTTGATGACACCGCTGAGCTCGATGACGCTCGTCGCCTCGTCGGCGAGATCGCCCATCGCTTCCCGATTGGGTCCGATGCTCGTGCCGGGCCCTTTTGATCCCCCGTCCGACGCCATGACGCCGCACGCTGCCGCCTCTTTTGCCGCCTCTTAACGGGCGTTTCGCCGAATCTGATCCCATGGTGAGGATAGCACTCGATTGCCTGCTGGCTAGGCCAAAATGCATCCACTCTGCGAAAGAAGTGGAAGCCTGTGCAAATCTCATTGGAGATAAGAAGTCTGTGAACATCCATCCGCAGGCGCGAATCAATGGGCGATCAGGGGCGCGAGCACCGTTCCGATGTCCTCGCGTACCACCAGATCGGCATTCTCATCGAATTCCGTCGGCTCGCGATTGATGATGACGAGAACCGCACCATTTCGTTTGGCCATCAATGGAAATCCGGCCGCGGGCCACACCACCAGCGACGAGCCGACCGCGAGGAACAGGTCGCAGCCCAGCGTGAGCTCCTCGGCGCGGCGCATAGCTTGCTCCGGCATTGCCTGACCGAACGACACGGTTGCCGACTTGATGTGGCCGCCGCATGCCGGGCAATCGGGCGCGCGTCCCCCGTTCGCTGTGAATTTCTCCTTGACCCAGGGCAATTCATACCGCGCCGCACAGTCCAGGCACGTGGCGTAGGTGCTGTTGCCATGCAGTTCGATCACATGTTCCGCTGCAATCCCGGATGCTTGGTGCAGATTGTCGATGTTTTGCGTGATAACGCCAGGGATCTTGCCGGCGCGGTACAGGCTTGCCAAAGCCAGGTGCCCACGACCAGGCCGGGCACCGCCAAAATGCTCCTCCATGGCGAACCTGCGCCGCCATGCCTCGTCGCGCATGTCCTGGCTGGCGATGAACTCATCGAAGGGGATCGGCCGCATCCGGGTCCAAATGCCTCCGGGCGACCGGAAATCCGGAATCCCGCATTCGGTCGAGATGC
>Ga0073934_10002924_pt1 | contig 33256 bp, 27 predicted proteins | sample LarsenN4metaG_FD_76834 | JGI IMG/M metagenome (GOLD analysis project Ga0073934, IMG submission 76834) | Hot spring sediment bacterial and archeal communities from British Columbia, Canada, to study Microbial Dark Matter (Phase II) - Larsen... ...
AACACCCGATCCCAACAGCTCAGCACTCCGGCGATCTGATCGTGGAGCCGCTCGGTCAGTAGCTCGATGCCCATTACGGCATCATACCCGGACCTCTTTGGTTCCGGCTACGCCGGGTTAGGGGATATTGGCAAGCAGGTTGGGGATGGTGCCGACGGCCTGCCTGGTGCCGTTGTCGTTGTAAAGGAAACGGAAGCTGAGCCGGTGGGGGGCGCCGACGTGGTGGTCGATTTTGCCGATGATCTGGTCGTCGTCGATGGTTTGCGCGCTGGCGAAGCTCAGCAGGCCGTCGGGCCGGTTGGGAAGCGGGATGAAGGTGTCGAGGAACTTGATGGAGGGCTGGTAGACCCGGCTGGGCGGGATGACGTTGCCGGGGAAGTTGCCGCCATTGGGGTCGCGAATCACGCGGTTGGTGAGACCGGAAAAGTCGCCGCGGCGCATGGCGGGCGTGGGAACCAGCGCCGTGGTGACACCGGGGGCGGAACGCTCGCGGGTGGCCTGATAGGAGGCGAAGAAGAATGTTCTGTCGCGGCGGATGGGACCGCCGACGGTTCCGCCATACTGGTTCCTTTTGAACGGCGGAACGGTGACGGCGAAAAAGTCGCGGGCATTGAGTTTTTCGTTGCGCAGGTACTCAAAGAGGGCGCCGTGCAACTGGTTGGTTCCGGACCGGGTGACGGCGCTCACGAAGGCGCCGGCGTTGCGGCCCTTGTCGGCGCCGTAGGCGTTGGTCTCGATTGAGAATTCCTGCAACGCGTCGGGATTGGGGAAGGGGGCCGGCGTGTTGAAGAACGGATCCTGGTTGTCGCCTCCGTCGAGGGCGTAGTTGTTGCCCCGGAACGCGGAGCCGTTGACGGAGATGGTCTCGTTCTGCTGCTGGTCGCGTCCGCCGCGGCGGCCGACGCCGGCGACGAGCGTCTGAAGGAGAACCGGATTGCGGCCGTTGAGGGGGAGGTCGGAGATGCGGCGGGAGTCGATGACCTCGGAAATCGACCCGGTGCGGGTTTCCACCTGGGCGGCCTGCGCTTCCACTTCGATGCGTTCGGTGACCTGGCCGACCTGAAGCGAGAAGTCGACGCGGCGGTTCTCATTCACCTGGATCAGGACGTCGGTCTGGACCGATTCCTTGAATCCGGGCGCGTTGGCGCGAACCGAGAAGGTCCCGACGGGCAACTGGACAAGGACGAAGTCGCCGGTGTCATTGGTCGCGGCGGTCCGGACAGCGCCGGTCTGGACGTGGGTGGCGGACACGCTCGCCCCCGGGACCACGGCGCCGCCCGCATCGCGGACGGTTCCGAAAATGGTGGCCGTATTCTGGGCCAGAGCGGCGGCCACCAGGAGAGAGATCGTGAACAACCGCATTCAGCACCCCCATCGAGAACCAATAAACTTGCGGTTAGTCTAACACGCTGGAGCTTCGTTCGCCCAGGGGTCAATAGAGGAGGATCCGTTCGATCTCCCGGGCGATTCCATCGGGCTGGGGCAGGATCTCCTGTTCGAGTTCGGGGTTGTAGCCGACCCAGGTGTCGAGCGCCGCCACGCGCCCGACGGGAGCGTCCAAAAAGGCGAAGAGCTCTTCGGCGATCCGGGCGGCGATCTCGGCGCCGTAGCCGAACGATCGGCAGTCCTCGTGGACCACGAGCGCGCGGGACGTCTTGCGCACGGAGGCGGCGACCGCCTCCCAGTCATAGGGGGCGAGCGTCCGAAGGTCCAGAATCTCGACCGACATTCCGGGGCGGTCCCGTTCCGACTCGATGGCCGCCTGCAAGGACTTCTGCACGGTGGCCCCGTAGGTGACCAGAGTCAGGCTGGATCCGGGTTTGACGAGGCGGGCCTTTCCGAACGGGATGGTGAAGTCCGGGCCGGGGTGAGGCGAGCGGTTGTAGGCTTCGCGGTACAGTTTCTTGTGTTCGAGAAAGAGGACGGGGTCGTCGCAGCGGATGGCCGTGCGCAGCAGTCCGCAGGCGTCGAGGGCATTGGAGGGGAACACGACGCGGAGTCCCGGAATGTGTGTGAACTCGACCTCGCCGCACTGGCTGTGGTAGATGGCGCCGCCGGTTAGGTAACCGCCGATCGGGACGCGGAGGACGAGGGGGCAGGAGAAGCCGTTGTGGCTGCGCCAGCGGAGCGTGGCCATTTCGTTGCGGATCTGCATCATCGCGGGCCAGATGTAGTCGAAGAACTGGATTTCGGCCACGGGCTTGAGTCCGCGGACGGCCATGCCGATGGCGCGGCCGGCGATGGCGGCCTCGGCGATGGGAGTGTTGAAGCAGCGGGCGGAGCCGAAGCGGCGCTGGAGACCCTGTGTGGCTTTGAAGACGCCGCCCTTTCCCTTGACCAGGGGCAGGTTCTCTTCGCGGCTACAGTCGGCCACGTCCTCTCCGAAGACGACGATGCGGGGGTCGCGTTCCATCTCCTCGGCCAGGGTGAGATTGATCTCGTCGACCATGGTCCGGGGCTCGTCTCCGGGGACGGGTTGGGCATCGAATTCGGCGGAGCAGGGGTCGACGCGGTCCGAATAAAGGAAGCGGAGGGCGGAACCGGGCGCGGGCGGGCTGGCGCGCAGGGCGGCGTCGGCGGCCTGCTCCACTTCGTCCTCGACTTCCTGGCCGATGAGCTGGAGGCGGTAGGGGTCGAGGACTCCCTCGCGCAGCAGGAAGCGGGGAAAAGTGAGGAGCGGATCGCGGGCGGCTTCGGCGAGGCGTTCGGAGTCGGGGCGGTAGAGCCGTTCGTCGTCGGAAAGGGAATGGGAATAGGGGCGTATGGTGGCGGCGCGGACGATGGCGGGACCGGCGCCGGACCGGCAGTGCTCCACTGCCTTCCGCATCGTCTCCAGGGAGGCGACGAAATCGCAGCCGTCGGTCTGGAGGCGCAGCAGACCGGGGAAGCCCTCGGTCAATCTGAGGATGTCGCCGCCGGCGGTCTGTTTTTCGACGGGCACGGAGATCGCGTAGCCGTTGTCCTGGACGAGGAAGAGGACGGGCAACTTTTCGAGGCAGGCGGCGTTGAGCGCCTCCCAGAACTCACCCTCGCTGGTGGCGCCATCGCCGGAGGAGACCAGGGCGAGTTCGCCGACGGCGGGGACGATCATCCGGGACGCCTGAGCGCAGCCGCACGCCTGGGCATACTGGGTGCCGGTGGGGGAGGACGCGGAGACGACGCGGAGGGCGGGGGAACTCCAATGGGAGGGCATCTGCCGGCCGCCGGAGGCAGGATCGGCGCCGGCACCCACGGCCTGCAACAACATGTCGGCGGCGGTGACGCCGAGCGTGAGGCAGAGGGCGCGGTCGCGGTAGTAGGGGAACACCCAGTCGGCGCCGGCGCGGAGGGCCATTCCGGCGGCCACCTGGATCGCCTCGTGGCCGGCCCCGCTAACCTGAAAGAAGATGCGGTTCTGGCGTTTGAGGAGGATCTCGCGGTCATCGAGGCGGCGTGAGAGCAGCATGATCCGCCACGCCTGGATCAGCGTGTCCGCCGGGATGCCGCTGTTCATTCGCCCGGCGCCGCCTTGAGGAGAGCCTTGACGGCATCGACACAGAGGGCGGCCGCGTGCCGGGCCGCAGGCGGGAGACCGCCGAGGGCGGCCTCGACGTCGGCGGCGGTGATCCGCTCCAGTTCGGCGCGGGTCCTGCCCTCGATCAAGCCGGTGAGCGCGCTGCCGGCGGCGATGGACGCGGTGCAACCCCGCGTCTTATACCGCACTGCGGAGACGCGGCCATCCTCGAAACGGGCGGAGAGGCGCATGGTGTCGCCGCAGGCCGGATTGGAGACGTTCACGACGCAGGCGGCGTCGAGTTCTCCCGCGTTGCGGGGATTTTGAAAGTGGTCGAGAAGCAGGTCTGGGTACAAGGCGTCCTCGCGCTGTGCTTCAATGATGGTTCGTGCCGGTCCGTTACCTCCCCATCATAAGAGATCGTGTCCGGCGCAGGGAGTTCAACGCGCTCTTCCTGTTTGTGACGTCGCGCTGCAATTCGCTGTGCCGCACGTGTTTCTACTTCGACCGGCTGAACTCGAAGGACGACCTGAGCTTCGACGAGATCGACCGGATTTCGGCATCGGCTCCGCCGTTCCGGAAGTTGTGGATTTCCGGCGGCGAGCCGTTTCTGCGGCCGGAGCTGGCCGAGGTCGTCACGATGTTTGCGCGGCGCAACAAGGTCCGCAACGTCAACCTGCCGACGAACGGACTGCTGGGGGAGAAGATCTTCGCCGCCGTGGACCGGATTCTGCGGGACGCGCCGGAAACGGCGGTCGATCTCAACTTTTCGCTCGACGGGCTGGCCAACACGCACGACGCGATCCGCGGCGTGCCGGGCAACTTCGGCCGGACGATGGAGGCTCTGCGGGAGGCGGAGCGGCGCTACGCGGGCGTCGCGCGGCTGCGGCGGAACGTGGCGACGGTGATCACGCGCGAGAACCACGCCGAGATCGTGCGGCTGGGCCTCGACATCCTCGAGCAGGCCGGGGCGGACGGGCACTACTTCGAGGCGATCCGGGGGCAGACCCCCGATCCGTCGCTGAGGAAGCTGACGCGGGAGGATCTCGCGGGGCTGCACCGAAAGCTGATGCCATTGCACCGCCGCTACGCCAGGAAGCTGTTTGCGCGGATTCCGGCCCCGCTGCGAAAGATCGCCGAGATGTACTATCTGGGCAATATCCGCCTTCATTTCGATCTGCACGAGAGGTGTTTCGAGAAACCGGAGCGATGGCCGATGCGGTGCACGGCGGGCGAGACGACGATCGTCGTGGACCACAACGGAGCGTTCCGGGCGTGCGAACTGCGGGGAGAGGTGGGCCACCTCGCCGATCACGGCTTCCGGATCGGGGAGGCGCTGGCTTCGGAGGCGATGCGGCGCGAAGTGGCGGCCATCGGGGGCGACGGCTGCTGGTGCACGCACTCCTGCTTCATCCACGAGAGCGCGAAGTTCTCGCCGCGGGTGCAGTTGTTCACGATCCCGTGGGCGTGGTGGCGGCAGCGGTGGGACCGTCTGGAGACGGCGCCGATCGAGGAGATCGAACGGTACCGGGCGCTGGAGCTGGGCTGATGAGCGGTTCCGGGGAGAAGGTGACGGTGGTGGCCGCGGTCATTTTCCGCCAGGACCGGGTGTTGATCGGGCAGCGGGTGAAGGGCCAGTGGAACGAGGACAAGTGGGAGTTTCCGGGCGGCAAGGTGGAGGCGGGAGAATCTCCCCGCGAGGCTTTGGTCCGGGAACTGCGCGAGGAACTCGCCATCGAGGCAGCGATCGGCGCGGAGATGGACCGCTACGACTACGAATACCCGGGTCGGAGTCCGATCCACCTGATTTTTTTCAGAGTGGAGCAGTTCGAGGGGGAGCCGCAGAACCTGGCATTCCAGGACGTGCGTTGGGAGGCCGCCGGGCGGCTGGCCGAGTATGATTTCCTCGAAGGAGACGCCGGGTTTGTCAGCCGCCTGGCGCGGGGCGCTGTCTGACGGCCGGCCGGCGGCCCGGCCGCGCCTTGCTTCTGCGGTGAAGTTGTAGAATGCGACGGGAGGCCATCGTGAAACCCAACTTCAACTCCTCCAGGCGTCCGCGGGGACTGGACCGCCGGAGCCTGCTCGGCGGACTTGCCGCGGCGCCCGCTCTGGCGCAGGCCGCGCCGGAGGCGAAAGCGCCGCGCCCCTACGGGAGCGACTCCATCTACACGCGGATGTTCGGCATCCGGCCGCTGCTGTGCGCACGGGGCCACACGACGGCGTTCGGCGGGTCGCTGATGCCGGCCGAGGTCATGCGGGCGATGATCGAGGCCAACGACTACTTTGTCGACCTGAACGAACTCAACGAGGCGGCGGGCCGCCACATCGCCGGGATCATGAAGGCGGAGGCGGCGATGGTGACGGCGGGCGCGTTTTCGGCGATGGTATTGGGCGCGGCGGCGTGCCTGACGGGCACGGACCCGAAGAAGATCGACGCGCTGCCGCATCCGGACTGGCCCAGGCGGGAGTGCCTGATCCAGAAGGCGCACCGCGAGTCCTACGACCGCGCCTACCGCTGCGCCGGGATGACGGTTCGCGAATTTGAAACCCGCGAGGAACTGGCCGCGGCGATTGGTCCCAACACGGCCATGATCGCGGCGCTGGCGAGCACCGAAAAGGCGGCGATGAAAGACCTGCGGATCATGCGGCCGGAGGAGTTTGTGGCGCTGGGCCGGAAGCACGGCGTGCCGGTGCTGATCGACGCCGCGGCGGAGATCCCTCCCGCCGAGACACTGACGCGTTTCACGGGCATGGGGTTCGACCTGGTGGCCATCAGCGGCGGCAAGGGTCTGCTCGGGCCCCAGGCGACCGGGATTCTGGCCGGCCGCAAGGACCTCATCCGGGCCGCGGCACTGAACCATTCCCCGCACACGGGCGTGGGCCGCGGGATGAAAGTCGGCAAAGAGGAGATCGTGGGGCTTGTGGCGGCCATCGACCTGTACCTGTCGCAGGAGCGGGAGGTGGTCCACGAGATCTGGAACAAGCGGGTGCGTTTTCTGGTTTCCGAGCTTCAGGGGATTCCGGGCCTGCGGGCCGAGGCGCGGGAGGCGGCCAACGGGCACGACCACGGGTTCCTGGAGGCGTTGCTGTCATGGGATCCGGCGGTGATTCCGCTGACGGCGAAGGCTCTGACTACGAAACTGCGGAACGGCGAGCCGCGGATCGTTTTTTATCCGGAGTACGGCGGCGAGACGAGCGTGGTTCTCCAGACCCGGAGCATGAAGGACGGCGACGAGATTCTGACCGCGCGGCGTCTCCGGGCCGTGTTCCGTCCGGCCGGCAGGAACGGCTAAGCGGGGCAGGGCGGAGCGGTCATCGGGCGCCGTCGGCCAGGGATTCGAGGAAGGCCCGTTCGATGGGCCACTGTCCGATGACTTTGGCGGCGGACTGTTGGAATTTTCCGGCCGCCAGCACTCCGGCAAACTCGCCCGGATCGGGGGACTTGGCGGCGCGGGCGAGGAACTTGCGCAGCATTTCCGTCATCTGGTCCAGGTGGTCGCGGCAGGCGCCGGCCTCCGGGGCGGCGGCGAAGACGGCTTCCATTCGAGCGGCCATGCCCGCCGGCACTTCGCCGATGCCGAAGATCACCCGCCGGGCGCCCTTGACGGCGCTGATGAGGGTCTTGCCGCCGACCGGGAGCAGGTCCGCTTTCTCGATGGCCGGGCCGGCGGCGCTGATCCAGAACGGCATCGCGGGCGGATCGTAATTGAGGGATCCCTTCCGGCGGGCCATGACGCTCGATGCGACATTTCCGGTGGATCCGATGCCGACGGCCAGCACGTTGGGATAGACGGGGTAGAAGGACAGGAACCGTCCAGCCCGCCGGGTCTCCATCTGGCAGTAGCCGTTGACACACCTCGCTCCGGACCGCAGGGCGGTCCGCTGGATCTGGTCCCATTCAAACCGGCCGCGGAGCAGGAAGACGCTGTCGCCGTAGACGAACGAGGCGATCACGGCGTCGAGATCCTGACGGTAGTCGAAGCGCGTGTCCTCGACAAACTGCCGGTAGTCGGTTTCTTCGGCCGCACGGCTGCCGGAGAGCAGTTCGAGGAGCCCGACCTGGCGCAACCGCTGAATATCGACGAAGAGGTGAATCGCGGTGTCCTGGTTCGGCAGGCGCTCGAGGAGGGCGGCGTTGGTGGTCTGATCATCGTAGCGCCAGTAGATGACGACGGCCAGCAGGATGAGGCACAAGCCCGCCAGAAGGACGGACAACTGCCAGGGCCGCAGATACATCATTCGCAGGTTACACCGCGGGCGGGGCGGGCGCCAGAGGCCGTGTCATCCGGCCGTCGCCAGCGCGGGCTCCCGCGATTCCTTCCAGAGCCGGATGTAGGGTTGCAGGTCGCTCATCAGCCGCCGGAAGGTGGGCAAGTGGAGAGACTGGGCGCCGTCGCTCACGGCCTTCTCCGGACAGGGATGGACTTCGAGCAGAATGCCGTCGGCGCCGATGGCGACAGCCGCGCGGGAGAGCGCGGGAACCAGGTTGCGCTTGCCGGTGGCGTGGCTCGGATCGACAATGACGGGCAGGTGCGTGAGTTCCTGGAGGACGGGGACGGCCACCAGGTCGCAGGTGTTGCGGGTGGCGGTCTCGAAGGTCCGGATGCCGCGCTCGCACAGCATGACGTCGCGGTTGCCGTGCGCGACGACGTATTCGGCCGACATGAGCAGTTCTTTGATGGTGGAACTCAGCCCGCGCTTGAGCAGGACGGGGCGGCCGGCGGACCCCAGTCTCTTGAGCAGCGAGAAGTTCTGCATGTTGCGCGCGCCGACCTGGAGGATGTCGGCGTACTCGGCCACCATCTCGACGTCGCGGTCGCTCATGATCTCGGTGATGATGGCGAGTCCGGTGCGTTCCCTCGCCTTGGCGAGGAGTTTCAGTCCTTCGAGTTCGAGGCCCTGGAAATCGTAGGGAGACGTCCGTGGCTTGAACGCGCCTCCGCGGAGCACCTGCGCCCCGGCTTCGGCGACCGCTTCCGCGGATTCCATGATCTGCTTCTCGCTCTCGACCGAGCAGGGACCGGCCATCATGACAAACGCGTCGCCGCCGATTTCGCAGCGTCCGGCGCGGATGACGGTTTTCTCGCGTTTGAACTCCCTGCTGACGAACTTGTAGGGGGCCGAGATCCGGACCGCCTTTTCCACCTGCGGCATCGCCTCGAGCGCTTCGAGGCAGGCGGTGACATCGCCGACGCCGATGGCGGCAATGACGACGCGCTCGACCCCGTCGATGGTGTGGATCTTGTATCCGAACTCGGTGATGCGCTGGCAGACTTCCTCAATTTCGGCCTTGCTGCTGTGCTGTTTCATCGAAATAACCATACTTCCCAGTCTCCCGAAGTTTGAAATTGCGTCCGCCCGCGCGAGTGGATGTGAAGGAAGTCGAAAGAGGAGGAGAAGGAGGGTCCACCCGCGGCGCTGTTTCAGCGCCAGCTAAATCGATAAGCGAATGGGTAGACGAACAACATGAAACCTAATCCTAACGGATATTCGCAACGTTGGCAAGCCCCGCGTCCTGCCCGCACGCGAGAAGTTCGGCGCCGGTCAGGCCGCTGGTCACAACCACCTCGATGTGGTTGGCGGCGCCGGTGACGACCGGAACGTCCCGCCACTGGTCCCCGCCTCGGACGCGCACGACGCCGCCGGCGCCGACGCATTCCCGCGGGACGATGACGCCGGCCTCGATGGACTCGACCACGACGTCGGCCCAGGCGGACGAGTTGGCGTGGACCGCAACGGGGGAGCGTTCGAGGTCTAGGCGCACGACGACCTGGCGGACGAAGTCGGGCCGGTAGTGCCGGCCCGCGGCAAGGGAGCCGACGGCGGTGACCCGGGCGGGGATGGTGACTCCGGGCATGGCGTCGACGCCGACGCGGGCGCGTGCGCCGGGGGCGATGCGCTGGGCGTCCACCTGATTGGCCCTGGCTTCGAGAACCAGGTGGCGCATGTCGACGACCTGGAGGAAGACGTAGCCGGGGCGCATCTCGTCGCCCTGCCCGATTTCGACGTATTCGGCTCCCTTCTGGATCTGGCCCAGCACGACCACGCCGGCGATCGGGGCGCGGAGGATCATCTTTTCCCGGTTCGCCTCGGCCCGCCTGTACTCGAGTTCCTCCTCCCGGAGCAAGAGCATCTGGCGGCGCAATTCACTGCGTTCGGAAACGTCGAAGTAGGCGGCCTGCCGCCGAAGTTCGCGCAGGCTGGCAGTGGCTTCCTCGAGGTGCAGGCGGAACCGTTCGGCGTCGATTGCGGACCGGACGGGAATCGTCTTGAGATTAAGACGGGCCTTGGCGACGTTGGCTTCGGCGACGCGGATCCTCTGCTCGAGCACCGCGCGGCGCTCATCGAGGGAGGCCTGGACGCGGCGGACGACGCGGCGGCGGTCCTCCACGTCGGCGCGGTAGTCGTCGAGGCGGACTTCCATCGCGCGCCTGTCGAACTCGGCGAGCGGGTCGCCGGGTTTGACGAGAGCTCCCGGCCTGATGACCCACTGCAAGGCGAGGGAGAAGTCGGACAGGCCGCGGCTGCGGGTCCCGCGGAGTTTTGGCGCGACGATGCCGGCCGACCGCCGGGCGCGGATTTCTCCGCTGAGGCGCACGGTCCGCTCGAGGACGCCTTTGCGGGGGCGGACGGCCGGGGATTGGGGGGCGGCCGGCGGCGCCGGCTTGTCGCGAGGCGGAATCAGCCAGAGAGCGGCCGCAATAGCGGCCGCCAGCGCTCCGGAGAACGACCAGAAACGGCGCCGGCGCGCACTTTTGGGAGCCAGGTGGAGGTTTGCGCGAGGGCCGTGGGGAGGGAGGGGAGCGGCCGGGCTGGATCGGGAGCGGAGCAAGGTTCCGCTTTCATTCTATTGAATCCGGCGTGTTGAATCGTCGCAGCCGGCCGGCGGAGTCAGACGCCGGCCAGTTCGTGGGGCCGCGGGCCATGGAGCACGGGCGTGTTTCTGCTGGAATCGACGAGCATCATCTGCACGAGGAACTGCTCGCCGGCGCATTCGAACGGAACAACGGTCCAGGTGTGGTGTCCGGTGGTGCGGGTGGAGAAGTTGCGCCCGTGGATGACAGCCGGTGTGCTCAGGCCGATGGGCCCGAAGCGTTCCTCGATGTTGGTCTTGATGTTTCCAATCACCATATTGGCGATTTCGCCGATCGCGTCGAGGACGTCCGGGCAGACCTCGGTGAACTCGGACAGCAGCATGGCGCCGGCCAGTTTGCAGGCCAACTCGCCGCTACAGACGACGCTGCCGGCGCCAGTGTAGTGGCCGGCCATGCCGACGAGGGCGGCCACGCCGTCGGCCGGGCCGACTTCGACCGCGCAGGAACTGGCGGCGCCGGCCCTGACGGGCAGGCCCAGCATCGTATCGAAGACACTTGCGGTCGCCGACTTGATCTCCTCGACCAGCAGCTCGTGAAGCATTTCTCGCCCTCCCGGCGGGCTCTAGATGAGCCCCACCAGCTTCTCTTTGATCTGTTCCGCCGTAAACGGTTTGCGGACGTAGCCGAGCGCGCCGAGGTTGACCGCCTCCATCACCTTGGCCTGCGCTCCCTCGGTGGTGACCATGACCACCGGAATGTCCTTATGCTCGGGGCGCCCTTTGAGAGTGCCGAGCAGTTGCAGACCGTCCATGTTCGGCATGTTGATATCAGAGAGAATCAGTTGCACGCGCCGCTGCTCCAGGATGTTGAGCGCCTCAATGCCGTCGGCCGCTTCGAAGACCTCGGCGATGGGAAGGCCCGCCTGGATCAGGACGCGCTGGAGGATTTTCCGAATCGCCGACGAGTCGTCAACGATGAGAATATTTGCCGCCATCCGATCGCCTCCCGGGATTTCCGCCCTGCAAGCAACTCATCGGCGGGGGATGCGGCGTCTTGAGCGAATTTCTAGGCCCGCAACCGCTCAATGACGGCGGCGGTGACACCGCGCGTCGTTCCCGTTCCGCCGAGGTCCGGCGTGACGGCGGTCCGAGCGGCGAGCACTTCGCGGAGGGCGCGGTTGAGGTCCGCGGCCGCCGCGGGATGGCCAAGGTGGTCCAACATCATCGCGGCGGAGAACATCGTCGCCATCGGATTGGCAATACCTTTGCCGAAGATATCAGGCGCGGTGCCGTGGACGGGCTCGAACATGGAAGGAAATCTGCGCGACGGGTCGAGGTTGGCGCTCGCGGCCAGGCCGATGGATCCGGTCACGATGGCTGACAGGTCGCTCAGGATGTCTCCGAAGAGGTTCGACCCGACCACGACATCGAAGCTGGCGGGGCGTCGGACGAAGTTCATCGCCGCCGCGTCGACCAGGAGCGACTCGGTAGCGACGTCCGGGTACTCGGAGGCCACGCGCTGGAACACACGGTCCCAGAGCACCATGCTGTAGCCCTGCGCGTTCGACTTGGTGATCGACGCCACGCGCTTCCTTCTGCCGCGCGCCAGTTCAAAGGCGTGGCGGATGACACGCTCGCATCCGCGGCGGGTGAAGACCGAGGTCTGCACGGCCACCTCGTCGGGCTGGTGGTGATAGAGAAATCCGCCGATCTGGGCGTACTCGCCCTCGGTGTTTTCGCGGACGACGACCATGTCGATCTGGCCGGGCCCGTAACCTTTGAGCGGCGATTCAACGCCGTCGAACAGCACGGCGGGCCGCACGTTGGCGTACTGATCGAACCCGCGCCGGATGGGGAGGAGCAATCCGTTGAGCGTCACGTTGTCGGGGATGTCGGTGTGTCCGACAGCGCCGAGCAGGATCGCGTCGTGGGGGGCCAGCAGTTCCAGGGCGGTCGGCGGCATCATCCGGCCGTGTTTGAAGTAGTAGTCGGCGCCCCAATCGAAAGGGGTCCATTCGAAGCGGATGTTGTGCCGCTGTCCGGCCACCTCGAGCGCCTCCTGGGCGGGCGGCACGACTTCTTGTCCGATTCCGTCGCCGGGGATCACGGCGATCTTGAGAGTGTGCATGATTGGTTTGTAGCGGGAGGACTCTCATCATAACAAGGGAGCGGAGCCGCACGCTTGGGGATCGCGGCAGGCCGGGCGACCAGGACGGCCCGGCGGCCGGATGCTATTCTGAAAGTTCCCCCCAAATCATGGCCCAAATCTTTCCCTTTCAACCCTACCGCTATACCCGCAAGGCGGGCGCCCTGGACCAGTTGGTGACCCAGCCGTACGACAAGATCTCCGCCGACATGCGCGAGCGTTACCTCGCGCAGAGCCCGTATAACCTGGTCCGGATCATTCTGGGCAAGCCGGAGGAGGGCGACAACGAGTCGAACAACGTCTACACGCGGGCCGCCGCCTATCTGGACGAATGGATCGCCGCCGGGATCCTGGCCCGGGAAGCGGAGCCGTCCCTGTATGCCTATTTTCAGGAGTTCTCCGATCCCGACACCGGCGAGAGGCTGGTGCGGAAAGGCTTCATCGGCCTGGGACAGGTGGAGGACTACGACGCCCGGATCGTGCACCGCCACGAGCAGACGCTGTCCGGTCCGAAGAAAGACCGCCTCCAGGTGCTGCGGCACACGCGCGCGCACTTCGGCCAGATTTTCATGCTGTATCCGGATCCCGAGGCCGCCATCGACCGCCTTCTCGACGAAGCCGCTGTATCCGAGCCTCTCGGAGCCGTGACGGACGAATATGGCGCTGTGCACCGCCTCTGGAGGATTCCGGCGCCGGCGGTGATCGCGGAGATCCAACGTCTGATGAGCGGCAAGAAACTCGTCATCGCCGACGGGCATCACCGCTATGAGACCGCTCTCACCTTCCGCAACGAAAGCGGGATGGAGGACGCGCGGCGGGTGATGATGACCTTCGTCAACATGCATTCGCCGGGTTTGCGGATCCTGGCCACTCACCGCCTGGTGAAGAACCTCGAGGGGTTCGATCCGGGCAAGCTGGTGAACGGTCTCCGCGCTCTCGGCGCGGTCACTCCGATGAGCGCCGCGCAAGCCAGGCAGCGGCTCGCACGCGAGGAGCGCGGCTCCATTCTGCTGGGGGTGGCGATGGCGGGAGAAGACCACGTCCACGTGCTGGCCCGGCCGCGGGGCGCCGGGGAGTTGGACGTCGCTTTTCTGCACCGAGAGGTGCTGGAAGCCATTCTGGGGATCGGCGAGGAGGCTGTGCGGGAGGAGAAATACCTGAGCTATGTCCGGGGGATCGACGCGGCGCTGGGGGAGGTCGCCGAGAGGAAGGTCCAGGCCGCGTTTCTGCTCCAGCCGACCAAGATTGAGGAAGTGGCGGAGATCTCTTTCGGAATGGGAGTGATGCCGCAGAAGTCCACGGACTTCTATCCCAAGCTGCTGAGCGGCATGACGATCTACCGGCTGGAGCGGTAGGCGGCAGCGAGTTACAGGATTCGAAGATATTTTTGCGGCGGCGCAAGTCCCTGAGCGGAGAAGGTTTGCTCCTCAACGCGAGCCTGTCTCCGGCGTCTCCGGCGGCAATCCGGGCGCGACGATGTGGCCATGACCATGAACGAGAGGAAACGAACTCTGTGTCCGGTCTGCGCGGATCCGAGGCGCGAGGAGATCGCCGGAGCGCTGTCGCGCGGTGAATCCGCGATCGAGGCCGCCCGGCGGTACCGGCTTCCGGCCGCGGCGCTGCTTCGTCACGCGCGCCACCACGCGGCCTCGCCCGCCGAGGGCGGCCCGGAGGCCGATGTGTGGATCGCCCTGCGGGAGGCTCGCGAAACGGGAACGCGGGCCCGGGCTGGTTTCTTCCCCAAGCTGCTCCAGACCGGGGTGAAGGCGCTTCAGGTCCAGGCCGACCGCGAGATGAAGGCGCTTCCGCTCCGGCGGTCCACGGTGGCGCGGGAGGCCGACCATCTGTCGCGGGCGGAATGGAGCCGGATTCTGGCGACGCTCTATCATGCGCTCGAACCTTATGAGGAGGCGTCGGCGGCTGTGGTGGCCGCATTGGAAAAGATGGAACGAACGGATTAGGCCGGCCGAGGCGGTTCGAGGAGAAGCGGGGTGCTCCGCAGCCGGCGGCCTCCGTTGCCAAGATTCGTGCGGTTCATGTTAGGATGCCAACAGGCTGGGTCAACATGAATATGCCACGTCTGCTGCTTCCTCTTCTTCTTGCTGTTTCCGGGCTGTTCGCGCAAGGCAATCTCGGCGGCCTTACGGGCACGGTGGCCGACACGTCAGGGTCGCTGATTCCGGACGCCGCCGTGAAACTGCTGAACCTTCAGACCAACGCTTCCTTCGCCGCCGTCACCAATGACGCCGGCGTGTACGTGTTTCGCGCGCTTCCCCCGGGCGCCTACAGGCTTGAAGCCGAGAAGACCGGCTTCAAGAAGCTGGTTCAGGAGCCGGTCTCCATTCTGACGGCCACGACGTCGACGCTGGACCTGGCGCTGGCGGTAGGACAGGTGAGCGAGTCGGTGACGGTCGAAGGCGGCGTGATCGCCCTGCAAACAACGTCGCCGGAGATCAGCACGGTGCTCGAACGCAAGGCGATTCTCGACCTGCCAATCCAGATCGGCGGCGCCGGCGCAACGACGGCCGCCTCGGGGCGGCGCCAGCCGGAAAACTTCATCTTCCTGACGCCGGGGGTGGTGGGCATACCTTGGTCGAAGAACATCAACGGCAGCCCGGATTTCACCAACGAGGTCCTCTACGACGGGATTTCGGCACAACTGGCGGTGACGCCCGGGTTCCTGGCGCAGACCTCGCCGCCGTATGAGTCGGTGGAGGAGTTCAAAGTGCAGAACACGCTGTTTCCGGCCGAGTACGGCCGCGGGCTCGGCGTGCTCAACTTCACGCTGCGCTCGGGCACGAACGAATTTCACGGCGGGCTGTTTGAATTCTTCCGCAACGACAAGCTGGATGCGCGCCCGTTTTTCGCCCGGACGCGGCCGCGGGTGCGATACAACGAATACGGCGGATCGTTCGGCGGCCCGGTGTGGATTCCGAAGGTTTACAACGGCCGCGACAAGACCTTCTTCAACTTCAACTACACGGGATTGCGGAACAGCCCGCCGCTCAGCGGCAACCTGATCAGTCTGCCGCCGCAGGCCTTCCTGCAAGGCGATTTTTCGTCGCTGCGGGAGACCAACGGGGCGCTGATACCCGTATTCGATCCGGCCACCACGCAGGCGGACGGCGCGCGGACCCCGTTCGCCAATAACGTGATTCCGGCTTCGCGCATCAGCGCGGTGGCGCGGAACGTGAACCCTCTGATTCCGGCGCCGGACTTTCCGGGGTATTTCAACAATTTCCTCGACCGCTCCTTCAACCGCACCAAGGACTACGCATGGTCGATCAAAGCGGACCAGTTGTTGACGGCGAACCAGCGGGTCAGCTTCTCCTACTGGCGCACGTTCACCAATCCGGATTCGCGCAATTTTCTCGGCGAGACGACGCCGCTCGGCATCTGGTTTTTCGGACCGGTGCGCGGGCGCGCCTACCGGATCAACTACGACCACTCGGTCAAGCCGTCGCTGCTTCACCATTTCGGCTACGGTTACACGTTTTCCGACCCCATCCGCCAGCTTGACGAGCGGAAGGGAAACCAGACCTTCAAGATTCCGGGAGTGGATCCGAACACGCCCGGCTTCCCGCTGCTGAACATTTCGAACACCTACGGTACGATCGCGCTCGGAAATTCCAACCAGCAGCCGAACGACCCGTCGATCAATCGCAACTACAGTTTTGTCGATACCTGGACGTGGATCCGGGGGCGGCACCAGTGGAAGTTCGGCGGCGACGTGCGCTTTTTCCAGTACGACAATTTCAACGGGACCGACGACGGCGGCCTGTCGGGCACGTTCAATTTCAATCCGCTCTCGACGGCGAACATTCCTTCGCCGGATTCGGCGCGCCAGGGCAACGGCTGGGCCAGCTATCTGCTGGGCCAGGTCTTCTCGGCGCAGCGCCTGATTCCGGCGCCACTGCGTCGGATGCGCGGGGAGTACTACGCGTGGTTTGTGGAGGATGTGTGGAAGGTCAACCGCAAGCTGACGCTGACGCTGGGGTTGCGGCACGAGATTCCGACGGTGATCCAGGAGGCCGACAGCCGGCAGTCGTTCCTGAACATCACGGCGCCGAATCCGGGTGCGGGCAACCGGCCGGGCGTGCTCCAGTTCCTCCAGCCCGGCGAACTGCTGACGCCGAACTACGTTCGCGGGTTCTCGCCCCGGGTGGGCATTGCCTACTCGGTGACTCCGAAGACAGTGATCCGGACCGGCTTCGGCATCTTCTATTCGCCGACGAACGCCACCAGCGTGGGTCGGATGAACCGCGCCTTTGTCCACGGATTCTCGTTCTCGCAGAACTTTCCGCAGCAGACCGGGGGACGGGTGCCCGCGCTGATCCTGGACCAGGGGATTCCGGCCTTCACGGGCTCCCTGCCGAACACCAACCCGACGCTACAGAACAACAACAACATCGACTTCATGAACCCCGGCGCGGGCAAACCGGGCTATGTCTCGAGCTGGACGCTGAACATCCAGCGTGAGCTGCCGTGGAAATTCCTGCTCGACATCGGCTATGTCGGCCAGAGGGGCACAGCGTTGTCGGCGGGCCTGGAGAACCTGAACCAGGTCGACTTTTCACGGCTCTCGCTCGGCAACACGTTGAACCTCGACATCACGTCGCCGCAGGCGCAGCAGGCGGGCATCACCGCGCCCTACGCGGGCTTCCGTGGATCGGTGTCGCAGGCGCTGCGTCCGTTCCCGCAGTACACCGGCATCCGGAATCTCTACCAGCCGATCGGGTGGAGCACGTATCATTCCATCCAGATGCGTCTGCAAAAGTCGTACTCCAACGGGATGACGGCGTTGATCTCCTATACCGGGTCGAAGGCGCTGGTGAGCGGAGCGGGCTACACCGGCTTTGGCGACGACGCCGCCAACGCCGTACCGCTCGACACAGCCAATCGCGCGCTCGAGAAGCGTCTCGCCGGGTTCGACCGGCCGCAGAATCTCATCCTGTCGTGGACCTGGGACCTGCCCTGGAAGAAGCAGAACCGGCTGTTGGGCGGATGGGCCGTCAACGCGATTCAGCGGTACATTTCCGGCACGCCTCTCGGAGTGGCGGGCGGAGGTCCGATTCCGTTGTTCAACGGGGGCAACCGCCCGAACCGCGTTTCCGGCCAGCAGATCCTTTCCGGCATCAGCTGCGGTTCGTTCGATCCGGGGCGGGACGTGTATCTCAACATCGGCGCGTTCAGCCAGCCGGCGCAGTTCACGCTGGGCAACGCGGCAGCCAACTTCGGCGAGGCGCGTTCCTGCGGGCTGTTGAACGAGGATTTCAGCATCCTGAAGAACACGCGGATCTTCGAAAAGCACCAGATCCAGTTCCGGGCGGAGTTTTTCAACCTGTTCAACCGGGTGGTGTTCGGCGGTCCGGCGGCGAACCTGAACGCGCCGGCGACGTTTGGGAGGATCGGCGGGCAGGCGAACACGCCGCGCAACATCCAGCTGGCCCTCAAGTACGTCTTCTGACGGTCCAGCAAGCGGCTACCATAGGCGAATGACGAGGCGTTGGCCGGTCCTGCTAGCGATGAGTGTATCCCTGACGGCAGAGCAGCGCCTGGTGGAAGGCAATCCGGCGAGCCGGGTCCGCGTTGTCGCTTACGAGGACTTGCAGTGTCCGGACTGCGCGGCCTACCGCGCGATGATGGACGTGCACCTGCTGCCGAAATACGGCGCGAAGGTAGCCTTCGAGCACCGTGACTTTCCGCTGCCAAAGCATTCGTGGGCGCGGAAAGCGGCCATCGCGGCCCGCTATTTTGACGGCGTGAAGGCGGAGTTGGGCGTCCGATTCCGCCAGCAGACGATGGCCCGGATCCGGGAGATCGCCGCCGCCGCCTTCGACGAGCACGTGAGGTCGTTCGCCAAGGCTCACGGCGCCGACCCGGAGAAGGCTCTCGCCGCGCTGGCGGACCCGAAACTGGGGGCGCTGGTCGAGGAAGACTACCAGGAGGGCATCGCGCGGGGCGTGGGCCGGACGCCGACCGTTTTTGTCAACGGCGAGGCCTTCATCGAGACGTTCACGCTCGAGGAGATCTCGCGGTCGATTGAAGCGGCGCTGGCGGAGCCGAAGAAGTGACCGAGCGGCGGGTCGCCATCGTGACGGGCGCCAGCCGCGGCATCGGCAGGGGCATCGCCGAGGATCTGGCGACAACGCACGATGTGGTGGCCACCTACAAGGGCAGCAGGGACGCCGCCGAGGCGCTTCGCCATGCCACCGGCTGCGAAATCGTGCAATGCGATGTCTCGCAGGGGGCGGACCGCGCCGGGCTGATCGAATTCACGCGGCAGCGGTTCGGCCGGCTGGACCTGCTGGTCAACAACGCGGGCATCACGCAGCGGGTGCGCGCCGACGTGACCGAAGCCAGTGAGGAGAGCTTCGACGAGATCTTCGCGACGAACCTGAAAGGTCCGCATTTTCTGACGCAGCTGGCCGCCCGCTGGATGCTCGAACAGGGCGCCGGGCGGATCGTTTTCATCACTTCGATTTCGGCCTACGCGGCCAGCACGAACCGGGCCGAATACTGCATGTCGAAGGCGGCGCTCAGCATGAGCGCGCTGCTTTACGCGCAGCGCCTCGCTCCCCACGGCATCCCGGTGTTCGAGATCCGGCCGGGCGTGATCCGGACGGACATGATCAAGACCGTTGAGAAACTCTACGAGGAACGGATCGCCGGCGGCCTGCTGCCGCAGCGGCGGATGGGCGAACCCTCCGACGTCGCCAAGGCCGTGCGCGCCATCGCCGACGGACTGCTCGATTACGCCGCCGGCCAGGTCCTGAACGTCGACGGCGGGTTCCACATGCGGTCTCTGTGATATAAGTGAAGGTTTGTTTTTCGGGGCCGGGATGCCCCCGCGAAGGAGCGACATGAAGCAACATTTCTACGGCTGGTGGATCGTCTTCGCCTGCTTTCTCACCTTCGGGCTGTCCACGGGGTTGCCCTACTACAACATGCCGTTCTTCTACGACTACTACGAGAAGACCTTCGGCTGGACCCGGCCCGACATCACGCTGGGGTTCCCTCTGGCGGCGTTGTTCACATTGTGGGTGGGACCGGTGCTGGTCCACCGGTTCAGTCCAAGGAAGCTGATTCTGGCCGGGACGGGGCTGACGTTCCTCGCCTTCGCGGGCTTCAGCCGGATGACCGGCGACCTCAACTTCTACTACGCGATGTGGTTCCTCTACACGGTCGGCTACATCTTTTCGGGGCCGATCGCCCACCAGGTGATCATCTCGCAATGGTTCCGCCGGGCCCGGGGCCGCGCCATGGGCATTACGTATGTCGGGGTGGGCCTGGTCGGATCGCTGGGGTCGTTCCTGGTGAAACCGCTTGCCGAGAACCTGGGCTTTCAGAACGCGCTGCTTTGCGTCGGGGCGCTGGTGGTGCTGCTGGCATGGCCGATCGCGATTTTCGTCCTCAAGGACAAGCCTTCCGAAATCGGTCAGAATCCCGACGGGGCGGCCACCAGCCACGAGGATATGAAGCTGGCGCCGCGCTCGGTCGGCTACCTGGTGGGCCGGCCGGCGTTCTGGCTGCTGCTGATCGGGAGCATGTGTTCGATCGGGGCGATCGGCAGCATCAATCAGCATATGAAGCTGGTTTTCAAGGACCAGGGCTTCACCGACCAGGCGGCGCTCAATACGGCGTGGCAGTGGGCGAACGTATTGATCCTGTGGTCGAGCATCGCGGGCCGGCTGTTTGTGGGCTGGCTGGCGGACCGGTTTTCACGCAAGTGGGTGATGCTGGCGACCTACGCCCTGGTGGCGTCGACGATTCCGCTGATGCTGCTGGTGAGGCCGGGCAGCGAGTGGTCCCTGTACGCCTTCGCCCTGCTGTTCGGATTCGGCATGGGCGCCGACTACATGCTGATTCCGCTGATGGCGGCCGACCAGTTCGGAGTGAACACGCTGGCCCGGGCGATGGCGATCATCCTGCCGACGGATACGATCGGCCAGACCTGGTTTCCCTACGGCGTAGCGAGGCTGCGCCAGGCCTGGGGCTCCTACGACGACGCGCTGCTGGTGGTGTTCGCCATGGCCGCGATCGGCGCGCTGGCGATTGCGCTGCTGCCGGGCGACCCGAAGAAGGATGAGAAAGAGCCGGTTCCGGGCGCGCTGGGCGCCAACCAATAGGTTGTTCCCTGGCGCCGGCGCTGACATCCGCTTAGCTGTCAGAATAAGGCGATGGAACGGCGCACATTCGTTGGTTTCGGACTGGCGGGGTTCGGGCCGCGTCCGGCGGGCGCGCAGCGGCGTCCGGAGCGTCCGAACCTGTTGATGATCATGGCGGATCAGCACCGCGGAGACTGCCTCGGCTGCGACGGCCACCCGGTGGTTCGCACACCCAACCTCGACCGCCTGGCCCGCGAAGGCGCGCGGTTCCGCCACGCCTATTCGACGACGCCGACCTGCACGCCGGCCCGGGCCGCGCTGCTGACCGGGTTGTCGCCGTGGAATCACGGGCTGCTCGGGTATACGCAGATTCCGGCCCGGTACCCGTTCACCAAGCCGCGTGCGCTCGCCGAGGCGGGCTACTGGACGATGGCGATCGGGAAGAATCACTACACGCCGCAGCGGAATACGCACGGCTATCATCAGGTTCTGCTCGACGAGTCCGGCCGGGTGGAGTCGAAGGAGTTCCGCAGCGACTATCGAAGCTGGTTCGCGATGAACGCCCCGGACCGCGACCCGGACGCGACCGGAATCGGCTTCAACGACTTTCGTGGCCGGCCGTACGCGCTTCCGGAGAACCTCCATCCGACCGCCTGGACGGGAGACGCCGCGGTGCGGTTCCTGGAAAGCTACCAGCGTCCGGAACCGTGGTTTCTGAAGGTTTCCTTCGCGCGTCCGCACAGTCCCTATGATCCGCCGAAGCGGCTGTGGGACCTTTACCGGGACGCGCCGATCCCGAAGGCGGCCACGGGCCGGTGGGCGTCGCGCAACCGGCCGCGCAGCGACGAGACCTTCAACTCATGGAGAGGCGACCTGGGGGAGGCGCAGGTCCGGGAGGCGCGGCAGGGCTACTACGGCAGCGTTACGCACGTCGACGAGCAGATCGGCCGCATTCTCGCGTCGCTTGAAAAGCGGGGGCTGCTCGAGCGGACGCTCGTTCTCTACTTCTCCGACCACGGCGACATGACCGGAGATCATCATCTGTGGCGCAAGAGCTACGCCTACGAAGCTTCGGCGCGGATCCCGATGATCGTGCGGTGGCCCGAGGGGCTGATTTCGGCGAAGCGCGGCGTGGTGAACGGGACGCCGGTGGAGATCCGGGACATCCTGCCGACCCTGCTCGACGCCGCGGGCGCGCCGCCGTCACGGCCGCTCGACGGACGGAGCCTTTTGGCGTTTCTTCAGGGGAAGGAGAAGCGCGACTGGATCGACCTCGAACACGACGTCTGCTACCACCGTTCGAATCACTGGACCGCGGCGACCGACGGCCGGTGGAAGTACATCCACCACGCGCAGGACGGCGAGGAGCAGCTGTTTCACCTCGAGCGCGACCCGAACGAACTCGAAGATCTCGCCGGGAACACGGCGCACGCAGCGCCGCTGCGGCAGTGGCGCGAACGGATGGTGAGACATCTCGAGGTGAGGGGTGAAAAGTGGGTGCGCGGCGGCAAGCTGGCGCCGCGGCCTGAAAGCCAGTTGCGGTCGCCGAACTACCCGGCCGCCTGAGCAGCGCTACATGTAGTCCGGGACGGGGATTCCGAGGACATCCAGGACGCGTTCGAGCTGCCGGCGGAAATAGTCGGTCAGCCACAGCAGCACCGTTCTGCGCTCCGGGTCCGCCTCGTGGATGACGGGGAAGTCGTGATAGAACGTGTTGAACGCCTGCGCCAGCTGGAAAGCGTACTTGGCGACGTTGGCGGGCTCGCCCGAGGCCAACGCTCTGGCGATGGCCGAGTCGGCCTTGGAGGCGGCGAGGGTCAGTTTCCAGAGGTCGTCGGAGCGTAGTTGGCGGCCGAGCGATTCGGCCGAGAGCACGGTGGGGAAGTCGGGCAGGGTTTCGCCGCGCTCGGCGAGCTTCCGAAGAATGTTCCGCGACCGCACCGCGGCGTATTGCACGTAAGGTCCGGTTTCCCCCTCGAAGCTGAGCGCCTCCTGCATATCGAAGGCGATGACCGTGTTCCGGGTGAACTTCAGCATGAAATAGCGCAGTGCGCCGACCGCGATCGCGGTGGCGACGCGCCTGCGGTCGTGCTCCGGCGCCTCCCTGTGCCGCTCGGCGACTTCGGCGGCGGCCCGCTCGATCAGTTTGTCGATGAGGTCGTCGGCTTTGACGCCGAGACCTTTCCGCCCGGAGACCTGAACGTGGGCCCTGGACTTGTCTTCGTCACTGAGCTCGATGCCGAGTTCGACGCAGGCGCGGGGCGAGAGCGCGACCATTTCGTAGGAGAAGTGAATCGACCGCCTGGCCTGGTCCTCGTAGCCGAGGGCGCGGAGCCCGGCGGCCACGACATCCTGCAAGTAGGATTGCCGCGAATCGATCACGTTGTAGACGGTGGTTCCGCCGCCAAATGCCGGGGCGGTTTCGGGGCCCGGCGCGTCCGCCGAGACCCAGACCTCGTGGCCGTCGTCCTCGGTCAGGAGCCGGCGGTAATGAAAGTCCTTTCCGAGAAGGCCGAACTTCCACAACTGGTAGGCGATGTCCTTCCCGACGTAGGTGACGATACCGTTGGAGCGTACAATGACCTTGCTGTCGTCCGCGGCGGCGTCATCGGAGTAGTGGGATCCGGCCATCACCCAGCAGCCCGCCTTCGTTCCTTCCGTTTCGAGATAGATCGCCTTGCGCTCTTTCAGTTGTTCGAAGGCGGTGGCCCAGAATTTCAGATGCAGGATCTCGCTTTCGCGGGGCAGAACGTCGTAGCGGATGCCGAGCCTGCGCATGGTTCTGAGGTGGCAAAGCACGACCGCGTCGGCCACGACGTGACCCATGCGGGCGGCCTCGCCGTCGCCGGTTTCGATGGCGTGGAGCGTTTCGTGCCGCCACGCCTTTTCGTCCGCCGGGTTGTCGGAGAGGTGCTGGGAGACACGCGTGTATAGGTCCCAGCAAAGGTAGTCGAACCGGTCCTGGCGGGCCAAGGCGGCGACTTCCTCCGGCGTCCGCTTTTCGAGATGGCGGAAGCCGGCGACGACGTCGGCGACCTGCACGCCGGTGTTGTCGATGTAGTTCTGAACCTCGACGTTGTGGCCCGCCGAGCGCAGCATCCGCACGAAGGTGTCGCCGAGGACTGCGTTGCGCAGGTGGCCGATATGCGCCGCCTTGTTCGGATTGATGTTGGTGTGTTCGACGATGATCTTGCCCGGAAGGGTTTCCGAGACGCCGGAGTCAGCGGCGAGCAGCGACGCCCCGTAGGCGCCACGGTCGAGTCGCACGTTGATGTAGCCGTTGCCGGCGACTTCCAGCGCGGCGACGCCGGGAATCGGGCCGAGGCTGTCCACCAGTTCCTGGGCGATCGAGCGCGGCGCCTTGCGGAGGTGGCGGGCGAGTTGGAAGGCGGCGGTGAGGGCCAGTTCGCCGAAGCGCGGGTCTGCGGGTTCCTCCAATCCGGCAGCCGGCTCCACGCCGTAACGGGCCTGTAAATGAGAAGACACTTCCTGCTGGATCTGTTGCTGGATCTTGTGGAACACGCTGGAGATTTCAGTATAGTATGGGTTGACTATGCGGCTCTCCGTTTTGCTGCTCGCGCTGGCCGCCGTGGCCGCGGCCCAGAACAACACGTTGACCCGAAAGGAGATCGACGAAGGCTGGATCCTGCTTTTCGACGGGGAAACGCTGTTCGGATGGGAGCCGCAGGGCGAGCCGAAGTGGGCGGTCGAAAACGGCGCCATTGTGGCGCTGGCGGGATCGCAGAAGATGGGCTGGCTGCGCAGCGGGAGCCAGTTCGCCGACTACGTGCTGAAACTCGAGTTCCGGACGCGGGAGCACGGCAACTCGGGGGTCTTTCTTCGCGCCGCCACGGAGGGCGAGCCGCACGTCACCGGCTACGAGCTTCAGATCTGGACCGGCAACGAGAAGTATCCCACGGGCAGTTTCGTCAATCACGTGGCGACGAAGAAGGGCAAGTTCAAGGGCGACGAGTGGAACAGCTACGAAGTGACCGCGGTGGGAGACAAGTGGTCCGTGCGGCTGAACGGAAAGAGCGTGCTTGAAACCACGCAGACCAAGAGCCGCATCGGCCACATCGGGCTGCAATCGAACAAGGACCGGATCGAGTTCCGCAACATCAAGCTGAAGCCGCTGGGCCTGAAACCGCTGTTCAACGGCAAAGATCTTTCGGGATGGCGCAAGGTGGAGACGCCGCGCGCCAAGGAGCCGCCCGTATGGTCCGTCAAGGAGGGCGCGATTCACGTCGAGAAGGGGCCGGGTCAGCTGGAGACGGAAGCGGCCTTCGCCGACCTTACGCTGCAACTGTCGGTTCGCACCAATCCCCGTGACGCCGGCCACCACCCGAACAGCGGCGTGTTCATCCGCGGCGACGCCAACGGATTCTGGACGGGGTACGAGGCGCAGATCCGGAACGAGTTCAAGAACGGGGACCGCACCCATCCGGTCGACTTCGGCACCGGCGGTATGTACCACTTCCAGCCGGCGCGGCGCGTCGTCGGGACCGACGGACAATGGTTCGTGATGACGGTGATCGCGCGGGGCCGGCACTTCGCCACGTGGGTCGACGGCTACCCCGTGGCCGACTGGCAGGACACGCGCGAAGAGGGTCCGGTGGCGAGGAAACAGGCGAAGCTCTCGGCCGGCCCCGTGAGCCTCCAGGCGCACGATCCGACGACGAATCTCGATTTCAGGAACATCCGCGCGGCGAGCCTGCCGTAGATTCGCCGCGATCAGGGGCGCCGGGCGAGTGGACCTTCGCGGAGGAGCCGCCGCAGGCGTTCGCGCTCGCCGGCGTAGTTCGGGTCGGAGGCGAGGTTGCGCATTTCGTGCGGATCGGTCCGGTGATCGAACAGTGCGGCGCCGCGGCGTCCTTCCTCCCACTCGGTGTAGCGCCAGCGGCCGTCGCGGACGCTGCGTCCAAGACGCCATTCCCGGGCCTGGACGGTGAAGGCCGGTTTATCCCAGTTTGCGTCCGGGTTTTCGAGCAGCGGCGTCAGGCTGGCGCCTTCAAGCCATGGCGCGGCGGGAAGGCCGCAGAGGCTCACGAGGGTCGGGTAGAGATCCAGATACTGCACGACGCGGCGGCACGTCCTGCCCGCGGGCGCCGTCCGGGGCGCGGCGATGATGAGGGGGCCGCGGGCGGAGACCTCGAACAGGGTGCCCTTGGCCCACATCCCCTTTTCGCCGAGGTGCCAGCCGTGGTCGCCCCACAACACGACGATGGTGTCTTGTTCCAGGCCGAGGTCCCGGAGCCGGTCAAGGAGGCGTCCGGCCTGCGCGTCCATATAGCTCATGCAGGCATAGTAGGCGCGCATCGCCTCGCGCGCTTCCTGAACGGAGAAGGACCGGGACGCGAACAGGTCGATGTTCTCCCGGAATTCGTCCGCCGGCATTCCGGGAGGACGGCGCGGCTCGGTGTCGAAATCCGGCGGAAGCGGCATCCGCGCCGGATCGAAGAGGTCGAAGAACTCCTTCGGAGCGGTGAGGGGAACGTGCGGCTTGTGGAATCCGGCGGCGAGGAAGAAGGGTTTGCCGGCCGCCGCCATTTTCTCGAGGGAGGCGATGGCGTCGCCGGCGATCCGGAAGTCCTGGCCGCGATCGCCGTCAGGCAGGGGGCCGGTGAGGTTGGCCCAGGCATACTGCGAAGGATCGGGCAGGCGCAGGGTGCGATACGGCGAATGGACGCTGCTCCAGTAGGCGGGCTGCTCTGCCTGTTGGGCGGCGCGCTGGGCGGGCGTGAACCAAGCCGGGTTGGGCGGGAGCGCGTCCTTACTGTGAAATCCGCGGTTCTGGCCGTGGAAGATCTTCCCGAAGAGGGCGACGTTGTAGCCGTTCCGCTGGAAATAGTCCGGCATGGTGAACTGGCCTGCTTCGAGCAGGAGGTACGTGTTGTTGTCAAGCACGCCGGTGCTGGTCGGGTAGCGTCCGGAGAGCACGGAGGAGCGCGTGGGGTTGCAGAGAGGGTACTGGCAGTAGGCGCGGTCGAAGCGGACGCCGCGGGCGGCGAGGCGGTCCAGGTTCGGCGTTTTTGCGACCGGGTCACCGTAGGCGCCAATGCGGCAATCGAGGTCGTCGACGACGATGAACAGCACGTTCGGCCGGGGGGCCGGCGCCTGGGGGAACGCTTGCGCGGGTATGGCCGCGGCGGCATGGCGGAGAAAACGCCTGCGGGAAAGATTCGTTCGCACGAGGGAGCCCTTTGTTAAGCTGGAAAGGCTTCATGAGCTATATCACGCTTCCGGAAGGATCGTCAACGAACCTGTCCCGGCGCGGGTTTGACGTGCTCGCCCTGACAGGGGTGGCCCGGGCCCAGCGTTCCCGCCGCCCGCCGAACATTCTGTTTATCCTCGCCGACGATTTCGGCTGGAACGCTCCGGGCTGCTACGGCAACAAAGACGTCGCGACGCCGAACCTGGACCGGCTGGCGAGGGAGGGAGTGCGACTCACGGCGGCCTACGCGGAACCACAATGTTCGCCCACGCGGGCGGCGCTGTTGAGCGGCCAGTACGGGGCGCGGACCGGCGTGTTCAAAGTGATCCACGAAAAGGAGCCGCCGAACACGCCGCTGACGATTCCCAAGGCGAATCTCGCGCTGGAGCCGTCGGTAGCGACGCTGGCCGCGGCGTTGCGCTCGGCGGGATATACGACCGGCATCGCGGGCAAATGGCACATCGCGGACCACTACGCCGCCGCGGACGCCCGCCAGTTGCACGGCGGGCGGTACTTCGACCGGTACGGGTTCGACTTCGCCAGTCCGGTGTCGGAGAGGCAGTTTCGTGAAGACAAGGCCGTCACCGCCCTGACGGATGAAGTGATCGGGTTCATCGAGCGCGCCGGCGAGAGGCCGTGGTTCGCGTATCTGGCGCACTTCACCACGCACACCCGCCTGGCCGCGCCCCGGGAGCTGGTTGACCGGCACGCGGCGCGCGGCTACCGGCGGACGTCGGCGCCGAACGCGCGCTTCGCCGAGCGGCCGACGGCGGAGTACCTGGCGATGATCGAGCATTTGGACAACGAGACCGGCCGGCTGCTGGACCGGCTGGACCGGCTGGGCGTGGCGCGGAACACGCTGGTGGTGTTCACGTCGGACAACGGGGGCCTTTCCCGGATGGCGAGCATGGCGCCGCTGCGGGAGGGCAAGGGAGCGCTGTACGAGGGAGGAGTACGCGTGCCGCTGATCGTACGCTGGCCGGGTCGGGCGAAGGCAGGCTCCTCGTGCGACACGCCGGTCCACACGATCGATCACTACCCGACGCTGCTCGATGCCGCGGGGGCGAAAGCGCCGGCTGGGCACAAACTCGACGGCGTGAGTATGATCCCGATGATCGAAGGGAAAGCGCCGCCGCGGAGACAGGCTCTCTACTGGTACACGCCGACTTATACGCTGATGTACGGGCGCACGCCGTGTTCCTGGATCCGGGCCGGGGACTGGAAATTGATCCACTGGTTTGGAGACTACCTTGCTCCTGAAGGCTATACGCCGGACGACAGGACGTATGGCAAACTCGTGACCGGCCCGCGTTGGGTGTTGTACAACCTGAAAGACGATCCCGGCGAATCCCGCGACCGGAGCGCGGCTGAGCCGGCGCGGGCCGCCGAACTGAGAAGGAGGCTCGAAGCATGGTGGGCGGAGACTGGCGCGCAGACGCCGACCAGGAATCCCGACTTCGACCCGGCCAAGTGGGTTCAATGACCCGGCGCGGCTTTCTTTCGGCCGCCGCACCGGCGGCGATGGCGGCGGCGCGAACGCGGCCGAACGTGGTCCTGTTTCTGATCGACGACCTCGGCTGGCGGGACGTGGGCTTCAACGGAGGCGAGATTCCGACGCCGAACATCGACCGAATCGCGCGCGAGGGCGTTCGGCTCGGGCAGTTTTCCTGCTTTCCGCTTTGCACACCTTCGCGAGCGGGGTTGATGACGGGGCGCTCGCCGATGCGGTACGGCCTGATGTACTCGGTGATCCGCCCGTGGTCGGCCTATGGCGTGCCGCCGGACGAGCGGATGCTGTCGGAGGTATTCCGGGACAACGGCTACCAGACGGCGATCATCGGCAAGTGGCATCTCGGACACGGCCATCGCGCGCTGACGCCAAACCGGCGCGGCTTCGATCATTTCTACGGGCACGTGAACGCCGAGATCGACTATTTCGAGCACACCAAGCTCGGGGGCCTGGACTGGCAACGGAACGGCAAGGGCGTTCGTGAGACGGGCTACGCGACGGAGTTGCTGGGCCGGGAAGCGGCCGGGTGGCTGGCGCGGCGTGACCGGTCGCGTCCGTATTTCCTGTACATGGCCTTCAACGCGATTCACGCGCCGATGCAGGCGCCGGCGGCGGCGCTGGACCGCTTCCGCGATGTCGCCGACCCGAAGCGGCGCACCCTGGCGGCGATGCTCGACGTGGTCGATGAACAGATCGGGCGCGTGCTTGACATGCTGGATCCCGACACGCTCGTGGTGTTTTTGAGCGACAATGGCGGCGCGCCGGGGCAGGGATCGAGAAACGATCCATTCCGCGCCGGCAAGCTGACGCCGTATGAAGGCGGGCTCCGCGTGCCGGCGGCGATGCGGTGGCCGGGCGTGCTCGCGCCGGGACGGGTGGACGCGTGGATGACCGTGCTGGACGTGTTTCCGACGCTGACAGCGGCGGCCGGCCTGGCGGCGGGGAGAACGAAACCGCTGGACGGCGTGGACATGTGGCCGGTGATCCGTGGGCAGTCCGCCGGGGCGCATCCCGACCTCTTCGTGGCCTGCAAGAGAAACGAAACGGCGGACTTCCAGTTCGCCCTGCGCAGCGGCGCGTGGAAGCTTGTGCAAACGGTCCGCGCGGGGGTCGTGGCGGGGATGGAACTGTTCAACCTGGACGACGACCCGCGGGAGGCGAACGACCGGTCCGCGGGGGAACGGGACCGGGTATCGCGCATGGCGGCGGAGATCGAACGCTGGAAAAAGCTGCATCCGCAGGCCGACTATCACAGTTCTATGGGCGAGCATCCGGGCTGGGTGGCGCCCGCCGACTATGCGACTCTGGCGGCGGACTATGCGGAGCGCGCGCCGTCCGGCCGTTGACGCGCTGCTCAGGCGAGCGCTCGCATGAAGTCGCGCACGCGGGCGGGGTCGACGGGGTTCCGGGCGTCACCGTTTTCCTTGAAGGCCGAGCCGACGATCAGTCCGCGAGCGATCCCGAGCAGTGCGACGGCGTCCTCGGGACGCGCGCCGCTGCCGACGAGAACGGGAGCGGGATCGGCGGCGGAGACGGCGGCCCGGAGCCGTTCCGGGGAGGCCGGCTTGCCCGTGCCGGCGCCGGAGACGATGATGGCGTCGGCGCGGCCGCGGCGGACTGTGTCCTCCACTTCGTCCTCGAAGGCCCGGGCGCCGAGCGGCGCGGAGTGTTTCACGGCCACGTCGGCGAAGACGAGCACTTCGGCGCCGAGTTCGCGCCGGTAGCGTTGCCACTCGTGGGCTTTGCCCTGGATGATGCCCTGGTCCGTGACGCGGGCGCCGGTGTAGACGTTGATCCGGACGAACTGCGCGCCCGCCGCATGGGCGACGGCGAGGGCGCCGGCGCCGTCATTGCGCAGCATGTTGATTCCGAGCGGCACGTCGAAGCGCTCGCGGACCGCGCCCGCCAGCAGGGTCATGCAGGCGACGGTGTGGGGCGGCGCCAGATCGGGGTAGAAGGGGGTGTCGCCAAAGTTTTCGAGCAGCAGGCCGTGAACGCCGCCGGCGACCAGGGCGCCGGCGTCGCGCAGGGCGAACTCGCGGATGGCGTCGAGGCTGAGGACATGGCCCGGGGCGCCGGGGAGGGCGGGCAAATGGATCATCCCGATCACAGGCTTCATGGGGAAGAGTTCGTCGAAAGTGAGAAGCACGGCGTCGTGAGATTGAGGTTAGCAGCAACCTCGGCGCTCCGGCGGGTAGTGTCGGCCGGTGTCCGCCCGCGCGGATTTGCGCTGTCCCCGTTTCCACTATAGAATGCGTGCTGATGGCACACCGGATCTGGGTTGTTCTGGGAGCGTGCGCGCTGGCGCAGGCTCAACCGTTCGAGCGGGTGGTTCTTTCCTCGAGCGTCAAGACCACGCGGCCGGTGGTGCGCGGGACCGAGTACGCCGTCTCGTCGATGGAGCCGCTCGCCTCGCAGGCGGCGGAGCGCATGCTGCGCGACGGCGGGAACGCGTTCGACGCGATTGTCGCCGGACAGGCGGTGCTCGGACTGGTCGAGCCGGCGTCGAACGGAATCGGCGGCGACGCCGTCCTGCTGGTTTACGACGCCGCCTCGGCGAAGGTTTATTCGATCAACGCCGAGGGCACGGCGCCGAAGCTGGCGACGATCGAGTGGTACCAGAAGAATCAGGGCGGGAAGCTTCCGGTGGACGACACGCTTCTTGCCGGAACCGTGCCGGGCGTGGTCGACGCCTGGTACATCCTTCTTTCCCGGTGGGGCACCAAGTCTTTCGGGGAGACCTTGCAGACGGCGATCGAACTGGCCGAGCGCGGTTTTCCGCTGCCGGACTCGGTGGCCCGCAGCTTCAACTCCAAGGCGATGCGGAAGTACCCGTCGAGCCTTCGCGTCTATGGCCCGGCGGAGCGGGAATGGCGGGGCGGGGACGTGTGGAGGAACCCCGACCTGGCGCGCACCATGCGGCGCCTGGTGGAAGCCGAGAAGGGCGCGGCGGCGCAAGGGCGGCAGGCTGCCCTGAAGGCGGCGCGCGACCGTTTCTACAAAGGCGACATCGCGCGGGAAATGGCTGAGTTCGCGGAGAAGAACGGGGGGCTGTTCCGCTACGGCGACTTCGCCTCCTACACGGCCAAGGTGGAAGAACCGGTCTCGCTCCACTACCGGGGTTACGAAGTGTACAAGAACCCGTCCTCCAACCAGGGTCCGGCGGAACTGTTCGCGTTGAGCCTGCTCAAGGGTTACGACCTGAAAGCGATGGGCCACAACTCGGCGAAGTTCATCCACACCTGCGCGGAAGCCGTGAAGCTGGCCTTCGCCGACCGCGACCAGTTCCTGGGCGACACGGACTTCATCCGGATCCCCTATGAAGGGCTCCTTTCGGAGAAATACGCCGAGGAGCGGCGGCGGCTGATCACCGACAAGGCCAGCCGCGAATTCCGTCCGGGCCACCCGGAGAAGTTCACTCCGGGCTACGACGCGCCGCGCGGGCCGCAGGACGTCACCCTCTCCGGCAACGCTGACCACGAGGGGGACACCAGCCACATCGCCGTGGTGGACCGGCAGCGCAACGCGGTCACGTTTACGCCGAGCCTGCATTCGGGATTCGGGACCAAGATCGTCCTTGGCGAACTGGGGTTTTCGCTCAACTGCCGCGGCGACTATTTCTCGCTCGTGCCGGGGCATGCCAACGCGCTTGCGCCGGGCAAGCGTCCCCGGAGCACGCTTCAAGGGACACTGGTGACGAAGGACGGCAAGCCGTTTCTGGTCACGGGAAGCCCGGGCGGCGACGACCAGTGCATGCGGACGATGCAGACTTTGATCAACGTGATCGATTTCGGCATGAACATCCAGGCGGCCATCGAGGCGCCGCGCTGGTCGACAAAGAGTTTTCCCGCTTCGCCGTTTCCGCACACGATGTACCCCGGCGATCTGTCCGTGGAAAGCCGCGTGCCGAGAGAGGTACGCGCGGACCTGGCGCGGCGCGGGCACAAGGTCACCGTGAACGGGCCGTGGTCGATGGGGATGAACGCGGCGATTCTGATCGATCCCGGCACGGGCGTTCTTCACGCGGGCGCGGATCCGCGGGTTAACGCCTACGCGCTGGCCTGGTGAGAGGATCGCGCGGCGCGATCCTGGTTCCGGGGCCGCAACGCAAAGGCCGCGGCCGACAGGACGGCGGCGGCGAGCAGCGAGGTCCGGACAATACGGTCGTGTGAGAGAGCGGCGGAAAGAGCTGCCGAGACGGGCTCAGCGAGCCGGGTGAGCAGAACTCCGGCGAGGATCGCGGCCAGGAGGCCGCGGCGGATCGCCTGCTCAGCGGAGGGAGCGGACTCCATCGTCCGGGCGAGCCGGGCCGCGAGCGCCGCCCCAAAGACGGCGAAGCCGGCGGCCAGAATCAGGGTGGCGGCCAGGAGGGTGGAGTTGGGCGGAAAATAGGCGGGCGCCTGCAACTCCCGCCGGGCAGCCAGGAAGCGCACTCCGATGAGGGCCGCGGTCGAGAACCATCCGAGGAATGCGCCGGCCGGAACGCCCCATCCCCGGCACATCCATGGAGTGAGGAAAAAGACGGAGAGGACCGCGTAGACCAGGAAGAGATGGGTGTCGTATCCGGTGACGCCCGCAAGGGGCGGCAGGAACCACCCCGCCACGGCCACATACGCGAACCAGAGTAACGCCTGCCGGATGTGCACGATTGGACCCGCGGGCTAGAATGAGTCTATTATGACTCGTTCGGGTGTTGTTGTTCTCGTCATTCCCGCGGCCTTGTTGAGCCTTGGATTTCAGGCCTTGCGGCAGCCGGCCGCGCCGGCCGATCCGCTGGTGGCGGCCTTCCAGCGCGCCACCGTCGCCAGCGTGTCCGACGCGATGGACCAGGTGGTGGGCCGCCGGGGGTTTCTGAGCCACGACATGCGGCCACGAACGATGACCGGCGCCGCGGCGAAGTTCGCGGGCCGGGCGACGACGGCCTTGATGAAGCCGGCCACGCCCGAGGCGGCCACGCCGACGCTGAGCGCCAGG
>Ga0073934_10002926_pt1 | contig 33242 bp, 29 predicted proteins | sample LarsenN4metaG_FD_76834 | JGI IMG/M metagenome (GOLD analysis project Ga0073934, IMG submission 76834) | Hot spring sediment bacterial and archeal communities from British Columbia, Canada, to study Microbial Dark Matter (Phase II) - Larsen... ...
CTTGAACGCCAGGAGGCTCGAGTAGTAGGCCTCGCGGTTGCCGACCGGCGTGGCAGTGGGCTGGCTGCCCTGAAACAGCTTGCGCACGGCATCGAGACCGCGCTCCAGCGTCTCGCCGTCACTCCCCGCCGTGGCCTTCAGGATGTCCGTCACCGTCTGCACATCGAGCTGGCCGTTGAGCGTGGCAAAGAGATCGTAGAGGGCGAGGGCATCGGTGAGAATGGCCTTGCCGTGATTCCCCGGAATTGAAAAGCCCTGGTCTTCTGTAACAACTGGAATACTTAATCCGAATCTGGTTGGATCTTGGTACAGGCCGTGGAGACCGGCAATGATCTCGAACCGTGGATCGGCAAAGAGGTTCGTGATTTTGGTGGCGGGAAAACCCGTCGCACCGCCGAGCATGGCAAAGAAATCATTAACGAACGGTGTAGCTTTGAATCCTGGGGCATCGTAGGTGTATACCTGCGTCGTGACAGTGGGAAAGAGCCGGCTAAAAGCTAAAGCCAGATGCCCTCCAAGGCTGTGCCCGCTGACACTGAGAGTGTCAGTGGGGTTGAGGACACCCAACCCCGTGGCCGTTCCCGTTCGCTGGTACTCCTTGACCAACCCAAGCCCTGTATCCACCAGTACCACTTCCCATTGCGCCACGTTCTGCTCCACCGGCGTGATTAATCGCTGATAATAGTTGTAGAGTGAGATGATCTGATCGCGGGCAATGCCGTTGGTGAAAATATCAACATCAGCATCCGCGAGGTCTGGGGGATCACTGGTCAAACGCTCTGTGCCCCGAATGGCGAGCGTGAACTCACCGGATTGACTCTTGAATAAGGTGGCCGAAAAGCCGCTCGCATCGTTCGGGAGCGCATGAACCACCTGATAGGTATTCAGAAACGCGTTGGCCTGGTCAAGAGTGAACTCTCCTGTATCTGCGTTTCTCAAGGAGAGTGTTTGTGCGTCCCGTTGTGAGGAAGTGTTCAAGAAGGCATAAGCTGCTTGCATGAGCTGAGCAAACTGAAAGTACTGTTGGATTGTCGGCATGAGAAGCTCCTCGTCTATTTGGTTGCTGCCACAGGTTTCAAAGTCTTCAGAAGAAAATCTTTATAGAGGTGGGGGTTCGATACACCGGGACAAGGTGTATCGAAATTCTGATGAATCACTCTCAACGCCCAATTCCCGGCGTAATGGAAGTTCCTAAACTCGGCTAGCCGCTCCTGTGTTTGCAAATCAGTGACGACATAGCCGTACTCCTTGCCGTTCCATGGTAGCGGTTGCCATCCTTTGGCTACCCACACGTAACGGCTCACGGGCTGCTCAACTGGATGCTGGACAATCGACCCATCAGGCCTCTGGGTATATCGGTACCACTTATTATCCAGAAAATAACTTCCTTCGATGAATCGGTACCCAAGGTCGAGAAATTCTTTTGCCGCCACCCCCCCACCAATCCTTTCCACACGAAACCCTTCGACCCCCTCGACCGTCTTGTAAATCCTAAGCCCAGCCTCCGTTTGGCAGAGATGATTGAAGTGCATCCGCCCCGGAATGAAATCCCACGTGGGAATGAGTATGAAGATCAGGGCGCCCAGCGCCGCCACCACCCGCTTGCCAGTCCGCTGAACGCCTAGCCGCCCTGCCAGCTTGACCAGCAGAACGGTCACACCTATCCCCAGCAGGATGTAACCGACGAAGATACCGAGGAGCACCAGTAATTGCATGGTCACGCCGCCTTTCTTAAAAGAATCGCCACGCCGTCCCACCCCGCTGCATCAAGAATCAGATCATCGCCCCCATCCAGTACATCATCGCCCCCCACGGGATCATTACTGAAATCACCGACCAGAATGTCATCGCCATAGAGCGCGAAAAGCTGGTCATCGCCCTCGCCACCGTCCAGGACATCGGCCCCGCCGTTGCCGGTCAGGCCTCCGACAAACTGCGTGGTGTCCCCGATGAGCAAGTCCTGGCCAGGACCCCCCAGCAGCACGTCACCCCCGGCGGCGCCGAACAACGAGTCATCCCCCTCGCCGCCTTCCAGCCAGTCGTTGTTGGTGCCCAGGTTCTCCGCGAGCGGGTCATCGCCGTTCACGTTGTCGTTCCCAGGTCCACCGAGCACCGTGTCGTTGCCGGCGTTGCCTTGCAGCACATCTGAATCGGGACCGCCATCCAGCAGGTCATGCCCCCCGCGATTGGGATCGGCGGAATCATCGCCGATCAGCGTGTCCACCCCGTCGCCGCCAAACAGTTGATCGTGGCCCAGCTTTCCAAAGAGCAGGTCATTGCCCTCTTCCCCATAAAGCTGGTCATTCCCGCCCGCGCTGAAAACCGTGTCGTGGCCCCCCTGCGCATGCACGATGTTATTGGCCGGATATTCCAGCGGAACGGTCAGCTCGTCCGAGTGATTGCTCTGGTCATCAAACCCCGGCAGGGCCGGCAGCGTGGGAACCGGATTGGGACGGAGGAACTGCGTGCGGGCGTCCAGTCCGTCGGCATAGTCCGGTAACGGTCCCTGAGCGGGCAGATTGACGAAGCGGAGGCCGAACGGGTTGGCTGTCGGCATAGACGAAACGTAAAACCCTCGCAAAGTTACGGCAGGCTGGCCCTGGAGCGCGATGTTCAAATCCTCACCCGTTCGTGTAAAGGTGAGCGAGCCGTTGTCGCTCCGCCACGTCCCAGTGGGTTCGCCGGGTCGGTGGAGCGCGACCAGCAGATCAGCGCCATTGATCTGAACCGTCCCGGTGCCATCAAGGTCCCGAATCGTGTCGTGCCCGTCGCCGGTGCGGTACTGATAGGTGTCATGCCCCTGTCCGCCTTCGAGGTAATCATCGCCCCCACCGGCGGTGAGGGTGTCGTTCCCATCCCCGCCGTAGAGGTGATCCTCGGCACTGTGACCCGTCAGACCATCAGCGCTGGTGCCGCCGAACAGGTACTCGCGCTGCAGCGCGCTAGGGACCAGCAGGCCAGAGGGGACCTCGAACCCCGAGGCCACATCCCGATAGTGGGTCGCTGCCAGTAGACTGCTGGGGGTGTCCTGGTTGTTGATCGTTAGATCGAGCTTGGCCAGCAGAAACGCGGCGCGGTCGGCTAGGTACTGGTCGGTCATCTCGCCGACACCGGTCGCGGGATCATGCAGGGCCAACTGTCCGTCGGCGGCATGGCCCAACCCGGCGTAATCCACACCCACCACCGCGAAGGGGTTGAGCGCGCGCAGGGCATACCGATACGCCAGCCCGCGGTCCCCGGGGTCTTGCGCCTCGGCCTGCAATTCGGCCGCCGTTAACCGCGGGACCACGCGGGCTTGGCTGTCCGTCTGGACACGCTGAACGAGCGGTTCGACGGAGAAGGGCTGGCCAGCTACGGCAGCCCTCAGCTCCTCGAGGTGCGTGTAGAACTGGTTCCGGAATGCGAGGTTCCCAAAATCACCTGGCTGCCGTCCCGCATTGGTTGGTTGGAATGGCCCGGATGCGGAGTTGTGAAATACTTTCCGCAAGGCATCCAAGGCTTGTTCCAAGGTATTGCCCTCCGCCAACGGCACGATTCCCGGCAACACGGTCACATCGGCCTTTTGCGCCGACGCGGCCTGGAAGATGCCTTCAATGTCCGCTTGCGTCAAATCGGGATCCACCGTCTCGAACAACTCCTGCACCGCCAAGGAATCCACGAGCAGCGTGATGCTATGCGCGTTGCCGTATTGCAGTTGTCCTTGGTTGATCCCTTCGAGCAGCGGCTGCCCCTCAATCAAGACCGACTGGACCGGCCCATGGATGCCCGAATTGGCAACAACCTGCACATCGCCGCCGGTGACACTGGACCCGAACAGTTGCGTGATCTTTTGAAAGGCTCCGTCGGTCCGTGTCACGCCACCGGTCAATCCACCCGTTGGGAGACTGGCAGTCCCTGTCGTTTGAAACTGGCCGGCAACCTGGATCACGGCCGGTTGATACCAGGGCAGAGTTTGCACATTGGCGGCCGACCCACTGCGCGTCAGCGCCCCGGATGGATCGAATTCGAGAAACTTCGCGTCCATGGCGTCAATGAGTTGGCGGAGGCGGATCTCTTCCGTCAAGACAGGCGTCACACCGCCCACGAGGCCGCGCCCCGCCCCATTGAAGATGATGGTTTGTTGAATGTCGGCGCTGTGCAGCTCGGTAAAGACCGTCGCCAGATGCCCGCCGAGGGAATAACCGGTCACGTTGAGGATAGCCCCGGGCGGGAGTTTCGTCGGATCGGCTTTGAGTTCCTGGTAGTACCGCTCCATGCTGACCAGTTGCCCCAGCGCAAATCCCGCCCCAGCGATCTCCCCGCCCGCTCCACCTTGCCCGTCCCGCTCCCAGTCGCCGCCCTGGGCTTGGTTCTGGTACTCCAAACTGCGGAACGACAGGGTATAGGTGTTCGTTGCAGTATCTTTCATCAACGTCGCCGAGAAGCCGGTGGCATCGTTGGCGTGGTGGTCGATGATCTGGTAGCGATCGACGAACGCCTGATCTTGGAGACCCTGCGTCGGTGTACCAGTGAACCGGGTGAAGCCAGTTTCGGGAAAGCCAGGACGATTGTTGCCCAAACGCAACCGTGTCTTGACCTGTTCAGCGTTATTCCAATCTATGCCATCTAAATAGCTTTCCGCTGCCATCTGCTGAGTTGCAAACTGCAACCATGTACTGATGTTACTTTGTGGCATTGGAACCTCCCTTGCTCTCTGTGCTCGGAGCAGGTTTAAGTACCTTGCTTATAAATTCATAGGTGTGGACGTTAGCGTCTCGATGCTCTGGGCACACATGTCCACCGAGCCACCAAATTCCAGTGAGATTATTACGGACATCTCCGCTTCGAATAAATCCACGGCGCACAGCCAGCACCTCGTTGGTTTGCAAATCCAGAATGATTAGTTCTCCTCCTACAATACCCAGCTCCCGATCATGTGGACGCTTGATACCACGCCAGGTATATCCATACCGACTTTTGAGCGTGGCTACCTGTTCCTTGTTCATAGGACTCTTCCCTTGCACATATCCAAAGTAGCGAAGATAAGGCAATCCCGATTTAGCACTTGAAGAGATCGCGCTTGCTGAAATTTCGAAATACTTGTAATTCCACCAGGGAGGATTAATAAAAAGCTTTTGCGGAGCCTCAGTTTCAATATCTGAATAAGCGTAAATATCTTCCAGGGCATAGAGGTGTTGGAGCTTGTAGTCATTTACCTGCTCTCGTGGCCGCATCATGAAAAGGCCTTCCACGTTCTCGACCGTCTTGTAGATGAACTCCCCCGCCTCGGTCTTGCAGAGATGATCGAAGTATTGCTCGGGCGTCATCCCCGGCTTGTAGCCGCTATCGGCCGGGACCGGATTGGGAATGTTGATCGAGTGGGCGAAGCGGCCTTCCTCCGTCGCCAGCGGATCGGCGGGCTTGAGCTTGGCGACCTCGCCACACACTTCACCAGGATCGAGCTTCCGGCTCGCACAACTCTTCTCAATCTTTGCGATCGCCTTCCGAAACCGCTCCCCCGGCGTCTCGGCGAACGACGAGCCATAACCAAGTACTTGCGGGAATACGGTGAGGACCAAGGCCCACACGAGATGCACTGGATACCGAGCACTCACGGGCATCCGGTGCTCCATCGCCCGAGCCCCCGAGCAGTGCTGGACGGTCTGATCATGTCTCATAGTGTTGTGCCTCACAGGCTTTGACTGCCGGCCTCCTCCTTAGCGTTTCGCTCACTCTGTTGCAAGCACAATCTGAAAGGAATCGCTTTCTCGCCGTCCACCCTTCTGCGACGCCTACTTTTGAAGGGAACCCTCTCGAGCACGAGCAACCCGTCACGTGTCATGCTCGGCATATGACGACGATCAGTTCCGTACGAAAACGTACATGTCACGAACAAAAACGAGCGGAGCACAGGCTCTAAAATCTGCACTGACTCAAAGTTTCCGTCTGGCAGCGTCTTCTGACTCCTGATTCAGCAACACGTTCCAACTGCCCGATTTTCCGTCGGTCCCCACTCGCACGGGCGGGCCATCACAATGCAGCAACTCCCATGGTGCGACAGGTTTCTATCTGCACAAAATGTGGCTGCAGGCTACACGTTGAGGCTGGGTTGGGCTGCCTGTCTTGTTGGGGTCGAGGTGGAGCGCAGGAGACGGAGGGCGGCGCGGGAAGCACCTAACCCGGCGGGGGTGGAGAATGCGGCAACCGTTTGCAGCACAGGTCCACCGTTTTCCGGAACGCGAACAGCGCCGTGTCCTTCGGGGAGGCCGCGATGGCCTGTTCCGCCGCGGCCCGCACGACGTCACGCGACAATCCGAATTTGACGGCGACGAAGCCTGCGTCCTCAAGGTCGAGTTCCGTTCCGCGCCGCAACTTGGCGATCACGAAGTCCACCGGGGCTAGCAGACGAACGCGAAGCCCCGGCTGCTCAAAGAACACGCTGGTGCGCTCACGATAACCCGGAGGCATGGACACAACCGACCATCCAGAGATGTTCTCGCTCAGATTGGCGGGAATGTGTTGCTGCTTGAGGAAGGTCGCAAGCCGATCCACGTCGCCGGTCAATTCGGCGTCCAAATCCTCGGTTTCCGGCTTCTGCGCCCCATAGGCGTGAAGAGCGAGGCGACCGATAAGCAGGAGATCAAGCTCGCTCCTCGTTTGCCGAACATACTCGCCGAGCAGCGCGATGATCCGATCAAGGCTTAGGGCTGACAAAGTAGAGGGCCTCGACGAAGGTTCGATAGTCCCGCTCATCAATCGTACCGGCGTCAGATGGCAAGGGAGCACGCGGGATGACAGACTCGATGAGACTCCGGTAGGTTGTGTACCACCGGCAGGCTTTCTGGTAAGCCTCGCGCCCTGCTGGGTGTTCCAGAATGGGCTGAAGGTCGAGCTGGTCGTTGAACAGGATTTCTAGCCAGAGCACGCGGAGGCACCGGGGGTCCTGTAGCGCACCCTCCAGCGACGTGACATGGGTGTAGGCCGGCAGGATTTTCAACGGCTGCGTCTGGACCGCAGGCTGGTGACTCATGGCGGCCCAGATTGTAGCAGAAGCGCGGGGAAAAGGTCAGAGGCGAATCGAAAGCGCGGCGAGCAGGCGCAAGGAAGCGGAGATGGTGAGCCGGCTGGGACTCGAACCCAGGGCCCTCGCCTTAAAAGGGCGATGCTCTACCGACTGAGCTACCGGCTCACGAGCGAACGTTGAGTCAGTTTAGTCCGTTGTGTCTGTTGAGCCTGTTTGGTCTATTCCGCCGGAACGATGGGCCTTGTTCCGCGCGTCACGCGTTCCGGCCCCGCGCGCGGGTCAGCGGGTTTCGCAGCACGATCGTCTCGTCCCGCTTGGAGCCGGTGGAGATGATGTCGATGCGGCACTCCGCCAGCTCTTCGATCCGCTTGAGATACCGCTTGGCCTGCGACGGCAGCTTCTTATAGGACTTGATCCCGGTCGTCGGCGTCGTCCACCCCGGCAATACTTCATAGACCGGTTCACTCTCCGACAACATCTGCAGATCAGACGGCACCTCGCGAGAGAGCCGCCCGCTGTGCCGATAGGCCGTGCAGACCTTCAACTCCTCGCACCCATCGAGCACGTCCAGCTTCGTGACGGCCAGCGAGTCGAGCCCGTTGACTCGCGTCGCGTACCGCAGGACCACGCCGTCCAGCCACCCGCAGCGGCGCGGACGGCCGGTGGTCGCCCCGAATTCCTTCCCGCGTTCCTGAAGCCCGCACCCGATGTCGTCCTTCAGCTCGGTCGGGAACGGTCCGCTCCCGACGCGGGTCGTGTAGGCCTTCGCGATGCCCAGCACGGCATCAATCTTCGTGGGGCCGACCCCGGTGCCCGTGCACGCGCCGCCGGCCGCCGCGCTGGAGGAGGTCACATAGGGATACGTGCCGAAGTCCACGTCCAGGTGCGTGCCTTGCGCGCCCTCGAACAGGACCTGTTTCCCTTGATCCAGCGCCCTATTGAGCAGCGCCGAGGTGTCGCCGATATGGCTCTTCAACCGGTCGGCGCACGCCATGTACTGCTGGAAGACCTTCTCGACCTCGAAGGGTTTGACCTTGTAGAGACGCTCCAGCGTCCAGTTGATTTCCTGGAGATTCTCTTCGAGCTTCTGCCGGAACAGCGTCGGGTTCAGCAGATCGCCGACCCGCAGGCCGATCCGGGCCATCTTGTCCGCATAGGTCGGCCCGATGCCGCGCCCCGTCGTGCCGATCCGGCGGGAGCCCTTGGACTGTTCCGCCGCCTTCTCGATCGCCTTGTGGTACGGCAGGATGAGATGGGCGCGGGCACTGACCACAAAATTCCGGCCGATCTTCACGCCCTTGGCCTGCAGCCGGTCCATCTCTTCGATCAGCGCCTGGGGATCCACCACCACGCCGTTGCCCACCAGGCAGAGGGTACCTCGGTACAGGATGCCCGAGGGAACCAGGTGAAAAATGAACGTGTCCTTGTCGTTCACCACGGTATGGCCCGCGTTGGATCCCCCTTGATAGCGGACCACGACATCGGCATCGCGGGCCAACAGGTCCACGATCTTGCCTTTGCCTTCATCGCCCCACTGGGTACCGACGACAACGAGACCGGGCATATGAAACCTGAGCGAATAGCTAATAGCCAGTAGCGAATAGCCAGCAAGTCCTAGCTTCGGGCGACGACCTATTTGCCGCTCACTGCTCGCTTATTCATCCCAAAAAAAGAGCCCTGATCGGGGTGATCAGAGCCTCAACGGCTTCATACTAGGCCCCGACCCGGGGATTGTCAAGGCACGCTGGGTGCTGGCAAGCGGCGCGAGGCACGAGGCGAGAGGTTGCGAGGGGTAGCCCCTTGCCTGAGCCTCATGATTGACTGCCCACCAACCCCATGTTAGCATGCGCGCAGTTTTGACACCGGCCGGCTCGCGCGCGGGCCGGCCTTTCTTATTGGTCTTTTCACTCAGCACTCAGTCCTCAGCACTCAGCACTGGTATTACGGCGGGTGGGGCTGTGGCGCAGCTGGGAGCGCGCGTGAATGGCATTCACGAGGTCGCGGGTTCAATCCCCGCCAGCTCCACCAACCTTGACGGCAGGCGAGAGGCACGAGGCTAGAGGCTAGGGGTTCAGAAGTTTTTGTTGGTCGGCCTCCGGTGGTCTTTCGCTCAGCTTCCTTAGTCTCTTCTACCCCTCGCCTCTCCCTCGACTTGGCTCGGGACCGTGACCCCATCGAACGGTCGCCCCTCGCTGCTCGCCAACTCAATTTATGTTGCAGATCGAAGGCGTGCATAAGCGGTTCGGCGCACGCGTCCTGTTGAAGGACGCCTGGGCGCATTTGCGCCCCGCCACGCGGGTCGGGCTGGTCGGCCCCAACGGCGCCGGCAAGACCACGCTGATGCGGATGATCCTCGGGGAGGAGTTCCCCGACCAGGGCACGATCCGCAAACGCCCCCGCCTGCGGATCGGCTATCTGGCGCAGGAACTCGAACCCTTGACCGGCAAGACCGTGCTGGGCGCAACCCACCGCGACCAGTACCCCGAACACGAGGCCAAGCGGATCCTGTCCGGGCTCGGGTTCAGCGAGCCGGACTTCGGCCGGCCCGTCGAGACCCTCTCCGGCGGGTATCGGATGCGCGTGGCGCTTGCACACCTGCTGCTCTCGAACCCGGACGTCCTGATGCTGGACGAGCCGACCAACCACCTGGACAAGCCCACCCAGAGCTGGTTCGAGCAGTTCCTGCTCCACTCCGGCATGGCGATCCTGGTGATCAGCCACGACACGGCCTTTCTGGACCGCATCGCCACGCACATCTGGGAGATCCGCCATCACGCCATCCGGGAATGCCGGGGCAACTACTCCAAGTTCCTGGAATGGCGGAAGGCCCAGGACGCGCACCTCGAGGCAGCGGCGAAGCGGCAGTCCAAAGAGATCGCTCGCGTCCAGACGTTCATCGATCGGTTTCGCTACCAGGCCAATAAGGCCAGCCAGGTCCAGTCCCGCATCAAGCAGCTCGAGAAGGTCAAGCGCATCGAGCTGGCGCGCGACCCCAAACGCGTCCGCTTCAAGTTTCCGGAGCCGCCGGCCAGCGGCCGCCAGGTCTTCGAGCTGCGCGGCATCGCCAAGAGTTACGGGTCCACCGTCGTGTACACCTCGCTGGACCTGTCGGTCGAGCGCGGGCAACGCGTGGCGCTCGTCGGCGAGAACGGGGCCGGCAAGAGCACCCTGCTCAAGATGCTCGCGGGCGTGTTGCCCTACGAGAAGGGCGAGCGCATCGTCGGGCACGGCGTGACGCTGCACTACTTCGCGCAGCATCAGGCCGAAACGCTCAACCCCGAGCACACGGTCCTGGACTCGCTCGTGGAAGTCTCGAAACAGGCGGAGATGAACTTCCTGCGAGGTATCGCGGGCGCCTTCTTGTTCTCCGGCCCGGACCAGAAGAAGCCGATCAAAGCCCTGAGCGGCGGCGAGCGCAACCGCGTCGCGCTCGCGCGGATGCTCGTGGAGCCCGCGAACACGCTCCTGTTGGATGAGCCGACCAACCACCTGGACCCGGCCTCGGTGGATGTGCTGACGGACGCCCTCACGGCGTTTCCCGGCACGATCGTGTTCATCTCGCACGATCCGGTGTTCCTCGCGCGCGTGGCCACGCGGATTGTCGAGATCGAGGACGGCAAGGCGCGCGACTTTCTCGGTGACTATGAATATTTTCTGTGGAAGAAGGCCCAGGAGTTCGGCTCGATCAAGGAGCGGAGCGAGGAGCTGCGCACGCCGAAGACGTCCAAAGGGAAGGCAATGCCTGCCGGAGCGAGAGTGTCGACGCCACCGGCGGGCTCCACCCGCTCATCAGGCGCGGAGCGCCGTGACCTCGCGAAGTCGCAGGCGCGGATCGAGAAGCAGGTGGCCAGGCTGGAGCAGGAGATCGCGGAACTGGAGGCGCGCGTCAAGACACGTGATCAGGAACTGGCGGATCCGGTGCTGTACCAGGACTTCGCGCGCTGGCACGAACTGCATCAGGAGCAGGACCGCTGGAAGAAGGATCTGGACGTGCTGACCTCCCGCTGGGGAGACCTCTCGCATCAGTTGGAGGAGATCAAGCGCAAACTCGTCTAAATCGTACTTTCTGCAGTCAGGCGGTTTCGCGGAGGGTCTCTGTCAGGTAGGAATCCAGCCAGCGGTGCGTTTCAGGGGTGACCACCTCATCCCAGACCACCCCGATCAAATAGCCTTTCTCCCATGCTTTCGTCCACGCGACGTGTCCGGCCAATTTTTCTTGCTGCTCATCCCCCTCCTGATCCAGGAAGGCGATCGAGACGACCACCGGCTCGTTCACGCGTAACGCCAGGTTCGCGTGGAGCCCGGCGCCCCGCCGATTAACGTTATCCAGCACGCCGGTTTCTGCCCGCTCAGCCTGCCCGCTCGGGGTGATCAGGACCGACCCGATGAGCGTCACGCGGGTTTGCCGTCGCCGTTCTTCTTGCATGGTTCCTGACGCCATCATGGCCCTCGCTCAAGGCTTGCGACAATTATAACCCAACTTCGGCCGTTGTCCATCCCCACCGGGATCAATCTTCCGGAGGGGTCCTGGGGCGATAGTAGCGCTTCCCGCGCAACGGTTCCGGAAGATGCACCTGCTCGGTCTTCGCGGCCGCGTCGTCGTGGACGTACCGGTAGCCTTTTCCATAGCCGAGATCGCGCATGAGTGAGGTGACCGCATTGCGCAGGTGCAGCGGCACCTCGAGGTTGCCGTGGGTCCGCGCATCCGTGAGGGCCTCGAGCAGTCCCGTATAGGACGCGTTGTCCTTGGGACACGAGGCCAGATACGTCGTCCCCTGGGCCAGATTGATCTGGGCCTCCGGCAAGCCCACCATTTCGACGGCGTGAAAGATCGCCGTCGCGACGACGATGGCCATCGGGTTCGCGTTCCCGATGTCCTCCGACGCGAAAATCACCATCCGCCGGGCGATGAACCTCGGCTCCTCCCCGCCTTCCAGCATTCGGGCCAGCCAGTACAGGGCTCCGTCCGCATCGGAATCCCGCAGACTCTTGATGTAGGCCGAGATGAGGTTGTAGTGCTCCTCGCCGGCCCGGTCATAGCGCAGCGACTTCTTGAGCAGGGCGGCGTCCAGGGCCGCCTCATCCACGCGTGTACGGCCGTCCGGGCCGAGCGGAGTCTGCGAGACCACGAACTCCAATGCGCTCAACAACGAGCGCGCATCGCCGTTGCCGAACCCGATCAGGCGCCGACGCGCCTCGGGCGACAGCTCCGCCTTGAACCGCCCCAGCCCGCGCGTCTCATCCGCCAGCGCGCGATCGAGGATCTTCCCCAGGTCGTCATCGGACAGCGGCGTGAGCACCACCACCATCGAGCGGGACAGCAGCGGGGCAATCACTTCGAAGGAGGGGTTCTCGGTCGTCGCGCCCAGGAGGATGATCGTGCCGCGCTCGACGTGGGGCAGGAAGGCGTCCTGCTGCGCTTTGTTGAAGCGATGGATCTCATCCACGAAGAGGATCGTGCGGCGTTGCGTGCGGCGGCGCCGGTCCTCCGCCTCTTTGATGATCCGGCGCAGCTCGGGGATGCCGCTGGTGACGGCGGAGAAAAAGACGAACTCGGCCTTGGTGCGTCGGGCGATGATGCGGGCCAGGGTCGTTTTGCCGGAACCGGGCGGTCCCCAGAAGATCGCCGATGAGAGCGTGTCGGTCTCGATCGCCCGCCGCAGCGGCCGGCCCGGGGCGACGATCTCCTCCTGACCGACAAAGTCGGCGAAGTCCCGCGGCCGCAGCCGCTCCGCCAGCGGCGCAAACGCGTCGGACGGTCCCTGCTCGGGCTCAAACAGAGTCGATTGCTCTTCGCGCTCCTCAAACATAGACCGCACGCCCAGGCCCAATCGCCACTGCGCCGGCGGCCCTCCACCGGTCCATTGTATACAGCAGGACCTTGGCCCGGCAAACAGCTCCCAGGGCCGAAGGTTGCGCGATCCGAGCGGCGGCCGCGCCCCGGGTACCGGGGCAAGAGAAAAATACTGGTATTTTGGCATGATGTACGTAAGACAGGGCATTGACATAGTTAGTTGCCACGTGCTATGTCGCTGGTGCTTCCGGCACGCTCCGAGGCCCGAAACCCCATCGGGAGCGGTCTATGAGCCCGCGGCTCCTGAAGCGGTTTCAGCTCGCCCACGAACTCGCCAGAACTGCTCTGCTGTCTGCTCGATCGAAAAACCCTCGACGCCCGGTTCGCAACCGTGTGAAGGCGCAACGGAGGCTCTCGTGAAGCCGACCGCGCGTGCATTCCTGCTGACCCTATGTGCCTGCTCGGCGCTCGCCGCGGCGGACTCAAGTCGCGGGTCGGCCCTGGTCTATCAGGTGGACCCGGGGCTGGTCTGGGTGACGGTGAGCGGGCGCGTGTCCTATGTCGGCGCTGTCCCGAGACCCGGACAACTTCCGGTGTACCGCGATGCCGCGGTCTGCGGTGAGCGAATGCCCGACGAGTCGTTGCAAGTGGATCCGCAGACGCGCGGAATCGAGGGCGTCATTATTAGCCTCCAAGGGGTGACGAAGGGGAAGGCCTTCCCCGAGGACCGGACTCTGGTGCTTGAGAACCGGGCCTGCCGGTTCCTCTCCCGCATCAGCGCGACGGTGCCCGGCGTGCTCGAGATCAAGAACACGGACCCCATCCTGCACAATACCCACGTCCGCCACGACAGCCGGTACGGCCCGAATCTCGTCAACGTCGTCCAGCCGGTCGGCACGAGGGCGATCAAGAAGCCGATCGCGGAGGTCGGTCTGCTCGATGTGCGCTGCGACGCGCATCCCTTCATGCATGCATCGATTCTCGTCTTTGACCACCCCTATTTTGCCGTAACCGATGAGACCGGCGTTTTCACCCTGACTCAGGTTCCCGCAGGAACGTATCGGCTTCGCATCTGGCACGAAAAGTTCGGCTCCCGCGAGAAGACGATTCGCGTTCCCGACACCGGGCCCGTGACGGTGGATTGCGAACTGGCTTTGGAGGAGTGAGCCCCCTAGAGGCTCGTCATGGCCATTCGCCGCATCGCCGCGCTTAGTTGGTTTGGGACAACCTGGCGTTCGAGCATCCGGTTTCGCCAGACGGTCAGTCTGTCTTTGGTCGTGCTGCTCATCTCTGAACGACCTCTTCCTCATTCAGGAGGCGATGACTCGGCACCCGCAGGACCCTCACGTTGTCGAGCTCGATGTGGTTGACCAAGACAACATGATCGTCGCCGCACAGCACCCGGAGCGGATCGGCACCGTGCTGACCGACGAGGACTGGCTTGCGCCCGTCAAAAGCCCGAGCGAGTTTGTCGCATCGAAGACCGACGCTCGCGGCTCGCCGATTCTGGTGGTGGTCGAGCCTTCGTTCGACGGCGAGCGGGTCGCCGCCTGGGTTCGTGTGATTTATTCGCTGGCCGACGTGCGCCGCGAACAGCTCAAGGCCGCGGCAAGCATGGCCGTGATCGCGCTCGCGCTGATGATGGCCGGCGTCTTGGGTGTCAGCTTCGCCCAGCGGGACGCGGTTCGCCGCCTCCGCGATGTCATTCGCCAACTCCAGGAAGCCGTGCCGGCGCTTGCCGCACTCCCGCCATCCTCCCCTGAGGCCACTCAAGGGGAACTTGAGTCGTTGACGGAGACCGTCAGGCAGACCACGACGGTGCTGGAGCGACAATCGGAAGCGATACGGGAGTCCGAGCTGAAATTCCGCTCCGTCTGCCAGTCCGCGCATGACGCGATCATCTCAGCGGACGGTCAGGGCAACATCGTCTTCTGGAACACGGGGGCAAAGCGGATCTTCGGCTACGAGGAACAGGAGGTCCTGGGGAAGCCGTTGACCATGCTGATGCCGGAGCGATATCGCCCGGCGCATCTCCGCGGCTTCGCACGGCTCATGTCATCCGGCGAAGGCTATGTCCTGGGGAAAACCCTCGAGTTGGCCGGCCTCTCGAAGGCCGGGACCGAGTTTCCCCTGGAGTTGTGCATTGCGACCTGGAAGACGACTGAAGGGACGTTTTTTACCGGGATCATCCGCGACATCACCGCACGCAAACGGGCTGAGGCCTCCTTGCGAGAGAGCGAGGAACGCTTTGCGCTTGCGGTGCCAGGCTCCCACGACGGCCTGTGGGATGCGCGGGCGTTGCCGGGCGAGCCATGGTCTTCCCCCAGCACCCCGGTCTGGTATTCGCCCCGATTCAAAGAGCTGCTCGGCTATGACGAGCACGAGTTCCCGGATGTGTTGGGAAGCTGGATGTCGCGCCTGCACCCGGAGGACAAGGACCGCGTGCTGGCAGCAGTTGCCGCACACATCGAACGGAAAGCACCCTACGACGTCGAATATCGCCTGCGCACCAAGCAGGGCCAGTATCGCTGGTTCAGCGCCCGCGGCCAGGCCATCCGGGATGATACGGGGCACATGCTGCGTATGGCCGGTTCGCTGCGGGACATCACCGAACGCAGGCGGACAGAGGAGGCCTTGCAGGCTCTGACCGCCTCCCTGGAACAAAAGGTCCAGGAGCGCACGACCGAGCTTGCGATCGCGCGCGACCAGGCGCTGGCGGCCACTCGCCACAAGTCCGAATTCCTGGCCAACATGTCCCATGAGCTGCGCACTCCCCTCAACGCCGTGATCGGTTTTTCGGAAGTGCTCCCGGAGCGGATGTTCGGTGACGTGAACCCCAAGCAGGAAGAATACCTGCAGGATATCCTTTCCTCGGGCCGCCATCTGCTTACGCTGATCAACGATATCCTGGACCTCTCGAAGGTCGAAGCGGGCCGGATGGAGCTGGAGCTCACCACGTTTCACTTGCCGGAGGTCCTGCGGAAAACCCTCGCGCTGGTCACCGAGCGCGCCACGCGGCATGGGATCCGTCTCTCGATCGAGACCGACCCGCAGCTCGCCGAGTGGACGGCCGATGAGCGGAAGGTGAAACAGGTCCTGCTCAATTTGCTCTCCAATGCCATCAAGTTTACAGCCGACGGCGGCCACATCCAGGTGCGGGCAACGCCGGCGAACGACTCCGTCGCGATTGCCGTGTCGGATACGGGGATCGGCATCGCACCGTACGACCTGCCGCGGATCTTCGATGAGTTCTACCAGGCCCGGTCCGAGCACGTCCGCAAGCGGGAGGGCACGGGGCTGGGGTTGGCCTTGGCGAAGAAATTCGTGGAACTGCAGGGGGGACGAATCGCCGTGGACAGCGAGGTCGGACGCGGGAGCACCTTCACGTTCACGCTCCCCAAACGAGGGCCCGTCGAGAAGACGCAGGCCGTGCCGGAGGTGGTGTCGGCCGCCGAGCCCACAGGTCCACTGGCGCTCGTGATCGAAGATGACGCCACAGCGGCCAAGCTCCTCTCCATGTATCTCAGCGAGGCGGATTTCGTTGTCGAGGTCGTGACGGACGCCGAAGCGGGTTTCCAAAAGGCCCGATCGCTCAGACCGGCGATCATCACGCTCGACATCCTGATGCCCAAGGTGGACGGCTGGGACCTCCTGACCCGTCTCAAGGCCGACCCTGTGACCGCCAACATCCCGGTCGTCATCGTCTCGATCGTGGACGAGCGAGGGAAAGGTTTCGCTCTAGGCGCGGCGGAGTATCTCGTGAAGCCCGTCATAAAGGAGGAGCTGGTCCAGGCGGTCCGGCGCGCCGTGTCCGGATTGACGCCGGATCGTCGTCCGGCTTCTGTGCTGGTGGTGGATGACGATCCGATCGCCCTCGAGCTGATGGCGGCGATCCTGGAGCCGGAGGGCTTCGCGGTGCTTAAGGCCCCCACGGGATGCAAGGTGTGCGGCTCGCGCGGGATCGGCGACCCGATCTGATCGTGCTGGACCTGCTGATGCCCGAGATGGATGGCTTCCAGGTCCTGGATGCGCTGAAGCAAGACCGCGCCACAGCCGGGATTCCGATCGTGATCCTGACAATGAAGTCCCTGACCCATGAGGACAAGGAGCGCTTGAAGGGCCGGATCACTCATCTGGCCCGGAAGGCCGAGTTCGGGCGGTCGGAGTTCGTCACATTGATCCGCTCCTTGGTCAGCCGGCAGGTTGCGTGATGGCGGGCGAGCTCATTCTCATCGTGGAGGACAACGAGAAGAATCTGAAGCTTGCCAGGGACGTCCTGCACTTTCATGGGTACCGGACCCTGGAGGCGACCACGTCCGAGGAAGGCATTGAACTGGCGCGTACCGGGCACCCCTCGCTGATCCTGATGGACATCCAGTTACCCGGAATGGATGGCTTCGAGGCCTTCCGGAGGTTACGGGAGATTCCGGAGACACACCGAACCCCGGTCATTGCGGTGACGGCTTCGGCGATGGCGCAGGATCGCGAGCGAATCCAGGCGGCGGGCTTCGACGGCTATCATACCAAGCCGATCAGCATCAAGGAGCTGCCGCAGCTTGTACGAAGGGTGCTCGACACGAACCCGGTCCGCACCGGGCCCCAGGGGAAGCCCAGCAGGGGAGACGTCCCATGACGCACCAGGGGAAGATTCTTGTCGTCGACGATACGCCGCAGAACGTGAAGCTGCTGGCGGACTTGCTCACCGTAAAGGGTTACGAGGTCGTGACGGCCAGGTCCGGAGAAGAAGCCCTGGCCAAAGTCGAGAAAGACAACCCGGACCTGATCCTGCTGGATGTGGTGATGCCGGGAATGAGCGGCTACGATGTCTGTCGCAAGATACGCGAGAACCAGTTCACCTATATTCCCATCGTCATGGTGACGGCCCTTGATCCCGGCGAGGAACGAATCAAGGGCCTGGAAGTCGGAGGCGATGATTTTCTTACTCAGCCGATCCACAAACCCGAGCTGCTCGCACGGGTCCGGTCGCTGCTCAGGATCAAAGAGCTGTATAACACCGTACAGTCCCAGGCTGCCCAGCTCGGCGAGTGGAACAAGACCCTGGAGCAGCGAGTGCAGGAGCAGGTGATCGAGTTGAACCGGCTCGCCCGCCTGAAGCGATTCTTCGCCCCGCAGCTCGTGGACCTGATTGTCTCCGGTGAGACCAAGGACCCGCTGAAGACGCACCGGCAGGACATCACGGTCGTCTTCGTGGACCTCCGCGGGTTTACCTCGTTTGTGGAGACGGCTGAGCCCGAGGAGGCGATGGGAGTGCTTCGGGAATACCATGCCGAACTGGGCCGCCTGATCATGCAGCACGAAGGCACACTGGAGCGCTTCACGGGCGACGGTCTGATGGTAATTTTTAATGACCCCGTGCCGATCGAGAATCCGGCTGAACGGGCCGTGCGCATGACGCTGGCCGTACGGGAGCGGATCAGCGCGCTACGGAGGAACTGGGTGAAGGCCGGGTTCAATCTCGACTTTGGCATGGGAATGGCGTCAGGTTATGCGACGATCGGAGCCATCGGGTTCGAGGAGCGCTGGGACTACGCCGCCATTGGGACCGTCACGAACCTGGCTGCCCGATTGTGCGGCGAGGCCAAGCCCGGGCAAATCCTGATGTCACAGCGCCTGTTCAGCAAAGTGGAAGACCTCGTGGAGACGGAGCCGCTCGGCGAACTGACCCTCAAGGGTTTCCATCGCCCGGTCGCCGCCTATAATCTGCTCAAATTGAAATCATAGCTTGACTCGCCACCGACGCAAGGTGAACAACCCGGGCCAGACTGGTTTCGCTGACAAGAGGAGGATCAGTGAAGGCGCGTATCGACGACGTCCAGTTGGCCTACACGGACGAGGGCAACGGGATCCCGATCGTGTTCGTGCACGCCTTTCCGTTCGGGAAGGCGATGTGGGAGCCTCAGGTCAAAGACCTCTCGAAGCAGTTCCGGGTAATCGCGGCGGACCTGCGCGGGCACGGGGAGTCGGACGCCGGGTACCCGCCTGGCGGGTGCGGACGATACACGATGGAGCAGTTCGCCGACGATCTCAAGGGTCTGCTCGATCACCTGTCTCTTCCGCAGGCGGTCATGGCAGGACTGTCCATGGGCGGCTACATCCTGTTCGCGTTTTACCGGAAGTATGCCGAACGCGTACGCGCGCTGATCCTGGCCGACACCCGGGCGCAGGCCGATACGCAAGAGGGCAAAGCGGGGCGCATCGCCATGGCACAACTGCTTTATAAGGAGGGAGCGCCGGCGATCGCGGACGCGATGATGCCGAAACTGCTGAGCCCGGCAGCCCTCCAGGGGCGGCTCGATCTGGTACAGCGGGTGCGCGACATCATCACCGGCAACCAGCTCAGCGGCATCGCCGGCGATCTCATGGCCATGCGCGACCGCCCGGACTCCGTCGCGCTGCTCAAGCAGATCACGTGCCCTACGCTCGTGATCGTCGGGGAGCAGGATATCGGCACACCGCCGAGTGACGCCCGTCTGATGGCCGACAACATTCCCGGCGCGCGCCTGGAGATCATCCCCGGCGCCGGGCACATGTCCAACCTTGAACAACCGGACGCGTTCAACCGCGCGATCCGGTCGTTCCTCGCAAGTTTGTGATTTTCAGATCAGTTCGCCGGCGCCGCCCCGGCGGATGAGCTTGAGGAATTCGTCGCGGGTCTGCTGTTGATTCAGGAACGCGCCGAGCATGTGGCTGGTCACGGCGACGGTATTCTGTTTTTCGACCCCCCGCATCATCATGCACAGGTGCCGGGCCTCCATGACGACCGCGACCCCGAGCGCGTCCAGCTTGCTCTGAAGGGTCTCGGCGATCTGCACCGTCAGCCTCTCCTGAACCTGTAGCCTCCGACTAAAGGCATCCACGACGCGGGGAATCTTGCTCAGGCCGACGACCTTCTTGTTCGGGATGTACCCGACGTGGCAGCGACCGAAAAATGGCAGAATATGATGTTCACAGTTGTGCGTCAGATGGCCCCCGACCAAGAAGGTCGGATGGGGCTCGCATTTGAAACTGTACACCGTGTAGGGCTTCTTCGCCGGCGGAATTCGCCGAGTTTTGACCACCGTGGCATATGTGCTGTCGACGGGGACGTAAAACTCAGATTGCTGACGGAAGCCGTGTCTCTTGTACCAGCCCGCTTGCGCCCACCGATCTGAAACGTAGACCATCGAGCAACCATCCTCGCCTCCCACAACCTTGGCGACCGGCGTCTGGAGATATTGGCCGAGCTCGTCCATGAATGTCCTGTTGGCACTGAGAATGAATCGGCTGCCCTTATAAACCGTATACCCATCTCCGTCGCAATATCCGTCGAGAAAGCCCTGCATCATCTCCTGGCTCGCCGTCACCACCCGAGGGAATTGAACCGTCTTCGTTTTGCTCCTCGATCCTTTCTCGGAAATGCCGAGCCAGCGGCATAGCTTTTCACCGATGGCACGCGAGACCACACGCACCCGGTACATGGGAAGATCTTGCTTGGGAAAGCCCGAGGGGACGCTTACCGATTCAAGACGAGGCTGCAAAGGTGGGAACGCCTGGGCGAACATGTCACGGTATTTCCGAGCAAACTCCCTCTTCTGGACGACCAAGCAAATGCGGCGGCCGTCTTGGATGCTGCCGTCCGCAGCCGTGGCTCCGATCACATAGCCGAGCGCGTATCCCGGGACCGGGTGATACGGCTCCCGGCACAGCGATTTCGGTTCAATCCACTCAATCTTCGTGCCCGGCTTGAGCGCCTGGGCTTCCTGCCATCCCGACTCAGTCATGATGGGATGATCCGGAGTGACCCGAATGCAGCCTTCCGTCGTTCGCACCTCCGCCAGGTCTCTGGTCTTTCTGGTTGTCATCATGGTCACGGTTGTCTGGGCCAGATACCCGCGGTCAAGGGTCCATAACCGGTCTCCCGGTCTCACCAGATAAGCCGGCTTCGCTCCCTCCACCGCGTTCACGATCTGCTTGCTTGGCACGCATAGACTAAAGAAGTCGACATCCTTCACGATGACCATCTCTTGATACTCGATCGGAAACAGCGCCCCATTCAGGAGATGATCCACATCCTGTTCATAGCCCTTGGTCATGAACCGGAGCATCTTCTCCACGCGCTCCGGTGTTTTGAGCAACCCGGTCCGCTCCGGATCCTCCCCGAGCAGGACCAATATCCGCCCGATGAGGTCCCGCAACTCGGACGGCCCCCCGTTTTCCTCCGCCTCGACCCCCCGGATCAATGATTTCTTTGCACGCATGCCGTCGCCTGTTCCCGAGCAGCGGTGGGTTGCGCCCGCGGGCCGCCGGTGTATTCAAAGTAGTTATCGCGCGTCTCGATCAAGCCGATTTTTTCCAGCCGTCCAACCGGAATGCGATCCACCAGCATGTCCCAGATCACCTGGACCAGATTCTCTCCGGTCGTCACGAGGTGGACATACTCCGGCATGTGGTTGAGATCCTGGTGGTCATACCGCGCCACCACGGTCTCCGTCACGATACGATCCAGGGTCTCCACCTCTGTCACGCGTCCGGTCTCGGGATCCACGGGGCCGCGCACCGTGACGAGCAGGACATAGTTGTGTCCGTGCCCGTTCGGATTGTTACACTTGCCGAAGACGCGGCGGTTCTCCTCGTCGGACAGCACCGGCGTGTGCAGCCGGTGGGCCGCCGCGAAACGATACCGTCGTGTGATGCTGGCTTCGTCCATAGACTCAGTTAGGCCCGTTGAGCCCGTTGAGCCCGTTAGGCCCGTTGCGCCCGTTACGCCCGGTGAGCGCGTTATGCCGGTTGACCCGTTCAGCCCGTCAGCTAAGTTTCGTTAGCTGTACGGGATGAGCTCGGCATAGTCCTGTCATCTCCGTGAAGGCGGTTCTACGGGCACAACCGACTGAACGGACTCGACGGGCCACACTGTACAACAAAGGCCGGGAGCAGGGCCCCGGCCCCCTACCACACATCGGGTGCAGACGTGACGCCGGCTCAGGCGCTGAAGGAGCTGCCACAGCCGCACGTCGTCTTCGCCTGGGGATTCTTAATCGAGAACCCGGAGCCCTGGAGGCTGTCAACGTAGTCCACCTGGGCGCCTTGCAGCAGTGGGGCGCTCTGAGAGTCCATGATCACCTTCACGCCGCCCTGCTCGATGACCGTGTCGTCATCGCTCGTCTTCTCCTCGAAGGCCATCCCGTACTGATACCCGTGGCACCCGCCGCCCCGGACATAAATCCGGAGCCCGACCGCGTCTTTCTCCTCCTGCATAAGTTCCTTTATCTTCTGCTCCGCTACGGGCGTAATCGTCACCATCGTGTGCCTCCTTGTTCGTGCCTTCCGTCCTGTTCAGTGTACCACGCGCCGCGGCCTTATAGCGCCTCGTCGGCGGCGCCAAAGCGGTTGCCGCGAGCGGCGGCTTCCCGTCTCTGCATCGGCACCCTGACGACGACATCGCCGAGAATGCGCGCCTGACACCCGAGCCGATGATAGGCCTCGGTCAAGGCTTCGCGGTCCAGCAGGTCTTGTTCGTCAAACTCCACTTCGGAGAGATTCTCGCCGCCACTCTGAACCTCAACCCGACACGTTGTGCAGGAGGCGTTGCCGCCGCAGTCGTGATCGAGAGGAAAGCCGAGCGCCTGCGCGGCCTCCAGCAGACTCAGCTTCTCCGGCACCTCGCCGCTCTTGCCTTCTGGGTGCAGGAACGTCACTTTGGGCATCTCTAGAAAACGTCATTCGTCAGTCGTCATTCGTCACTCGTACGGAAGCGACTCGTTATCATGTCCCGAATGACGGATGACGATGGACGCCTTTCTGCTTTCACGCCCGGCCGGCGCCGGCCGGTACGGGCTTATAGGGACACCGCTGCTGCGTAATATGGTCCTCGAACTCCTGCCGGAACAAGCGCACGCTGCTCTGCACCAGAACCGCCGCGCCAGTCACCAGCGTGCAATAGCCGGTGCCCTTCACGAAGCCGCAGATCTGCAGGAGCGCGTCGAGATCCTTCTGGGTACCTTCCCCGTTCTCGATCTTGGTCATCAGGGTCGCGAGGTTGATCGTTCCCATGCGACACGGCGGGCACTGCCCGCAGCTTTCGTTCTTGAAAAACTCGGAGAACTTGAGCGTCTGCGCCACCATGCAGGTGGCGTCGTCCACAACGATCACGCCGGCCGACCCCAGGCCCGTGCCGGCTTTCTTCAGAGAATCGAAGTCCATGGCCAGGTCTAACTGATCCGCCGTCACCATCGAGAACGCCGGTCCACCGGGGAACACGGCTTTCACCCTGCGCTTGCCCGGTACCCCTCCGCCGAACTCCTCGATCAGCCGCCGCAGGGGTGTGCCCAGCGGCAACTCATACACGCCTGGCCGCGCGACCGCGCCAGAAAGCGAAAACAGCATCGTCCCCGGACATTTCTCGGTGCCGACCTGCGTGAACCAGGCCGCCCCCTCTTGAATGATGCGGGGTACGTTGCACAGGGTCTCGACGTTGTTCACCAGCGTCGGCTTTCCATACAGGCCGAAGTCGGTCGGATAGAACGGCGGCTTTTGCCGCGGCATCGCCGGCCGGCCCTGCATGGATTCCAACATGGCGGTCTCTTCGCCCGCGACGTAGCTGCCTTGTCCCGAAAAGAGCTCGATCTCGATGTCCACCCCCGTCCCGAGCACGTTTTTGCCCAGCAAGCCCTTCGCCCGGGCTTGCTCGATCGCTTGGGCGAGGTTCTTCTGCTCATCCTCGTATTCGTGGTTGATATAGATGAAGGACGCCTTCGCCTGCGCCGTATAGGCGGCGATCAGGCACCCTTCCAGAAGCTGATGCGGCTGATGCTTGAGGAGGTAGCGGTCTTTGAAGGTGCCGGGCTCGTGCTCGCCGGCATTGCAGACGAAATACCGCTCTTTGACGCGATGGTGGAGGACTTTGTCCCACTTCACGCCGGTCGGGAAGCCGGCTCCGCCTCGCCCGCGCAGTCCGGACTTTTTCACCTCTTCGACGATCTGATCACGGGTTAATTCCGTCACACACTTCCGCCAGGCCCCGTACCCCCCAGCCCGCAGGTAGGGCTCGATCTCCCAGGGCGCGCCATCCAGTTTCTGAAGCACTCTCCGCTCGATCGTTTCCACCACAATCCCCGCTAATCCGGGCCGACGAGTCCAAGCCCCAAAGTGGTCACTATAATGAGTCGCCGGAAGGATCGTCAAGCCGAAAGGCTGGGAATAGGCCAGGTTCTCAAGTGGTTAGGGCGACGGACCTAGTCGGCCCTCGCGACGACGGGACTATCAGCCTAGACAGAAGTGGGCATATCGTCCGACACAGGCAGTGGGAGCCCTGAGAGCCGAGGGCCGAGGTGGATGGTTAGGCACCTCGGCCCTCGGCATTCAGCACCTACTTGAAATGACTGCCCGATCCCATGAAAAACAGCATCGGAATCGACAGCATGAAATTGACGCGTGACGCAAGCAGGGCTTTCCGTCCCCATGCCGCCATGTCGGCAGGGGGCGGTGTCCCCTCGGCGGCCGACTTGGTGACAGCCGCAATGATCTTCTTCTGGTTCGGCCAAATGATCGCGTGGACGTTGGTCATCATAATGAGCCCCAGCACGCCACCGATCCCCACAGCGATCGCCCCGCTTCCGCCCTTCGAATACATGTAGAAGTAGAGGATCAGCCCGGCCAGGACCGTGACCGTTGCACCGTGCCGGAACCAGTTCAGCGCGGCCGGCATCAGCTTCGGGATCACCGCTTTCCGGGTCTGGTCATCAAGGCTCTTCAGGAAGGCCGCGTTGATCAGGTTGAAGAAGTACAGCAGCCCGATCCACGTGATGCCGGCGAGGAAATGGATCCAGCGCATCAGGATGCCGAACCAGTCTGTCTCCGTGGTAGCAGTGCCGACCATGAACACCGCGACGAGCACGGCGGTGAGGGCGAAGCCGACCCACATCGTGTGGTAAGGATTTTCCAAAAACTTCATGGTGTCCCCCGTTCGAGGTTCACTGCTCAAGTTCGCCTTGCGTATAGGGCTCTACAGCAGGGGCAGTCGGAATGTCAAGCCGCAGCGGATCTTCCGACGGCCAGATCATGCCGACAACATCCGATCTACGGCCGCACAGAGCTCCCGGACCGCCGCCGCCGAGGTATTCAGCGCGGCGCGCTCCTCCGGGCTCAGCTCATACTCGATGATGGCCTCGACCCCGGCTCGGCCCAGTCGCACCGGGACGCCCACGACCACGTCGCGCAGCCCGTACTCGCCGTTGCAGCGCACCGCGCACGGCAGGGTGCGTTTCTGATCCTTGAGGATCGCCTCAGCCATCTCCACGACCGACGCGGACGGCGCATAATAGGCACTCCCCGCCTTGAGCAAGTTCACAATTTCCGCGCCGCCCTCGCGCGTGCGCCGGATCAAGGCCTCCAGGCGGTCCTTGGGCAGCCACTCGCTGATCGGCCGGCCGGCGACGGTCGTATAGCGCAGCAGCGGCACCATCGTATCGCCATGCCCGCCCAACACCATGGCTTGGACGTTCGACACGGAGACCCCCAACTCGGCCGCGATGAACGCGCGCAGCCGGGCGGAATCGAGGACGCCGGCCATCCCCAGGACCCGGGAGGTCGGGAAGCCGCTGACTTTCTGCGCCACGTGCACCATCGCGTCCAGCGGATTGGTCACGAGAAGCAGGACGGCGGCCGGCGACCGCGACGCCACCTCGCGCACCACCGATTGCACGATCTTCGCGTTGATCGCGAGCAGCTCGTCACGGCTCATGCCCGGCTTGCGCGGCACCCCGGACGTGATGACGACGAGCGCCGAGCCCGCCGTCTCCTCGTAGCGGTTGCTGCCGATGATCCGGGAATCATACCCGCAGACCGGGCCCGCCTGGGACATGTCCAGCGCCTTACCCTGCGGCAGCCCCTCGACGATGTCTACCAGGACCAGGTCGTAGCAGTCCTTTTCGACCAGGCGCTGCGCGACCGTGGCGCCCACGTTCCCTGCGCCTACCACCGTAATCTTGGGTCGTCCCATGCTTTTCCCCCAACGCTGCGCGCTGAATGATGAACGATGAACGGAAGAGGCATTCACCCTGTTCCGCGCTCATCGTTCCGCGCTCATCATTTCTCTTCGTGCCCCGTCCACCCTCCCACCTTGAAATTGATCGTGCAGACGAAATTCTCGCCGTCGTAAAAGTTGACCTTGATCTTCTTTTTCCCGTACGCCCGGGCCAGGAAGTCCTCGGGACTGTCGATCAGCGCCTGATAAGCGCCCGGCTCGTAGGCGCCCAGCTCGTGAAACGTGACGATCATCCCCGATTTGACTTCCTCCAGCACTTTGACCGTGCACCGTGGAAACACCTCCCAGAATTTCTCGCGGATCGCCTCTGCGGACGGCTCAGGCCGGTCCTCGCCCGGCTTCACCTCTTTCGCGAACTTCGCCAAACGCCGAACATAGGGATACTGATGGCCGGTGAACAGTCTGTAGAGCCACGGCGGCACCGTCTTTTCTTTCGATTGGTCGGTCATTAGTTTTGCCTTCGCATGCCCATTGCCTCGCCTCATGTGGTGAGCCGCTGATACATCCGCGGCAGCCGTTCCGGCAGCGCGGCGATCCGATCAATGACAAGGAACCGGACCTCGCCATACATCCGCCGGAGGTAGTCGTCCGCCTGCTTGTCGACCGTGATGCAGAACGGATGGATGCCGGCCATGCAGGCCTCCCGTAACGCCATCTTCGTGTCTTCCAGCGAGTACTCCTCCGCGTAACCATCGTCCAATGGCTTGCCGTCGCTCATCAGCACGAGCAGCTTCACCTTCGCGCTCCGTGCCTGCAACCTCCGCACCGCATGGCGGATGGCGGCACCGTCCCGGTTCTGATGGCGTGGCCCCAGGGCGCTGATGCGTCGCGCCGCTCGCGCAGGCGAACGCTCATCGAAATCCTTGATGACGATACAATCCACCGCACGTCGCCCCTGACCGGAATACCCATAGACGGCATACTGGTCACCGATGGCCTCCAAGGCCTGACAGAGCACCACGACGCCTTCCTTCTCCACATCAATCACGCGCCGCTCGCCCGATTCGATCTGCCGGCTGGTGGACCCACTCAGGTCCACCAGGAACACGGCCGCGACGTCACGTTCCCGTTTTTCCCGTCGCACGTAGATCCGGTCACCCGGTTCCGCCCCGGCCGCGCGGTCCGCCCATCGCCGGACCGCCGCATCCAGATCCACCTCCTCGCCGTCGGCCTGGCCCTGGACACGTCGCATACCCGGCGGACGCAGGTTCTCGAAATACCGTCGCAGGAGGCGCACCGCCGGCGCATGGGCGGCAAGAGTCGCCTGGGCGAAGTCATCCCCGCTCTCCGGCGCCGGCTGCTCGACCACGCGGCACCAGCCGGACCGGTAGTCCTGAATCGTGCCGTCCCACTCGTCGTAGAAGAACTCCCGTTCACTGAGCCGCTCCCCCGGTCCAGGGCCCTGGGGTTCGTCCAGCGCGGCGACCGGACGTTCGACCCCGGCCCCGGGGGTCTGGGCCACCGCCTGCCCGGCCGCAGCCATCCCGTGGCGGAGGGTCGGGCGAGACGTCCGTGCCGCGTCGAACCCGACGGAATCCCCCTCCCGCAACGTCGGTCGGTCACCCGCCGCCTCGTCTCCTCGCTCACGGTCCGAACCGCCACCTCCATGCCCCACGAGCGCGGGGTTCATGTCCCCGCGGTAGGACCAATTGGTGATCGGGCGATAGTCTCCCGACATCTCCTCAGCGGCCTGCGGACCCGCGCCCAGGTCGCCCGATTCCCGTTGGGCCGATTGCTCCGTCTCCGCGTGCAGGCTCGTGATCATCGTGTCCAGGGTGACGTAAATGCGGTCGGCCAGCCTGACGACATCCTCCGCCGTCGCGTGCGGCGTCCACAGAGGCCGGCAGAGCGCCCAGACCTGGTCCACGACTCCCGCAATCGCCTCAGGAATCCGGAACGTCCCCGGGCCGGCCGTTGTGAGCAAGAGCAGCGCATCCAGGACCAACTCCCGGACCGACATGCCGTGGAGCAAGGACCGCGTCGTCGCCGCCTCCCTCGCCAGTTCCGCCAGGTCGCGTGTGAGTCCGGGATACTCATGCTGCAGCCGCCATTCGACGCGGGCGTCTTCCAGCACGGTCCAGAGGTCCCGCATGAGTGCCGGTTTTGGGTAGAGCTCGAACAGGGCGCCGAGACTCCGCACCTCCACCACTTCGCCTCCCCCGTAGCGCTCACGAACCGCCGCGATGAGATCACGCAGGGGGTCGAGCGTGAGCGAGTACGTGCCGAACTCCAGATGGCCGGCTTCATGCGCGGTCATGAGGAGGTACAGCCTCGCGTTTTGCTCGCGCGTCGGATAGCGACGCAGCAGGGCAGGCAGCCGGATCACCTGCCCGTCCTGACTGACGGACGCCCGCACCGGCCGCGGGCCCTCTGCCTCCGTATTCGCCGGCAACGCCGCGATCGCCACATCCCGCCCGCAGAGACCCTCGGCAAACAGTTTCAGAGACCGGGCCACCCAGCGCAGCGGCATCCCGCTCATGGCGTCTTCGAGCGAGGCCAACGCCTTCCGCGTCTCCAGCGCGAAATAGGCGCGGGCGCCCTCGGCGCTGTAGGCAAGCACCTCCATGCCGCCGCGGAACCAGTCCTCAAACCGTTGCGCGGCGTCCGCCGCCTCGCCGATTACCCCGAGAATTTCGGGGCCGCGCCCGAGGTAGGCCAGCGCGGCGTGCGCGTCCCGCTCGGCGAGGAGCGCGCCATACTGCAACATCTTGACGCGCCACGCCTCGGACGGCAGGCGACGCAGCAGCGCCGGGGCATCCGCGAGGAAGGCGATCGCAGCCCGCGGCTCCCGATCGGCCAGCACCGAACCGAACGCGATCACCTGCCTGCGGGCCTCTGCGCCCTCCACGTCACCGAGCATGCCGGGGCTGGTCCGGAAAAATTCCAGGGTGGCGAGGTAATCGGTCTTGCCCAGGGTGTTTTGCGTCACGAGCTTCATCCCGAACGCGACCCAGTCTCGAACCAGGTTCAGCGGGATGACCCTGGCGAGCGCAGGGCTCTGGTGGATGAACTCGATCCCCAACACGTCATCCCATCGAGACAGCTCCAACCCGATCGTGCCCCAGGCCGCCAGCTCGTCCGCCGGCGCCGCCGCGAGCAGCTCGGGGATGGTGCGGAGGAACTCCACCGCGACGTGAGGATCGCCGGCGGCCAGCTCCACCCCGAGCGCGAGTGCGCGGCCGCGCACAGGCGCCGGCTCGATCAAACTGAGACGCAGCGGGCTCTCCCGGAAGTATTTCATTGCGGCGGCCCCCGAGACGCCGGCGACCATCACCCCCAGATCCAACCACGGGATCACCAGATCGAGCTGTCCGTGCCGCCGCAACTCTTGTAAGGCGTCGATCGCGCCGTGCGCGACCTTCACAGAGGCCACCGACAGCTCGCCGAGCAACTCACAGACGGTCGCCACTGACTCGTCCGTCCCGAGCGCCCCGCGTAGCTCCGCGACCATCGTCGCGGCACCGGCGGCGCCCAGCCGTTCAGCCACCTGCGTCACGAATCTCTCTTCCGCGTTCACCAACGGCCCCCAAGCTCCGGAACCCGTGGTTTCCGGTCCCCGCTACTTCTGTTTCCGACCGGCGCGCACCCCAGTCGCCCGTCCGTCTTTCTTTAGAACTTGGCGATTGTAATGAAGCCCCAGCCGCTTGTAAACTAGCGCGCGACGCGGTGTCCGCGCCAAGTGGAGCTCGTGACCCACATGACCACCGACCACCGCGACCCGAAAAAAGCACCCCGGGGACGGGGGGGGCCTTCCGCCCGCACCGCCGCGTAGCACGCCCAAGGGCGGCGCGCCCCGCCAGACCCCGCGGTTCCCGCTCCACTGCCGCGTCCTTTTCGCAGCCGGCCATCAGCAACGCGAGGGCTCCCTTACGGACCTCTCGAAGGCAGGGTGCAAGATTCGCTGCCCCGCCTCCGTAGAACTTGGCATGGAGTTGCAGTTGAGCTTGTTCGTCCCCAGCCACGCCCGGCCGTTGACTGTGGACCGGGCTGTCGTGCGCTGGGAGCGGGGCGAGGAGTTCGGCGCGGAGTTCTTGAGCCTTCAGCCTGCGGAGCAGGAACGGCTCGGGCTCTTTCTCACGAGCCTCAAGAAAGACGCGAAGACGTGACATGCCGCTGCCGCGGTGAACGGACCGACTGCACAGGGGCAACGCGTCCGGGTGGGGTGTGCCAACGAAACCGGGCAGGCCGTGAACTCCCGGTTCCACCGCATGCCTGCACTGCGCTGCTAGCAACTTCGGTGATCCTAGCGGGCATGGCCGCAGCCACCCCGATCGATCCACGAACGCTCCCCGTCACCAGTGAGCTCGCCACACGCCTGCGCGACCATGTAGAGTTTCTTGCCAGCCCCGCGCTCAGGGGTCGACAGCCAGGGACGCCGGAAAACCGCAAGGCCGCCGATTACATCGCCGCCCATTTCCGGGATGCAGGTCTGGACTCGCTGCCGTCGCTGCGAGGATACGCTCAAGCCCTTCCCCGAAATCTCGGCGACAATCTGTTCGGCCTGCGGCGAGCCCAATCGAGCCGTGCTCGGTCCGCCGCTGGTGCCTCCCTTGACGCGCGTTGGATCCTGATCGGCGCCCACTTCGATCACTTAGGCGACAACTATCTGGGCGCGGACGACAACGCCTCCGCGGTCGCCATCGTGCTGGAACTCGCGCGCCGCCTCCCCGCGCTCCCCAACCATCACGTGCTCTTCGCCGCGTTCAACGCCGAGGAGCCCCCGTACATCCGGACGCCCGAGATGGGCTCGCAGTACTTTGTGAGTGGCTTGCCACCCGAGATCGGTTCCCCGGCGAACTTCCAGGCCGTGATCATCATGGACCTGATGGGAGGGGCTCATTGGGCACCGCTGCGAGAGGTCCTCTTCGCCGCCGGCGCGGAGGAGAGCCCTGGCCTTTATCGCCGCCTTAAGGAGGCGGCTGCTCGTGAAACGTTAGACGTGAAACGTGAAACGAAAGCAGGAGAGCTTCCCGCCTTTCGCCTTACGCCTCACCCCGGGGACCCGTTGATCTGGGGAGGGCAACGGGTGCCCCTCACGGTTCTTCCAGTAGGCATGCATCTCGTCGAGGAAATCCCCCTGATCGGCCGGGTGTCCTTCAGCGACTACGACGCGTTTCGCAACGCAGGCGTGCCGTTCCTGTTTCTCTCATCAGGGCGCACGCCGCGGTATCATCAGCCTACCGACCTGCCGGACACGCTGCACTATGAACGGATGGCCGCGAGCGTAGACTGGCTCGCGGCGCTGGTGCAGCGTGTGGATGAGGATGAGGAGCCTTACCGTGTTGAGGCCGGGCGCGTGGAGTTTGCCGACGAAGTGGCCAGCCTCCGCCCGCTCGTGGCGCTGGCGGCGTCACGGGACACGATGATTCCGGGTACGTCGTTTCTGTCGCTCTGGAAGCTGAAACGGGATCAGGACTGGCTGGCGGCGCTAGACCCGGATAGAGCCACCCCCCAGGATGTCAGGCGACTGGAGCGGCTCTCGATTCGATTACAGTGTCTCTTGGCGGACTTCCCCGGCTGTTTCCTGTTCTAAGGCCTTGGGTGATCCGGCATTGAATTCCATGGACTGCTTATCGTCGCAGCCGCACGTTGGGAAACGCATGGGAGGCGTGGGGCCTCGGCTCTGTCGGGTTACGCGGCCTTGCGATACGTTACCGCGCCGCAGTGCGGACAGATCTCGCTGCTGTGACCGATGGTTTCCGATTGTCTGTCAGCCGGGGGCTCCGAGGTTATCGCGCTGGCCATCCCCAATACAAGAGTACCCACCAAGCCAAACACTACCAGTACCATTATCGCCGCCATGGTCCGTCCCTCCTGGGCTAGGTGAAAGTAACGCCTCTGACGCCGACCGACGGTCAGCCCCGACTCATGTGCGCAAAGGCCACCGTGAAGACCAGCATGGCCGCCAGGATGGCGAAGGCGAGCAACGTGGCCCAGGCCGTGCGGATCGTCGTCCCCCGCGGCTCTGGGTTCGTCTCATGATGGCCTGGTCTCACGCTCATCTCCGATCCTCCGTCCATGCTCCGTCGCACACCGCGGCAGCTCAGCAATCCCCGTGCCAGTATTTGCTCCATGATCGCCTCAATCCCCTTTGACACAGAAGTCCTCGATCTGATGCCACCCGGTCCACAGGGCGACGTTCTCGGTGCTTGTTGAAGAGCCTCCGGCTGGTATGCAAACCTGTGAACCATGTAGCCAGTCTGTGAACATCGTTGACAGGGTGCGGGCTGATGCGTCAGCGTCAGCAATCTCTTGCGGGGTCCGTCGTAGGGGATGAAGGAGCGTATGGAAAGCTCGCCACGATCGACCACCAGTCGGACGACGCCCTCCACCGAGCAACTCCAGGCGATCCTCGATTTGTCCAGAAAGATGAACGCCGAACATGACCTGTCAGCCTTGCTCCATCTGCTTGCAAAGGAAGGCGCACGGTTGATGTCGGCGGAGCGAGCGACGACCTTTCTGCTGGACCGCGAGCGCTGCGAGCTCTGGTCACAGGTCACCCTCGACGGCGAATCCATTCGCTTGGATGCACGCTTGGGAATCGCCGGTGCCGCTGCCATGTCGGGCCAAACGGTCAACGTACCCGTTGCCCAACAGGACAGCCGGTTTCATCAGGCCATTGACGCGCGGACGCAATTCTGCACACGGAGTGCCCTCGCAGTCCCCCTGCGCGACCCTGCCGGCGATGTCATCGGCGTGCTCGAAGCCTTGAACAAGACGGGCGGTCCGTTCACCGAGGGCGATGAGCAGATCGCCCAGGCCCTGAGCGCACAAGCCGCCTTGGCGGTCAATACCGCCCATCTCTTGCAAAACCTGACTCAAGAGCGGGAACGGCTGCAAAAGGAAAACGTCCAACTTCGCCGGGAAGTGGAAGAGCGTTTCTCGACCCGGAACATCGTCGGCACCAGCCACAAGGTGCAGGCGCTGGTGAGGCTCATTGACCAGATCCGGGATAGCTCCGTGGACGTGCTGATCACCGGCGAGAGCGGAACGGGCAAGGAGATGATCGCGAAGGCGATTCACTACAACAGCCCGCGCGCCCAGCGGCCGTTCGTGGCCCTGAATTGCGCGGCACTGCCCGAGAATTTGAAGGAGAGTGAGCTCTTCGGGATCGAGAAGGGCGTGGCGACCGGGGTCGATCGGCGCGTCGGCAAGTTCGAGCAGGCCCACGAGGGCACGCTGTTCCTGGACGAGATCGGCGACCTCAGCTTGACGGCCCAGGCCAAGATTCTGCGTGCCTTGCAGGAGCGGGTGATTGAACGCGTCGGCGGCCGCACCCCGATTCCAGTGGACGTGCGCATCGTGGCCGCCACGCACATCAATCTGGAGGACGCCATCAGCCAGGGGAAATTCCGCGAAGACCTGTACTACCGGCTGAAAGTCATCCAGATCCAGACGCCGGC
>Ga0073934_10002927_pt1 | contig 33231 bp, 33 predicted proteins | sample LarsenN4metaG_FD_76834 | JGI IMG/M metagenome (GOLD analysis project Ga0073934, IMG submission 76834) | Hot spring sediment bacterial and archeal communities from British Columbia, Canada, to study Microbial Dark Matter (Phase II) - Larsen... ...
ATCCGGGGCCCCTGGCCGCGACGAAAATAGAGCCCGCCACGCTCTCTCTCCCCATCCTCCGAAAATCCAGCTTCCACGCGAACCTCTGCGGGTTCGGCACGACGGCATTCAGAAATGGCTGCCAGCGCGGTTCGTCGGTTGCACCACCCGGACCGCGGACTTAGACTGCCCGGCACTTCCGCAGGGAACGAAAGTAGTGAGCCGTCGCCGCAAAGCCTCGTCTTCCAAACTTCCCAAGAACAAGCCCTCCCGCGCCGAAGCCGAAAAAGCAGTACGCACGCTGATCGAGTGGATCGGCGATGATCCAGACCGCGAAGGCCTCGCCGGCACGCCGGCGCGCGTCGTGCGTGCCTACGAGGACTGGTTCGGCGGCTATAGCGACGACCCTCTCGAGTTCTTGCGTCGAACGTTTCACGAGGTCGACGGCTACGACGAGATGGTCGTGCTTCGCGACATCAGCTTCGAGTCGCACTGCGAGCACCACATGGCGCCGATCATCGGCAAAGTGCACGTCGGTTACCTTCCGGATCGCAAAGTCGTCGGCATCAGCAAGCTCGCGCGCGTAGTCGAGACGTTCGCTCGCCGGCTCCAAGTGCAGGAATCGTTGACGGCCCAAATCGCGCATTGCATTCAGGACGTGCTGAAACCGCGCGGCGTCGGCGTCGTCGTCGAGGGAGTGCATCAGTGCATGACGACGCGCGGCGTGCGCAAGGCCGGCGTGTCGATGATCACGAGCCAACTGCTCGGGCACTTCCGCTCGGATCCTCGAACGCGGGCGGAGTTCTTGTCGATGATCGGCCGCCCCGCTGACCGCGCCTGAGAACGAATGGCGACATAACGCATGCGCCGCGTCCTTATCTACATAACCCATGCGCCGCGTCCCTATCTGACGTGCGTCGTCACGTCGAATGGACATAAACGGTTCGCTACGACCGCAGAACGGCCTGGCGCCGTGGCTGGCACACGTCTTGCTGAATGGTTGCAGTAGGAACACTCATTTCGGCGCACCCGCGTTGCGCCGCGCAGCAATAGAACGATGGACGAGCCAACGCAACAACACGGTCACCAAGCAGGGTTCACGTTGATCGAGCTGATGATCGTCGTGGCGATCATCGGCATCCTCGCGGCGATCGCGATTCCGGCGTATCAAAACTACACGGTTCGCGCGCAGGTCGCCGAGGGCATCAACATGGCGGCGCATGCCAAAGCGACGATAGCGGAGGCGTTCGTCGAAGACGGCGAGGCGCCCGCCAACCGCCTGGCCGCCGGGATGTCCGCAAACGCAACGGACACCGTCGGCAAGTACGTGCAGTCGGTCGACGTCGTGAACGGCGTGCTCGTCATCAAGTTCGGCAACGAGGCGAACGCCGCGATCAACGGGCTCGATCTCGCCGTCACGCCGTACGAAACCGCGGACCTCGGCGTGGTCTGGCGTTGCGGCCACGCGCCCGCTCCCGGAGGCGCCACGCCTCTGAGCGAGATGGGAACAGCGGGCGGCGGGGTCCGTGCCACGTACAGCTCGGTCGCGACGACGGTTCCCGATCGCTACCTGCCGGCGCCGTGCAGACCGTAAGAGCGTCGACGAGCACTCCATAGCTGCCCTCGTCGCCGTAGTCGGGTCTCTTGCCGGTGTCGACCTCGGCAAAACCGGGGAACCGAACGGACGGCGCGTGCGTTGACAACGTCGCGAGGCGCGTGGCTACATGGCTCGCCACGACCGCGGACGATTCAGGATGCCGGAACTCGAGCTAGGACCCGTTTGGCTCAGCCTGCAACTCGCCGCGATCACCGTCCTCGTATTGCTCGCGGTCGCGACGCCGCTCGCGTGGTGGCTCGCCTTCACGCGAAGCCGCTGGCGCACGATCGTCGAAGCCGTGGTAGCGATGCCCTTGGTTTTGCCGCCGACCGTCCTCGGCTTCTATCTGCTGATCCTGCTCGGGCCGGCGGGGATTCTGGGAGCGCCGTGGCTTACGCTCACGGACACCACGCTGACGTTCTCGTTCTCGGGCTTGGTCATCGCCTCGGTCATCTACTCGTTTCCGTTCGCCGTCCAGCCTCTGCAGGGCGCGTTCGAGGCCGTCGGGAGAACGCCGCTCGAGGCTGCCGCGACGCTCGGCGCAAGCCCGTTCGACGCGTTTCGCAGCGTCGCATCGCCGCTGGCATTGCGCGGTTACGTTTCCGCAGCCGTGCTAGGGTTCGCTCACACGCTCGGCGAGTTCGGCGTCGTGCTGATGGTCGGAGGGAACATCCCCGGCAGCACGAGAGTCATCTCGATCGCGATCTACGAGCACGTCGAGACGCTCGACTACGCGCAGGCGCACGTGCTGTCCGCCGGCCTGCTCGTGTTTTCGTTCCTCGTTCTACTCTCGGTCTACACGCTGAATCGGCGAATGCCGCTCGTGCGCGTCTAGCATTCGAATGGGGACGCTGTCGCTGAACGTTGCGCTCGACCGCCCCGGGTTCGAGCTCCGCGTCGCGATCGAGCTGGCGCTCTCCGGCATCACGGCGTTGTTCGGCCCGAGCGGCTCGGGGAAGACCACGCTGCTGCGCGTGATCGCCGGGCTCGAGCGCGAAGTCCACGGCACCGTCGCCTTCGACGGCGAAACTTGGGCGAGCGCCGGCGTGCACGTGCCGGCGCATCGCCGCCGCATCGGATACGTCTTTCAGGACGGCCGGCTGTTCCCGCATCTGACGGTCGAGCAGAACTTGCAGTTTGCGCTGCGGCGAAGCTCCGCGCGCCCGCCCTCCTCGATCGATCTCGCAACGGCCGTCGACGCGCTCGACCTGCGCCCCCTGCTTCGCCGGCGAACGCCTTCGCTGTCGGGCGGCGAGCAGCAGCGCGTCGCGATCGCGCGGGCGCTCTTGACGAGCCCGCGGCTCATGCTGATGGACGAGCCGCTATCGTCGCTCGATACCGCGCGCAAGCGGGAGATCTTGTCCCACATCGAGAAGCTTCCGGAGATCTTCCGTGTGCCGGTGCTCTACGTAACGCACAACGTCGAGGAGGTCGCGCGCCTGGCAGGCGACGTCGTGCTGCTGTCGCAAGGCCGCGCGGTCGCCTACGGCCCCGTCGCCGACGTCTTCGAGCGCGCGGATTTCGGCTCGCTTACGGGGGGCCTCGAGGCGGGCGTCGTGCTCAGGGCTCGCGTCGTCGCGCACGAGCGCGGCATCGCGACGCTGGCCCTCGCGGCGCAACGGCTGCGCGTCCCGATGGCGGCCGCGCCGGCCGGCGCGATCCACCCGATTCGCATCAGCGCGCGCGACGTGGCCATCGCGACCGTGCGGCCCGAGAGCTTGAGCATCCGCAACGTGCTCGCCGCGAAGATTCTGTCGATCGAGCCCGGCGCCAACATGAACGTCGAGCTGTTGCTCGACGTCGACGGCGAGCACTTACGTGCGAGAATTACCCGTGACGCCCTCGAGGAGCTCGAGCTCTCCGTTGGCCGCGACGTGTTCGCCCTCGTCAAGAGCGTAGCGCTCGAGAGCTCGCTCGGCACCTGAAGGTTGTCTGGATGGCCACATGAACGTCACGAACTTGGATTCGGTCACTTTCGGCGTCACGGATCTCGCCGTCTGCCGCCGCTTCTGGACCGACTTCGGCCTGACGGAGACCACCAGCCCGGACGGAGCAACGGTGTTCAGCGCGCGCAACGGCTCGTGCGTGGTGCTGCGCGACGCGAACGATCCGGAGCTGCCTAAACCGATCGAGCCCGGCGCCACGCAGCGCGAGGCCGTGTTCGGCGTGCGCTCTGCCGCGGATCTGACGGCCATCGCGAACGAGCTCGAGCGCGACCGCCCCGTGCGCGTCGACGACGACGGCACCGTCCATGCCGCCGACCCGCTCGGCTTCGGAATCGCATTCCGAGTCGCGCAATGCAAGCCCGTCACGGCGCCCGAGCTCAAGTTCAATACGCCGGGACGCCCGGACCGCCTGAACACGCGCGGCCGGTTCTTCAAGTCGGCAACGCCGCTCGAGATGACGCATACGGTATTCATGATCGACGAACCGGAGAAGGTCGTGCCGTTCTACACGGAGCGGCTCGGCTTCATCGCGAGCGACAGCTACCCGGGGCGCGGCTACTTCTTGCGCGGCGGCGCCTCGAATCATCATCACGATCTGTTTCTCTTGAACGTCGGCAAGAAGCGCGGCTTCCATCATCTCGCGTTCGAGCTGGGGTCGATTCACGAGCTTTTCGGCGGCGGCCTCAACATGACGCGCCGCGGCTGGCGCACGGCACTCGGGCCGGGGCGCCATCCGATCTCGTCGTGCTATTTCTGGTATTTCTTGAGCCCGTGCGGCGGCGCCGCCGAGTACGACTTCGATTCCGACGTCGTCGACGCGCGGTGGGTGCCCGGCGAGCATCAACAGAGCCCCGAGGTGTTCGCGGAGTGGTGCCTCGCCGAAGGCATGGCCGACTCGCTGCTCTACAAGGGCGTCCAAACGGCCGACACGATCAAGCGCAAGAGTTGACAAGGGGCGTGCCGGACGCTCTCATCACGACCATGAGCAAGCAGCCCGAAGAGTACGAGGACATTCCAGGCACCTGGGTGTTCGATGCGCAGCGCGCCCGCAAGGGGTATCACCTGAACGCGTTCCTGTATTCGCTGATGAAAGCCGAGAATCGCGAGGAGTTCCTCGCCGACGAGCGCAAGTACCTGCAGAAGTTTCCGATGACGGAGGAGCAGCGCGAGGCCGTCGTCAAACGCGAGTGGAACAAGCTCCTCGAGCTCGGCGGCGTGTCTTACGCGCTCGCGAAGCTCGCGTTCACGGACAAGAAATCGTACCAGTACATGGCGTCGCAAATGGTCGGGGTGCCCGAAAGCGAATACGTGAAGATGATGCTCCGCGGCGGACGATCTCCGGACGGCTGGCGGTCCAAGCGGGAGAGGCAGGACTGATGGCCAGAATCATCGCCGGCATCGGCACGTCGCACACGCCCGCGATCGGCGCCGCCGTAGACAACGGCAAGACGAACGAGCCGTACTGGGTGCCGCTGTTCAGGGGCTACGAGCCCGCGAAGAAGTGGATGGCGGAAACGAAACCCGACGTCGCGATCATCGTCTACAACGACCACGTCAACGCGTTCGATTTCAAAATCGTCCCCACGTTCGCGCTCGGCTGCGGGGCCGAGTTCCCGATCGCGGACGAAGGCTGGGGCGCGCGCCCCGTGCCCATCGTCAAGGGATACCCCGAGCTCGCGGCCCACATGGTGCAGTCGCTCGTCTTGGACGAGTTCGACATGACGATCGTCAACGAGATGCAGGTCGATCACGGCCTCACGGTGCCGATGACGCTGCTGTTCGGACAGCCGAAAGAGTGGCCCGTGCGCGTGATTCCGCTCGCCGTGAACGTGATTCAATACCCGGCGCCGACGGGCAATCGCTGCTATCAGCTCGGCAAGGCGATCAAGAAGGCCGTCGAAAGCTGGGACGAGGACTTGCGTGTCGTGATCTTCGGAACGGGCGGCATGTCGCACCAGATCCAAGGCCCGCGCGCAGGGCTCATCAACAAGGAATTCGACACGGCGTTTCTCGACAACCTAACGCGTGACCCCGAGCGGCTCGCGCGCATTCCGCCGCTCACGTACTTGCGCGAAGCCGGAGCCGAGGCGATCGAGCTCGTCATGTGGCTCATCATGCGCGGCGCGCTCGGCGACCACGTGCGCGAGGTGTACCGCTTCTACCACGTGCCGGCGTCGTCGACGGGCGTCGGGCACATCATCCTCGAAGCGGCGTAGCGCGCGCTCGGCCGCGTACGGCAAAGCGTGCGGCGGCCCGCTACCCCGTGAAGCCGTACAGCCGGTGCGGGTTGTCGACGAGCACTTGGCGCTGCAGCGCCTCGTCCGGCATGAAGAGCGGGATCAAGTCGACGAGATCGCCGTCGTTCGGCATGTGCTTCTTGATGTTCGGGTGCGGCCAGTCCGTGCCCCAGAGCACGCGTTCCGGCGCCACTTTCAATATCGCTTGCGCGAACGGCACTGCGTCCGTGAACGGCGGGCCCTGCGACGAGATGCGCTCGGCACCGCAGATCTTGACCCAGCAGTTCTCCATGCGCGCCACGTTCAGCAGGATCTTGAACGGCTCTTGCTCGAGGCCGTCCTTCGTCGGCACGCGCCCCATGTGGTCGATGATGAACGGCACGGGCAGCGCGCGCAGCATCGAGTCGAACTCGAGCAAATCCTTGGCATCGAAGTGCAGCACCACGTGCCAGCCGAAAACCGCGGCACGCGCGACCAGCCGGTGGAACTCGTCCATGTCCGGCGTGCCGCCCAGGTGTTGCACGAAGTTGAAGCGGATGCCGCGGATGCCGCCCGCGTGCAGCGCCTCGAAGTCGCGATCCGTGAAGCTCGAGTCGACGTTCGCGACGCCGCGGTAGCGGCCGCCGCTCTGCGCGATCGCGTCCAGGATCACCGTGTTGTCGCTGCCGTGACAGCTCGCGTTGACGAGCACGGCTCGGGACAGCCCGAGCGTCTTTTGCAGCTCGATGAACCGCTCGAGCGGCGCGTCGGGCGGCGTGTAGCTGCGATCCGGGGCGTACGGATATTTGTCGCCGGGCCCGAAGATATGGCAATGCGCGTCGCAGGCGTTCGGCGGCGGCCGGTACTTCGGCACCCGAGTATTCGGATCGGGCGCCATGCAGACGGGAATCTCACGCATCGAGGCTCCTCTCCAGCCGGTCGAGCGTCTCCATCGCGGGCAGCACCTGCGCGACGCTCGACTTCGGCTCGCGCTTCTCGCGAATGGCCGCGATGAACTCGCGGTCCTGAAGCTCGATACCGTTCATCGACACGTCCACGCCCGACAGATCGATCTTCACGTCCTTGCCGTCGTAGAGATCGTCGTAGCGTGCGATGTACGTGCCGTTGTCGCAGATGTAGCGGAAGAACGTGCCCTGCGGGCCGTCGTTGTTGAACGACAGCGCGAGCGTGCAGACGGCACCCGACGGAGTGCGCATGCCGATGCTCATGTCCATCGCGATCTTGAGCTCGGGGTGCATCGGCCCCTGAATCGCCTGCACGAACGACGGCGCCTCGCCCGTCTGATAGTGGAACAGATCCACGGTATGGCAGGCGTGGTGCCAGAGCAGGTGATCGGTCCAGCTGCGCGGCTTGCCTTCGAGGTTGATGTTCTTGCGGCGGAAGAAGAACGTCTGCACGACGAGGTGCTGCAGCTTCAGATCGCCCTTCTTGATTCGATTCGCAACCCATTGATGCGACGGATTGAACCGGCGCGTGTGGCCCGCCATCGCGATCTTGCCCGTCGCTTGCTGAGCCTCGTGAATCCTGCGCGCGTCCGCGAGCGAGTCCGCGATCGGAATCTCGATCTCGACGTGCTTGCCGGCGCGCATGACCTCGATCGCTTGCGACGCGTGCACCTGCGTCGGCGACGTCAGGATCGCGGCTTCGACGCCGGGCAAAGCCAGGGCCTCGCTCAGATTCGTCGTCCAGTGCGGAATGCCGTATTGCTTCGCGACGGCTTCCGTCGACTCCTTGCTGCCGCCGACGAGACTTGCGACCTCGACGCCCTCGATGTTCCTGAGCCCGTCGAGATGTTTGCGGCCAAAAGCGCCCTGCCCGACCATGACGATCTTCATGTTGTTGCTCTCCGTGTGTGGGGCGGATTCGGAATCGACCGCCGAGAATCGGAGCCCGGCTCTCGAGCCTCCGCGCCGATTCGTTCGTGTATGATCGCTCGGTAGGTTAGCACAGCGGCCGAGGGCCGCGAACCGGCGCGACTCGCCGCCTATCACCGTCGGCACGCGCCGCACATGCGCACTCGAGGAGCTTCACGTGGCAGAGCGTGCACAGAACGTAGCACTTCGCACCGATTTTTCGCTGCTCATCGATGGCGAGCTCGCGCAGAGCGGGCAGCACCTCGACGTCGTCGATCCCGCGCTCGGCGCCGTGTTCGCGCGCTGCCCGGCCGCGGGCCGCGCCGAGCTCGATCGCGCCGTCGCCGCGGCTCGCCGCGCCTTCCCGGCGTGGCGCGCGCGTCCGTTCGCCGAGCGCGCGGCGCTCGTCGAGAAGCTGTCGCAGATCCTGCGTGAGCGGCAAGGCACGCTCGCCGAGCTCTTGACGCGCGAGCAAGGCAAGCCGCTCGCGCAGTCCGTCGCCGAGATCGATCGTGGAGCGGCGCAGTCGTGCGGCATGGTCGGCATCGAGATTCCCGTCGAGGTCATCGCCGACGATGCGGACAAGCACATCGAGCTCAAGTATAGGCCGCTCGGCGTCGTCGGGATCATCACGCCGTGGAATGCGCCGGTGAACCTCGCGCTCGGGCCGCTCGTATCCGCGCTCTACACCGGCAATACCGCGATCCTGAAGCCTTCGCCGTACACGCCGTTGACGACGCTGAAGCTCGGCGAGATCTTGAACGAGATATTTCCCGCCGGCGTCGTCAACGTGCTCGCCGGCGGCGACGAGCTAGGCGCCGCGATGACGGCGCACGCCGGCATCGACAAGATCTCGTTCACCGGGTCCGTCGCCACGGGCAAGAAGGTGCTCGCGAGCGCCGCCGCAACCATGAAGCGCGTGACGCTCGAGCTCGGCGGCAACGACCCGGCCATCGTGCTCGACGACGTGGACGTGAAGACCGTCGCGAAGAAGATCTTCTTCGCGTCGTTCGTCAACAGCGGCCAGGTGTGCATGGCGATCAAGCGCATCTACGCGCACGAGCGGATCTACGACGACCTTTGCGCCGCACTCGCCGAGGAAGCGAAAAAGGCGAAGGTCGGCAACGGCCTCGACCCTGCGACGGAGCTCGGCCCCCTGCAGAACAAGATGCAGTACGACAAGGTCGTCGGCCTCATCGAGGACACGAAGAAAGCCGGCGCCAAATTCCTCGCGGGCGGCGAGATCCCGCCCGGCCCCGGCTATTTCCTGCCGCCGACGATCGTCACAGACGTCGCCGACGACAGCCGGCTCGTGCAAGAGGAGCAGTTCGGCCCGATCGTGCCGATCTTGAAGTTCAGCGACGTCGAGGACGCGCTGCGCCGCGCAAACGACACGCGTTACGGGCTTTCCGGCTCCGTTTGGACGAAGGACTTGCAGCGCGGCGCCGAGATCGCGGCGCGGCTCGAGGTCGGCACGGCGTGGGTCAATCAACACCGCACGACGTCGGCGTTCGTGCCGTTCGGCGGCGCGAAGGAGTCCGGCCTGGGACGGCAGTACTCCGTGCTCGGGCTCAAGAGCTACATGGAGCCCGAAGTCGTCAGCGTTGCGAAGCGGTAGCCTGTCTCGCCGGCGCACGCTCGCCCAAGTTCTTGAGCTCGCGTAGATCGCCGACGACGTCGTACCCGACCGGCGGGGGCGGCCCGAAGCCCGTCGTCAACACGTACTCGGTACCCGGCGGCAACCCGCTCGGGTAGCGCTCGCGCATCGCGGCCTTGAACATTTCCTTTGCGGCCCAGTCCGCGTCGGCCGTCAGAGAGCCGAACTCGTCGGCGTACAAGCGCTCCGTCGAGCGGTGGTCGGGGCTCGTCGGCCGGATCAAGTAGACGCGTGCGTCGTCCGTCAGCTGCAAGCGGCTCGCCGCCGCTTTGACGAGCTGCCACTCGCGTCCTTGCGGCTCTGCGATCAACGTCGAGGTGTTGCGGTGCGCTAGGAAGGCGCAAACGCCGACGAACGCGACGAGCACACCCGCCTCCGCCCTGCGCGGCACGCCGAAACGCGCCACGACGGCGCGAAAACCGAAGGCCGCCAACACCAGAAATACGCCCGAAAGCGGCAACAGCGTGCGGTATCCGATGGCCTGAGAGCTCGCCGCGAGGCTGACGCTGTGCGCGACGAACGGCAGCAGCAGCGCGATGAACAGCCAGCGCAAACGCTGCTGCCGATCGACTGCGCCGAACGACAAACCGAGCAGCATGATCGCGACGACGCTTGCGACGACGATCCAAAACCGAAGCGGCGTGGCGATCGCATCGCGCAGGGCGAACAGCGCGACCGAGTTCGGCAGCGGATTGCGCGCGAACCAGAGCAGCTTGATGAACGGATGCGGCTCGATGTTCATTCGAGCCACCTCGGGACCCGAGCCGTTCGCAAAGATGAAGCTCGTGGCGAGATACCCGAGCACGAGGCTCACGAACAGCAGCCCGATGTGAGCGGCCACCCAGGAGGCGTCGCTGCGCGTCGACGTGACTTCCCGCGTGAGCAACACGGCCGCGAGCGGCATGACGGCGAACAATGCGCTCGTCTGATAGGTGAGCGCCGCGACGAGATACAGCACGAGTCCGGCCGCGACGCAAACCGCACGCACGCCTCCGCGGCGCCGAAAGCCGCCCTCGACGAGCGCAAACCCGCCGAGCGCGGCCACTAGGCCGAGCGCGATGGGCCACGCGATCGCCCACCCGACGACGACTTGCGAGCCCGGCAGCACGATGACGGCGGCGCCGACGGCCGCGGCCTGCCCTTCGGACCAGCCCGACCGCCTGAGCTGCCGCCACACGAGCACGCCCACGACGCCGATCAACACGGCGCTCAGCATTCGCAGCCGCGACAGCTCGGCCACTTCGTCGACGTTCTCGAGCGACGCCTCGAGCACTACGCCGTACACGGGCCGGCCGTTCGACGTGGTCAAAGTCGTGAGCCAGCCCGGCCGCTCGCGCACCTCGCGCAGGTGCGCGTAGTCGTCGCGAAAACCGTACTCGTGCGATACGGCGGACCAATAGACGAGAACGGGCAAAATCAGCAATAGCCCGGCAACCAGCCATGCCCGCATGGGTCAGCCCGCCTTTCGCGCCGCGACGTAATACTGCGCGCCGAGCGGCAGCCACGTGAGCTTCGCTTCCAAGGGCCGCAATCGACGCAGCGCGTGCGGAAAGAAAATACGGTAGCGCACCTCGGCGGCGGCGAAGCCTGCATCGCGCACGCGCCGCCGCATCGTCGGGGCGAGCACGAGCCGCGCGTGCTCGTCGAACTCGCAGGTGTTGACGGCGTGCCGCGTCAGAGGGTTCAGCGGGTTGTGCTCGAACAGGAACAGGCGCCCCCCCGGCGCGAGCACGCGGCGGATCTCCTCGAGCAGCGCTACGTGCTCCTCGTGCGGGATGTGGTGGAACACGCACGACGCCAGCGCCACGTCGAACGTGCCGTCTTCGTATGGGATCGTGCGGCCGTCGAAGTGCTTGAACTCGGCCGCGTCGCCATGCCGTGCGGCGCCCACCTCGAGGCTTTTGCGCGACACGTCGAGGCAAGTGACGCGCGCGGCGGGCAGGTAGCGCGCAAAGAACGGCACCGAATAGCCGACACCGGCGCCGAAGTCGAGGACCTTGCGCGCAACCGCGTTGCCGCGCGCGAGTTCGGCGGCGAGGTCGCGCACCTTGTATTCGGCGAAGTATTCCGGATCCTCGCCGGACAGCCGGATGTTCGCCGCATGCATCGCGCGGTACTCGTCGGCGAACTTGTCGAACTCGACTTCGTCCATGCCCGTAGCCGCCTCAACTCGAAACGAGCTGCACGCCTCGTGCCGCCACGAAGTCGCGAATCCGCCGGCTCGTCAGCGCGTCGCGTTCCGCGGCCCACGCGTAGTGCCAGTGGCCGGAAGGCTGCATGCCCTCGTCTCCGGGATGGCACATCAGCTCGACTGTGCCCTGCGCGGGCAAGCCGGCGAGCACCGTGCGGAGATTCGGCTCGTCGAGCCGGCCTCCGAAGTAAAAGCCTACGAAATCGCCGCTGCGCCGCAAGCGCTTCAGCGGCGAAGCCGCGCAGAATGCGTTGAGCGCGCATTGCTCCGCGAGGCGCCGCAGCCAACGGGGGTCACGCAGCATGTAGCCTCGCACGCGCTCGGCCGGGTAGCGCACGGCGGAAATTTTATGAGCGGCAGCGAGGTCGGCGACGACCCGGGCGATGCCGGGCAGAACGTGCACGTGCTGATGGCCGTCGAGGTGGCCGATCGCGATGCCGGCGTCGCGCACACGGCGGATCTGCGCGTCGAGCTCCGCGCGCACGTGGGCGAGCGAGATGCGCCCGCGAAGCACCGGAGCGAGCAGCTGCTCAAGATGCGGCGCGAACGTGCCGCCCGGCCCTACCAAGCTCGGGACGGCCACTGCGCCGGCGAGCGGCCGTTGCTCCGTCAATACGAGATGCACGCCGACTGCGAGCCGCGGCCGCGCGCGAGCCAAGGCGACGGCGTGCTCGAACGCGTCGCCGGTCGCCATCAACGACGTCGACGTCACGATGCCGCGGTCGTGCGCGGCGACGATGCCGTTGTTCACGGCCTCCGAGATGCCGAAGTCGTCGGCATTGACGATGAGCTTCACCGGGCCGCTCATCGCCGCGCCGCGAATGCCCAGTGCTTCATGCCGAGATAATGCGCCGTCAAGATCGCGATGGTCAGCGGCAGCCACACCGCCAGCGCGGGCAAACCGGCCCAGTCGACGAGGAATAGAACGATCAACGTGCTCGAGACGAGCGTCGCGGCGTTCAGCAGGCCGAACCTCAGCGCGTGGACTCCTACGGACCCTTGCGCGCGGAACGTCCAGAGCCGGTTCAGCGCAAAGCTGTTGAGCAGGCCGGCTGCATAAGCCAGCACGTTCGCGAGCGCACCGCGGCCGCTCACGGGCAACAAGCGGTACGCCGCGTAGAACGCCGCAAAGCTCACGACGAAGTTCAAGCACCCGACGACGACGAAGCGCGCAAACGGGTGGCGCGGACCGAGATCGCCCACGCGCGGCGCTCAACCTTCCGCCCGGGCGTCGCCGGCCGCGCCGCGCCGCGGCGGGCGCCGGTCGGCGGAGACGAGAACCGGGCGCGTCGTCTCGCGGACGAGAAATCGGGGCCGCCTCCGCACCTCGACGACGATGCGTCCGACGTACTCCGCGAGCACGGCGAGGAACGCGAACAACACGCCGAACAGGAACGACGAGACCGCCACCGACGACGCCCAGCCCGGCACGATCGCGTCGTCGACCCACCAACCGACGATCGCGTAGCCCGTCCAGAGGAACGCCAACGTCGACGACAATAGCCCGATCGCGATGCCGATGCGCAGCGGCACGAGCGAGAACGAGCTGACGCCGCGCCAGCCGAGCGCGAGCATCTTGCCCAAGCTGTAACTGCTGGTTCCTGCGTGCCGCTCGCCGCACTCGAACGGGACGCTCGCCGTCGCGTAGCCGACCCAGTGCACGATGCCGCGCAGGAAGAGGCCCTCCTCTTCGAACTTCAAGATCTCGTCGACGACTTGCCGGTCGAGCAGCCGAAAGTCGGCGGAGCCGGGCTCGATCTCGACGCCGCTCATGAAAGTGAACAATCGGTAATAGAGCCTGGACGTCGTGCGCTTGAACCACGACAGGTCCGGCGGATCGCGGCGAACGGCGTGCACGATTTGAAAACCCTCGCGCCACTTCGCGACGAGCTGCGGCACGAGCGACGGCGGATGCTGCAGGTCCGCATCCATCATGACGACGGCGCGGCCGCGCGCCGCCGTTAGGCCCGCCATCAACGCGCTCTGGTGCCCGAAGTTCCGCGACAACCGGACGCCGCGTACGCGCACGTCGGCTGCGCTCAATCGAGAGACGGCATCCCATGTGCCGTCGGCGCTGCCGTCGTCGACGATCACGAGCTCGAAGTCGCGCTCGCCGGACGCTCCGTCGAGCACTTCCCGGATATTCGCGTACAAGACTTCGAGATTGCGTTCCTCGTTGTACGCTGGTATCACGATGGAAATCATGCAGTTAACCCCACGCCAACGGCGTCCGCTCGAACGTGCAATGTTCGTACCAGCGCTCGCGCAGGGCTGGTCGGCGCTGGCGCCGGGCCGCATTCCATAGATAGTACGCCCGATGGCCCACGCGAGTCTCAAGGTCTTCGAAAGCTTGCCCGCGAAAGAGCGCTGGTTCTGCCGCGCGCGATTGAAGCTCGCGCCGCTCGAAGAAGTCGCCGCTCGGGCGTCGGGGCGAAACGTGCTCGACGTCGGCTGCGGCCACGGCGTGCTGGCCGCGTTGCTGCTGCACGGACATCCGGAGCGGCGCGTCGTCGGCATCGACCCCGACGAGCGCAAGATCGAGTGGGCGAAGGGCTCCGTCGGCGAGAATCCGAACGCGGAATTCCGCGCCACGACGATCGAAGCGCTCGCGGCCGAGAGGCCGGACTCCTTCGACTGCGTGATCATCGCGGACGTGCTGTGCCTGATCGCGCGCGACACGTGGGCACCGTTTCTCGACGCTGCGCGCCGCCTGCTCGAGCCCGGCGGCCGCCTCGTGCTGAAGGACGCCGAGAACGACGGCTCGTGGCGCGCGGCGAAAGCGCTCTGGCAGGAGCGCCTCATGGTGCACGTGCTGCGCCGCACCGTTTCGACGGGCGGGATCGGCTTCGCGACGCGCTCGGAGCTCGCCGATTACGTGACGCGCGCCGGCTTCGTCGTCGACGAGATCGAGAGCCATGCGCGCGGCTACACGACGCCGCACGTCCTGCTGACTGCACACGCGGTCTAGCGCGCTGTCAACCCCAGACGTCGCGCGCGACGTCGGCGACGAGCGCAAGTTTCGCCCATTGCTCGTCCTCCGTGAGCGCGTTGCCCTCTTCCGTCGACGCAAACCCGCACTGCGGCGCGAGGCAAAGCCGATCGAGGTCGGCAAACTTGGCCGCCGCGCCGATGCGGCGCTTCAAGTCGTCCTTGCTCTCGAGGGCGCCGCGCTTCGTCGTCACGAGGCCGAGCGCGGCGCGCTTCTCTTTGGGCAACAGCCGCAGCGGCTCGAACCCGCCCGAGCGCGCATCGTCGTACTCGAGGAAGTAGCCGTGCACGCCGATCTCGTTGAACAGCACGTCCGCGACGGCGTCGTAGCCGCCCTCGCCCATGTGCGTCGATCTGAAGTTGCCGCGGCAAAGATGCAGCGTCACCGTCATGTCGGGCGGCGCGCCGGCAACTGCCGTGTTGATGAGCGCCGCGTAGCGGTGCAGCAGCGCATCGGGGTCGTCGCCGCGCGCGACCATCTTGGCGCGATACTGCTCGTCGCAGAGCATCGCGATGAACACCTCGTCGAGCTGCAGGTAGCGGCAACCCGCCGCCGCGAACGCGCTCACGGCGGCCCGGTACGCCGCGCCGAGATCGGCGTAGAGCTCGTCGCGGTCGGCGTAAGCGTCGATCGGCGGCAGCACGGGTCTTCCGAGCAGCGCGGACGGCGCGGGGATCGTGAGCTTCGGCACGGCGCGTGCGCGCTCGTGAAGGAACCGATAGTGCGCGAGCATCGGGTGACCCTCGAAACGGATCTTGCCGGCGATGCGCACGCCGGCCGTGCGGGGCGTCGCGCCGACGAACCCCGTGCCGAAATCGGCATGATGCTCCTCGACGCCCGACAGTCCCCAGAGAAAATCGAGGTGCCACCACGAGCGCCGCAGCTCGCCGTCCGTGACGGCGCAGAGGCCCAGCGATTCCTGCTTGGCGACGACGCGCTCGATTTCCCGGTCTTCGACGCCTTCGAGGCCCGCGGCGTCGAGCGACGCTTCCGCGTGCCGCCGCCGCGCCTCCTTGAGCGCCGGCGGGCGCAGCAGGCTGCCGACGTGATCGGCGCGAAACGGCGGCGCCTCGTTTTTCGCCATCGGCGACCTCGACGAGCAGCTCGAGAAGCGCTAGCGGCGGCCGTCCCAGACGGCGGCCGGAACGGGCGTCTCGACGAGTAGCTCGCAGAGGTTGTCGCTGTTCAACATGGGCACGCGCGCGGGCGTGACGCCGTCGCGCGCTTCGACGAGCCCGTTCTCGAGCGCAAACGGCGCGACGCCGGCCGGGATGTTGCCGCAGTTCGGCGGCAGGTCCTCCTTACGGAAATAGAGCCCTTTCGAGCTGTCGCCGCGCATCAAGAAGCAAGGAATCGCCGTTTGCATGGCCCCGTATGGTACGGCGTGCGCGCTGCGCGCTGCTACACTGCAAGCCGATGAAGCGGACGCTCGGCAACACGGGTCTTACGGTCTCGCCGATCGGTCTCGGAGGCATGCCGCTCTCGATCCAAGGACGGCCGGACGAGGCGACGGCGTTGGCCGTGATCGCGGCTTTCCTGGACGGCGGCGGCGATCACATCGACACCGCGATCAGCTATTGCCTCGACGAGCACGACTTCGGGCACAACGAACGGCTCGTCGCGAAGGCGCTGCGCGCCGCAAAGCGATCCGACGTCGTCGTCGCCACGAAAGGCGGGCTCACGCGCCCGCAAGGGCGGTGGGAGGTCGACTGCAGCCCGGCGTGGCTGCGGCGCTGCTGCGAGCAGAGCGCGCGTGAGCTCGGAAGCCCCATTCCGCTCTACTATCTCCACACCGTGGACCCCAGGGTGCCGCTCGCCGATTCGATCGGCGAGCTCGTGCGACTGCGTGACGAAGGCAAGATCGCCGCGATCGGCCTCTCGAACGTGAACGCGGGGCAGCTCGACGAAGCCGCGCGGCTCACGCGCATCGCCGCCGTGCAGAATCGCTGCAACGTGCTCGACCGGCGCGATATCGAGTCGGGGCTCGTCGCGCACTGCCTCGAGCTCGGCATCGCCTACGTCCCCTACTCCTCCGTCGGCGGCCACATGGGTCATCGCCGCCTCGAGCAATTCCCGGCGCTCGAGCGGATCGCGGCCAAGCACACCACGTCGATCTACGCCGTCGCGCTCGCCTGGCTGCTCGCGCAAGGACCCCACATTCTGCCGATCCCCGGCGCGACGAAGATCTCGAGCGTCGAGAGCAGCCTCGGCGCCGCACGGATCGAGCTCGACGCCGAAGACCTCGCCGAGCTCGGGGCGATCGGCACGCGCAAAGCCCACTGACACGCACGCGCCACTCGACGACGACGAGCTGGCGAGCGTCGATGTGCTTTTGGGCGCCGTCGCGCGTCATTCGACGAACGACACGAGCTTGCGCGACTGGATGTACCAGCGCCCGTCGCGCTTCACGACATCGTCCTCGTAGCGCCCCATGAAGCCCACGACGAAAGCGCCGCCCTCGGCCGCGCGGACGGTCTGCGCGTACGACCAATGCCGGGCGTGCGTCGCGTCGACGAGCTCGATCGACGTGTTGGCCATGACGTGGTACAGGCTCGGCGACGGTGTGCCGGCCGCTGCGTTTCGCGCCCGGCTCTCCTGCAAGTCCGTGACGACCTTGCGAATGGCCGCGCGGCCGCGGTGCACGACACCGCCCGGCAACTCGAACACCGCGTCCTCGGCGAAGACGCCGGCGTAAAGGTCGGCGTCGAGCGTATCGAGCCCCTTGACGTAGCGCGTCGCGAGCTCCGCGATCTCCGCACGGTCGAGCAGCTTCTGCACGGCGGCGTCTTGCGCGCCGGCGCTACTCGTTGCTGCGAGCGCCAGATACATGACGATCGATGTCCGGATATTCATGGAAGCATCCCCCCCGACGATGGCGTCCGCTCGATTCCGCGGGCAATTATGCGCACGTGGGCGCGGGTTGCGCAGAATGTACGGTCTCGCACGCTTTGGAGATTACCCATATGGCGAACAAGAAGAGCTCCCGGCGTCGGCCGCTGACGTTTGCGGACGTTCGCGAGGTGGCGCTGTCGATGCCCGAAGTCGAGGAAACGACGTCGTGGGGCATGCCTACGTTCAAGGCCGGCAAGACGCTCTTCGCCGTCGAGCCTTGCCCGCGCCGCGACGTCGAGCCGAGCTCGCTCGGCGTAACCGTGAGCTTCGAGGAACGCGAGCGCCTGCTGGCAACGCGCCCGGACGTTTTTTAAGTTACGGATCACTGGGCGAACTATCCCGGCGTCATCGTGAGGCTTTCGCGCATCGGGCGCGACGAGTTGCGCGAGATTCTCGCCGCTGCGTGGCAGTACGCCATGGAGCATGGCTCCGCGAAGAAGGCTCGCACCAAGACGAAGGCTCGAGCACGCCGGGGCCGCCGCTGAGGCAGGCCGGCGACTCTCAACTCCACGTAAGGTCGTGTTGCCGCAGCGGCAAGTCGCGGTAGCGCTTGCCCGCGATCTGAAAGATCGCGTCGGCGATCGCAGCCTGCACCGACGTGCCGCGGTCGTGACCCATGCCGACGAGCCAATGCGCCGTCGGAAAGAACTGAACGTTGATGATCGGCGGATCCTCGTCGATGCGCGACAACAAGAACCGGTCGAAATTGTTCTCGACGATCGCGCCGTTCTCGACGTTGCACGCCTGGTGCATCGCGTCGTTGTAGAACCACGTGATCTGGCCTTCGATCTGCTTCTTGACCGACAGTGGGTTCACGAGGCCGAACCCCGACTCGTGCGCGACGTCGACGCGCTCGAGCTTGACGCGGCCGCCGCGGCTCACGGACACCGTGTGCACCATGGCGCTGATCGTCGCAGAGCCGCCCGTCTCGACGCCGCGCTCCTCGAGCGCGATCGCGCGCGCCGTTCCGCGCGGCAGCGGCGTGCCCCAGCCCGACATTTCGGCGGCCATGTCGAGCGCCTTCAGCATGTCGGACTTGAATGGGAAGCTCGTGCGCGCAATGAGCTCGCGCCGGTAGAGATACGGATCCTTGCCCGCCGCGTGCGCGAGCTCGTCGACGAAACTTTCGCGATAGAACTCGTGAGCCGCCTGCCCCACGCCGCGGCGCGTGCCCACGGGCACGTGAAACTTCGTCGTGTGGTTCGAGAAGCGGTAGTTCGGCACGTAGTAGCGCGACGCGACGTCGAACGACGCGTCGGGCCCGAAGCCGTCCTCCTGCATGCTCGTGCGCACCTCGAGAGCGAGCGGCCAGCCGTCGGCGTCGAGCGCGGCCTTGAGCCGCGCCATGCCCATCGCGCGATACGTCGTGCCGATGAAGTCTTCCTCGCGCGTCCAGAGCAAGTGGATGGGCGTGCCGCGATTCGCATTCGCGATCATGATCGCCTGCTCGGCCTGCGGGCCGTTGCCGTTGCGCCCGAAGCCGCCGCCGAGATGGCACATGTGCAGGTGGACGTTCTCTTCCGGAATGCCCGTGATCTCTGCGGCGCTGAAGCGCGTCTCCTGCGGGCTCTGGTCGCCGATCCAGATGTCGACGCGGTTATCCGTCACGAGCACCGTCGCGTTGCCGGGCTCCATGCGGGCGCGCGGCAGGTACGGCGTGGAGTAAGTCGCCTCGACGATCCGGTCGGCACGCGCGAAAACCGCGTCGACGTTGCCTTCGTTCACGCGCACACGACCCGGCGCGTCGAGCGCCTCCTGCAGCGCGGCACGCATGTTGTCGGCATTGAGCGACGCGTGCTCGGGCGGAATCGTCCACTCGATCGGCATCGCGTCGAGTGCCGTCTTCGCTTGGTACCAAGTGTCGGCTACGACGGCAACTCCGCCGCCGAACACGCGCCCGCGCGTGAGCTTGGGATCCGGAATCGGGAACCTCATGGCCGAGCGCACGCCGGGGCGGCTGCGAATCGTGTCGAAGTCGTAGCTCTTCACGTCGCCGCCGTAGACGGGACACGTCTTCACGGCCGCCCACTTCATGCCCGGCACGCGCACGTCGATCGCGTAGACGGTCTCGCCCGTCACCTTCATCGGCACGTCGAGGTTCTTCTGCTCCGTGCCCATCAGCGTCCACTGGTCGGGCGGCTTGATCGCGATGGCTGCCGGATTCGGATGCGGCGTGCCCGCGGCGAGCTCCGCTACCTTGCCGTAGGTCGTGCGGCGCCCGCTCGGTGCGTGCGTGATCACGCTGTCCTTCGCCGTGAGCTCGTCGACGGCGACGCCCCATAGATTCGCCGCCGCGAGCATCAGCCGCTCGCGCGCTTCGGCGCCCGCGAGCTGCAAGTAGTAGCGGCCGTCCTTCACCGACGAAGCGGCATTCGTCCGCATGCGCCGATAGAGGCTATCCGGAATGCCGAAGCCGCCTTGGCGCGCACGATTGCCGAACGTCGGCTCGCCGCCGCCGTTCGGGTCCGTCGCGCCGTTGCCGGGCACGTCGAGCGTCCAGGCCGGAGCCATCTCGCGCGCATCGCGATTCGCCGACGCATAGATCGGCCGGACCTTGCTCCAGTCGCACTGGAGCTCCTCGGCCACGATCATCGCGTTCGACGTCCAGACGCCCTGCCCGAGCTCCGTCTGCGCGATGCGAATGACGACCGTGTCGTCGGGCTCGACGACGATCCACGCGTTGATCTCGCGAACGGCCGGCTCCTCGTACCACACGGCGCCGCGCGGCGCCTGCGCGCTCGCCCGCGGCGGCACCCAAAACCCGAGCACGAACGCTCCGGCCCCCGCCAACACCTCGCGGCGATCGACGTGCCCTGGCTGGCGCGGCGACATGCTCATCGCGTTAGGCCTTCATCAGCTCGGCGGCCAAGTGAATCGCCTTGCGCACCCGGTGATAGCTCGAGCACCGACACGCGTTCGTGACGGCGGCGTCGATGTCCGCGTCGGTCGGCGAAGGATTGCGCTCGAGCAGCGCAAGCGCGCTCATGATCATGCCCGATTGACAGTACCCGCACTGCGGCGCGTCGAGCTCGATCCACGCGCGCTGGATCGGATGCGTGCCGTCCGCCGAGACGCCCTCGATGGTCTTGACGGCCTTGCCGGCGGCGAGCGAGACGGGAAAGGTGCACGACCGCACCGGCCGCCCATCCACGTGCAACGTGCACGCACCGCATTGCCCGATGCCGCAGCTGAATTTCGTGCCGGTAAGCCCGAGCGAATCGCGCACGACCCAGAGCAACGGCGTCGCGAGATCGATGTCGACCTCGTGTGTCGCGCCGTTCACGTTCAACACCAACGGCATCGTCCCCCTCGCGCGCTCGGCGTCCCGGTCATGGTCTACCACCGCGCGCAGGAATCGCGCAACTCCGGGCGGCCGCCGCGGGGAGCTAGCGCGGTGGGTCGTGCAGGGTTTCGGCGACGGCGAAGGCCATGACGAGCGCGCCGGCCACGCCGATGCTTGCCACCGCGAGGCTGGCGATCGCGAGGTTCGCGACGTTGACGATCGTGCCGACGATCAGCGGCGCGCCGCTCAGGCCGACGTCCCCGATGACGCGCCAGAGCCCGAGGAACTGGCCGTAACGGCCGCTCGTGCGCGCGAGGTCCGCGCCGATGATCATGACGACGCCCGTGCCGATGCCGTTCGCGAAACCAAGGATCGCAGCGGCCGCGAGCAGCGAATAGAACCCTTGCGTGAGCGGCAGCAGCGCGAGCCCAAGCACGTACAGCGCCATGCTGGGGACGGCGCTCCACTTGCGGCCGTAGCGGTCCGCGAGCACGCCGGATGGGTAGAAGAGCGCGATGTCGATGACGGTCGACAGCGAGTAGACGAGGCCGATCGTCGTCACGTCCAGCCCGGCGGATTGGCCGAACAGGGGCACGAGGAGCTGGCGCGTCGCGCGCATGAGCTGAAGCACGAGCGCGCTGCCGCCGGCCGTCGCGAGCACGCCCGCGTGCGCGCGCAAGACCTCGACGGTGCCGCGCAAGCCCGCGTCCGGGTTAGCGTGCGGCGGCACGGCGCGCGCGAATCTCAGCACGGTCGAACCCGCCACGACGGCGCTCGCGGCGCCGACGGCGAACGCGGCCGGGAAGCCAGCGACGCCGGCGAGCGCGCCGCCGGCCATGGGGCCGATCAGCGCGCCGCCGCGCTGCAAGGCGGCCATGGCCGCGATCGCACGGCCGAGCTCATGCGGCTCGCAAGTGTCCGCGAGATACGACTGCCGTCCCAGCATCCACGCCGCGTGGCCCGTGCCGAGCGCGACGGCCGCACAGCCGACGAGCCACGGCTCGGTGGTCAAAGCCAGCACGAGAAACCCCACGAGGATCAAGCTCAAGCCGCCGAGCAGCACGGGCTTGTCGCCGAAGCGCGCCACGAGCATGCCGGCCGGCACGTCGAACAGCAGCACGCCGATGCCGCGCAGGCCGACGGCAAGCGCCGCAGACGCGGGGCTCGCGCCGGTCTCGAGCAAATAGAGCGGCAACAAGATCATCAGCGCTTCTTGGCTGACGGCCATCAGCAACGACGGCACGTACACGGGCGCGAGCAGCCGGTCGTACGGAGAGGAGAGTGTCATCGGAGCGCGCGACGAGCGCGCGTGGGACCGAGCGGCCGGCTTGGTGCGCGCGTCACGGCGCGCGATTCCAGCGAGCGGTTGAAATCTCGCCGCGGTCTCGCGATCCTTGCCGCATGTCCACGCCCGAAGATCAGGCGCCGCTCGGCGCGGCCGCGGACGACGCTTCGCCTCCGTCCGGCGAGGCGCGCATCGAAGACGGCTCGCGGCACGAGAGCGACGCACGGCAAGCCGGCAACGGTTCCCTCGAGACGCCGAAAGATCCGCGGGACGCGCTGAGCCCGGCCGTGCGCAGGCTCGTGCGGCAGTTCGATCTCGACATCACGGGCATTCATGGCACTGGGCCGTCGGGACGCATTCGCGTCGGTGACGTCATGAACTTGCTCGGCGGCCGCACCGATTCCGGCAAGCGCGATGCGCCGCCGCGCCTGGCGATCGACGGCGACGCCGCCGAGCCGAGCGATGGCGCCGGGCTGAAGGACGACGCCGAGCTCGCTGCCGGCGCGGAGCTCGCGGCGAACGCCGCTGCGCGCGAGCTGACCGTGCCGGCGGCGATCGGAGCACCGGCGAGCGCGGCCGCCCCGCTCAGCACGGTCTTCGATTGCGACCTGAGCCGCGTGCTCGCGCACCGCAAGAAGCTCCGCGGCGAGAACGTCGAGCTCTTGACGACGAGCTACGTCTTGACGGCGCTCGCGAGCGCGCTCGACGCGGTGCCCGAGATCACGGCCGGGCAGCCGCCGCGATTCGGTGTCCACGTCACGAGCGCCGACGGCACCCTGCGTTGGGCCTTGCTCGACGTCGCCGCGGTGGATTGGGACGCCGCTCTCGACGAGCGCGTGCGCGCAGTCGATGCCGCCCTGCGCGCAAATTTCGACGCCGACGTTGCCGCCGCGAATCTGCTCGTGCACCACTACGGCGAAATCGGCTGCGTGCTCGCGGCCCCCACGCCGCTCGGCGAGGGTCATACTGCGAGCGTCGGCATCGGCCGGGTGCGCCGCGAGGTGGTCGTGCGGACGGTCGATGGCGCCGAGACGCCGCGGCTCGCGGCGCGCTGCTACCTCACGCTGTCGTTTCTCGCGGATCGCGTGCCGCTCCATCACGCGAACCGCGCCCTGGCCGACGCCGTCCGCACGCTCGAGACCTGGCCCGACTAGCGCGCGGCGCCGACAGTGCTACTCGAGCACCGCGGCGATCGCATCGGCGACGCGGTCGACGTTGGCATGATTGATCCCCGCGACATTGATGCGGCTCGACTCGACCATGTAGACGTGAAACTCCTCACGCAGCCGTATCACCTGCTCCTTCGTGATGCCGAGGAACGAGAACATCCCGCGCTCCTTGGCGATGAACGAGAAGTCCATCGGCGTCTTGCGCGCGGCCAGCTTCTCGACGAGCAAGCGCCGCAGCGAGTTCAAGCGCGTGCGCATCTCGGCGAGCTCGGCCGTCCACTGCGCACGCAGCTCCGGATTCTCGAGGATGTGGCCGACGATCGCAGCGCCATGATCGGGCGGCATCGAGTAGAGGCCGCGCGCGACGTTCGCGAGATTCGCGGCCGCGAGCTTGGCGGCGTCGGCGCTCGCGCAGACGACGCTCGTCGCCCCTACGCGCTCGCGGTAGAGGCCGAGATTCTTCGAGCACGACGTTACGACCACGACCTCGGGCAGTCGCTCGGCCATGAGCCGCACGCCGTAGGCGTCCTCGTCGAGCCCTTCCGCGAGGCCTTGATACGCGATGTCGATGAAGGGGACGAGACCGCGCCGCTCGCACAGATCCGCCAGCGCTTGCCACTGCTCGCGCGAGAGGTCCGCGCCGCACGGGTTGTGGCAGCAGCCGTGAATCAGCACGAGCTCGCCGGCGCTCGCCTTGTCGAGGCGCGCGAGCATCGGCTCGAAATCGACGCGGTGCTTCGCGTAGTCGTAATAGGGATACGCGTCGAGCTGCAGCCCCGCGACCTTCAAGAGCGGCTGATGGTTCGGCCACGTCGGCTCGCTCGTATACACGCGCGCGCCCGGCTTTGCGCGCGCGACGAGGTGGCCCGCCACGCTCAAGCCGCCGCTGCCGCCCGGCGTCTGCACAGTGGCCACGCGCCCGCCCGTGAGTGCCGGATGGCTCTTGCCGTACAGGACTTCCTCGACGCCGCGGTTGAACGCGGCGTTTCCGGCGATCGAGACGTACGTCTTGCTGTCCTGCTTCTCGAGGACCGCGCGCTCGGCGCGTTTGACGCTGCCGAGCACGGGCGTTCGACCCTGCTCGTCTTGATAGACGCCGACGGACAGATCGATCTTGCCGGGGTGCGGATCCGCGCGAAACAGGGTCATGATCCCCAGGATCGCGTCGGGCGGCAGCGGCTTCAGTGTCTCGAACACGGCGGGTCCTTGCTCAGGCGTCGGCGCGGAGCGCGCGAAAGCGGGCGGTATAGTATGGAGATCGGTCGACCTCCACAACAGGCGCGTTTGCGCATCGCAGCGGCAGAAGCAATCAAGTGAAAGCCATCGTACTCGACGGCCTCGGCGGCCCCGAAGTTCTTAAGATCGGCGACGTCGAGGCGCCCGCCGCGGGCCCGGGCCGCATCTTGATAGACGTTCACGCCACGAGTGTGAACCGGCCCGACGCGGTTCAGCGGCAAGGACACTATCCGCCGCCGCCCGGCGAATCGGCGGTGCTCGGACTCGAGGCCGCCGGCACGGTCGCGGCGCTCGGACCCGGCGTGACGCAGCTCGCCGTGGGCGAGCGCGTGGTCGCGCTGCTCGGCGGCGGCGGTTATGCCGAGCAGGCCGTGGCGCACGCAGGCCACGTCATGCGCATTCCGGACGGCATGACTTTCGAGCAAGCCGCCTGCATCTGCGAGACGTACCTGACCGCGTACATGAACGTCTTTCTTTATGCGCGCCTCGCAGACGGCGAAACCGTGCTGCTGCACGGCGGCGGCGGCGGGGTGACGACGGCCGCGATGCAGCTCGTCAAGACGCTCCGGCCGCGCGCGCGGTTGCTCGTGACGGCTTCGACGGCGAAGGTCGAGCGCGTGAAGGCGCTCGGGGCCGACGTCGTGATCGACTACAAGCGGGAAGACTTCGCCGACGCCGTGCAACGGCATACCGACAAGCGCGGCGTCGACGTCATTCTCGATCATCTCGGCGGGTCCTATCTCGCGCAGAACGTGCGCTCGCTCGCCGTCGGAGGTCGCCTCGCCGTCATCGGCGTCATGGGCGGGCGCAAGGGCGAGCTCGACGTGGGCCGGCTGCTCGCGAATCGCTTGAGCGTGTTGGGCTCGGTGCTCCGGCCGCGGCCGGTCGAAGAGAAAGCCGCGATCATCGCTGCGTTCGAGCGCGAGGTCATGCCGCACTTCGCGTCGGGCCGCCTAACCCCACTGATCCACCGCGTGTATCCGCTAGAGGAAGCGGCCGAGGCGCATCGCGCAATGGAAGCCGGCGAGCATTTCGGCAAGCTCGTGCTGCGCGTGCGCTGATCTCGTGCACTCATGACGATTCTTCGCAGCCTGCTGTTCGTGCCCGGCAACCGGCCAAACATGCTCGAGAAGGCGCTCGCGCTTTCTCCCGACGCGCTCGTGCCCGACATGGAGGATTCCGTGCCGGCCGCCGAGAAACCGAACGCGCGCGACACGATCCGCGCGTGGCTGCCCCGGCTCGCGGCGACGGGCCGGCCCGTCATTCCCCGCGTGAACGCCCTCGACACCGAATGGGTCGAGGCGGACCTTGCCGCCGTCGTCGGCAAGGAAATCTTCGGCGTCTCGATCGGCAAGGTGCGCCGCGCGGGCGACATCGCGGCCCTCTCGCAGCGGATCGGCGCGCTCGAGCGCCGTGCCGGAGCCCCCGTCGGCACGGTGAAGCTCGTGCCCTGGATCGAGACGGCCGAGGCGATCGTCAACGTGGCCGAAATCTGCCGCGCGAGCGAGCGCATCGTCGCCATCGCGTTCGGCGGCGAGGACTTCACGTTCGATATGGGCATGGAGCGGCTCGAAGACGAAGCGCAGCTCATGTACGCCCGCCAGTCGCTGTGCGTCGCGGCTCGCGCCGCGCACGTGCTGGCGCTCGACACGCCGTATTTCAACCTGCGCAACGTCGACGGCTTGCGCGACGACGCGTTGAAGGCCAAGAGCATCGGCTTCAAAGGCAAGTTCGCGATTCACCCAGAGCAGATCGGCACGCTGAACGAGTGTTTCTCGCCGTCGGCGCAGGAGATCGCGCACGCCGAGCGCGTCGTGGCCGCCTACGACGAGGCCGAAGCTCGCGGCCGTGCCTCCACGTCGCTCGACGGATGGGTCATCGACGTGCCCGTCGTCAAGCGCGCGCGCGCACTGCTCGAGCTGGCTCGCCGCACGCGCGAACAGCGCTGACGCCCTCTCGCACCGCTCATGCGCTCCGGTTTGCCGATCGACGAGGCGCTCGCTCCCCTCGCCGCCGCGCTCGAGTCGCACCACAACGCCGTCGTCGTCGCGCCGCCCGGCGCCGGCAAGAGCACCGTCGTGCCGCTCGCGCTCATGGAGGCGCCGTGGGCGCGAGGCAAGCGAGTCGTCATGCTCGAGCCGCGGCGCCTCGCGACGCGCGCCGTGGCCGAGCGCATGGCCGCGACGCTCGGCGAGAGCGCCGGCGAAACGGTGGGCTTCCGCATGCGGCTCGAGACGCGCGTCGGCAAGCGCACCCGCATCGAGGTCGTCACGGAGGGCGTGTTCACTCGCATGCTGCAGAACGATCCGGCGCTCGACGGCGTGGCCGCAGTGCTGTTCGACGAGTATCACGAGCGCAGCCTGCATGCCGACGTAGGCCTCGCCTTCGCGCTCGACGCGCAGCGCCACCTCGCGCCGGACCTCCGTCTGGTCGCGATGTCCGCGACGATCGACGGCGCGCGAGTGGCGGAGCTCCTCGGCGGCGCGCCGGTCGTCGAAAGCGTCGGCCGGATGTATCCCGTCGACGTCCGCTACCTTGGCACGGGGCTACCCGTCGTGCCGGGCGGCTCGGAGGCCGTCGATGCGCTCGTCGCGCGCGCCGTGCTGCGCGCGCTCGTGGACGCGGAAGGCGACATGCTCGTGTTCCTGCCCGGCGCCGGCGAGATCCGGCGCGTCGAGCGGCGGCTCGCCGAAGCCGCGCTCGGCGGCGACGTGGACGTGCTGCCGCTCTATGGCGAGCTCGCGCCCGGCGAGCAGGACTTGGCGCTCGCTCCTGCACGCCCGGGCAGGCGCAAGATCGTCCTCGCGACGAACATCGCCGAGACGAGCTTGACGATCGAGGGCGTGCGCGTCGTCGTCGACTCGGGCCTCGAGCGGCGCAGCGTGTTCGACCCCGTCACGGGGATGAGCCGGCTCGTGACGCAGCGCATCGCGCGAGCGTCGGCCGAGCAACGCGCGGGCCGCGCCGGCCGCACGGCGCCGGGAATCTGCTATCGGCTCTGGGGCGAGAGCGCGGACCGCGGCCTCGCCGCGTATGCCGCGCCCGAGATCGCAATCGCGGATCTGGTGCCGCTCGCGCTCGATCTCGCCGCCTGGGGCACGCCGGCCGGCGAGCTGCGCTGGCTCGACGCGCCGCCCGCCGCGACGCTCGCCGGCGCGCGCGACCTGCTCGCTCGGTTGGGCGCGCTCGATTCGCAACGGCGCATCACGCCGCACGGGCGCGCGATGCAGGCGCTTGCGGCGCATCCGCGGCTCGCGCACATGCTGCTGGAGGGCGCCGAGCACGGCGCCGCGGCGCCCGCCGCACGGCTCGCGGCCATGCTGTCCGAGCGCGACTTGCTGCGCGGCGATGCACGCGACAGCGACGTTCGCACGCGGCTCGAGGCCCTGCAGCGCGGCCGCGGCGACCGCGGCGTGCTCGAGCGCGTGCGGCGCGCCGAGCGCGCCTACCTGCGCGAGCTCGGTGCTCGCGGCGATGCGCCGTCCGACGCCGTGCCCGACGCCGGTTGGCTGCTCGCGCTCGCCTACCCGGACCGGATCGGCAAGCGGCGGCCGGGCGGCGAAGGCCGCTATCAGCTGGCGAACGGCCGCGGCGCGTCGTTCGCGGCGCCGGAAGCCATCGCGCGCGAGGAGCTCATCGTCGCGGTCGAGCTCGACGATCGCGACCGCGAAGCGCGAATACAGCTCGCGGCGCCGCTCGCGCGCGCCGATCTCGCGGCACACTTCGCCGCGGAGCTCGTGAGCCGGGACGAGGTCGGCTGGGATCCGCGTACGGAGACCGTCGTCGCGCGGCGCGTCGTACGCTACGGCGCGCTCGTGCTCGAGGAGAGTCCTCTCGCGGAGGCGCCGCCGGGGGCGGCGAGCGCCGCGCTGCTCGAAGGCTTGCGCTCGCTCGGCATCGAAGCGCTGCCGTGGGACGGCGAAAGCCGCACGCTCGCCGCGCGCTGCGAGCTCGTCCGCAAGCTCGGGCGGCGCGACCTCGGCGATTGGCCCGACTTCTCGCTGCAAGCGCTCGCCGACGATCTCAAGTGGCTCGAGCCGTTTCTAGAGGGCGTCACGCGCCGCGCGCACTTCGCGCGAGTTCCGCTGTCGGCGGCGCTGCGCGGTCGCCTCACGAACGCGCAGCTTCGCGCGCTCGACGAGCTGGCGCCGACGCATATCACGCTGCCGACCGGCACGCGAGCTCCGATCGATTACCTCGACGACTTGGCGCCGTGCGCGTCGATGCGCATGCAGGAGGTGTTCGGCCTCGCCAGGACACCGCGCATCGGCGGCGGCGCAGTGCCCGTCACGTTCAAGTTGCTGTCGCCGGCGCATAGGCCGCTGCAGATCACACGCGACCTGGAGAGCTTCTGGAAAAACGCCTACGTCGAGGTGCGCAAGGACATGCGCGGCCGCTATCCCCGGCACTACTGGCCCGAGAACCCGCTCGAGGCGGAGCCGACACGGCGCGCAAAGCCTCGCCCGCGCCGTTGAACGAGTCGCCGCGCCGGCACGCGACTTGCAGCATCCCCGCCGATACACCTCCGGAGAGAGCAATGATTCGTCACCTCGAGCTCCGCTTCGGCCTCCCGATGGCCGCGGCCTGCGCCGCCGCCGCAATCGCCTCGGCGCAGGCGCCTCAAACCGCGCCGCCCGCGGATTCCGCCTCGGCCGCGCGCGAGCGCCCGCAAATCAGCGACGCGCAGCTCGGGCTCGAGGCCCGGGTGCGCCTCTTCGAGGGCCTCGGTATCAGCAACTTGAGCGTCCTCGTCAGCCAAGGCGTGGCGACGCTCGGCGGCGCCGTGCCCTCCGAGGCCGACCGCCAGCGGGCCGAAGAGCTGGTCCGCGAAGTGCCGGGCATTCGAACCGTCGTCAATAACTTGCGCGTAGCCGATCCGCTCACGCTCGCGCTGGCCGACGAGGCGGCGGCCGAGGCCGAACGCGAAAAGGCGAACGTCGAGAACACGGTCGCGGAGCGGTTGCGCGCGGACGCGGTGCTCGGCTCGCGCTCGATCGACGTCGAAGCGGACGAGCTCGGAAACACCGTCACGTTGACGGGCACCGTGACGTCGGAGGAAGAAAAGGAACGCGCCGGCCAAATCGCCGCGGCCGCGCTTCCGGCGGGCAACGTGCGCAATCTACTCGAGGTGCGCCAACGGCTGTAGCGGTTCGGCGCACTGGCGCACTTACCCGTCGCCCGTGGGCTCGAGCGTGACGGGCACCTCGATGCGCCGATCGTTGCGGATGACGGTCAAGGTGACGCGATCGCCGAACTCGTACGCGTCGAGCGCATTCACGAGCTCGGATTGCGTCGCGACGGGGCGTCCGCCGACCGCCGCGATGATGTCGCCGAGGACGATGTTGCCGTTCCGTTCCTCGCGCGTCGCGCGAAGCCCCGCGCGTGCGGCCGGCGAGCCGGGACGCACGCCGAGCACGAGCACACCGCCCGCGCCCTCGCGCCCGAACAATTGTCGCGTCACGCGGTCGTCGGCCGACACGCCGAGCGTCGGCCGCACGTAACGGCCGTAGGCGATGATCCGCGGCACGACTCGGTTGATCGTGTCGACGGGCACGGCGAAGCCGATGCCGGCGTACGCGCCCGACGGGCTGTAGATCATCGTGTTGATCCCGACGAGCCGGCCCGCGCTGTCGATCAGCGGTCCACCCGAGTTGCCGGGGTTGATCGCGGCGTCCGTCTGTATGACGTTGTCGATGTCGCCGCCCGCCTCGTTCTCGACGGTGCGGTTCAGCGCCGAGACGATGCCCGTGGTCAACGTGTGATCGAGGCCGAACGGGTTGCCGATGGCGAGCACGGTCTGCCCTACTTTGAGGTCGGCGCTGCTGCCGACGGCGATCGGCGGCGGCAAATCTTGCGGCACGTCGATTTGCAGCACGGCGATGTCGTGCTCGGGGCTCACGCCGACGAGCCGCGCCTGGAAGCTGCGCTGATCGCCGAGCCGCACGAGCGCCTCCCCCGCGCCGCGGATTACGTGATAGTTCGTGACGACGCGGCCCTCGTCGTCCCAGATGAAGCCCGAGCCCGTGCCCTGCGGCACACGCATGACGTTGCGGCTGAAGAAGTCGCGCACGTATTGCACGGTCGTGATGTAGACGACGGACGGGCTCACGCTCTCGAAGATCGAGATCGTGTTGCGCTCGTCGGCCGAGAGGGGTCCACGCGGCTCGACGGCGCGCGGCTGCACGGCGGCGGCTCCGCCCACAAGGGGGCGGGGCTGCGCGCCCACGGCGGCGCCGACGCCAACGGCCGCGAGAAAAAGCAGGTGTGCTATTCGTGGCATTGGAGAGAGCCTATCCGCACCAAGCACCGAACGACAAGCGTGCGCAGCGCGCGCGCAGCGTTTAGTATCCGAGCAACCCGCGAGACCCAGCGCCGGCGGCGCCAATGCGACATCCGAACGATGCGGCTCGACACTTCGTCGTCATGACGGCCGCCGCGCTGTTGACGGCGGTGGCCCACGCGCAGCCGCGGGCCGACGTGCTGTCGGCCGTGCAAGCCTGCGAGCCCGACGCGCGCGCGTGGCTCGAGCGGCTCGTGTCGATCGACTCCGGCAGCAGCAACGTCGAAGGCCTCGACGCGATGAGCGCGGCGGTCACGCCCGAGCTCGAGCGGCTCGGCGCGCGCGTCGAGCGCGTCCCTTCCACGGATCCCGACTACGCCGCGAGCTTGCTCGCGACGTGGACCGGCGACGGCCGAGGCCGCGTGCTGATGATCGCGCACATGGATACGGTGTTTCCGCCGGGCACAGCGGCCGAGCGGCCCTACCGCGTCGAGGGCAACCGCGGCATCGGGCCAGGCGCCGGCGACGACAAGCAGGGCATCGTCGCCGCGCTCTGCGCGATGCGCGTGCTGCGCGACGTCGGCTTCCGCGACTATGCGCGCATCGCGCTGATCTTGAACTCGAACGAGGAAACGGGCTCGACGGGCAGCAGCGATTTGATCGCGCGAGAGGCCGCTGCGAGCGACGCCGTGCTGAACGTCGAGCGCGGCGTGCCGCCGGACGGCGTCGTCGTCGCGCGCAAGGGGTCGGCGAAGGCGACGATCGTCGTGATGGGCCGCGCCGCGCACTCGGGGCTCGAGCCCGAGAAGGGCCGGAACGCCGTCGTCGAAGCGGCACATCAGGTGCTCGCGATCGGCTCGCTTGCCGATCCCGCGAAGGAAACGAGCGTGAACGTCACGCTGATCGACGGCGGAACGGTCGCGAACGCGATCCCCGAGCGCGCCACGATCACCGTCGACGTGCGCGCGTTCTCGAGCGACGAATTCGATCGCGTCGAAGCGGGCCTGCAGGCACTCGCGGCGAACGTCAACGTGCCCGGCGTCACCGTCGAAGCGACGCTCGACCGCGGCTTCCCGCCGTGGGCGCGCAACGCCGGGACCGACGCGCTGCTCGATCGCGCCAACGAAGTCTATGCGGAGCTCGGCCGCTCGCTCGAGGCGATCGTCGTCGGCTCGTCGTCGGACGTCTCCGTCGCCGCGCTGACGGGCACGCCGTCGATCGACGGCATGGGCTGGCTCGCCGGCGGCGCGCACGGCATCGACGACCACGCCGACTTATCGAGCATCGTGCCGCGCACGTATCTCCTGGCACGCATGCTGATGGAGCTCGGCCGCGACCCGCCGTAACGCACGAAGCCGACTCAGAGCTTCGCCGCCGCGATTTCGGCGAGCCGGCGAAGGTCGCCGAGATCGTTCCGGATCGTGTCCCACGTGATGCCGTGGTCGATATCCAGATACAGACGCACGAGGATATTGCGCATGCCGGCCCACAACTGGAGGCGCTTGCCGAGCTCTTCGTCGAGCACGCCGTGCTTCGTGAGGATGGCAAAGGCGTCGCGATACGTGTTCGGGGCTTCGAGACCGGCGTCGGCGATCAGTTGATTCGCTATGTCGAGCGCTGATTCGGTCGCAAGGTGCAGATAGCGCTCCGCGAGATGATGAACGTCGCGCTCCGCGATGAACTTCGTGCGATCGACCGCGCCGAACGGCTCGAGGCGATTCAAGTAGTCAAGCAAGGCGTCGATGCGCCGACGGAGCACGTCTGCTTCAACCATGTCGTGCCCCGGTCAATGCACGCTTGCGCGTCACGGCTCTGAAGAATCGCTCCGTCGGCTCGAAATCGGAGTGCTGCGCGTAGGTGCGCGCACGGAAGCGGTGCAAGGCGCTGCGATCACGCTCGAACGCGAGCCTACCGCGCTTCAGCACTTGAAACGCCAAAGCCGGCGGCGCGTCGTTCAGCACGACGACGTCGAGCCGATCGGCAGCGATGCGAGCCGCAAGAGCTTCGACCGCGCGGCGCAACCGCGTGCGAGGATCGCGGCGCGCGGAAGCAGGGTCGAGGAGAATCGCGACGTCGACATCGCTATCGGAGCGGGACCGCCCGGACGCCTGCGATCCAAACAGAAAAGCGGCCTGAACCTCGGGCAACGATTCCGCGGCACCGGCGACGGCACGCAGCAGAGGCTCGACGTCCCGTTCTTCCATGGCTTCGCATTGTGGGGCGCGCGCCGCACGAACGACAAGTGGCGTAGACGTGGCGAGCGCGGCCTATTCAAGCTCGGCGTCGAAGCCCGGTTGCTCGTGGCTTCTTGCACGTGCGCCACGCGACTCTGTAGCGCAGCACGCCGGGCGGAAGCCGTTGCTGCATGCCGGACGCGAGGGCCGAGTCGTCGGAGCGGAATACCGAGCGCACGACAAGACCCGCGCGAAGCGCCTGCCCGATGTTCTCGGCATCGTCGACGAGAACCAGGTTGCAGGCTCCGCTCTCCCTCGAGCGCGTCAACAGCCGGCGGATCAGACCGGCTTGCGGGTGCGATAAAGACTCCACGACGCTCGAATCCGTTCGAGCATCGAGCGCGCTTTCCGGTGTCGATGCGTGCGTCATGTCGCCCTGCCGGCGTTGCGCGGCGCATGCTAG